>FWPV01011068.1_pt1 | contig 14506 bp, 13 predicted proteins | sample 2228371 | NCBI WGS metagenome assembly FWPV01 (sample SAMEA103939776, study PRJEB20133) | metagenome
ACAGAGGGCACAGAGTTTTTCACAGAGCACACGGAGAGATTTGGTTTCAGCTCTTCAAATCAAATCAACGATCAGAAATCAAAAATCTTAAATGGCCATTCACAATTCAACCCTCCTAATTCATAATTTCAGTAGCTCGCAGCCTGATTAGAAAGGGAGCCTCCGAGCCTAAATCAGAAATCAAAGATCAGAAATCAAAAATCACAATTCCCACTAACTCTGATTGATTGTCCTTCTTAGAGGGGCGCAAAATCTTGCGCCCCTCAAAACGTAACGACAAATGACCAACCCGAAACCCGTCCCGAAGTGTGACGCAGCAACGCGAAGTCTTTCCTAGAGGGGCGCAAGATTTTGCGCCCCTCTATGCGTATCTACTTCGGGACTAATTTCTTATTTTTACTCCGATGACACCCCAACCCATTCCCCCAAAACCCAACCTGAAGGTGTGGCTGCCTATGCTCAGCCTTTGCTTACTCCTTTATGTGCTCAGCCTAAACAGGCTAACGCACTCGGCACAGGTGATAGACGAAATCTCTAAAAACACCCTGCAGGTGCCTGATTTAAAAGTAGCTCCTGACGAGCGCTATGTTTCGGATTACTTAACGAGCATTGGGTCGGAAGGCCGGCAGCTGTATTATGCGCAACTGGAAAGTGAGGACTTTGTTTATCCATTTACGTATTCACTGCTTTTTGGCTTACTCTTGGTTTTTGTGGCCAAATGGGCCTTCCCTAAAAAGAAGTGGCTTCTGTGGTTTGCTCTCTTCTTTCCTTTGGCTGCCCTTTTCGATTTTATAGAAAACAGGCTTATGATGAGCTGGATGGAGCTATTCCAGAAGTTGACACCGGATTATGCCGGTTTATACCAAGCAGCATCCGGCCTAAAGTGGGCCAGCATCGCTATAGGTATGTTGAGCATTGCGGTGATTCTTGTCGCCCGCCTAGTCCAAAAGCCTCGGGCCTAGGACTTCGCTTCATTCCGCTTCAAGTCTTGTAAGATATCCATCACGCGAACATTGTGATTGGATTTATAGGTTTCGGCGTAGATTGATTCTACCGTCTTCTCTATGAATGAGAAGTTGGCCGGAAGCTTCATCTCCTTGTCTGTCTCTTTGATGGTATCCAGCTTTTCAATGATGTAAGCCAGTGTAAGTTTCTCCGGATCAACGGCCGGTTGGAATGGCATACCCATTTCATCTCCGGAGGAGGCAATGGCATTGATCAAACCGGCCTTCTCCATCTCGTTGCAAAACTCCTTCATCGTCTTAAAAGGCAAGTCCAAGGCTTCACTCAGTTCTTCCGTGGTGATGGGCTTTCGCTCGTACTCAAAGCGTTCGGTGATCAGGCTTAAACTCGCTAAGGCCAAAACCAACTTTTGCTTGGCATTGGGCGTGAAATTTTGGCGCTCATCCACGTGCAGCTCAATGTTTTGAAGAGAATAGCTAATCTCTGCACCTATCAAAACAATAATCCAGCTCACTTGCAAGAAGGTGATGAACAAAGGGAAGAAAGCGAAAGAGCCGTAGATGGCATTCAAGCGACTCACACCTACCTGAAACTCCACGTAGCCCCATTGGAACAATTGAAACGAGAAACCGCCCACAATACCGGCCACAAGCGCCGACTTCAGCTTTACCTTGGTATTCGGAATGACCATGTACACCAACATAAACAGCAAAGCACTGAATACGTAAGGAATAAGGTGAAGTGAAAAGATGATGATGTCTTTTAAGAAGCCCAAGGATATCCACTCTTGAGCAAACTCTGTGATAATGGCAGAGATGTAAATACTCGCACTGCCCGATCCCACAATAAACAGCGGGGCAATCAACATGATGCTGAGGTAATCTGTAAACTTCCGAACCCAACTGCGTGGGGTATTGATTTGCCAGATGCTATTGAAGCTTGACTCGATATTACTTAAGACCTGAAGGACAGCCCAAATCAATAAGATGAAACCAAAACCGGCTACCAGTCCTCCTTGTGTGTTGTCTAGCAAGCGGTGGACAAACTTGAGCAGCTGATCCAACAGCTCCGGCTGTTCTGCAAAACTGCGCATCAACTCTTTATTGAGTCGTTCTTCCAATCCAAAGCCTTTGGCGATGCCAAAAATCATGGCCGCCACGGGAACGATGGAGAGCAATGTATAAAAGGTGAGGGCGCTGGCTTGGAGTATGAGTTTTTTGGATTCAAAATCCTCTACTGCCAAAATGATGATGCGGGTCAGCTTAACCAGGTAACGTTGGATGCCTTTTAACTTGGATTCGTCAACGGTCCAAACGCCATGGCTGATAAACTGAAAGAGTTTCTTCAGAAGTTTTCGCACCCAACGAAGATACAAATTGAAGGCTTACCGATACCGCTTAAAAAGCAAGTAAGTCCTGCATCACCTTATCCAGTCTGGTATTCGGTAAAAAATGCTGCTCCAGCGATATGGCAAAAGGCACCGGTGTATCCAAGGCACCGAGACGTTTTACCGGCGCATCCAGTTTGGTGAAGCAATGCTCGGATATCCATGCCGCAATCTCAGCTCCAATACCGCCTGTCTCGCTATCTTCGTGGAATACCAAAACTCTTCCTGTTTTTTCAACGGATGCTTTTACCGCGTCTTTATCCCAAGGCAGCAAGGTTCTCAAATCGATGATATCCGCTGAAATACCTTTCTCATCGCAGTACTTCTTGGCCCAATGCACCGCCATGCCGTAAGTGATGATGCTCACGTCTTCGCCTTCGCTCACGGTTTTCGCTTTACCTAAAGGCAAGGTATAGTAAGCGTCGCACACTTCTTCTTCCAAGCTACGGTACAAGGCCTTGTGCTCAAAAAACAAGATAGGATTTGGATCATTGAATGAAGCGGCCAACAGACCTTTCGCATCGGCCGGCGAAGAAGGATAAACCACCTTCAATCCCGGGGTATGGAAGAACCAGGCTTCGTTGCTTTGCGAGTGGAATGGCCCGGCACCCACACCGGCGCCCGTAGGCATGCGTATTACCACGTCGGCAGCTTGTCCCCAACGGTAATTTGATTTAGCGAGGTTGTTTACAATCTGGTTGAAGCCGCAGGTTACGAAATCGGCAAACTGCATCTCCACCATCGCTTTATGGCCTTTGATAGCGAGGCCGTAGGCGGTACCAATTATCGCCGACTCACACAAAGGCGTATTCCGCACACGGTCTTTGCCAAACTGGTTCACAAAGCCATCGGTAATCTTAAACACACCACCGTATTCAGCAATGTCTTGTCCCATGAGCACCAAGTTCGGATGGCGTTCCATACTCTGACGCATCCCATCTGATATAGCATCAACCAGGCGTTTTTTAGTCTTCGGACCTTCTGCCTCTAGCTCCACCGGCTCATAGGCTGCGTATACATCAGCCAGCTCTTCTTCCAGCACAGGTATCACCTCAGGCTCATCAAATACCTGATCCAATCCGCTTTCAATCTCCTTCCGAATCTCAGCGCGCATAGCTTCTAGCGAGGCATCGCTCAAAACACCCGACTCCATCAAGAAACGCTGGTAGTTTTCGATTGGGTCTTTTTTGGCCCATTCGTCCATCAATTCTTTCGGAACGTATTTGGTACCCGATGCCTCTTCGTGTCCGCGCATGCGGAAGGTGAGGCATTCCAATATCACCGGACGAGGTTTCTCGCGAATGGATTTCGCTAACTCATCCAGCATGGTAAACGTTTCTAGAATATTATTACCGTCTACTTGGTAGGCTTCAATGCCGTAGCCTATGCCTTTATCGATAAACTGCTTGCAGCGGAACTGCTCTTGGCTCGGGGTAGAAAGGCCGTAGCCGTTGTTTTCAATCAAAAACACAACGGGCAAATCCCATACGGCTGCCGTATTGATGGCTTCGTGGAAATCGCCTTCGCTCGCTCCTCCATCCCCTGAAAAAGCGAGGGTCAATTTGCTTTCGCCTTTCAGCTTATGAGCGAGGGCCACACCATCTGCCACACCCAGCATAGCGCCGAGGTGGGAAATCATGCCCACGATATGGTACTCATTGGTGCCGAAATGGAATGAACGCTCGCGGCCTTTGCTAAAGCCTGATTTTTTGCCTTGCCACTGAGCGAAGAGTTTAGAGAATGTAATATCACGTCCGGTAAACACACCCAAGTTGCGGTGCAGCGGCATGATGTATTCATCCGGGTGCAGGGCAGCGGCTACAGAAGCGGAAATGGCTTCTTGTCCGATGCCTGAAAACCATTTGCTCACCTTGCCTTGACGCAAGAGAATCAGCATCTTCTCCTCGATCATACGAGGTTTCAGCATGCGCTTGAACAAATCCAATAACTGCTCATCGCTGAGCTGGCGGCGATTGTATTCCATCATAAACGCGGCAAAGTTAGAAGAAAGATGATACCCTGCTCTTGCCGGGCATGAAAAAAGAATAGGCAGCACGCGAAGCCTGAACAGACCGCGCTATCCGCTCACCTTTGTTCACTACTGTATCGCTAACTTGGCTTGGCTGCCGTCTGCTAAGCGAAGCACATACATGCCCGGCGTCAAATTGTTCCAGCGAACCACACCCGCAACGGTAGTGCCTTGCTCCACTTGCTTGCCTTGCATATCTACAATGCTATAGGCCAATTCAGCGCTCGCCAAAGCAGGATGGTAAAGTGTAACCTGCGTCGTTGCCGGGTTGGGATACAATTTCAGCTCAACAGCCTGTTCTTCATTCTCCACACCTAAGGCTTCTTGACTCAAGAGAACTGCCTTGTAAGCGTTCAGTATGCCATAGCCGTAAGTATTGTTGGGCAAAGCGCCTGTAAAGCTATTCGCCTCGCCGGAGAGGTGGATAATCGACAAGGCATCTTCCGGACGTAAATCCGGTTTGTTCTGCAGCATCAAGGCTACTATACCTGCCACAAAAGGACCCGACATAGAGGTACCCGAAGCGATGCCGTAGTAATTCTCCACTCCTTTAAACGGGACAATAGCTGAAAGGCTTGCGAAATCCCACGGACGAAAAGCAAAGCGGTTGTAAGCCGATTGTATGTGCACGCCCGGCGCCATGATGTCCGGTTTGATGCGACCATCTACCGTTGGACCATTCGATGAAAAACTGGCTCTTTGTCCGGCAGAATGAAAGGTATTGACGGTTTGTCCGCTAACATTGACCCATTCTGTAAGTGTAGCATAAGCGCCTACGCTGATCACCCTTTTGCCAACGCCACCGTTCTCGCCAACGGTAAATTGGCCATTGCCGGTTCTGTGTTGGCTGGTTTGTCCGAAGCCACGGGTATCGCTAAAGAAGCCTCCATCTGACCAGGAGTTTGGGTCGCCGGAATTCCACGCATGCACAAAGGAGTTTGCCGAAGTAAAGGACAGCATGATACGGCGCGTTTGCGGACTAAAACTGTATAGTTCTGCCAGGATATTGGGCCTTTGGTTGCCGCTAAACGATGCGACACACATCAGTCTGTAGTGCAGGCTATCCAACCCGCCGGATCCATTGGACACAACGAGTACGCCTTCTACTAAGGAATCGCTAGAGGCTGCGATATACGCGGTTCTTCCTTGGACTACCCCGAGGGTGTCTGTTAACGCAATACTCAGGCTGTAATCCGAGTTCACGCTGCCCCAAGTATCTATCCACAGTCCGTCTACCGACCGGAACATCCCAATCCGGTCTACGGCAAAGCTGTGGAGCGTATCGTTCTTCAGATCCAGCCCTAGGTGCATGGCTGTTCCACCGCTGTTTCCAGCACTGCCTACGAACAGTTTTCCCGGGCCAAGCAACTGATCCAAGGCTTGGTCAAAGAGCGAGTTACCATCGTGAGAACCGGTATGCAATCCCCAGCTGAGGTTAACAACTGCCGGTTTGCCTACTGAGTCGGCATAGTCGAAAATATAGCTTACACCATCCAAGATCGCCGCATTGGCCACGTAAAAATCGCCTTTAGCGCTAGGGAAATAGGTGCTATCGAAATACTTGATTTGAACAAAGACAAGATCGGATTCATAAGCTACACCGGCGGCATTGCGGCGTGGCGAACCGAAGCCTGATCCGCCTGCAATACCACCCACATGGGTACCGTGTAAGTCCATGCGGTCTGTATCGGCTTGCATATCGCTCAAAACGGAATACAAGGTGCCGTAGCCGTAACCTTGGGGAGCATCGCCCGTATTTTTCAGCTGATTCCAATAACGCTTCACTCTGTTTTGCTGCCCGAGGGTATCGTAAAAAGTAGGGTGGTCTGCCTGAAAGCCAATATCCACAATCCCGATTACCACATCTTTGCCTGTATACGGCGAGCTGATGCCCGGCCCGAGCTCTTCCTGAACCCGAAAAAGCCGCGATGCTTGAGACGAGGCTGAGTCGAGTTTGCTTTGGGCCACTGCCTGCCTTGAAAACTCGGCTTGAAGCACTGCCGGCTGCTCACAAAAACGCTCAATTTCACGTTTCGAGCCACTGAGACTGTAGATGTTGCCGTAGCTTCTGTGTACTGTCAAGCTTGGGTATTGGTCCAGTACCTCGGCATTTGAAAGCTTCACAAGCACGTGTATTTCTTGGTGTGCAGGCATCGACTCCAATTGCAGGGCCGAAGAAGCATTCCATTTGTTTTGCGCGAGGCTGTTCATCGGCCAAAAAGCCACCAGCAAGAGCCATGCGCTGAGGTGTACGTGTCTTTTCATGATTCGTTTTCCACCGACCTAAACGCTACGCTATTCAGAAAGGTTGTATTAATGTTCGGCGGTTTTGCTTTTAGAGATCTTACTCTTTAAACGCACCATCGGTACCCAAAGTTTGGAAACAAAGTATTTCAGCGGCGATTGTTTTGCTTCAATCTTCCATTCAGTGGTGCGGGCTGCTTCCATTTGCTTCTCATGCAAGGTATAGGCATAGGCAGCGATGGAGGTTCTAAACTTACCTTCCGGGAAATGGATAGGATCATAACCGTGAAGGGTATACCCGCGGCAGAGCATTATCGCTAAACGGTTAAATGGTACTTCCACCTCGGTAGCCTCGCCGGTATCTTTATGCTCTAAGCGAAGGTGACCTTTGTATTCCGGCTTCCAGTCTTTGTTCAGGTAAAGCAAGAGGTTCAGGTTTCGAAACCAATTCTCTTTCAGTGGATGGTAATTGAAATCGGCGTGCATATCTAAGAAGCTGCCTTTTTTTCCCTGGTGAATACCACCGCCATAAAAACGGTCATCCACAAACACATCTTGGTCTGTTACATAACAGAGCCAGTTTTTGAATCGCTCAGAAGTAAAATCGTCGTAAAGCTCTTGAAACTCCGGACCAAGTTCCGTGAATCGGGATTTCTCAAATTTGTTTTTAGCGAAGATGTAATCGGCACTTTCCGTTTGGATATCGGGAATCTTGGCATACAAGGCCTCAATTTTCTCCGCATCGCAGAAATCGTCTACAGCGATATGTGGAAAGGGCTTTTTATTCAGAAACTCTTCTCTGAAGCGGTCTTTATTGGCTTCGATATACTCAAAACGAATCATAGTTCTTTCAATTGGATTGCAAATTAATCAATGCCCGCTAAGTCCGAGCTGATTAAAATCATTCTTTTCTTTCGTAGGCGCCGATATCCGGACTTAGATCGCGCAGTTCACCCCGCACATCCGTGGTAACTAAAGGAAAAAGTTGGGCTCCCGCATCGATGGCGGGCGACAAGCTATCGAGCTCAAAATTCAGCTCTCTGAAGTTCTTGAAGCGCGGATCTCGGTTGAGCAAATTGCCGTTTCCATTCAAGCTACCAAGCTCTGTGCGCAAAAGGCTGCTTTCGATATTTTTGACCACGGTGCCACCGCCTCCTTCAAAGAACACGAGCTCTTCATCCAGCGATCCTTCAATGATGCAGTTCTGAATGGTATAGGTCAGGTTGTTTTGGATTACGGTTCCTTGTCCATCATCGTAGTCGGCATTGCTCAAGCCAAAAGACGGCTTGGTATGAATGAAGGTGGTATTGTAGGTGGCAAATGTGCAGTGCCTCAACGCATAATTTCCGCCCAACTCCCCCAAGAAAGTGTACAAGCCGCAATTGGCCACCAGCACATTGGTTGCTCGTATGCGAGCCGTATACCCTACCAAACCCGCGGAACTCATGTTTTTGATGATGCAGTTTTCCAGCTGAAGTTTGGTGCCATTGCCCGCTTGCAAGGAGTCTACCTGAACACCGATGATTCCATTTTTAACCTCCGCGAAGCGCATGCTGTTGTTGACGCTCGAAGGGAAAAAGCGGATGCCTATCCACTGCGAGGCTGTATTCTGGTAAGCACTCTCTAGCCTAGCCCCTTGAAATACTACCGGGTTTTCTTTGGTACCCCTCACTTCCATGGTGCCGCCAACAATGAAATAGCCGCCTACCGCACTGTGCACCTTCACGCCCGCCTCAATAATCAGTTTGCAGCCGGGGGGAACAAAGAGGTAGTCGTAGATAACGTATGGCTTAAACACATCGTCCCAAATCACATCCCCTTGCGTGCAGAAAAGGGTATCTGCTCTGAAATAGTGTGCATCTACACCCCACGCAACCAAGTCGACATCTTGCTGGTTCCCGTTGGTTAAAAAGAGGATGCGATCGAATATGAAAAATGGGCCGGTTATCGGATTGGGTTTCGCGCTAAGCTCGATAAAGACGTATATGCTGTCTTCGGGCAGAATTTCGCATTCTATGTCGGAGGTCGGAATGCCGTCTACGTTGATTCGCCACGGACTGGAATTTCCCCCTTCTATCCGAATTCGGGTTTTGATGGCCTGCTTGTAGGGGTTGCGAACGACAATACGTTTGTTTACCGAACGCGGCTCCGGACCGCCACCTAACTGGGTAAACACCGTATCAAAGTATACCGTATCCGTGGAAATCTCCAGCCTAGCATCGCTGTCTTCGTAGATTCCGTCTTTCCGACAGGATGTTACAAACAGGGCAAAGCCAAAACTCAAAAGAAAAAAGTAGCGAAGGGTTACATTCATGCGTCGCGCTGCGAAATTACAATGTTCATAGCTAAGAACCCTAAGCGACCTGTTTTATTGCATCGGCTAGTTGAATTTATCGAATTTGTAAGGACCAACTAAGTAAACGTACACGCCAAGGTAGCCACCGATACCGAAGCCGCCCCTGAATCCAGCAAGACAATCGCGCAAGCTTCCAGGGTAGCCCCTGTTGTGATGATATCATCGATCAACAAAACCCGCTTTCCCCTTATCGCTTCAAAGTCTTTGATTTCAAACACGTCTTGCATGTTTTCAAATCGCTCAATGCGACTCTTTTTCGTTTGCGTCTCGGTAAACTTAACCCGCTGAAGACTCTGGTAATCGTGCGGAATGCCTGAACTGCTGCTCAAGCCTTGAGCAATAAGTTCTGATTGGTTGTAGCCGCGCTTTTTCCGTTTGTTAGGATGAAGAGGAACCGGAATCAACACATCGATATCGTCTAACCAATTCACCTCTTGCAAGCGGTAGAACATTCGTTCGCCCAGAAAAACACCCACATCTTTTCGTCCTTGGTACTTGAGCGCATGCATCAAAACTTGAATCCGACTCCCTTTGGTAAAGAAGAACAAGGAACTCGCCTTGTGCAAGGGCACCCTGCCCCAAAAGAGCTTTTCTGTTTTATTCGCCTGCATGCTTTCATAAGCGGTATAAGGCAAGCGAGCCAGACAACGCGTGCACACCAGCTTTTCATGCTGAAAAAGCGCACTGCTGCAAGCCAGACAAAGTTCCGGGTAGAAGAGATGTAAAAAGTCGTGCAACAACGCCATATTCAGTACCTTTGTGGCTTCAGATTAAAAGCATGCTGGAAGATACAACGCGCAAAGAGATAAGTGACTTAGGTGAATTCGGATTAATCACTCACCTGACCGAAAATTTACCGTTAACTAACAAATCGAGTGTTTTTGGGGTGGGCGACGATGCGGCGGTGCTCGGTGAAGGCAAAAAAAAGACCTTGGTGAGCACCGACATGCTCGTGGAAGGTGTTCACTTCGATTTAAGCTTTCATCCCCTGAAGCATTTAGGATACAAAGCGGCTGTGGTGAATTTTTCCGATATCTGCGCCATGAATGCTACGCCTACCCAAATTGTAGTGAGCTTGGCGTTCAGCAACCGCTTTTCGCTTCAGGCTGTTGATGAACTGTATGAAGGCATCAAGGTGGCAGCAGAAACCTATGGGGTGGACATTGTTGGTGGCGACATCAGCTCTTCCCGCTCCGGTTTAGTGATCAGTATTACCGCCATTGGCGAGGCAGCAGAGGCCGATATCGTGTACCGCAAAGGCGCGAAAAAGAATGATTTGCTGTGTGTTACCGGCGACTTAAGCGGCGCCTACCTCGGCTTGCAGCTTTTGGAAAGAGAGAAGCAGGTATTCTTAGCGAACCCGGAAATGCAGCCTGATTTAGAAGGCCACGACTATGTATTACAGCGCCAGCTGAAGCCGGAAGCCCGTTTAGACGTGCTTAATGAACTGAAAAAAGCGGGAGTTAAGCCGACTTCCATGATTGACATCAGCGATGGACTCTCTTCTGAAGTGCTCCATTTGTCTAAAGCCTCCAAGGTGGGCTTTACCTTATATGAAACCAAGATTCCCATTGACCCAACGGCCATCAACTTGGCCGAAGAGTTTAATCTGGATCCGTTGACCTGCTCTTTAAATGGCGGCGAAGACTATGAGCTGCTGTTCACCATTCCACAAGCCGACTACGAGAAGATTGCGGGTATTGAGAGCATTTCTGTGATTGGTCATGCAACAGAAGACATCATCAACAAGGTGATTACCAAAAACGACAATTCTTTTGAGCTGAAAGCACAAGGCTGGCAGCACGGGGCTAAGTAAAGTTTAAAGTGGAATTTGGAGGTGCCATACCGGATGGGCTTTGACAAAAAAGGGAAGCGAATAGCAGCGCTTTTAGCGATTTATGCCGTTTGCCTGGTAGCGGCCCTTTTTCCGGGCTATGTGCCAGCCTCCTACCTCTATACCACGCACCTCTTTTTGAGTTTTACGTGGGTTATGTTTCTAGCGATATTGACCTTTTTGCCTATCGCCATATTCTGGATGCTGGGTGTATCCAAAACCAAATCCGTTTTGTATGGCATGCTGCTGGGACTCGGAGCGGATTACCTGCAAATCACCCAATTGGAAAAGCTCAACCAAGCCCGGTTAGTGGAACAAGGAAAAACCACAGTTGCCATCGTATCGGAGCGTTATTTTGCGCGCGGCGAACAACATGCAAAAGTCAAATTCAACTTAGAAGGCACAGCATATGAAAGTTCCTCCTTTCAAAACTACTCTGGCAGCATTTACAAACTGGGCGACAGCGTTCAAGTGCTGTACTGGGAACCCAACCCGAATTTGTGCGAGGTGATTGAGTTTAGGGAACTGCCGGATTCTGATTGATGGAGGTTCGGCCATCACATAAAATAAAGTCTAATTTGTATTTTAGAACCGAACTAGTGAAGCCTCCATCTTGAACAAAAATGTACTCAAGCTCCAAGAGGCGAAGGCGATTATTTTGATGAAGATGGCATTCCCTATGGGAAGTTGAGTAAACTTGTAGGCCTATAGTACCCCAGATAAATTCACCATGAAACTCGAATACAGCCTCCACGAGCAAGACTACCTTACCCATCAGTTGTTTACCGCCTCCACCAATAAGCGCATTCAAGCGAAAAGGAAACGCGGGAGGTTCATAGTTCCTGCTGTCTATATCGTGATTGGGGTTTTGTTCTATGAGCCTGAGAAAATCGGATTCACGGCTATGATTGCGGTATTGGCTATACTCTGGCTGCTGTTCTACCCGCTATACGATTCTAAGCGCTACATCAAGCATTTTCAAAACTTCATTCGCGATAACCACCAAGAGAGTATGGGTAAACAAAGCCGTATTGAGTTTCAAGAGAAATCCATTCTCGCAACAAGTGAGGAATCTGAATCCAAAATCAGTCACCAAGAAATTCAGGCCCTATTCGAATTACCCCATCATTTTCTGGTACGCTTAAAAGGAGCTCAATCCTTTATTCTGCCCAAAAATCAGGTAGACGAGGCTGCCGTGAGAACTGAGCTGGAGACCTTGGGCCAAAAGCTGAATCTCCCATTAGAAGACCACAGAAACTGGCATTGGAAATAAGGACTAAGGGTTCTCCTTAGCGATTTGTTCATGGATGCCGTTGAGCTTCAGCAGCGCTGCCGATCCATACCAGCTTCTTAATTCCATTTCCAATCGGCCGGCTTGAATGGCGGGATCGGATAAGGTTAAGGCTCTCGCTTCCTCCACAGAAGCTACATCAAAAATATAGATGCCCCGCACCGCACCCGTATCGAGAAAGGGTCCGGCTAAGACCAGTTTGCCTGCTTTAGCCAAGCGGTTAATGTTATCCAAGTGCGCTCTTTGCAACTCTACCGCCGTTGCCGAATCTTGGTTTCGGTTGGGGCCTTTCTTCAGGAAAGCGATGACCATGGGCTTCATACCGTAGCTGTCGGCGCCCAGTTCTTGGGCCATAACAGAATCGTAGCCCGACTTTTCTGTTTTCTCTGCGTTATGAGCAGTTGGCTGACAAGCCAGCAACAGCGAGGCCATCACCCCTAAACTGAATCCCTTTTTCATAGAAGCAAGATACGGATCAACTGAACAAATCGTAACTTTCGTAGGCCCAATACGTCACTAGTGCATGAGCAGAGCCTTACCCTTTCTTTGTATTCTATTATGCAGTTCATGTAGCTTAGTCTATCGCGCAGGCTTGGGCGTGAACACAAAAATTGAATGGCAGTCGGAAAAGCAAATACGCCGCGATGCCAAGAAGCGAAACATAGCAGATTCCCAACTTTTTCTATTGGACACCGCTTGGTACAGTTCGGTTAAATCGCTTTACCAAAATAGACGTGAGGGCCTGCTCCTGGATTCTGCCTTGAGCCATTCCGATTCGGCTTTGCTGAAACGATTAAAAAGCGATGTTAAAGACGACCTCCAGCCTGTGCATGTTTGGTATTTTGATGCCCAAGGACAAAGCCTTTACCACAGCATAAACTGTTACGTTTACCCTGTCTTTCCCAAAATGAACTGGAACATAGATTCCAGCTTCCATTCCTTTCCACCCAAACGGTTTAGTCCCTTAAACGACAGCTTCCACATGGACTTTGACTTTATACTTCGTAACATCCGGAACCTGAAAGGCGAACCCATCGCTAAACCTGATCTAGGCCAAGCCGATTACTATGTTGTAGTATTCTGGAACGATTACATGGTCAGGCCTTCTAAATCGCTTATAAAGACCCTCAGAAACTACCACAAGCAGCACCCCGACAAGCAAATTCGGATGCTGTACGTGAATAATACCAATGCCTTTATCTGGCCCTTGTTGAGCGAAAAAGACAAAGAAGCCCTGCGACAAGGCTCCTAGCAACGAGCGGTTTTGGTATCTTGCGGCATGCAAAATAGCATCACCCAACTCTTCGGAATTCAATATCCTATTGTTCAGGCGGGCATGATTTGGTGCTCCGGTTGGCGCTTGGCTTCGGCGGCATCCAATAACGGATGCCTGGGCTTAATTGGCGCCGGATCTATGTATCCGGATGTCCTGAGAGAGCATATTCAAAAATGCAAACAGGCTACCGACAAGCCCTTTGGCGTGAACGTACCCATGCTCTATCCCGACATCGATCAAATCATGCAGATCATTGTAGAAGAAGGGGTAAAGATTGTGTTCACTTCGGCGGGTAACCCTGCCACCTGGACCCCTTTCTTGAAGGAGCACGGCATTACCGTTGTGCATGTGGTCAGTAATCTGAAGTTTGCTTTAAAGGCCCAAGATGCCGGTGTAGATGCGATTGTGGGCGAAGGCTTTGAAGCCGGCGGACATAACGGTAGAGAGGAAACCACCAGCTTGGTACTGATTCCGATGTTGAAGGAAAAAATCAAGATTCCGCTTATTGCAGCAGGTGGAATTGGCTCCGGCAGAGCCATGTTGGCAGCGATGAACCTAGGCGCGGATGGCGTGCAGATAGGAAGCCGGTTTGCGGCCAGTTTGGAATCCTCTGCTCACGGCAATTTTAAGCAAGCCATAGTAGAAACCGGTGATGGCGGAACTCAACTTTCCTTGAAGTCACTTGCGCCTGTGCGCTTGATAAAAAATGAATTCTTCCAAAGGGTTTATGAGGCGGAAAGTCGCGGCGCAGACAAGGAAGAACTGAAAGCGATATTGGGTCGAGCCCGTGCTAAGCTGGGAATGTTTGAAGGCGACATGAAGGAAGGCGAATTGGAAATCGGGCAGGTTGCTGCACTAATTCACAATGTGCCAAGCGTTAAAGAGATCGTAGACCAGGTGGTTGAAGAATTTAATGCCGCGCAAGCTGAAAGCAAGGACTGGAAACTGTAGTCGGTCAAAATGGATAAAGGAGAATAAATTTTAGTCACGGATGATATTCTCCTAGAGGGGCGCAAAATCATCTAGCACAAATCATAAATCCCATCTCATACTAATAGTCTATTTTCGCAGTTCTATTCGCCAAACGTGGACGAGTTTCAGTTATACACCTTTCCGAACGGGCTTC
>FWPV01010532.1_pt1 | contig 14502 bp, 17 predicted proteins | sample 2228371 | NCBI WGS metagenome assembly FWPV01 (sample SAMEA103939776, study PRJEB20133) | metagenome
CCTTCGCGATCGACCCGCGACGCGCGGGCGGCGTGCATCGGCAGCGCATCGCGCTCGTCGACGACGTGATGACGACCGGTGCCACGCTCGCCGAAGCGGCGCGCGTGCTGCGGCACGCCGGCGCCGCCGAGGTGCACGCCTGGGTGCTCGCGCGCACGCCGGCGCCGGGCGACGCCTGAACGAGCCGCCGTCGCGCCGACCGCCCGTGTTTCACGTCGTCCTCGTGCAGCCCGAGATCCCGCCGAACACCGGCAACGTGATCCGCCTCGCGGCGAACACCGGCTGCACGCTGCACCTCGTCGAGCCGCTCGGCTTCTCGATGGACGACAGGCTGCTGCGCCGCGCCGGCCTCGACTACCACGAGTACGCGAGCGTGCGCCGCCACGCGTCGTGGTCCGCGCTGCTGCAGCACGCGCGCGCCGAAGGCGGCGACGAGCGGCGCCGCTTCGCGTTCACGACGCGCGCCGAGCGCCGCTTCGACGACGTCGACTGGCAGCCCGGCGACTGGCTCGTGTTCGGCCGCGAGAGCGCCGGCCTGCCCGACGACGTGCTGGCGGCGTTCGGCCCCGCACAGCGGCTGCGGCTGCCGATGCGCCCCGGCCAGCGCAGCCTGAACCTGAGCAACGCCGTCGCCGTCGCGGTGTTCGGGGCCTGGCGGCGCCAGGGTTACGCCGGCGGCGTCTGACGGCCGGGTGCGGACGGCAGGCGTCAGCGCGCCGGTTCGGGCGCGGGGTCGCCTTCCGGCCGCGCCTGGCGCGCCATCAGGCGGTCGACCGCCTGCGCCGGCGTCAGCGCGCCGTCGAGCAGTGCGACGACGGCCTCGGTGATCGGCATCGCGACCCCGAGCGTGCGCGCGCGCTCGAGCACGGTGCGTGCGGTGTAGACGCCCTCGGCGACGTGGCCGAGCGCGGCCAGGATCTGCGGCAGCGACTCGCCGGCAGCCAGGCGCAGGCCGACGCGGCGGTTGCGCGACAGGTCGCCGGTGGCGGTGAGCACGAGGTCGCCGAGGCCCGACAGGCCCATGAAGGTCTCGGCGCGCGCGCCGAGCGCGACGCCCAGCCGCGTCATCTCGGCCAGCCCGCGCGTGATCAGCGCCGCGCGGGCGTTGAGGCCGAGCTGCAGGCCGTCGCACACGCCGGTGGCGATCGCGAGCACGTTCTTCACCGCGCCGCCGACTTCGACGCCCACCGGGTCGTCGGACGTGTAGACGCGCAGCGCGTCGGTGTGGAAGGCCTGCACCGCGCGCTCGCACACCGCGGGCTCGGTGCTCGCGGCGACGAGCGCCGTCGGGCAGCCGCGCGCAACCTCCTCGGCGAAGCTCGGCCCCGACAGCACGCCGGCGCGCAGCCCCGGGCGCAGCGCCTGCGCGATCTCGTGCCCCAGGCGGCCGGTGCCGGCCTCGAAGCCCTTGCACAGCCACAGCACGCAGGCGTCGGCCGGCACGGCCTGCAGCATCGCGGCGAGCGCCGACATCGGCGTCGCGATCACGATCAGCCCGTCGCGCCCGTGCGCGAGCGCGTCGTCGAGGTCCGAGCCCAGTTGCAGCGCCGGCGGCAGCGCGACGTCGGGCAGATAACGGGCGTTGCAGCGCTCGTGGCGCAGGCGCGCGATCTGCGCCGCGTCGCGGCCCCACAGCCGAACGTCGTGGCGCGGCGCCGCCTGCACCGCCATCGCGGTGCCCCAGGCGCCGGCGCCGAGTACCGCGATGCGCATCGCCGCAGGTGTCGGCGCGGGCGCCGCCCGGTCAGGCGCTGGTGATGATGCCGCTGCCGTTGCCGCCCATCTGCTGCTGGCGCTGCGCCTCGAACATCGCCTGGAAGTTGACTTCCGACAGGATCACGGGCGGGAAGCCGGCGCGGGTGCAGACGTCGGAGACGATCGCGCGCAGGTACGGGTAGACCATGCCGGGGCAGGCGATGCCGATCACCATCTGCATCTGGTCTTCCGGCAGGTTGCGGATCTCGAAGATGCCGGCCTGCTTGGCCTCGATCAGGAACAGCGTCTTGTCCTTGACCTTCGTCGTCACGGTCGCGGTGACGCAGACCTCGAAGATGCCGTCGGCGATCGGCTCGGCCGACACGCCGAGGTTGATGTCGACCTGCGGCTGCGCCTGCTCGAGCAGGATCTTCGGCGAGTTGGGTTGCTCCAGCGACAGGTCCTTCAGGTACATGCGCTGGATCTGGAACACGGGCTGCGCTGCGTCTTGCTCGGCCATGGCGGTCTCTCACGAAAAAAACGCCCGCGGCAATGCGGGCAACGCAGCGATTATCGCCCAGCGGGCGGCAGCCGCCCGGCGCCGTCAGCGGCCCTGCAGCAGCGGCATCAGACCGCCGCGCATGTCGAGCTCGATCAGGTCGTCGCAGCCGCCGACGTGCGTGTCGCCGATGAAGATCTGCGGCACGGTGCGCCGGCCGGTGCGCTCGATCATCGTCTGGCGCTGCGCGGGCTCGAGGTCGACGCGGATCTCCTCGATGTGCTCGACGCCGCGCTTGAGCAGCAGCGCCTTGGCGCGCTGGCAGTAGGGGCAGACGAGGCTGGTGTACATCTGGACGCGGTTCATCGGCGCGGGGGCGTGTCGCAGGCACGCCGGGGTAGAGTCACCGAATTGTCACCGGCGCCCGAAATCCCCGCAGCGGGTGCGCCTGTGGCGACGCGGCGCCGCGCGCTGGTGGTGCGCCTCAGGCCGCCTTCTGCTTCTCGCTCGGCTTGTCGCCCTGCTTCTCGATCGGCATGTTCGCCTCGCGCCACGCCGCCATCCCGCCGGCGAGCACCTTCGCGTTCTCGTAGCCGAGCTTGCGCAGCGTCGCGACGGCGCGCGTCGCGCGCGCGCCGCTCTGGCACACGACGACGACCGGCAGCGCCTTGTTGTTCGGCAGCGCCTTGCTCGACTCGAGGCTGCCGAGCGGCACGCTGCGCGCGCCGACGGCGTGGCCGGCGGCGTACTCGGACGGCTCGCAGACGTCGATCAGCACCGCCTTCTCGCGGTTGATCAGGTTCACCGCCTCGCTCACGCTGACCTTGGCGCCGCCGGCGCCGCCGATCGCGGGCCACAGCAACATGCCGCCGGAGATGGCGGCGACGAGCACGAGCATCCAGTTCTGAAGCAGGAAGTCCACGGCGGGCAGCGGTTTCGAAGGGGGTCGGATTATAGAATTCGGCCCCTTTGCCCGCCCCTGGCGACCCGAGACGCGCATGTACAAGTTCGTGATGATCCGCCACGGCGAGTCGACGTGGAACCGCGACAACCGGTTCACCGGCTGGACCGACGTGCCGCTGACCGACACCGGCGTCGAGCAGGCGCGGCAGGCCGGGCGGCTGCTGCGCGAGGCGGGCTACGACTTCGACGTCGCCTACACCTCGGTGCTCAAGCGCGCCATCTGGACGCTGTGGCACGTGCTCGACGAGATCGACCGCACCTGGCTGCCGATCGTCAACGACTGGCGCCTCAACGAGCGCCACTACGGCGCGCTGCAGGGGCTGAACAAGGCCGAGACGGCGAAGCAGTACGGCGACGAGCAGGTGCTGATCTGGCGTCGCAGCTACGACGTGCCGCCGCCGCCGCTGGCGCGCGACGATCCGCGCGGCCAGCATGCCGACGTGCGCTATGCGTCGCTCGCGCCCGAGCAGATCCCGCTCACCGAGTGCCTGAAGGACACCGTCGCGCGCGTGATCCCGTGCTGGAGCGAGCGCCTCGCGCCGGCGATCCGTTCGGGCCGGCGCATCGTGATGGCGGCGCACGGCAACAGCATGCGCGCGCTGGTGAAGTACCTCGACGGCATCGGCGACGACGAGATCGTCGGCCTGAACATCCCGAACGGCATCCCGCTCGTCTACGAGCTCGACGCCGACCTGAAGCCGTTGCGCAGCTACTACCTCGGCGACCCCGAGGCGGCGGCGAAGGCCGCGGCCGCCGTCGCCGCGCAGGGCAAGGCGGCCTGACGCGGCGCCGTGCTCACGCAGGCGGCAGCGCCTGCGCGATCAGCGGCGCAACCGAGACGACGTTCGTCGCGTGCGGCACCGTGTCGGTGCTCCAGACCTCGCGCACGCCGGCGGCGTGCAGTGCCGCCACCGCATCGCCGACGAACAGCGCGTGGGTGACGGCGACGTCGACCGCCGCGGCGCCGCGCGCGAGCGCCTGCCGCGTCGCCACCGCAAGCGTGTGGCCGGTGCTCGCGACGTCGTCGAGCAGCACGACGTCGCGCCCGGCGACGTCGAGCGGCGGCAGTTCGAGTACGACGTCGCGGTCGCCGCGGCGCAGCTTGCGCCCCACGCCGGCGTCGAAGCCGTGCACCGCCGCGGCGGCCCACACCCACTGCGCGGCCTCCTCGTCGGGCCCGATCAGCACCGGCCGCTCGCGCCGCGACGCGATCCAGTCGCCGAGCAGCGGCGCCGCCGACAGCGCCACGCCGCGCCGCCCGGGCACGACCTCGTCCATCGTCGCGACGCGGTGCAGGTGCGGGTCGACGGTGACGACGGCGTCGAACGCGGCGGCGAGCAGCGCGCCGAGGTGGCGCTGGCTGACGACCTCACCGGGGTGGAACGCCATGTCCTGCCGCATGTAGGCGAGGTACGGCGCGACGAGCGTGAGCTGGCGCGCGCCGAGCTCGCGCGCGCCCGCCGCGGTCAGCAGCAGTTCGGCGAGCTTGTCGTTCGGCTGCTGCAGCCCGCGCAGCAGCACGACGCGCGCGGGCAGCCGCGGCGGCAGCGTCAGCCGCGTCTCGCCGTCGGGGAAGCGGTGGCGCGCGACGAACCGTGCCTCGACGCCGAGCGCGGCGCCGAGCTTCGCCGCGAGCGCGGCCTCGTCGTCGAACGCGAGCAGCATCGTCACAGCGCGTCGCCCAGCGTCGCGATGCTCGCGAACTCGTGCGGCAGCTCGGCCGCCTCGCCGACGCGGTAGCCGCCGTCGACGCCGGCGAGGTCGCGCGCGAACGCGAGGTCGGCGTCGAAGCGCGCGTGCACGCGGTACAGCGGCTCGCCGGCCTCGACGCGCTCGCCGAGCTTCTTCAGCAGGTCGATGCCGGCGTCGGGCACCTGCGGCGCGCCGGCCAGGCGCGCGATGCGCGCGATGCGCAGGTTGTCGATCGCCGTCACGACGCCGCCGCGCGCGGCGCGCACCTCGTGCACGAGCGGCGCCGGCTCAAGCACGGCACGCCGCCGGCCCTGGGCGTCGATGATCGCGTGCATGCGCTCGAGCGCGCGCCCGGCGTCGAGGATGTCGCGCGCGATGCGGAAGCCCTCGCCGCCGCGCACGTCGGGGTCGAACTCGATCACCCGGCCCGCGAGCCGCAGCGCCTTCTGCCGCAGGTCCGACGGCGCGTCGGGGTGGCACTCGAGCACCTGCATCACGTCGCGCGCCTCGAGCACGGGGCCGACGCCGCGGCCGATCGGCTGCCGGCCGTCGGTGATCACGGCGTCGAGGTGCAGGCCGAGGCGCGCCGCGACGTACTCGAACAGCTTCTTCAGCCGCTGCGCCTCGGGCATCGAGCGCACCTTCGCCGTCGGGCCGACCGGGATGTCGAGCACGAGGTGCGTCGAGCCGGCGGCGATCTTCTTCGACAGGATCGACGCCACCATCTGCCCCGGCGAGTCGATCGCGAGCGGCCGCTCGACCGAGATCAGGATGTCGTCCGCCGGGCTGAGCTCGGCGGTGCCGCCCCAGGCGAGGCAGCCGTGCGTCTCGCGCACGATCGCCACCAGCCGCTCGAACGGCAGCGCGACTTCGGCGAGCACGTCCATCGTGTCGGCGGTGCCCGCCGGCGACGTGATCGCGCGCGACGACGTCTTCGGGCACAGCATGCCGTGGGCGGCGACGATCGGCACCACGAGCATCGACGTGCGGTTGCCCGGGATGCCGCCGATGCAGTGCTTGTCGACGACGGGCCCGCCGCCGACCTCGCGGTGCCAGTCGAGGCGGCGGCCGGCGGCGATCATCGCCTCCGTCAGGTGCAGGACCTCGTCGCGGTCGAGCTCGAACTGGTTCGTCGCGACGACGAACGCGGCGAGCTCGACCTTCGAGTACCGCGCCTGCGCGATGTCGGCGATGATCGCGTGCAGATCGCCGCGCTCGAGCCGTTCGCCGCGGATCTTGCGGTGCAGCGCCGCGATCGAGCCCGGCGGCTCGGCGTGCGCGATCGTCGCCTCGTGGCCCTCGGCGACGCCGATGCGCGCGAACGCCTCCTCGCTCAGGCCGAGTTCGACGGTGTCGACGATGCGCGCGTCGTCGACGACGTTGAGCACGGCGAGGATGCTGCGCCCGTTCGCACGCACCTGCACCTTCGCCAGCGCCTGCAGGCCCGCGGCGCGCACGACCGGGCAGTCGCGGTGCAGGTAGGCGACGTTCTCGCGGAACGTGTCGATGCCCACGCGGCGCAGGCGCAGCGTCGAGGCGGGGGTGGCGGGCGGCGTCATAGGGGGCGGGGGTGCGCAGCGATGCCGTCGGCGAGCACGGCAGCGATCGACTGTCGCACATGTTCGGCGAGCGCGCGCCGGTCGGCGTGCGCGCTGCCCATCGCCGTCAGCACCGTCACGTGCACCGTCAGCCCGCGCCCGCTCGCGAGGCGCCACAGACTGCGCGCGAGCGTCGTCTCGCCGAGGAACTCGGCCGCCGGGCTCACCGCGTGGTCGGCGTCGGAGTAGCGCAGCACGACGGGCTGCAGCGGCGTCGCGGTGGCGATCGCCGCCTGCAGCAGGTTGGCGTGGAACGGCAGCAGCGCGCGGCCGTCGCCCGTCGTGCCCTCGGGGAACACCGCCACCGTCTGCCCGGCGGCGAGCGCCTCGGCCATCTGGTGCACGACGCGCAGCGCGTCGCGGCGCTTCTCGCGCTCGAGGTACAGCGTGTCGGCGGCGTCGACGAGCCGGTTGACGAGCGGCCAGTGGCGCACGTCGGCCTTCGAGACGAAGCGCGCCTCGGGGCACACGGCGTGGATCGCCATGATGTCGAGCCACGAGACGTGGTTGGCGACGATCAGCTTCGCGCCCGGGCGGAAGCTGCCCTGCACGTCGGCGGCGAGGCCGAGCATGCGCAGCATCTTCGCCGCCCACCACGCGATGCGCGCGTGCCGCCCGGCGGCGCCGAGCCGCGGGAACAGCCACAGCACGATCGCGATGCCGTGCAGGCCGTGCAGCACGGCGCGCGCGAGGCGCCACGCCCCCCGCAGCAGCGTCATCGGGCGGCGGCCGCCCGGGGCTCGCCGGCGTGGAAGGCGACCGTGCCGGCCACCAGCGTCGCGACGACGCGCCCCGGCAGCGCCATGCCGGTGGCGTCGAACGCGAACGGCGTGTGCTTGCCCTGGCTCACGAGCGAGCCCGGCGTCACCGACCAGGTCGCGTCGGGGTCGAACACGCAGACGTCGGCGACGCCGCCCTCGACCAGGCGGCCCGCGCTCGACGCGAGCGAGCCGAGCGCGTCGCCGAGCACGCCCACCGGCCGGCTCGTCACGCGCGCGAGCGTGTCGGCGAGCGACAGGCCGGCGTCGGCGCCCCACTTCAGCGCCAGGCCGAGCAGCAGCTCGAGCCCGGTGGCGCCCGGCTCGGCCTCGCCGAACGGCAGCGTCTTGAGGTCGCCCTCGACGGGCGTGTGGTCCGACACCAGCGCGTCGATCGTGCCGTCGACGAGCCCGGCGCGCAGCGCGTCGCGGTCGCCCTGCTGGCGCAGCGGCGGCACGAGGCGCATCGCCGGGTTGAAGAAGCCGATGTCGACGTCGGTCAGGTGCAGCGAGTTGATGCTGACGTCGGCCGTCACCGGCAAGCCCTCGGCCTTCGCGACGCGCAGCAGCGCGACGCCGGCGGCGCTCGACAGCCGGCACAGGTGCACGCGGCAGCCGGTGGTGCGCACGAGTTCGAAGATCGTGTGCAGCGCCACCGTCTCGGCCGCGACCGGCACGCCCGACAGCCCCAGCCGCGTGGCGACGGCGCCGCTGGCGGCCACGCCCTTGCCGAGCCACGGGTCCTGCGGGCGCAGCCACACCGTGTAGCCGAACGTGGAGGCGTACTGCAGCGCGCGCAGCAGCACCTGCGTGTCGCGCACCGCGACGTCGGCCTGCGAGAAGCCGACGCAGCCCGACTCGGTGAGCTCGGCCATCTCGGTCAGCGCCTCGCCGGCGAGCCCGCGCGTCAGCGCGCCGAGCGGGAACAGGCGGCACAGGCTGAGCTTGCGCGCGCGGAACTTGAGCATGTCGACCAGGCCCGGCTCGTCGAGCGGCGGGTCGGTGTCGGGCGGGCACACGAGGCTCGTGACGCCGCCGGCCGCCGCCGCGTTGAGCTCGCTCTCGAGCATGCCCTCGTGCTCGTGGCCCGGCTCGCGCAGCCGCGCGGCGAGGTCGACGAGCCCCGGGGCGACGACGAGACCGGTGGCGTCGATCACGCTCTGCGGTTCGAAGTCGGCCGGCACGGCCCCGATCGCGGTGATGCGCCCTGCGGCGATCGCGACGTCGGCGACCTCGTCGCGGCCCGACGCCGGGTCGATCAAGCGGCCATTGCGAATCAGGATCTTCATCGGGCTCTCGTGGGTGGCCTGCACTCGAGCGGCCGTCGCGGATCCGGCGTCGCCGGTCCGCCGGCGGCGCCCCCTCGGGGGGAGGCGGCCGAAGACCGCTTCGGGGGGGGCGTCGTCATGCCTCGTTCCCCGCGACGATCGACATCACCGCCATGCGCACCGCGATGCCGAACGTGACCTGCGGCAGGATCACGCTGTGGCTGCCGTCGGCCACCGCCGAGGCGATCTCGACGCCGCGGTTGATCGGCCCCGGGTGCATCACGATGCAGTCGGGGCGCGCGAGCGCGAGCTTGTCCTCGCTCAGGCCGTAGTGCTTGAAGAACTCGCCGGCGCTGGGCAGCATCGCGCCGCTCATGCGCTCGTTCTGCAGCCGCAGCATGATGATCACGTCGGCGTCGCGGATGCCTTCGGCCATGTCGTGGCACACGCGCACGCCCATCGCGCGCAGGTCGCCGGGCACGAGCGTCTTCGGGCCCACGGCGCGGATCTCGGGCACGCCGAGCGTCGTCAGCGCGTGGATGTCGCTGCGCGCCACCCGGGAGTGCACGATGTCGCCGACGACCGCGACCGTGAGGTTCGTGAAGTCGTGCTTGAAGTGGCGGATCGTGTACATGTCGAGCAGGCCCTGCGTCGGGTGCGCGTGGCGCCCGTCGCCGGCGTTGATCACGTGCACGTGCGGCGCGCAGTGCTCGGCGATCAGGTACGGCGCGCCGCTCTCGGCGTGGCGCACGACGAACAGGTCGGCGTGCATCGCGCTCAGGTTGGCGATCGTGTCGAGCAGGCTCTCGCCCTTGGCGGTCGAGCTGCGCGCGATGTCGAGGTTGATCACGTCGGCCGACAGCCGGTTGGCCGCGATCTCGAACGTGGTGCGCGTGCGCGTGCTGTTCTCGAAGAAGAGGTTGAACACGCTCTTGCCGCGCAGCAGCGGCACCTTCTTGACCTCGCGCTCGTTGACGCTGAGGAAGGTGCCGGCGGTGTCGAGGATCTGCGTGAGCACCGGCTTGGGCAGGCCCTCGATCGACAGCAGGTGGATCAGCTCGCCGTGACGGTTGAGCTGCGGATTGCGGCGGGACAGCATCGCGGGGCGTTCCGTCAGGTGTTGGCTTCGACCGCGAACGTGAACAGACCGCCGGGGTCGCGCGCGAGCGAGAGCTTCTGCGCCGCCGGCAATGCGACCTTCGCCGCCGCGTACCCGGCCTCGATCGGCAGCTCGCGCCCGCCTCGGTCGACGAGCACGGCGAGCTGCACGCTCGCCGGGCGGCCGAAGTCGAACAGTTCGTTGATCACGGCGCGGATCGTGCGCCCGGTGTAGAGCACGTCGTCGACGAGCACGATGTGCGCGCCGTCGACGGGAAACGGCAGCTTCGTCGCGTCGGTGCCGGCGGCCATGCCGCGCTGGCCGAAGTCGTCGCGGTGCAGCGAGCTGCTGATGACGCCCGGCGCACCCGGCAGCCCGAGGTCGGCCTGCAGCCGCTCGGCGAGCCACGCCCCGCCCGACCACACGCCCACGAGCACGCCGCCGGGCCTGAGCAGCCGGCGCACGCCGTGCACGAGCTCGCGGTACAGCGCTTCGGCGTCGAGGGCAAGGGTCGTCATCGTGGATGCTCCCGCAGGTACTGGTCGAGGATCAGCGCCGCCGACGCGGCGTCGACGTCCGTAGCGCCGCCGGCGATGGCCTCGGTCGTCGTGTAGCGCTCGTCGACCTCGTGCACCGGCAGCCGGTAGCGCCCGTGCAGCTGGCGCGCGAAGCGCTGCGCCCGCCGCGTATTGTCGTGCGCCGCGCCGTCGGGGTGATACGGCACGCCGACGACGAGCGCATCGGGCCGCCACTCGTCGATCAGCCGCCCGATCGCCGCGAAGCGCGCCTCGCCCTCGCCCGCGACCGTCGCCAGCGGCTGCGCCCGCCCGAGCAGCGTGTTGCCCACCGCGACGCCGACGCGCCGCCTACCGAAATCGAAAGCGAGAAAGCTCAGGGGCCGGGGCGAGGCAGCGGCAGACGCCGTCATCGCGCCCCGCACGCGGGGAGCCCGGCGAAGCCGGCGACCCTGCCAGCGGCCGCCGTGGGTCCGGCTTTGCCGGCCCACTGGCGGGCCTTGCAGGCCGCGCCGGGCCTTGCGGCCCGGCCGCTCGCCAGGCACGAAAGGTCCACCGGACCTTTCGTGTCCGGCCTCGCCCCCCTCGAGGGGGAGCGCCGAAGGTGCTTCGGGGGTGGTTCACTTCACCGCTCGCCGTAGACCTGCCCTGCGCGCTTGACGAACGAGTCGACGAACGTGTTCGCGACGCGGTCGAACACGGGGCTCAGCACCGCCTCGAGCGGCTTGCTCGCGAAGGCGTAGCGCAGGTCGAAGTCGACCTTGCACGCCTGCGCCTCGCCGCCCGGGCGGCCGAGCGGATGGAACAGCCACGTGCCGTCGAGCAGCGAGAACGGCCCGTCGACGAGCTGCACGACGACCTGCTCGCCCGCCACGTGGCGGTTGCGCGTCGTGAACGCGTGGCGCACGCCGGCGTAGGCGAGCCCGAGGCGCGCCGTCATGCCCTCCTCGCTCACCTCGATCACGTCGGCACTCTCGCACCACGGCAGGAACTGCGGGTAGCGCGCGACGTCGGTCACGAGGTCGTACATCTCGCGTGGCGAGTACCACAGCAGGACCGACTTCTTGACGTGCTTCATAGAATGAAAAGATTCTAGGCGGCGCTTGTGCGGCGCCGCGCCGCCCCCAGCTCCCCTCCATGACCGCGATCGCCGAGAACCGCCGTGCCCGCTTCGACTACCACATCGAGGAGCGGTTCGAAGCCGGCATCGTGCTCGAAGGCTGGGAGGTCAAGGCGATCCGCGCCGGCCAGGTGCAGCTCACCGACGGCTACGTCGTGATCCGCGACGGCGAGCTGTCGCTGATCGGCTGCCGCATCAACGCGCTGCGCACGGCGTCGACGCACGTGCACCCCGAGGCCGACCGCACGAAGAAGCTGCTGATGCACAAGGCCGAGATCCGCCGCCTGATCGGCAAGGTCGAGCAGCGCGGCTACACGCTCGTGCCGCTGAACCTGCACTACAAGGGCGGCCGCGTGAAGGTCGACCTCGCCCTCGCGAAGGGCAAGGCGACGCACGACAAGCGCGAGTCGATCAAGGAACGCGAGGGCAGGCGCGAGGTCGAGCGCGCGATGAAGCAGCGCCACCGCTGAGCGGCGGCGCGCGTCACCCGATCGCGCCGAGCGCCTGTTCGAGGTCGGCCTTCAGGTCGTCGACCGCCTCGAAACCGATCGAGAACCGCACCAGCGTGCCCGGCAGCGCCGAGCGGTCGCGCCGCATCGACGACAGGTCGTACGGCACCGCGAGGCTCACCGGCCCGGCCCACGAGTAGCCGATGCGAAACAGTTTCAGCGCGTCGACGAAGGCGTCGACGCGCGCCGGCTCGATCGCCGGATCGAACAGCACCGAGAACAGCCCCGCCGCGCGCGTGCACAGGCCCGCCCAGTGCTCGTGCCCCGGCGCGCCGGGCAGCGCCGGGTGCAGCACGCGGCGGATCGCGCGCTGCCGCTGCAGCCACGCGGCGAGTTCGCGCGCCGCGCGGTCCTGCGCGTCGTAGCGCAGCTCGATCGTCGGCAGCGCTCGCAGGATCGTCTCGGCGTCGTTCGCACCGACGCCGAGGCCGAGCCGCATGTGCGCGAGCAGGATGCGCTCGTGCAGGGCCGGATCGACGGTGGTCACCGAGCCCATCAGCACGTCGGCGCCGCCCGACGGGAACTTCGTCAGCGCGTGCATGCTGACGTCGACCGCGAGGCCGTCGCCGAGGTCGAACGGGTCGAACGCGAGGCCGGCGCCCCACGTGTTGTCGAGCGCCACCGTCAGACCGCGTTCGCGGGCGGCGCGCACGAGGCCGCGCACGTCGGGAAACTCCATCGTCACCGAGCCCGCGGCCTCGATCCACAGCAGCCGCGTGCGCGGGCCGATCGTCGCGGCGAGCGACGCCGCGTCGAGCGGGTCGTACAGGCGGTACCCGATGCCCCAGCCTTCGAGCAGCGAGCGCGCCAGCTCCTTCGACGGGCCGTAGACGTTGTCGGGCAGCAGCAGCTCGTCGCCCGCGCGCAGCAGCGCCAGGTCGACGAGCGCGAGCGCCGCGAGGCCGCTCGGCGCGAGGACGCAGTGGCGGCCGCCTTCGAGCGTCGCGATGCGCTCTTCCAGCGTGAACGTCGTCGGCGTGCCGTGCAGGCCGTAGGTGTAGCCGGCCTTGCTGCGCCAGTCGCGCGCGCGCAGCGCGGCGACGTTCGGGAAGACGACGGTCGACGCCTTGTAGACCCCGGGCGGCACGGCGTCGAAGCCGGCCGGCGCACGGTACGGATGGTGGATCAGGCCGGTGATGCGTTCGCTCATGGGGCGCTCACACCGGATGGCCGACGAGGTCGTGGCCCTCGGTGCCGACGATGCGCGCGCGCACGAACTCGCCCACGCGCAGCACCGTGGAGGCCTTCGTCGGCGGCAGCAGCCGCACCGAGCCGTCGATCTCGGGCGCGTCGGCGTAGGTGCGCCCGACGCCGCCCTGGCGGCCGAGCGCGGGGGCGCGGTCGACGAGCACCTGCATCGTCGCGCCGACGCGCCGCTGCAGCCGCTGCACCGACACCCGCTCGGCCACCGCCATGAAGCGCGCGCGGCGCTCCTCGCGCAGGTCGGCGGGCAGCTGGCCCGGCAGCGCGTTCGCCGCCGCCCCCTCGACCGGCGAGTACGCGAAGCAGCCGGCGTGGTCGATGCCGGCCTCCTCGACGAACTGCAGCAGGTGCTCGAACTCGGCCTCGGTCTCGCCCGGGAAGCCGGCGATGAAGGTGCTGCGGATCACGAGCTCGGGGCAGATCTCGCGCCAGCGCGCGATGCGCTCGAGGTTCTTCTCGCCGCTCGCCGGGCGCTTCATCCGCCGCAGCACGTCGGGGTGCGAGTGCTGGAACGGCACGTCGAGGTACGGCAGGATGCGGCCCTCGGCCATCAGCGGCACCACGTCGTCGACGTGCGGGTACGGATAGACGTAGTGCAGCCGCACCCAGGCGCGGTGCGCGTCGGCGAGGTCGCCGAGCCTGCGGCACAGGTCGAGCAGGCGCGTCTTCACCGGCTGGCCCTCCCAGAAGCCGGTGCGGTACCCGACGTCGACGCCGTAGGCGCTCGTGTCCTGGCTGACGACGAGCAGTTCCTTCACGCCGGCCTCGAACAGCCGCCGCGCCTCGCCGAGCACGTCGCCGATCGGGCGCGACACGAGGTCGCCGCGCATGCTCGGGATGATGCAGAACGTGCAGCGGTGGTTGCAGCCTTCGCTGATCTTGAGGTACGCGTAGTGCTTCGGCGTCAGCTTGATCCCCTGCGCAGGGACGAGGTCGACGAACGGATCGTGCGGCTTCGGCAGGTGCGCGTGCACGGCGTCCATCACCTCCTCGGTCGCGTGCGGGCCGGTGACGGCGAGCACCTTCGGGTGCACCTGCCGCACGAGGTTCGCGCCGCCTTCGCCGGTGCGCGCACCGAGGCAGCCGGTGACGATGACGCGGCCGTTGTCGGCGAGCGCCTCGCCGATCGTGTCGAGGCTCTCCCGGACCGCGTCGTCGATGAAACCGCAGGTGTTGACGATGACGAGGTCGGCGCCGGCGAAGGTCTTGCTCGTCGCGTAGCCCTCGGCCGCGAGGCGCGTGAGGATCAGCTCGGAGTCGGTCAGCGCCTTCGGGCAGCCGAGGCTGACGAAGCCGACGGTGGGAGGCGTCGACGGGCTGGGCGCAGCAGGCTCGTCGACGGCGCCGCGCGGTGCGATGGCATTCATCGCGCGATTGTCCCGCAGCCGGCGACGGTCTGCGGCCGCGGCGGTGCGCGCCTGGCGCGCCCGGCTCAGTTCTTCTTCGGCGTGAAACCCGGAAACATCGCCGACGACTGCTCGAGCATCTGCTTTTGCATCTGCACGAACAGGTTCTTCGACTGCTCGAGGTAGTTGCCCATCAGCCCCTGCATCATCGGCGCCTGGCCGCTGAGGAACTGGGCC
>FWPV01011071.1_pt1 | contig 14501 bp, 10 predicted proteins | sample 2228371 | NCBI WGS metagenome assembly FWPV01 (sample SAMEA103939776, study PRJEB20133) | metagenome
TCTGCCTCGAGAATGGCCGCGGCGCCGATGCCAGGTCCGCGGCTTCTGGGCTGGTTCGCTGCGCGCCAGGCGTCGAGGCGTGAGACGAGCTGACGCCCGAAGGTCATCCAGTCGTCGACCAGAAGGACCAGGCCCTGCTGGTCTGAGGCGAAGAGCAAGCGGCTGAAGAACAGGCGCAGGAGAAACGGGCTGAGAGGGAGGCCGCGCAGGTCGACGCCGAGTGCGGTGCGGCCGTAGAAGGGAGCGATCACCTCGCGCTGCAGGCGCGGCAGCGTGGACGGCGGGAACATCTTGCCGATGTCGATTGGGCGCGTGCCGAGGATGCGGCGGTAGGAGACCTTCATGCGGTAGATGGGCGTCTGCACGCGCAGGTGGTCCTGGCGGGCCTGTGCGTAGGCCCAGCGCGGGCCGACCCAGGTCAGCAGCGTGAAGGCGAGCGACACCAGGCCTCCGGCGAGCAGCCAGTTGTCGGCGGGGGGCCGCGGCCAAGTCAGCCGATCCAGGCTGACGGGCAGCCACAGCCCCAGGAGGGCCAGAGTGAGGAGCAGGCCGGGCCCGCGATAGCGGCGGACCGCCTGGCGGTAGATCAGGAGGGGGAAGCGATCTCCGGGTGGGGTGTTCATGTCCGCTCCGCGCCTTCGGGCGCGAATGATTCTAGTCCCGCAGGCGGTAGTAGCGGCACAGGTCCCGCAGCACGCATGCGTCGCAGCGGGGCCGCCGTGCCTGGCAGACCTCGCGGCCGTGGCGGATGAGGTTGAGGTGAGCGGTGGAGTAAGTTGAGGGAGGGAAGGCAGCCGCCAGATGGCGGTGGGCGGCCTCGGCGCTCATCTTGGGCGGCCGCAGGCCGAGGCGGCCGGTGACGCGATAGATGTGCGTATCAACCGGAAAGGCCGGGTGTTGTAGCGAGAAGAGCAGGACGATGGCCGCCGTCTTGGGCCCGACGCCCTTGAACTGGCGCAGCCAGGCCTCTGCCTGGTGCGGCGGCATGCGGCGGAGAAAGGAAAGGTCGAGCGCGCCGCGCTGGCGAGTGATGCTCCTCAGGAGGTGCTGGATGCGCGGCCCTTTCTGATGGGCCAGGCCGGCGGGGCGGATGGCCTGGATGACAGCCTGGGGAGGCGCGTCGCGCACCTGTTCCCAGGTGGGGAAGCGCCGGCGCAGTGCCTGGAAGGCCCGATCGCGGTTCTGGTCGTTGGTGTTCTGGGAGAGGATGGTGGAGATCAGTTCGTCCAGGGGCGGCCGGCGGCGCCATCGGGGGCGGCCGTAGGCCCGCAGCAGGCGGCGGTGGACAGCGCGTGCCAGCTCTCGGGGGGAGTCCACGCGTCGATTGTAGCAGGGATTGACCCGAGTCGGATGTCTGCTATACTGCATGCCAGACCCCACCCTGAGGACATGTGTGTGGCTTGGTGCGCGCCGGGCGGCCGCCTCCCGGCCGCCGCCCTCTGAGGACAAAGGCATGACGCGTCTCTACTTCGCAACGGACGTCCACGGCTCGGAGGTTTGCTGGAAGAAGTTCATCAATGCCGGCAAGTTCTACGAGGCCCAGGTGATCATCCTCGGCGGCGACATGACCGGCAAGGCCATCGTGCCCATCATTGCCCAGGGCGATGGCCGCTACAAGGTGACGCTGCTGGATCAGGAGACCATCCTGGAAGGGCACGACGAAGTGCAGCGGATGGCCGACACCATCCGCAACCGCGGCTACTACCCCTATGTCACCGACCCGGACGAGGTGGCGGAGATCTCGAACAGCCCCGGCCGCTCCGACGCGCTGTTCCTCGAGCAGGTGATGACGACCATCCAGCGCTGGATGGAGTACGCCGACCAGAAGCTGGCGGGGACGGGCATCCGCTGCTACGTCTGCCCCGGCAACGACGACATGCTGGAGATCGATGAGGCGATCCGCGCCTCCAAGCACGTGGAGATCGCCGAGGGGCGCGTCATCCAGCTCGACGACCACCACGAGATGATCAGCACCGGCTGGTCGAACCCGACGCCGTGGAACACACACCGCGAGGAATCGGATGAGGCGCTCGGGCAGCGGATCGAGGCCCTGGCGGCGCAGTTGAAGGATCCGCGCAACGCCGTCTTCAACCTGCACGCCCCGCCCTACGGCAGCGGTCTGGACGAAGCGCCGGAGCTGACGAAGGACATGCGCCCCGCCTACGCCGGCCGCTCGCTGGTGCCGGTGGGCAGCAAGGCCGTGCTGGCAGCAATCGAGAAGTACCAGCCTTTGCTCGGGCTGTTCGGTCACATCCACGAAGCCAAGGGGACGCGCAAGTACCGGCGCACGCTGTGCATCAACCCCGGCAGCATGTACGAACAGGGGATCCTCTCCGGCGTGTGGATCGACCTGAAGGAGAAGTCGCTGGGCAACTACGTCCTGACCACGGGCTGAGCCATCCCGTGGGGCGCCGCGCCCGGCGGAAGGAGGTGAGCCTATCGAGCCATGCGAAGCAGGTGAGGAGAGCCGGGACCCCCAAGCCGAGCGCGGGGGCGACCTGGCCGATCCGAGGACGTCCTCGGGCCCATCTATTCGGACCAGTCAAGGAGCATCTCGATGAGCGAGGCAACCTTATTCGTCCGCAAAGCCAGTGGCCTGGTGCGTTCCTGGTCGATGTTCGACGCGTTCATCTACGCCACGTTCTCCATCAACCTGATCACCCTCGGCTTGTTCATCTTCTCCTACTGCTGGTATTTCGAGGGCAATCTAGGGACAGCCGTCGTGGTGGGCGGGCTGTTCACCATCTTCGAGGTCATCGTCTACGCCAGCCTGATCTCGGTGATGCCCCGCGCCGGCGGCGACTACGTCTGGCAGAGCCGCATCCTCGGCCGCGGTCTGGGCTTCATCCTGACGGTGACCGGATGGTGGTTCATCCTGTGGCTGTGGGTGCCGCTCTACGGCCAGATGCTGGCCTATGAGGTGCTCACGCCGCTGGCGGCCGTGCTCGGCTTCCCCGGGACGGCGCGCTGGTTCACCACCTACCCCGTCGGGCCGTTGGTGAGCATGCTGCTGGTGTGTGCCATCGTCTTCGTCTACATCGCGGTCGGCATGAAGTGGTATGCCCGCTTCCAGAAGCTGTCGTTCTACCTGGGGATGATCGGCCTGGCGATGGTCTTCGGCCTGCTGCTGTTTGGCGACCGCCAGTCGTTCATCGCCGGGTTGAACAGCCAGCTGCCGGCCCTCTACGGCGTGCCGGCGGGCGACTACTACCAGATGACGATCGAGGCCGGGCAGGCGGCAGGGGTGATCTACGGCCCTCTGGGATCGATCCTCTTCATGGCCAGCTTTGCCCTGATCCCGATGATCGTGTTCTTCAACCTGTGGCCGAACTGGGGCTCGACGCTGTACGGCGAGGTGCGGGGCGCTTCCGACTTCAAGCGCAACTTCTGGGGCATGGCGGCGGCGGTCATCGTCACGGCTGTTCTCGGTCTGATCTTCTTCGCCCTGATCGCCAAGACCCTGGGGTGGGATTTCTACATGAACGCCAACGGTGCCTTCTGGAGCAGCATCTTCTACGGCACCGAGGTCCCCATCCCCGTCTGGCCGTACCCCGTGCAGTTCGCCACCTTCCTGACGACCAGTCGGGCGCTGCAGTTCCTCGTCATCCTGCTCGTCTCCTTCTGGTGGTTCGGCTGGTCGGGGACGGTCTTCCTGTCCTCGACGCGCGTGATCTTCGCTGCCGCGCTGGACCGCATGCTGCCGGAGTGGGTGTCGAAGATCGAGCCGCGGACGCGCACGCCCGTCAACGCGCTGCTGCTGATGGTCATCCCGTCGGTGATCATCTCCATCCTGTACGCCTACAACGTGGCCGACTTCCAGACCCTGGCGCTGGACGCCACGCTGGTCATCGCCGTGACCTTCTGGGGCACGACGCTGGCGGGCATCATCCTGCCCTGGCGGCAGAAGGCGATGTTTGACGGCTCGCCGATCTCGAAGTACCGCGTCCCGCTCTGGCTGAGCTGGCTGGTGACGATCGCCTACGCCGTGGGCGGCGTGATCTACCTGAGCTACCGCCAGTACGCGCTCGGGGTGCAGGTCTTCGCTGGATTCGCGGAGCAGACGCTCCTCACCCAGCTGATGATCGTGCTCATCGCGCTGCTGTCGGTGGTGAACACGGTGGTCCTGCTCTGGGTCCTGGTCTATGTCGGACGGAAGCTGCTGGCGGGGGAGAAGTTCCCGCTGGTGACGGCGGCGGGGCTGATCTTCTTCGGCTTCCTCGACTGGCTGCTCATCGAGTGGTTCTGGGACCCGGGCTACCTGTACGGCATCGGCTGGCAGAACAGCACCTCGATGCTGTTCATGCTCATCATGTACGCTTTGGCCGCGGCCATCTTCTATGGCTTCAGCGCGTACCGGCGTCGGCAGGGGATCGACATCGACAAGGTCTACAAGGAGATCCCGGTCGAGTGACCTTGCCCCTCGCGGGCGCAGCGGCAGGGGCGGCCTGCTGGCCGCCCCTGCCTCGTTGGGGGAGTGCCCATGAGAGTGCCGGGTCTGGCGGCAGCCGGCTGCCTGGGCGCCTCGCGGTCGAAGAAGGCGGCAGGTAGCGGTTGCCGCGGGCAAGGGCAGAGCCAACGCCCCATGCCTGTCCAGATCGGTGGTAGACAGGAAAGGGAGGCCGCAGATCGCTCCGGGGAGCCCACAAGAGGAAGAACCGCACGTGTCGAAAAACTGTTCCCAGCCATTGACAGCCGGGGAAGTGGTGCTATATATAGGCAAAACCCGCGGTAGGAGGGAGGTCGCTGCTCGCAGCCCGGGCACGACAAGGAGGTCCGAGGGACCTGAGACTCAGCGCTCCTGCACCCGCCTTTCCGAAGATGGTAGCACCCCATTGGTCCCGTCCTGCCTGGCCTGACGAGTCGGCCCGGGTGGGGGCGGGAGGTGCCTGCGCCTCCACGGCTGCAGGCGGACACCACAATCCCTAGCAGGGGAGGAGAGAAATGGCTCCAAGACTTACTCGTCGTGATTTCCTGAAGTTCAGCGCCGCCCTGGGGGGCTCTGCCTTCCTGGCCGCCTGCGGCGGCGGGGCTGCAGGCGAACGCTGCCCGGCCCCGACCAGCGCCGAGAGCATCCCCATGGATGAGCTGCTGCGGTGCGCACAGCTCGAGGGGCTGCTGACGACGATCGCCTTGCCGCACGACTGGGCCAACTACGGCGAGATCATTTCTACCTACAAGTCGAAGTTCAACATCCCCATCAATGAACTCAACCCCGACGCCGGGTCCTCCGACGAACTCGAGGCGATCAAGGCCAACAAGGGCAGCACCGGCCCCCAGGCGCCGGACGTGATCGACATCGGCGTTGGGCACACGGCGACGGCCATGAACGAGGGCCTGCTGGCGGCGTACAAGGTCGCCACCTGGGATACGATCCCGATGAAGGATCCGGACGGGTACTGGTGGGCAGAGTACTATGGCGTGCTCACCTTCGAGGTCATCAAGGGTGCTGTTCCCACCCCGACCGACTGGGAGGATCTGCTCGACCCGGTCTACAGGGGCAAGGTGGCGATGGCCGGCGACGTGCTCAAGTCGAACGAGTCTGTCCAGACCGTTTTCGCCTCCGGCATCTCCCGCCTGGGGTTGACTTCGCTGGAGTCGGTGGAGCAGGCCCTGCAGGCCGCCGATGCCGGGCTCGACTTCTGGGCCGAGATGAACCGTGTCGGCAACTTCATCCCGGTCATCGCCGATCAGGGCCGCATCGCCGCGGGCGAAACGCCGCTCACGATTGAGTGGGACTACCTGGCGCTGGCCAACCGCGATGCCCTGGCGGGGAATCCGGAGCTGGAGATCGTGGTGCCGCAGACCGGGGTGTTGGCGGGGCCGTACGCAGGCGGCATCAGCGCCTATGCACCGCATCCCTACGCCGCCCGGCTGTGGTGGGAGTTCGTCATGTCGGACGAGGGCCAGCTCTTGTATCTGAAGGGCTATGCCCACCCGATCCGCTACACCGACATGGCCTCGCGCGGCATCATCCCGGAGGACCTGGCTGCCAAGCTGCCGCCGGCGGAGGCCTACGAGAAGGCGATCTTCCCCTCGGTGGAGATTCTCACGGCGGTCAAGGCCCACATCACCGAGAACTGGCGCGCTCGCGTCTACGGGGAATAGGAGTCGCCCGGATGGAGCTTGTCCGTCGCACCCGGCGGCAAACTCCGACTTCGTCAAGCCAGGGGGACGCGCCCAGGGCGCGTCCCCCTCGTCGACGGGGTGTGTGGAGCCTTGCCGCATTGGCCCCATTCTTCATCTTCGTCTTGCTCTTCCTGGTGGGGCCTTCGCTGTCCATCTTCATCCGCAGCTTTCAGGACCCTGCAGGGAACTTCACCTTCCAGAACATCGTGGACATCTTCACCAAGAAAGACCTGGTGAATGCGTACAAGACCAGCCTGGGCATCAGCCTGATCACTGCGGTGGGGGGTGGGATCTTTGGATTCCTGCTGGCTTATTCCGTCATCTTTGGCGGGCTGCCCCGGGCGCTGCGGTCGTTCCTGCTGACGTTCTCGGGCGTAGCCTCCAACTTCGCCGGCGTGCCGCTGGCTTTCGCCTTCGTGGCCACCATGGGCAACGCCGGGCTGGTCACCCGCTGGGTTGAGGCAGCCACGGGAGTGGACATCCATGCCCACGGCTTCTCGATCTACAACATCTGGGGGCTGAGCATCGTCTACATGTACTTCCAGTTCCCCTTGATGGTGCTGATCATCGCCCCAGCGCTCGACGGACTGCGCCGGGAATGGCGCGAGGCGTGCGAGAACCTGGGCGGCAGCGCGTTCCATTTCTGGCGCTATATCGGCCTGCCCATCCTGTTGCCCACCCTGTTGGGTACGATGATTCTCCTCTTCGGCAACGCCTTTGGGGCCTACGCCACGGCCTATGCCTTCACCGGTTCCTTCATCAATCTGGTGACGATCGTGATCGGGGCGCAGATCCAGGGTGACGTGTTGTACAATCCCGGGCTGGGGAATGCGCTGGCGCTGGGCATGATCGTCATCATGAGCCTGTCCATGATCGGGTACACGACCTTGCAGCGCCGCTCGGCGAGGTGGGTGCGATGAGCGAGTCCGTTGCGGCAGTGCCTGTGCCCAGGACGCGGGGGGCAGCGCGGCCCGGGCGCGGGAACGCTGGGAGCTGGATCATCTTCGGGCTGGGCATGCTGTATTTCTTCCTGCCCCTGTTCGCCACGCTGGAGTTCAGCCTGCGCATGGTCAAAGACCGCTACACCCTGGAGGCCTATCGGGTGGCGTTCAGTGACCCGCGCTTCTATCAGAGTTTTGGCTATTCCTTGATGTGGGCCGTCATCACAATCGTGGTCAGCCTGCTCTTGGTTGTGCCCACGGCCTACTGGGTGCATCTGCGGCTGCCGCGGCTCCGGCCGGTGGTGGAGTTCTTCACCCTGATGCCGTTCGTGGTCCCAGCGGTGGTGCTCACGTTCGGCCTGATTCGGCTCTACGGCAAGCCCCCGCTGTTCCTCACGGCAACCCCCATCCCCCTCATCGCGGGCTATGTGGTACTCTCCCTGCCCTACATGTTCCGGTCGGTGGACGCCGGGCTGCGGGCAATCGACGTACGCACCCTGACCGAGGCGGCGCAAAGCCTGGGGGCGAGTTGGAGTGTCACGCTGAGGCGGGTCATCTTCCCCAATTTGCGCGTGGCGATCCTGAGCGGTGTCTTTCTCACCTTCGCCATCGTCATGGGCGAGTTCACCTTTGCCTCCCTGCTTGCCTGGCCCGCCTTCGGTCCCTACATTGAGGAGATCGGCTCGATGCGCGCCTACACCCCTCAGGCGGTGTCGGTGGTCAGCTTCATCCTCACCTGGCTTTCCATCGGTCTGATCCAGTGGCTGGGCCGCGGGGCGCCAGGCCAGGGGCAGTTGGCTGGGGCCCGCTAGAGCCTCACGAGGTCGCTATGGCGTTTCTAGATCTGGTCAACGTCACCAAGGAATTCGTCAGCGGCTCCGCCGCACCCACGACGGTCGCCGTGTACGACTTCAACCTCGAGGTCGACAAGGGCGAGCTGGTCACCTTCCTCGGTCCCAGCGGCTGCGGCAAGACCACCACGCTGCGCATGGTGGCCGGCTTCGAGGAGCCGACCACGGGCACCATCCGCCTCAACGGCGAGGACATCACGCACTTGCCTCCCAACCGGCGCAACGTGGGCATGGTCTTCCAGGCCTACGCCCTCTTCCCCAACATGACCGTCGCCGACAACATCGGCTTCGGCCTGATGGTGGCCAAGAAGCCGAAAGAGGAGATTCGGGCGCGGGTGCAGGAGATGCTCGAACTGATTCGCATGCCCGAGCTCGGCGATCGCTACCCCTACCAGCTCTCGGGCGGCCAGCAGCAGCGCGTCGCCCTGGCCCGGGCCCTGGCCATCCGGCCCCAGGTGCTGCTGCTGGATGAGCCGCTCTCCGCGCTCGATGCCAAGATTCGAGTCGAGCTGCGCTACGAGATCCGGCGCATTCAGCGCGAACTGGCCATCACCACCATCTATGTCACGCATGACCAGGAAGAAGCCCTGTCGCTCTCGGACCGGGTGGTGGTGATGAACGCCGGCAAGATCGAACAGGTGGGCGCGCCCTACGAGATCTACAACTACCCGGCCACGGCGTTCGTGGCCTCCTTCGTCGGGACGCTGAATCAGCTGCGCTGCAAGGTGGTCGATGCCGCCCGAGGGCTGCTGGAGTACGGCGGCCAGCGCTTCACCACCAGCGCCCCCGTCGCCGCGGGCGAGCGAGAGGTCACCGTCATGCTGCGGCCGGAGCAGCTGCACCTGGGCGCGGTCGAGGGAGAGAACCAGCTCACCGGCGTGGTCGAGAACATCGCCTTCCTGGGTTCGGTCATCCGCATCATGATCCGCGTGCAAGAGGTCATGCTCACCATCGACGTGCTCAACAAGCGCGGCCAGGCCTTGCCCAAGGTGAAGGAAGAAACCATCGTGTCGTTCCCTCCGCATGCCAGCTGGGTGATGGCGGGGGCGTAGGCCCACCGTTTCTCCACGCTGCGGACCGGCGAGGGCGGCCGTTCGGCCGCCCTCGTGGCTGCCTGGGGCGTACAATCCATCCGACGGAAAGCGTTCCGCCTCGGCCTTCAGCGCTAGGGCGACAGACCCTTGGAGGGCTTATGAGCCGCGTTGCCATCGTCGGGGCCGGGATGATGGGAACCGCCATGGCCTGGCCGCTTTCGGACAACGGGCACGAGGTGCGCCTGATCGGCACACCCCTCGACCGGGACATCATCCAGTCCTGCCGCGACCGGGGCTGGCACCCAACCCTCTCCCGACCACTGCCCCCAGGCGTCACCCCGCTCTTCCTCGAGGACATCGAGCATGGCCTCAAGGGGGTGGACTTCGTCCCTTGGGCAGCCGAGACGCTCGGTCGATCTCTCCGGCCCGGGGTCCCGATCCTTGCTGTCACCAAGGGTCTGGGACTGGACAGCGCCGGGCACCTCCAGGTCCTGCCGGACCTGTTCAACGATCTGCTCCCCGAACCGCGCCGCGGCTGCTTTCCGCTCGCCGCCATCGGCGGCCCCTGCATCGCCGGGGAGCTGGCTGGACGGCGGCAGACCTGCGTCGTCTTCGCTGGCCGCGACGAGACCCTGCTGCGGCAGCTGGCCCAAGCCCTGCAGACGGACTACTACCATGTCTGGACGTCGACCGACCTCGTTGGTGTGGAGACCTGCGCCGCGCTAAAGAACGGATACGTCCTGGGCATCAGCCTGGCGACGGGGCTGCTGCAGGCGCAGGGGGGCGTCGATGACGCCGGAGCTCATGCCTTCAACCTGGAAGCGGCTCTCTTTGCTCAGGCGAGCCTGGAGATGCAACGGATCGTGGGGCGGCTGGGCGGCAACCCTGGCTTGGCCGCCAGCCTGCCTGGCGTAGGCGACATGTACGTCACCAGCCGCGGCGGCCGCACCGTGCGGCTCGGGACTCTCCTCGGCCAGGGCCTTCCCCTCGACCAGGCGATGCAGCACCTGCGCGGCGTGACGCTGGAATCGGTGGATGTCCTGCGCGTGATGGCCCGCGCCCTCGAGGCGGGGGAGAGGGGAATCACGGTCGAGGAAGTGCCCCTTCTCCGTCACCTGTGCGAGATCGTTGTGGGCGGTGCGCCGGTGCGGCTCCCGCTGGAGGCCTTCTACCTCGGTCACGCCTTCGGCCGGCCTGTTTGACAAGGCGGGCCGAGTGTGCTATGGTAGAGATGATTGGTGTATACCAATATGCCAATCCTCCTCCACGGCGAGAGGTCGGCTGTGCCCAGCCAGCAGCCCCCATCCATCTCGTTTCGCCCCGTCAGCAACCGGTTGATCGCCGCTGCCCCCCTCTATGTCCAGATCAGCGAGACCCTGCTGGAGCACATTGAAGCCGGCGAGCTGGCCCCGGGAACCCGCCTGCCGCCCGAGCGCGAGCTCAGCCAGATGCTGGGCGTCAACCGCCTCACCCTTCGCCGTGCCCTGCGCCTGCTGGAGCAGCAGGGCCTTCTCAGCCGGATGCAGGGCAGGGGCACCTACGTCGCCGAGCCCAAGATCGAGCGCGAAGCCGGCCGCCTGGTCTCCTTCACGCGCGGCATGAGCCGACGCGGTTACAGCGTCGGCACCCGCCTGATCTCGGTGGAGCAGCGGCCGGTCGAGGCCTCGCTGGCGAAGGAACTCAAACTCCCCACCTCCGCACCGGTCTACTTCATCGTGCGGCTGAAGACCCTCAACCGCGAGCCCGTCCTCATCGAGCGCTACACCATCCCGGTCCGCCGCTTCCCCGGCCTGGACCGCTTCGACCTGGAAGGCCGCTCGATCTACGACATCCTGCAGGTCGAATACGGCGTGCCCATTCAGCGGGCGCGCCAGAGCCTGGAGCCGGTGGCCGCGGACCCATTCGACGCTGCGCTGCTTGGCGTCGCCGAAGGCGCGCCGCTGATGCTCGAGCGCCGCCTCTCCTTCGACGCGGACGGCGAACCGGTCGAGCACGGCCGCGACCTCTACCGCGGCGACCGCTTCCGCTTCGTCACCGAGATGGCCCCCTGGGAACCGTGAGCGGCCGCGCTGGCGGCAAGGAAGGACTTGGATGATCCCCCACTATGCCGAGCTCCTCACCCCCGAACAGGTCCAACGCGTCCACGACGCTTCGCTGGAAATCCTCGAGCAGGTGGGCTTGCTCGTGCGCAACGAGAAAGCCCGCGCGATCCTGGCTCGCCACGGCTGCCGTGTCGACGCCGAGACGCAGAGGGTGCGCTTCCCCCGCTCCGTGGTGGAGGAGTTCCGCGCCTCCATCCCCCCTCGCTTCACCTTTGGAGCCCAGGACCCGGCGCTCGACCGCACGCTGCCCGACGACAGCCCGGTGATCGTCACCGGCAGCTCGGCCCCGAACCTCATCGACCCCGTCACCGGCCATGAGCGCCGGGCCCGCTCCGACGACTTGGCGCGCATCGCCCACCTGGTCAACGAGCTCCCGGGCTACGACGTCTTCTCCATCTCCACCCTGGCCGAGGACGCGCCGGCGGGGCTGTTCAGCGTCACCCGCTTCTACGTCTCCCTGCGCTACTGCCGCAAGCCGGTGCGCGGCAGCGGCCCCTCGGAGGACGCCGAGAAGATCCTGCGCCTGGCGTACGCCATCGCCGGCGGCGAATCCGCCTACCGCGATCATCCCTTCATCACCCATCACTACTGCCCGGTGGTCTCGCCGCTCACCATGGACTTCGACTCGACCGAGAACCTGATCTACTTCTGCGAGCGGCGCCTGCCGTGCTATCCCACCATCGTGCCCAACGCCGGCCTGACGGCTCCGCTCACCTTGATGGGAACCCTCACCCAGGGCAATGCCGAGTTTCTGGCGGCGGCCGTCCTGGAGCAGATGATCGACCCGGGGAAGCCGACGATCTACGCCAGCCTGCCCACCGTCGCCGACACCCGCTCCGGTGCCTATGCCCCCGGCGCCATCGAGACCGGCATCCTGATGATGGGCGTGGCGCAGATGGCCCGCTTCTACCATGTACCCAGCGGCGGCTACATCGGGCTGACCAACGCCAAGGTCAACGATGCCCAGTCTGGCTACGAGACCGGCATGTCGACCGTGGCCGGTCTCTTGGCGGGGCTGGACATGTTCAACATGGCCGGGCTGCTCGACGCGCTGATGGCCTTCGACTTCGCCAAGGCCGTGATCGATGACGAGATCGCCCAGATGCTCAAGAAGGTCCGGCGCGGTCTGGAGTTCAGCGAGGACAATCTGGCCCTCGACCTGATCGCGCAGGTCGGGCCTGCGGGGATGTTCATGGATCAGTCGCACACCGTCGAGCGCATGCGCACCACTGCCTTCCTGCCGGAGATCGCTGACCGCGACCCGCGCCAGCTGTGGCTGGAGAAGGGCGGCCTCGACGCCCAGGCCAAGGCCATGCAGCGCGCCCGCGACATCCTGACGCGGGAGAGCCGCGCCGATTTCTCGCCCGAGGTCGAGACCCGCATCCGTCAGGAGTTCACCGGCCTGGTGGAGGGGGTCCTCCGTCCACCCGAGGGCTGGACGCGGCCGGCGGGCGCGCCGTCCCGCCTGTCCGATCGCGAAGCGCGCCGGCGGCGGCGCCAGGCTGCCGACGCAGGCGGCGAGGCCTGACATGCCCCGCAGGAGAACGCGCAAGTCCCTACTCTCTCGTCTGACCAGGAGGGCTCCATGAAAGACCAGGCCCGTGTCGTCATCATCGGCGGTGGTATCACCGGCTGCAGCATTCTCTACCACCTGGCCAAGGCCGGCTGGACCGATGTCGTCCTGCTGGAGAAGAACGAGATCACGAGCGGCTCCACCTGCCACGCCGCTGGGCTGGTGACGATGTTCAACGTCTCGCCCACGATGATGCGCTTCCGCAAATACAGCATCGACCTGTACAGCGAGCTGGGCGTCTTCGAGCACGTGGGCAGCCTGCGCCTGGCCTCCAGCAAGGACCAGTTGATGGACCTGCAGCGCAGCGTCAGCCGTGCCCACGGCATCGGGCTGGAGGCGGAGGTGCTGTCACCGCAGGAGGCCTTGCGCCTGATGCCGGCGATGAGCGCCGAGAACCTATACGGGGCGGTCTACATCCCGCGCGATGGTCACCTCGACCCGCACACGGCCACCCATGCCGTGGCCCGAGCGGCGCGCGACCTCGGCGCCACGATCTACACCGACACTCTGGTGACCGCCATCGAGCTCTCCCCGAAGCGTGAGGTGAAGAAGGTCATCACGAACAAGGGAGAGATCCGCACCGAGATCGTGGTCAACGCCGCCGGCATCTGGGCCCCCCAGGTGGCGGCCATGGTCGGGGCCTTCATCCCCTCCACCCCGATCGACCATCAGCACGTGGCGCTCAAGGCCGTGCGCGGTCATGAGCTGCCGCCCGACATGCCCTGCTTCCGCGATCCGGACAACTTGGTCTACGGTCGGTCGGAGTCGGGCGGAGTGGTCTTTGGCGGCTACGAGCCGAATCCGGTGGCCCGTTGGGTCGATGGGGTCCCTTGGGATCATGCCGCGAGGTCCTTGCCGGCAGACTACAACCGGTTCGAGCAGTTGATGGAGGGGGCGATCCGCCGCTTCCCCTTCCTGGCGGAGGCCGAGATCGTGCGCTTGATCTGCCACCCCGACGCCCTCACGCCCGACGCCAACCCCTTGCTGGGGCCGATGCCCGGCCTGCACGGCTTCTGGGTGGCCGCCGGGCTGTCGCTCAACGGCTTTGGCGGCGGCGGAGGGATTGGGCAGGTGATGGCCGAGTGGATCGTCGAGGGCGAGCCGTCGATCGATGTCTTCGGCTATCGGGCCTGGCGCTTCGGCCCGGTCTACCGCGACCCGCTCTACGCGGCCGAGATGGCGCGGGAGTGCTACAAGTACTACTACCGTCTGCGCTACCCGTTCGATCAGGACGAATTCGCCCGGCCGAAGCGCCTGAGCGCGGTCCACGTTCGGCTGCAGGACCAGGGCTGCGTCTTCGGCAAGAAGTACGGCTGGGAGCGCCCCGAGTACTTCGAGCCCGGCCGCCCCTGGCGGCGCGCCGGCGCCGACCAGCGCGAGTTCGGCTGGACCCGGCCGCCGTTCTTCGACCGGGTGGGGGAGGAGCACCGCGCCGTGCGCGAGCGCGTCGGCCTGATCGACATGTCGTCGTTCGGCAAGATCGACCTGCAGGGCCCGGGCGCGCTGCCGCTCCTCCAGCGCCTGTGCGACAACGACATCGACCGGCCGACGGGCAGCGTGATCTACACCCAGTTCCTCAACGCCCGCGGCGGGGTGGTGGCCGACCTCACCGTCACGCGCCTGGCGGCAGATCACTTCCGCGTGATCACCGGCGCCGGCTTCGTCGACAGCGATCTCGGCTGGATGCGCCATCACCTTCGTTCGGAGGACGGCCCCGTCGTCCTGCGCGACGTCACCGACGAGTTCACCTGCCTGGGCATGTGGGGGCCGAACGCGCGGCAGGTCCTGCAGGCGGTCACGGACGACGACGTCTCGAACGCCTCCTTCCCCTACATGACCGCCCGACGCATCCGTATCGGAGGCGCCAGCGTGCT
>FWPV01011072.1_pt1 | contig 14499 bp, 8 predicted proteins | sample 2228371 | NCBI WGS metagenome assembly FWPV01 (sample SAMEA103939776, study PRJEB20133) | metagenome
TACATATTACTTAAAAATCAGGGAGTTACGGTTTAAATAAAAACTAAAAATATGCTGGATATAAAAACATTAGTTTGCATTGTTGAAAAAAATATCTATCTAATTAAGCTTTTAAAGAACACAGATGAAGTAATTTCTTTTTTAGGGTTTATGGCGTGTTCTAAGAAAGTGATTTCCATTTGTAGACCATTGAAGACCTATATTTAAAGTGGTATCATTTTCACCAAATTTGGATACAAATAAATTACCGTGTAAGTTAGGATGTCCAAGATAATTAAACCCTGCTTCCCAGTATTGTTCGTCATAGTGGTGTTTTCCATTAAAATCATATAATAAGCCAAAAATTGCAATCTTTTTAGTTATTAATGTTCCTGCTGTTATTCCCCATACCAAGCCTGATTCAGAAACGCTCTTAAAAGAAAGTTCACCCGTAAGTGGTTCATAATATTCCACATAATTATCTGTATAACGAAAATAGCCCGCACTAAGAGCTGCGGCAGACCTTTTGGGATGAGGAAACTGTGATATTCTAAACATAAATTGCCCCCAATGAGCAGTTACCTCATTATCCTTTAAATATGTTCCTGTTATCCCAAAATCATCTGTGATTCCATAAACTCCAGTAAGTGAATTAGCTCCAGATTTACTCCGACTTATTCTTCCTAAACTACTGTCTTCGTTAAAATCTGCAAAGGATACGGGGGATAGAACAATAAATTCAGTTGGTTTCTTCCAGCCTGGATACATCGGAAAGATTTCTTCTCGTGGTATCTCAACTTGTTCCTTATATGGAGATGTTCTTCTCACCTCTCTTTTTATCTTTTGTTTTTCTTCAGGAGGCTGTGAATATTCATAAGTTTGTGAAGGTCTAATGGTTTTCCACACTTTTTCGGATAGCAAAGGAGTTTTGGATTTAAGTTCGTCTTCGGATTTAGATTCAACAACTGGCGTTTGTGCAGGCTTAAACTCCTGTGGTATAAGTGCTCGCTGATTTAAAAATTCGAGGTAAACAGTCTCACCTTTAGAGGGTAAACTTGCTTCCCCTTGAACAACTACCCTTACTCTTGAAAAATTTTTCGACACCCATACAACTTCAACTTGTGCAACCTCTTGCCCTCTCAGCCTCAGACTATATATATCTCCTTCTTTTATTCCTTTCTCAAAACCTGCAGAGAGGACCATTGTATAATCATCATAGTAACTTTTTACTGTTGCTTCAATACCGTTTGCGGATAATGATAATTCGATTAATGAAATTGAAGTTACTAACAAAAATATAAAAATAAGAAAAGATTTTTTCATAATGGGTTATCTCCAAGTAGTTTCTATCTTACTTTTTAATTTCCTCTTTCTTTTCGGTTTGATACTTTTCTCTGTCTATCCATCTTGGAGTATAAATTGTTTCAACATCTATGTATTCTCTGTCGAGAATGTCATAAAAAGGTTCATATTTATCTTTTCTTGTTGGTAATAAATCAACGATGTAAGGCACAATTACAATTATAAGTTCATTTTCCAAGATAGCATTACCTTGAGAGCTAAATAATGGTCCGATAACAGGAAGTTCTCCAAGTAATGGTATTTTCTTTATAATTGTATTTCTTTGTCTTTGAATCAAGCCCCCAAGGACAACCTCCTCGCCATGTGCTATGCGCACTATAGAATCAGCCTCACGAACATAAATCTCAGGCAAGCAAGATTTTGAACCTATACTTTTTTCTTCACCTGCCTCGCTCAGAATTGTATGAATCGCTAATGTGATTTCATCATTGTTATTATTTATATATGGGGTAATTTGAAGTGAAATACCCACACGTTTATATCCTTTTTGAGTTGAAACTATTGTTTTACCATCTTGTATAATTGTAGAATCAGTTTCAACTGGAATATCTTTTCCCACTTCTATTACTGCAGGTTGTCCATCCGTAGTCGAAATTGTCGGATTACTAAGCACTTTTGCCTTCCCCTGCGATAGCAAGCCTAACAGTTTCGAGATTCAGCTTCTCCTCGTGCTACTTCAAATATTACATTCTTTAAAACAATTTGCCGCGGAGGATGGTCGATTTGTAAAAGTGCTTTATGAGCTATGTTAATTGCCTCTTTTGTTCCTCTTAAAACAAGAAAATCACCTTTCAAAATTTTAACTTTATCTTCTTCTTCATAATATCTTTTTATCCTTTTTATCCTTTCAGTTTTTAGAGAAGGGATGTATTTTTCATCTCTTACTTCAATAGAAGAATTATCCTCTTCAGATTTTTCCTTAAAAAACGATTCATAAGAAGGATAAGCTTCAATTTTGAGGAGTTTTGGTTGGAAGTCCATCGATTCAAGCAGGTTTTTGGCAGCCTGTGCATCAATATAATCAAGATGAACTATCTTTAGTTCATTTTCTGATTCTTTTAAATCCGCTTCTTCAATTGTTAGAATAATTATCGTTGTCCCATCAAATTCATAACATAACTTTTGTGCCCTTAAAATGTTATCAATTAATTCCTTTGTTTCCATGTTGTTTATTGAAAGAGATACTTTTCTGCCTGCAATTTTTTTAAGAGTTTCATCGCTGAAGAGAAGATTTATCCCAGCATTGTCAGCAATTGAAGTTAAAACATCTTTAAGGTCAGCATCCAAAGCACTGATGGTTAAAAATGTCCCCTTATCTGAAGATTCTTCTTTTGTTATAGACAATCTGCTTGAAGGACTTTCTTCATAATAAAATGGTTCCTCAATGGTTGCCTGGTCAATTGAACAGTCTAAATAATCATTTAATTTTACTTCTTTACCAGGCATTATGGAAATTATTTTCCCTTTTGAAATATTATCTTTAACCGCTGTAAGTTGTATTTTCCCTACTCTTTTGTTATTCCTTAAAACATTGCAAATCATCCCACTTTTTAAGCCTTCTTCTGCGCCTTTATATATTAAAACTGTTTTGCTATCTTTTAAAATTAGATTTATTTGAATATTTGCCTCATTCTCAGTTTCATTTTTCTCACTTCCTTTAACACTTTCTTCCTCAGGGGAAATAGATTCATCTGAAGAAATTAATTGCAGTAAATCTGATGCTTTTTTAGACTCTTTAAGAGTCTGTTGTGCTTTAGGATAATTAATAAACTCAATACAAATAAAAAAAGTTATGATGAAGAATATTTTGGGTGAAAAGTAAATATTTTTTCTGTTTTATTCACAACAAAAGCCTAACTCTTTATTCGGCATTAGCAAGTGAAACTAATCCGTAAGGATTGCATTGGAATTAACTTGTAATAGTTTCATTGAAAAGCAGACGCTTAAATTCCAGAAAGCACCTGCCTATAAATTCCTGATTAGAAAGAAAATTTCTTTGCTTTTTCTCTTTGAAATTACCAAGGTGTTTAAAATAATAAAATACATAAAAATTTTTTTTATGATAACAAAAAATTTAATTTTGTCAATTTAATTTTTTATTTTTTAATTATTAAAAAAATTAGTTTACACCTGCAACTTTTTGTAAGCTTATTAAACGCCACTTCTATTAAATGCCACTTCTAAAATGACGCTTAAGAAGAACATGTAATTTGTATTACTATATGCGCTTCCCTTGTTTATTAATTTAATTTTCTAATTTTTAAAGATAACGTAAACTTATTTTAATTAATTTTTTTATCCTGTCAATAAAAAAATTTGGTTTACCTTAAAAAAGTTCTGAAAATATGAAAACTAATTCGAAAGAAAATCAATAAATTCCCTGGAAGGTAATTTAAACTGTCAATTCTGTATTTTCCAATTTTAACAAGTATAAATATTTGAGTAATGTAAATTCTTTTGCCATAAATATTAACCAAATTTATTTTAAAGCCGTGAAAAACTCAAATACTTACTTTTCCTAACAAAAATTTTTTTCAGGTGTTTTAATCAACATTACAACAAAAATCGTCAATTTTAGGAGTAACTTACTTAAGAATTTTCCTTACAGTTGCTGAAAATAAAATAAGCAAAATACTCTCTATTTCCTTGTTTACCAGCCATTGGTGAAGGAACAATTCCATGCAGGTTAAAATTCTGTTTTTTAGCCGTCTGGATTATTTTATCTATTGTTTCTCTTATTGCATTTTCATTTTTTACAACGCCCTTTTTTAAAAATTTTCTCCCCACCTCAAATTGAGGTTTGATTAACATAATTATTTTACCTTCTAAGTTAAGAAAATTAGTTAAAATCGGAATGATTAATGTTAGAGAAATAAAGCTAACATCTACACAAATAAGGTCACATAATCTATTTTCTGGCAATTTAAAGTTTCTTATATCCATATTTTCAAAGTAAAGAACTTTTGGATTAATTCTCAAAGAAGAATGCAATTGATTAGAACCGACATCTACGGCATAAACAAGTTTTGCTCCATGTTTCAACAAGCAATCTGTGAAACCGCCTGTTGAAGAGCCAATATCTAAACATATTTTCCCATCAACATCTATTTTAAAGGTTTTCAAAGCAAATTCCAGTTTAAAACCGCCACGGCTTACATAAGGGAAAATATTTTCATTAACTTGTATATGGTCATCTTGCTTAATAAGTTGTCCATGCTTGTAGCAAATCTTACCATTTACTTTTACATTCCCTTCTTTTATAACTTGTTGAGCTTTGGCTCGCGTTGCAACTATACCTCTTTCAACAAGCGCAATGTCAAGCCGAATTTTTTTATTCATCATTGTAAATAATTCATTTTGTGGGTAAACTCTAAGTAATGTATAATATACTATAAAATTATGGGCATTGACAGAAAATAGTAAATATTATTAATAAAAAAAATCAAAAGGGAAAAAAACAAATTCATAGAAAACATCTGTTTAGATGTTTTAAAATCTTATGTGTTTTGAAATCATTAAATTTAGGAGGTATAAAGTATGTTAGATTTTGAACTATCTGAAGAGCAAAAATTAATTCAAAAATCGGTAGATGAAATCTTTAAGAAATTGGGTTCAAAGGTTGACGAACTAAGAGAAATTTCCATCAAACAAAAAAAATTCCCTGAAGAATTATGGGAAGAATTCACGAAAGCAGGGCTTTTAGGTAGTATCATTCCAGAAAAATACGGAGGCACTGATTTAGGCTTACTCGGCTTAACGGTTGCCATGGAACAAGTAGGAACTTATGGTTTTGGAAATGCTATTTTAATTCTTACTGTAATGGATTCATGCTGTATACTAAGAAATGGCACAGAAGAATTGAAAAAAAGATTTTTACCTAAGATTGCAGAAGGAAAATTAAAGATTGTTTTTGCTCTAACAGAGCCTGATGCAGGTTCGAACACATTTCGGATAAAAACATTTGCACGAAAAGAAGGCAATGTGTATAAACTCAGGGGTGAGAAGATTTTTATCACAGGTGTTGACATGGCTGATTATATACTTGTTGTAGCCCGCACCAAAACTATTGAACAAGTTGAAAAAGAAGGGCTGCCAAAGGCTTTTGGTTTGTCTCTTTTTCTCGTAGATTCAAAAGCAGAAGGGTTAGACAAGAAAGAAATTCCTATGAAAAGTATTGAAGGAACAACCCAGTGGTCTCTTTTTTTCGATGATGTAGAAGTCCCTGTGGAAAATCTTGTTGGACAGGAAAACATGGGCTCAATGGCGTTATTTAATTCATTAAATCCCGAAAGGATTCTTGCGGCAGCAACCTGTATTGGCGTCTCAGAGTTTATGTTGAAAAAATCCGTCGATTATGCAAAACAAAGGAAAGTGTTTAAAAACACACCAATTGGAAATTATCAGGCAATACAGCATCCTCTTGCAGAAATAAAAATTGAGCAGGAAGCAGCAAGGCTTGTAATGTATAAAGCAGCATGGGCATTTGACAAAAACCTCCCACCCGGAGTAATAGGAATGTACGCAGATATGGCAAAGTATTTAGCAGCTGAAGTCGCAATAAAAGCAGTCGATAGAGCAATTGAAACATATGGTGGCTATGGCTTTTCAGAAGAGTATAAAATCATTGACTATTGGGAAGGAATGCGTTTAATCCGCACAGCCCCAATTACAAAAGAAATGATATTAAATTACATAAGTGAACATGTGCTTGGCTTGCCAAAATCATATTGATACAAAAATTTTCGCCACTACTACTGTTTCACTGGCACAGCATGAAAATTGCTTCGTAGAAAAAAAGTTTTCTTTACCTTATATTTATGAAAACTAAACATAAATTCTTATTTTCAATAATAATTCTTCTATTTGTATGCCACCATTTTCTCCTGTATTCTGTTCCCTTAAAATATCGTGGATTTGAGTTACATAATATTGATATTATTAAAATTTCTGAAGCCATAGAGAAGGCAGAAAAATATGGAATGAATAACATTCATCTTTCACATTCTATAATAATGAACATAGATGAAATATTGAACAATCCTTTTCAAAAAAGTGTCATTCAACAAGCAATAAAAAAAGCACATAAAAGAGGGCTGGAAGTGTATGTTTGGGCGCATGAATTTAATACTGAAAAGAGAAGTGTTTGTCTGGACCCCCTTGATGAGAAAGAAGGAAAAGCATTCTGGGATGAGCGCCGAAGTGCATATGAGAAAACGTTAAAAGAAGTCTCAGATATAGATGGAGTGGTTCTAATGTTTGGCAGTTCTAAGGTTGAGCCATGGGAACTTTTTTGCACTTGCTCATGGTGTAATAAACATAATATGGTAGATAGGTTAAATTTAATTATACAAATGGTTTATGATGTTGTTGTAAAAAATTATAATAAGAAACTAATTGTTAGAACTTTTACTCATTCTCCACAGGAATTAGAGTGGGTAGGTGAATCATTAAAGAATTTTGAAAATCTTATTGTTATGACAAAGGATGTTCCACAAGATTTTGAAGTGTATTATCCTCTAAACCCCTTGATTGGAAATGTAGGAAAGAATGAACAAATTATTGAATTTGACCTTGCAGGAGAGTACTGGGGGCAAAGCAAAATTCCATTTTGCTTGACTGACTATATTGTCTTTAGAATGAAAGATGGTATTGCAAGAGGTATTAGTGGAGCGGTTGGACGAATTGAACGAATGACAAATTCAGCAATAGGAACGATAAACGAAGTAAATATTTTTGCAATGAGTAAACTACTTGAAAATCCCTCTACAACCGCAGATGAAATCTGGGAAAAGTGGGTCGAAGATAGATATGATTTAGCTCCACAAACCATAGCTTCTCAAAAACTCATTTCTGCTTTACGCCGAACATTTGATATAGGTAGGAAAATGTTTTATGTGCTTGGTTTTTGGGCTCTTGAAAAGGATAGTGAAATACCAACTAAAAACAGGCGAAGTTGCTTTGCAAGTAAAGATATATCACAATGGGCACACGAATACAAAAATTTGCATGCGGAATTAAAAACTCCATCCAAACAAATATTGCTTGATATATTTCAAGAAAAACAAGAAGCACAACAATTGGCAGACTTGTCGTTGGCAGAATTAGAAGAAATTAAAAGTTACTTAAAAAAGGATGACTACAACACTCTCTACAAAGGATTATTTCACTTGAAAAAGTCAACACAGGTTTGGACTTATGTAACCGATGCAATATTTAGGTCAGTTAGCATAAAGTCTAAAGCAATTAGTGAAGACAATTGGAGCTATGTAAAGGGAGATATGGAAAAACTTGAAATGCTTGCTTCAGAGATTGAAAAAGAACTTGGAGCAAACACCTGGCCTGCTAATCCTGCAAACATAAGAGAATTAATAAAAAATTTTTCCGTTGAAATTCCTCCCGATGTTACTCCTGATTACCTTGAAGTAAATATTATCTCACCCTTAAAAATAATTAATGTCACATCAAACTCAGCCACAATTGAATGGAAGACAACCCGCAGATCAACAACTCAAATTGAATACACAAACACATTGCCATTATTCGATAAGTCTATTATTGTTAGCACTGAAATGTCATTCAACCATAAAGTAATTATTACAGACCTATTACCTTCAACTCGTTATTATGTAAGGGCTATATCAATAGATGAAGAGGGAGAAAAGACAATTTCAGGAGACTATCTCATTCACACAAGATAAGACACTTTGGCGGAACATAAAAACTCAACCTATCTAAATCTCACCCAATTCATTCTAACTCAACCAACGCAATTCAACTCAAAACACCCCAAAAACAGATGTCAATCAGTGTAGTGAGGCCCTTTCAAGGTCGTCCAAACACGGCGAATATGAAAGGCTTACAAGCCTGTTGCAGAAGGCAAAAAATCGGTATAGCAAGCTTTAAACAGCATTTGAAAACCACATAAAATAAAGGTGAGGTAAGCTCTACTACTTCTGTAAATAACAAAAATTACAAGTTCTAAAAAAGTCTCACTTGCTGATGACCAGGAATTAATCTGGAAGGATTTCATTGAAATTAACTCGTAATACCAGGTTGCGTTCTAAAAAGTAATTTATGCATTCTAAATAGTGTCCGTTCATAAAGTCGGATTACCTTTTGGAGTCAGGCGAGTCCTCTCGCCGTTCAGATAGTGAGCTATCCCTTCTGAACGCTGTGAGAACACAGCTTACTCCAAAATGTAATTCACCTCTTTTGTCATAGGTGGTGAGACTTTTGTTAATGCCCCCATACTACCTCCTTACTTGACTCTTTGAGATAGTATATCATATTACTTAGCGGAATGCAAATTAATATAAGACTTTCATAAAAGTAACTTAAGAAGAGAATCAATTCCCTATGCACTGGCAATTTTTAACTTGTGGCTTTTTCATCCCCAATCTCAACAAATGACTGAAGATTCCATACCTGAAGTGTTAATAAACGAATTCCTTAATTGACACATATGCTGTGCATTCTAAACCTTTCCCTTTTCCCCACGCTGTAAGTTCCTCACCACTCGTAATTGTTATTCCAACTCTTTCAAGTCTTGTATTTAAAATCTTGGATATATTTTTTCTCATTTCTTCTACATACTGCTCCAAAGGAGGTTCTTTGCCCTCAATCACTACAGTTACATTGTTAATCCGTAAGTTTTTTGCCTCTAAAATTTCAAAAATTTTCAAAATAAACTCAGCACTGTTTCGATGCTTATTTTCAACATCATTATCGCTGAAAAAGTAACCAATAGACCTCATCCCAAGTGCAGAACTTATTGCATTAAAAATTGCATGGTAAACTACATCTCCATCAGAATGAGCAACAAAACCCTTCTGATAAGGAATTTTCACCCCAGCCAGTATCAAAGGTTTTGAAGTATTCCCAAAACGATGACTATCTTTTCCTATCCCAACTAATATTTTAATGTCACCATTCTTTTCATTTTTTATGCGACCTTTTTTCTGCAAGGTAGTCTGATTTAAAGCAATAAATCTTGCCTTTTCAACATCCTCTTCAGTTGTTATCTTAAAATTAAAAGGCGAGCAAGAAATTATATGGGGTTTGTAGCCTAATTTTTCTGCAAGTTGCGAATCATCTGTGGCAATAAATCTAAAACTCCTCAAACTCTTTAAAATCTTTTTGGCAACTTCTAAATTCATACCTTGAGGTGTTTGTGCTAACCATTTATTTTCCCTTTCAATTGTCTTTACAACTTTATTATTTACAACCTCTTTGATGGTATCATTTATTTTTCTTCCTACCAAACAAAAGCCTGTTTTTTGGGTTTTCTGAATGACTCTTTTGATTTCTTCTGTAGTTGTAAATGGGTTACACGCATTATGAACTAATATTACTACATTTTTGTTTAATATTTTTTCGTCAACATTCTTAAATGTTGAAACTATTTTTAAACATTCCTCTAAGCCTTTCATTGCTGAATCTTGCCTTGACTTGCCACCAAAAATTATTTTTATTGGCTTGTCAAAATTCGAGATTGAGATTACTTTTTCCACCTCCAAACGATCGTTTTTGTTAATAACTAAAACTATAAAATTTATCTCATCTGAATCATCAAATTTCTTTATTGTATGTGAAATAATTGGTTTGTCGTCAAGAAGAAGCAAGTTCTTGTTAATTTTTGTTTTCATTCTTTTGCTCTTTCCAGCAGAAACAATAACCGCAATATTAAACTTAAATTTACTCATTAACATTATTTTAAAATGTGGGTTAATTACTGTAAAGAATTTTTGTTGCAAATTCCCCTCGTGAGAGAAGGGTAGCTCGAAGAGATGAGGTGTGGCAGAGGGGTGTTCTGTAAAGGACGGGGTGTGGTATTCCCCTCTTGTAGAGGGGTGTAGGGGTGTTTTGTGGGGAGTGACACCACTTGCAGTTTCAATTACCTGAGTTTTTGACAAAAGAGAGTCTGACACTGTTTTGTCAAAAAGTAGTGAGTGTGTTTAAACGACCCTGAAAGGGTCTTATTACATTGATTGTGCAACCTATGGTTCAATTCCATTAGATGATGAATTGTCTTACAACAGAAAATTGCTCTTGCGCTCTTATGCACTTTCACTCGAGAGATTGTTTTAAATTTGCCTGATTGGCAAGCAAGTAAGCTATTACAATTTAGCATAGTTGAATATCATTTTTTCCACGAATTTTAGTGGGATAGCTCCACAGGACAAAAATTTGTTGTGGAATTCTTTTAAGAGAACAGAACGAGTCAAAATGGTTACTTTCCTTGTCCCGTTCGAATCATTCAATCTGCTTACATCACCGGCACTCAGATACCTTTCCCTCATCCTCATGATTTCTTTTTTACCAATCAAGTAACTTAATGGTTGAGTTGGTGAAAATGTATATCTCCGCACCTCTTTTTCAGCATTTATTTTTTCAAGGAATCCTTCATTCACAAGGAAATCAACTGCTTCTCCAAACTTCATTTCACCTGTGTGTAATTTAATATCCACAACTACTCTTGCTGCCCTCCATAATAGGTCTTTTAACTGGAAAATTTTCACATCATGGTCGTTAGAATATCCTTCTTCAAGCATCATTTCTTCACAATATAAAGCCCAACCTTCTATATAAGAAGTCGAATTAATAAATCTTCGAAATTTTGAAGGAACTCTATTATTAAATGTAAACTGAAGATGATGCCCTGGGTATGCTTCGTGCATTGCAACAATTTTTATTGAAGGGTAGCTGTGTCCTTTCATTTTCTCTTTGAGTTGAAAGAAAAATGGGAAAACCGAAACAGGAGTCACATAAAAAAATCCATTTTGTTTTTCTTCAAGTGGAGCAGGACCAAAATATGCCGCATAAGGAATAACATATCTTTCAAAAAATGGTGTTGGAACAATATCCAAACTTTCTCCTGAAGGAATTGTTACTAAATCTTTTTCTAAGATGAATTTTTTAGCTTCATAAACTTCCTTTTTATATTGGTTAAACAATTCTCTTCTGGGAGGATAGTTGTGTTTTAATTTTTCTATGTAATTTCTTATATTATTGTCTGGAGACACTTTGCTTATTTCATTTTTCAATTCTTTTTTAACACTTTGCAAGGTTTGCATTCCAATATCGACCATTTCAGCACGGCTATAAGGAAGAAAATGAAGCCTTTGCAGAATCATATCAAAAAGTTCTTCCCCAATCTTAAAATCTCCATTCGAACGAGGAAGCAAATCCTTTTTTAAAAAATCAAGATATTCTCCAAACTGTTGAATTGCATGTTTCTTTTGTCTGTTAAGTTCTTTTTTCAGCAAGTTATTTTTGCATTTTCTTATGTAAAAAGGAAGCATAAACCTAAGCATCATTATGCCTCCAGATGTGATTTCAATTGCAACTTTTGTAAAAATTTGAGGTGGTGAGGTAAGATTTTCAATTCCACTTTCAATTAATTTTCCAACCTTTTTCAGTCGTTCAATGAGATTTTCTATTCTATCTTCTAAGGGTGCAAATTCTCTTACGAGCAAGAGATAAATGCAATAAATTGGGAGCGAAATATATAAATCAGGTCGTATTGAAAGTGGATTGAAGTCTTCAAAATAAGCAAGTGCACAATCTATTGCACCTTTAAGTATTTCGCAATCAATCGAATCGTCAAAGGGAAGGTTTCCCTCGCAAAAAGGCAATAATTGTCGATTAAATTCCTTTATTTTATTTAACAACTCTGAAACACTATCCTTATCGAGGTTCTCAACTAAATCATCATACTTATGTTCGCCAGCAGCAGTTGCAACGGTTGGGAAATTTTTGAAACCTTCCTCGATAATTTTATCTCTGAGTTCTTGAAATTCTGTGGGTGTTTTCATAAATCACCACCAGTTTTCAGTTTTAAAAATCTTGAGGTTTTTATCAACGGTTCTCAGCAGTAATCGTTGGCTGACGAGTTGTCCGAGAAGCTGAATTTTTGGCATCTCTTAGCTTTGAAAACTGCCCAAATAGATATGGTTGTTTTTAAAAAGTCCACTTCTCAACAACAATGTGGACAGTTTTTGCTAAGAAAAAATTGGCAAGTTTTAACCTACATTTTATTGTTTTAAAAAATCTTTGTCAAGGACTATTAAAATTTATATAATGAAGAAGTAATAAGATATTTTTATGGGAAGAAACAATTTTCTCAATTTAACATGAACTTTTTTGACGCGTAGATATCTATGGGAGGAGTTAGGCAATAGTTTTTAATCTAGCGCACAAGGCAAAAAGAGAGTAGCAAGTTTTAACTTGTGTTGCCTGCCATTACTCCTGTTGAAAAAGGCTAACACAAATTAAATCTTGCTACTTTTCTATTCTATTTACCTCCGAAAAAGAGTGCTAATTAAATCAGAAGAGGTAGAATAGAACAAGTTTAGGAAAAATTTTGGGAAACGCCTAATTCTTTCCCAAACAAATATCTTATTATATGGATAAATCCAAAATAATTTTTTGTCTTTTTCTCTCTTTTCATATAATTGCTTTTCCTCGAAATGACAACTTAAAACTCAACATCATAATGTATCCTAATTCAATTTTTCCTGTAATAGTGAAGGCGGGTGGAAAATTTAATATTGAGATTTCATCTGATGAAGATAAAGATTGCTGTTGGACTGTAATGCTTGAAGATGAATTTACTACCATTCCATTAAGTGTTGTAAAAAACAAGTTTGAGCCTACATCTAAAAGATTATTTCTTTCTGCAGAGGTTCCTTTATCCTGCCCTGAGTCTTTGTATAGTTTGCATATTAGGGGCAATGGGGTTGAGGATAAAAATGAAAATGCTGTCCGAATAATTAATGAACATCCGACCTCTTTTTACTTCCTACACATCACAGATTTGCACTTATGGGCTAAAAGTGATTGTCAATCGCACCCTCCAGCCTTAATGTTAAAAAGGCATGTTAATCAAATTAATATAATCAATCCAGAATTTGTTGTATTTACAGGAGATATTGCTACCTGCTGGGGGGAGGGCTGTGAAGGTGCCTATCAATGTTTGTTAAGCATTCTCTCTCAGCTTGAAGTGCCTGCATTTCTTATTATAGGCAATCACGAATATGATGGTGGGGTTAACTTGTGGAATGAGTATCATGGCTATAGATATTTTGATTTTGATTTTTCAAATTTGCATTTTATAGCACTTGATACAGGAATAGCGTGGTGTTGTCCTCCTCATACACAGAATCTTGTTGACTACGACCCAACTCAGGTAATCTGGCTGAACGAAAAACTTGCTTCAATTAATGAAAATATAGTTCTTCTTTATCATTTTGGGGTTAATGAAATAAATGAAGCAATTAAAAAATACCCAATCATCCTGACCTTATTTGGACATCTTCATATGGATTCTTGCTTTTATTCAGATAATTGCCACCAAATAATGACTGGGTTGGGATATTGCGGACCACCTCATTGCAATATAGAAAATAGTAAGTTCAGGCTGATAAGAATAGAAGATAGAAAGGTAAAATCATTTGCCTTAGAAGGAACTGTGTGTGAATCGCTCTCAATTGGAGATAAAGAAAAGTTATATGTTGATTATTCATCGAGTAATGATGGCTCTGCCAGTCATTTGAAAGCATCGATTACAAACGAATTTAACGAAAGGTTTGAACACGGGAAATTAAGATTTAATATGAAACCAGACTTAAATAATTACTATGTTCATAACGGAAAAATTGTTAAATTGGTAAAATTGTCATCAGCAACTGTAATATTTGCAGAAGTTGACATAAAACCCCTAACAAAAACTGAAGTGATTGTAAATTCAAATCCTGTTGATTTTGCCATGCCCAAAAACGGTGATTTAATAGGGAACAGTGTTAAGGTTGTTCCAAACATTTATGGAGATTTCAATGCTTCAAAAATTAAATTTTATTTTGACGACCAATTTATAACAATGACAACTTCTCAACCTTTTGATACAATTTTAGATACCTCTAAGTATCCGAATGGCAAACACAAAATCAAAATAATTGCAGAAAGCAAAGAAGGTTATGAATTTGAATCAGAGATAGAAGTTTTCAAAGCTATTTTAACTGTGCCTTCCAACCAATGGCAAATGGTTTTACTGCCATGGCAGGCTGATTTACAAAATGTAACTGACATTTTTGGGATTCCACTTCCAGATATTTTTAAACTTGTGGAAGACAATTTTGAAATTAGATACTGTCCTATTAC
>FWPV01011075.1_pt1 | contig 14497 bp, 7 predicted proteins | sample 2228371 | NCBI WGS metagenome assembly FWPV01 (sample SAMEA103939776, study PRJEB20133) | metagenome
TGCCAGGCGCCGTCGGCGAAGGCCGAACGGAGCTGCCCCCGGTGCGGCATTCTCGCCGTGCTGGCCGAGCCGGAGGAGTTCGCCCAGAACAAGGGCGTCAACGAGGACGCCCTCCAGCAGGCGATGCAGCGGCTGCAGGCGCGGCTGACGAAGCAGGAAAGCTTCGCCGACCGGCTGCTGATGGCCCTGTGCCTGCTGAACCTGAACCGTTCGGCCGAGGCGGTTCCGCATCTGAAAAAGGCGGCCGAGCTGCAGCCCGGCCATGCGGGCGTCGAGCGGCTGCTGGGAAAGCTCGAGCAAAGGAAGCTGATCCTGGCGGTGGACGACAGCCTGACCGTGCGCAAGATCGTCTCGATCACGCTCGAGCGGCTGGGCTATCGCGTGATCACCGCCGCCGACGGCATGCAGGCGCTGGCCCGGCTGAGCGAGCAGGCGCCGGACCTGGTGCTGCTGGACATCACGATGCCCCGCATGGACGGCTACCAGGTGTGCAAGGTGATCAAGCAGGCGCCGGGCACGAAGTCGATCCCCGTCGTGATGCTGTCCGGCAAGGACGGGTTTTTCGACAAGGTGAAGGGGCGCCTTGCGGGCGCCACGGATTACATCACGAAGCCATTCCGGGAGGCCACGCTGGCCGAGGTAGTGGAGAAGTACATCGCCGCCCGGACTTCCTAGCCGGGCGGCCGCGCGAGGTGAGAGAGCAAGATGGCGAAGAGAATCCTGCTGGTGGAAGACAGCCCGGCCCACCTGCAGTTGATGCAGGCTGCGCTGGCGGGCCGCGGCTACGACCTGCTGGTGGCCGAAGACGGCGAACGCGCCCTGGCGCAGGCGCGCATGCACAAGCCGGATCTGATCCTGCTGGACGTCGTGCTGCCGAAGGTCAGCGGGTTCCAGGTCTGCCGCCAGCTGAAAAACGATGCCGAACTGCGCGCCATTCCCGTGATTTTCGTCAGCAGCAAGACCCAGGAGTTCGACCGTTACTGGGGAATGAAGCAGGGCGCCGACGGCTACATCACCAAGCCGTTCCGCCCCGAAGAGCTCGCCGCCGAGGTGGAAGCCCGCCTCCACTGATTCCGCGAAGGAGGAGCCGCCGCGTATGGAACAGCCGTGGCAAGATGCCCCGCAAGCCGCGCCCGACGCCGACGATCTGCCGCTGGCCGGGCTTCTGGCGGAGCTGCTGGCGGCGAGCGAGTCGGAGCCGGCAGCGTCTGCCGGCGGGGAAGCGGCGGACATTCCGGTGCAGCCATCCCCCTGGATGGCCGCTGAGCCCGCAGAGGCGGTCGAAGCCGGCCAGGTGCTGCAGATTCTGGATGACGCGGGCCGCTCTGAAGAAGCCGAGCCGGGTGATCTGTCCGGACTGTTGCTGGCACGGCTGATGGGCGGGGACGAGACGCCCGCCGAGGCGCCTGCCTTTTCGGAATACGCTGCGGTTGCGGATTCCGCGGAGCTGGAGAGCGCGGCTTCCGCCGCAGTCCAGGCTGACGAAGGCGCGGCGCCGGAGGCGCTGGAGATTGCCGCGGCAGACGAAGCGCCGGCTCCGCTGCCATCGCAAGAGGACTGGAATGCCGCCGTCTGGCAGCGGCTGTCTGAAGGAGCGCCCGAGGCGGCGGCGGAACCGCTGGCTTCCGCTGCTGCCGGTGATGCTCCGGAGGCGCTTGAAATCAGCGCGGAGGATGAAGCGCCGGCTCCGCTGCCATCACAAGAGGACTGGAATGCCGCCGTCTGGCAGCGGCTGTCTGAAGAAGCGCCCGAGGCGGCCGCGGAACCGCCGCTTTCCGCCGCTTCCAGCGTGGCGGGCGGAGAGTCCGATGCCGCACTGGCGGGCTGCGAAGCCGTGACGCTCGCGGCCGCTGAGGACGGGCAAGTCCTGTTCGCAGAGGCTGGCGCTGACGAATCGTCCGGCGAAGCGGTAACGCTGACACCCGAAGCGGGCAGCCTTCAGGAACCCGTGTCTTCTCGCGCAGCCATGGCCGAGCCGGAATTCGAACCGGTGTTCGCCGGGGAATCCGCAGCGCCGCCAGCCGGCTCCGCGGCCATGGGGAGCGTGCAGGGCCAGGAAGAGGCTGCGATCCCGCAGGACGAAGAGCTTTCAGAAGCAGCCGGGGCGGGCGAACCGGCAACGGCTGGCCCCGCGGAGTTTCCGGTTCTGGCGGGCGCCGGATCGGACGCGGGGCAGGCGGAAAACGCGGAGCCGGTGCTCGCAGAGGAACAGTCTGCCGCGCAGGCCCCTGAGACGGAGGTCCTGTCTGCGGCCGCGGTTGCGCCGGCCATCCCGGCGGCGGGCCACGCCAGCCCGGCGGTCGAGGAAGACGAGTTCGAACTCGTGGATGCCGCTCAGGTCGAGCAGATGGTGGACCGGCTGCTGGACGCCGCGCGCTCGGCCATCCGCGGCACTCCGGTGTCCGGGCATCCGGAAGAGAGCGAGGAGCCCGTGCTCGAGGCGGCGTCCGGTCTGGCGCAGGACGCTGCAGCGGGCGGGGCGGTGCAGCCGGAGCCGTTGCCGGCGCCTGCCGAAAGCGGAGTGGCGGCCGGGGTGGCGCTCCCGGAGACGCCCGCCGCGGCCGGGTTCGCCGCGGCGGAGAGAGCGCCTGTGCCGGACGGGCCGGCGGCGGCGCCGGGGCGGGAGGAACGGCTTGCGGACGTGTCGCCCATTCCGCCCGCGGTGATGCTGATGGCGCTGGGCCTGCCGGAGCGGCTGCGGGCGCGGCTGCAATCCCTGGGCGACGTGGAGCGGATTCTGCAGAGCCAGCCGGCGCTGAGCGCCGTGCCGGAACAGAGGCCAAGGCTGCTGGTGTTCCAGGCTGGAGGCGAATCCTACGCTCTGTCGATGGAGAGCGTGCGGGAAGTGGAGCGCCTCGGCCGCGTGACGCCCGTGCCGGGCGCTCCGCCGTTCATCCGCGGCCTGGTGAACCTGCGCGGCGAGATCCTGCCGCTGATCGACCTGGCGGCGCTGATCGGGAAGAAGCCCGCACGGAGCGCGCAGCGTCTGATCGTGGCCCAGGCGGGCGCAACGGATCCCGTGGTCGCCCTGCTGGTGGAGGAGTTGAACGGGCTGGCGCCGCTCGAGGAGTCGCAGGTGGAGCCGCCGCAGCAGCCGGGTCCGCTGCGCGGCAGTCTCGAGCACCGGGGGCGGCGCGTGCTCTGGCTGGAGCCCGCGGCCGTCTTCGGCGCGGAGGCGCTCGACGAGGCGGCCGCAGCGGTTGCGGAAGCGGGGAGATGAGGCGGCGGGAGGCGGAAATCGGAGTCCGGCCGCGGCTGGACCGGAGGTAGCCGAAGATGCTTGGCAGTTTGAAAATCTGGCAGAAGCTGGTGGTTGCCGGCGTGATGGCGGCCATTCCGGTGGGAACGCTGCTGTATCTGTTCCTGAACGCGCAGAACGAGCAGATCGCGCGCACGGAGGCCGAGCGGGAGGGGCTGGAGTACGTGCTCCCGCTGCGCAATCTTCTGGAGCGCGTGCCGCACCACCGCGTCGCCGCCAGCGCCTATCTCAACGGCGACGCCAGCGTCGCGAAGATCCTCGAGCAGACGCAGCAGCAGATCGAGGAGGCGATGCAGGCCGTCGAGCGGGCCGACGCCCGTCTGGGCCGCAAGCTGGGCACGACGGCGGCCTGGGAAGCGATCCGCGCCTCCTGGAACGATCTGAAGACGAACTACCGGGTGCTGAAGGCCGAGGACAGCTATCAGCGCCATACGCAGCTGGTCGGGCAGATCCTGCAGCATATCCGGCTGGTGGGAGACAAGACGGGGCTGACGACGGATCCGGAGCTGGACACGTTCTACCTGGTCGACTCGATGCTGCAGCAGCTGCCGGTGACGGTGGAGTATTTCGGCCAGCTGGCCTCGTACGGTTCGGCGGTGGCCGCGCGGCAGTCGATGACCGCCTCCGAGGAGGCGCAGATCCGCTACCTGGTGCGGCAGGCGAGCTCGTCGATGGAATCGCTGCAGCGCAACTACCGCGCGGCGTTCGGCTACAACGAGAAGCTGCGCGAGAGGCTGGACGACAAGCTGTCGACGGCGCTCAACGCGGCGGGATTCCTGCGGAACCTGACGCAGCGGGAGCTGCTGGAGCGCGGGGCGATCCAGGTGCAGCCGGTGGCCTACATCGAGAACGGCTCCTCGGCGGTGCAGAAGCTGTTCGCGCTGCATGACGCCACGGCGGCGGAGGTGCGGCGGCTGTTCGATGCGCGGTTGCAGCGGCTGGCGGCGCAGAAGAACTCGCAGCTGCAGACGGCGCTGCTGCTGCTGGCGATGTCGGCGCTGTTCGTGTTCCTGATCCAGCGGGGCATCACGCGCCAGATCCGCTCTATGAGGGAGACGTTCGAGCAGATCAGCGTGGGCAACTACGACGCCCGCGCCGAGGTGCTCAGCCGCGACGAGCTGGGCATGATGGCGCAGTCGACGAATGAAATGCTGGCCAACACGCTGTCGCTGATCCAGTCGCGCGAGGAGCGCGACCGGATCCAGCAGAGCATTCTGAAGCTGCTGGACGATGTCAGCGGCGTGGCTGCGGGCGATCTGACGAAAGAAGCGGAAGTCACCGCCGAGATGACGGGAGCGATCGCCGACGCGTTCAACTACATGCTGGGCGAGCTGCGGACGATCATCGGCGCGGTGCAGGATACGACGGCGAGGGTGAACTCGAGCGCCTTCCAGGTGCGCGAGGTGACCGAGTCGCTGGCGGAGAACAGCCAGCTGCAGTCGCAGCGGGTTCTGGCGGCGTCGAACGCGCTGCAGGCGATGTCGCAGTCCATCCGCCGCGTGGCCGAGCAGGCCAACGCGGCGGCGAAGGTGGCCGAAGACGCGCTGGCGGCGGCGCTGGCCGGGGGCGACTCGGTGCGCCGCACGGTCGCCGGCATGGAGAAGATCCGCCGCCACGTGCAGGAGACGGCGCGCCGCATGAAGCGCCTCGGCGAGAGCTCGCAGGAGATCGGCGAGATCGTGCAGCTGATTTCGGAAATTTCGGACCGCACGTCGATCCTGGCGCTGAACGCGTCCATCCAGGCTGCGGCGGCGGGCGAGTCGAGCAAAGGGTTCGCGATCGTGGCCGAGGAAGTCGAACGCCTCGCCGAGCGCGCCTCGGAGGCCACGCGCCGCATCACCGTGCTCATCCAGTCGGTGCAGACCGAAACCAACGAAGTCATCTCGGCCATGGAGGCGACGACGCGCGAAGTGGTGGAAGGATCCGCCGTGGCGTCGGAAGCGGGAGAACGTCTGAGCCTGATCGAAACGGTGTCCCAGCATATCTCCGATCTGGTGCGGGGCATCTCGGAAGTCGCCCGCCGGCAGGCGGAGAGCTCGGAACAGGTGGCGTCGACCGTGGCCGAGGTGTCGCGCGCCACGCAGACGACCGCCTCCGGGGCGCTGCAGGCTGCGGAAGACATCCGGCGGCTGGCCTCGATGGTGACCCGGCTGAACGAATCGCTGTCGCGCTTCCGGGTGCCGCAGAACGAGAACCGGCCGGCGCCGGAAGCCGAAAGCGTGGAGATCGTCTGAGTTCAGTCACGGGAGCGCGCCATGAGCCATGCACTCGATCCCGCGGTTCTCCACAGCTTCCTCGAGGAAGTCCGCAGCTACCTGCCGTCGCTCGACCAGGAGGCCGCCCGGCTGCGCGATCCGGAGGCTGCGCCCGAGGCTCTGGCCGAAATCCACCGGCTGGCCCATTCGATCCGCAGCGCCTGCGACATGATCGGGCTGGACGTGCTGTCGGGACCGGCGCGGCAGGTGGAAGAGCTGGCCGCGCCTGCGCTGTTCGGCGAGCACCGTCTTGATGAAGAAGGGCTGCGCGCGCTGGACGCCGCTCTGGGCGAGCTGCGCGCCGGACTGGGGTCTCCCGCCGGCGAACCGGGCGCTGCGCCGTCCGCCGCGGCTCCGCGCGCGGCTGCTGCGCCGGACAACGAGCCGATCCCCGACCAGGATCCCGTGGCCCCGGAGCTGCTCGATACGTTCCTGTCGGAAGCCGAGCAGCTGCTCGAGCGCATGGACGCGGGCGTTGCCAGGCTGCGCGCGCATCCGTCTTCCCCCGGCGGGGCGCTGCGCGACCTGCGGCATCACGCCCACACGCTGAAAGGCGCGGCGGCCATGGCGGGACTGGAGACGGCCGCCCGCGTGGCGCACCGGATGGAGGATCTGCTGGACCTGCTGATTGCGGGCAGCCTTCCGCCGGAAGAGGAAATTCTCGGCCTGCTGCAGAGCGGGCACGACTGCCTGGCGGACCTGGCCGCGGCCCGCGGGGACAACCGGGCGTTGCGGCCGCGCGTGCGCGACCTGCTCGGCCAGCTGGACGCGCTGCTGGCGATCTGCGCCGAGCAGGCCCAGCCGCAGGCGGAAACGCAGGCGGCGCCGTCCGGCGAGGCGCAGCTTGAGGAGCGGGAGGAGACGGATCCGTTCCTGCTGGAGACGTTTCTGTCGGAAGCGGAGTCGAACCTCGCCGCGGCCGAGGCGGCGCTGCGGGAGCTGTCGGCGGGCGCGGCCGATCCACAGCCCTGTCTGCAGACGTTCCGGCGCGCCATTCATACGATCAAGGGCGCGGCGGGCATGGTGGGCCTGGGCACCGCCAGCACGGTGGCGCAGAAGCTGCAGTTCCTGCTGGACGGGGTTCTGAACGGCTCGGCCGCCTACGGGGCGGCGTGCCTGCAGGCCATGCAGACGGGATTCGACGTCCTGAGCGAACTGATCGCCGCCCAGGGCGACAACGGGCCGCTGGTCGGCCGGGCGCGCGAAGCGCTGAATGAAATCGCCGCCGCAGCCTGTGCGCCTTCCGCCGCTGGCGCGGCGCCGGCGGCCGAGGAGGCGCAGCCGGCGGCCGCCCGCAGGGAAAAGGCGGAAAGCGCCCCGGCGCCGGCAGAGCCGCAGGCCGCCGTGCGCGTTCCGGTGGAGCGCCTGACGGGCATCGCGCGCATCCTGAGCGAGATCTTCATGAACGCCTCGGGCTTCGAGCAGCAGATCGAAGCGTTCCGGAAGGAGCTGGACGAGCTGTCGCTGAACCTGGCGCGCATGCGCCGCATCTCGAACCAGCTGGCCGAGGCCCAGGAAAGCGGGGCGCCGGGCGCGGGTCCGCAGGCCGCGCGCGAGGCCACTTCGTCGGCGTCGGAATTCGACGAGCTCGAGTTCGACCGCTACACGAGGCTGAACCTGATCGCCCGCGACCTGGCCGAGGCGACGACGGACCTGTCGGCGCTGAGCGCCCAGCTGCAGTCGATGCGCGCGCAGTTCGACACGTGGGCGGCGCGCCAGCGCGGCCTGAGCGGCGAGGCGCAGGACCAGCTGATGCGGCTGCGGATGGTGCCGCTGTCGAGCCTGGCGAGCCGGCTGGACCGCACGGTGCGGGTGACTTCGGGCAAGACGGGCAAGCCCGTCCGCCTGGAGATGTCGGGCATGGAGACGGAGTTCGACAAGACGGTGGTCGAACAGCTGGCGCCGGCGCTCGAGCATCTGCTGCGCAACTCGATCGACCACGGCATCGAGCCGCCGCAGGCGCGGCTGGCGGCAGGCAAGCCGGAAACGGGCCTGATCCGGCTGTCGGCGTCGCGGCAGGGCGCGCACGTCTCCATCCAGCTGAGCGACGACGGCGCGGGGCTCGATTTCGGCAGGATCGCCCGCCGCGCGGTCGAGCTCGAGTGGCTGACGGCCGAAGAGGCCGAGTCGGCCAGCCAGGAGACGCTGATCCGGCTGATCTTCGAGCCGGGCTTCTCGACGGCGGAATCGGTCAGCGAGATCTCGGGCCGCGGCGTCGGCATGGACATCGTCCGCAGCACGATCGAGAATCTCCGCGGCCGCCTTTCCGTGCACACGGCGCCGGGGGCGGGCACGTCCTTCACGTTCGTGCTGCCGGTGTCGATGGCCGTCGACCGCGTGGTCATCCTCGAAGCCGGAGGCGAAAAATTCGCCCTCCCCATGACGGCCATGACCCGGCAGATGCGCGTGTACGATTCCGCGCTGGCCGAGCGGAAAGGCCGGGCGGGCGTCGAGGTGGACGGGCAGTGGCTGCCCGCCTGCCTGCTGGGAGAGTGGCTGGGCCTGTCTTCGGCCGCCGACCGCCCCGCCCGCTGGGCCATGCTGTTCGTGAACAACGGCGAGCGCGAACTGGCGCTGCTGGCCGACCGCGTGATCGAAGCCCGCGAAGTGGTCATCAAGCCGCTCTCCGGACTGCTGGCGCGCCTGCACCGCTTCGCCGGCGCGACGATTCTCGGCGACGGCTCCGTGGTTCTGATCCTGAACCCGTCGGCTCTGGACCTCGATCCCGCGCTCAGCGCGCCGCTGCCGGCGCTGCACCGGCGCGCCGCGCAGGAAGAGACCGTTCTGATCGTCGACGACTCGATCTCGATCCGCCGGTCGGTGGCGGGTCTGCTGCGCGCCGCCGGATGGCGCACGTTCGAGGCGCGCGACGGCCTCGAGGCGCTCGAGCTGCTGGACCGGCGCGCGTCTCCGCCCTCGGCCATCCTGATGGACATCGAGATGCCGCGGATGGACGGCTACGAACTGGCCGCCGCGCTGCGCGCGCGGCCCGAGTTCGAATCCGTGCCGCTGCTCATGCTGACCTCGCGCGCCGGGGAGAAGCACCGCCAGAAGGCGCTGCGGCTGGGCGTGGACCGGTATCTCGTGAAACCCTGCCCGGAGGATCTGCTGGTGGCCGAGCTGCGCAACTGCATCGCCGCCCGCCGCGGCAGCCGCCTGGCGGCGGGGTGAGGCGCCGGTTTCCGCCGGTTACCGGAGCGGGCGCAGGGCGCTGCTCGGCTATACTCTTCGCATGATGCTGGCCGTGCTTGCGCTGTGGCTGATGGCAGAACGTCCGCCGGCTGCGGAGGCCGCACGCGCGTTCGTCGAGGCCAATCAGGCCAGGCTGATCCGCGCCTACGCCGACTTTCTGTCGATCCCCAACCATGCCGCCGACAGAGAGAACATCCGGCGCAACGCCGAACACATCCGGAAGCTGTTTCAGGCTGCGGGTGCGCGCACGGAGCTGATCGAAGCCGACGGCGCCAACCCGGCTGTCTACGGCGAGGTTCCTGTCCCCGGCGCGCAGCGGACGCTGATGTTCTATGCGCACTACGACGGGCAGCCCGTGATTCCGGAGCGCTGGGCGGACTCGGGGCCGTACAGTCCGGTGCTGCGGACCGCTCCCGTGGAGGCGGGCGGCAGGCTGCTGCCGCTCGATCAGCCCCGTTACGAGCGCGAATGGCGGCTGTTCGCCCGGTCGGCGTCGGACGACAAGGTTTCGATCTTCGCGCTGTGGGCGGCGCTTTCGGCGCTGCGCGAGGCGGGGCTGCAGCCGCGATCGAACATCCGGTTCTTCTTTGAAGGGGAGGAAGAGGCCGGATCGCCGAACCTGCGCGCGCTGCTCGAAAAGGCCGGAGACCGTCTGCGCGGCGATGTGTGGCTGATGTGCGACGGCAGCGTGCACCAGAGCCGGGCGCAGCGGATCGTGCTGGGCGCGCGGGGCGTGGCCACGGTGGAGATCGCCGTGTTCGGAGCTCTCCGCGGGCTGCACAGCGGCCACTACGGCAACTGGGCGCAGAACCCGGCGATGCAGCTGGCCAGGCTGCTGGCTTCGATGACCGACGGCGAAGGCCGCGTGCTCGTGCAGGGATTCTACGACGACGTTGTTCCGCTGACGGAGAGCGAGCGCCGGGCGGTCGGGGAAATCCCCATCGTGGACGGGGAGCTGAAAGAAGAGCTGGGGCTGGGTTCCACGCAGCCGTTCGGCGGGCTGCTGCGCGAAAGCATCTACCTGCCGTCGCTGAACGTGCGCGGCATCGAGAGCGGCGGCACGGGGGCGCGGGCGGCGAATGAAGTGCCGCCCGTGGCGCGGGCGTCGCTCGATCTGCGGCTGGTGAAAGGCGTGGACGGCAGGAAACAGGCCGAACGCGTCGCGGCGCATGTCCGCGCGCAGGGCTTCCACGTGATCGAGGGCCGCGATCCCACGCGCGAGGAGCGCCTCCGGCACGGCAAGATCGCGCGCATCGACATCCGCCCCGGCTACAACGCGCTGCGCACGCCGCTCGATCTGCCCATCGTGCAGGAGATCGCGGCCGTGGCGCGCTCGGTGCGCCCGCCCGTGTACGTCGAGCCGTCCTTTGGCGGCAGCCTTCCGCTGGTAGTGTTCGAGGAAGTGACGAAAGCGCCGCTGGTGATCGTGCCGATTTCGAACCACGACGACAGCCAGCACACGCACAACGAGAACATCCGGCTGGGCAACCTGTGGGACGGGATCGAGCTGTACGCCGCGCTGCTGGCGATGTGACGCGGGCGGCGGTCAGACGCCGGCGCGCGGTTTGTTGGCGCGGACGTGATCGATGTCCTGGCGCGGCTCGCTGTCGCACTCGATGGCGAGCGTCGTGATGGGGCGGTCCGGAGGCGCTTCCGGCAGCCCGGTGAAGCGCACGCGGAACTCGTCCTGCTCGAACCTCACCGGCGCGCCCGACGCGAGCAGCCGCGCTGAGAGCACCTTGTTGCGCAGACCTGCGATCGTGACGACGCTGCCGGGCCAGAAGTGCACGTGGGCGAACAGCGTGCTGCCCCTGCGGCTGAAGCTCATGTAGTTGGAGCGCGTGACCGTGCACGGGTCGGTGTTGAACACCGATGCGCCGTTGCGGTTGACCCAGGCGCCGATTTCGTTGAGGATGCGCACGCTTTCCGGAGGCACGCTGCCGTCGGGCATCGGGCCGATGTTCAGAAGGTAGTTGCCGCCCTGCCGTGCGCAGGTGATCAGCTGCCGCAGGCACTGTTTCGGGGTTTTCCAGTTGTCGTCCGCCCTGTGGTAGCCCCAGCTGTCGTTCATCGTCATGCAGGCTTCCCAATAGCGGTCTTTGGACGCCTCGATCCGCTGCTCGGGCGTGTCGAAATCCTCCGGCACGCCGCTGCGGTTGTTGATGATGATGTCCGGCTGAAGCTCGCGGACCATGCGGTTCATCTTCACGCTCTCCCAACCTTCGGCGTTGAGGGGCCAGGGGACGTCGTACCAGAGGATGTCGATCTTGCCGTAATTGGTCATCAGCTCGCGCACCTGGGCGTGGATGTAGTCGACGAAGCGCCGGCGGGCGGCTTCGTCGTTGCGGCAGCGCGCGCCGTCGGGATGGTGCCAGTCCATCAGCGAGTAATAGAAGCCGACGCGCAGGCCTTCGGCGCGCGCGGCGGCGACGAATTCTTTGACAAGATCCCTGCCGGCAGCCTGCTTCGGGGCGCAGTAAGACGTCGTGTCCGTGCGGAAGAGGCAGAAGCCGTCATGGTGCTTGGTGGTCATCACCATGTATTTCTGGCCGGCTTTTTTCGCAAGCGCCGCCCACTCGCGCGCGGGCCAGGGCTTGGGGCGGAACTGCGCGGCGAGCTTTTCGTATTCGGCCATGGGGATGGCCTCGTTTTCCATCACCCACTCGTGGCGGCCGACGACGCTGTAGATGCCCCAGTGGATGAACATGCCGAAGCGCGCTTCGCGCCACCATTTCATGCGGCGTTCGCGGTCTTCGTCCGTGCTGGTCTGCAGCGCCGCGGCCGCAGGCGCGGCGGAAACCATCTGGAGATAGCGGCGGCGGGAAAGGCGATCTGCAAACATGCCCTTCATGCTAGCATCGGCGCAGCCCGCGGGCGGTGTTGACGGCACGGCAGCAGGATTCATGTCCGCGGCAGCGGCTGTTAGAATGGCAGCGGTTTCAGCAGGGAGGCCGTCATGCGGATCTTTTCCGGTGTTCTGCTGCTTTGCGCGGTTTCCGCATCCGCGCAGCCCGACGACAACTACAGGCGCGTGGCGAGGCTGCTGTGGGTGGTTTCCGACGTTGAGCGCACCGCGGACGCCTGGCGCAAGATTGGGGTGCCCGTGGACGAAGCCGCGGCGGCGGAATTCCGCGCCGCAGGCGGCGGCGGGCACCGCGGGCTGGCCGCCACGGGCCACTTCGCCAACCTGCGGGTCGACTGGCTGCAGCCGGCCGACGCCGCCGGGCCGCTGGCCGCGTTTCTCCGCAGCCGCGGCGCGGGAGTGTATGCGCTGGTCTACGAGATGCCCGGCGAGGCGGCTCTGAAGCGGGAGACCGGCCGGTATGAATCGCTGGGCGTGCGCGTTCTCGAGCGGGGGGAATATCAGATTGGCGAAGAGAAGACCGCCTACGCACTGCTGGACACCGCAGCGCAGGGCAAATTCGTTCTGGCTCTGATGGCGCCGCCTGCGCGCCCGACTGCGGCGCCCGCAACGATGCGGGTCTCGCAACTGGCATTCGTGACGCGAGATCCCGAGCCTGTGTCGGCGTTCTGGGCGAAGCTCGGATTTCCGCAGTTCACGTTCACGAGGCCGGACATCAGCGAGCGCATGTACCGGCGCCGCCAGGCCGAGTTCGCAATGCGGCTTGGCTGGCAGCGGCATGCGCAGATGCCGTTCGAGTGGATTCAGCCGCTGGCCGGGCCGAACGTTTACGAGGATCACATGGCCAGGCACGGCGAGGGTTTCCATCACCTCGCGTTCGATGTCGAGGACATGGACGCGGCCATCCGCCGCTGGGAATCGCTCGGCTACCCGGTGACGATGTCCGGGGCGTGGGGCGAGCGCGGCAGAGCGGGCAGCGGCCGTTTCGCCTACGTGGACGCGCACCCGATCGGCGGGACGGACATCGAGCTGCTGTGGAACTACCGCGCGCCGGCTCCGCCTCCCGCCGCAGGTCCGTATGTGCTGCGGTTTGGGGCGGGCGAGCCGCTGCCCGAACACCGGCTTCCGGTGGCGCGGCTCGGCTGGCCGGCCGACTGGCGGAGCTGGCAGGCGATTCAGTTCGAGTTCACGGCCTCGTCGCTCGAGGCCTTTTCTTTCGGGTTTTCCGACGGACGGCAGGTGAAAAGCGCCATCATCGAACCCCTGCCGGGCCTGCGGATCCGCGCGGTGATTCCGTTCGACACGTTCTTCCAGACGCGCACGATGACGCCGCTGCTGCCGCTCGGCTACAAGGTCTGGCCGGAGAGGCTGTTCACGTTCGAACGGGTGGAGGAGATCGTGGTGCGGATGAAATCCCCTGCCCAGGACTCCACGCTGACGATCTCGAACCTGGCGCTCACGCCCGAGGCGGGGAAAGACGACATTCTGGACCGCAAGCCCGTGATCGATGCGTTCGGCCAGTGGATTCCGGAGGACTGGCCGGGGAAGGCGCACTCGCTCGAGGAGCTGAAAAAACTCTGGGCCGAGGACAGGCTGCCCCCGGCGAGATATCCGGACTACTGCCCGATGGGCGGATACCGTCACCGGACGGCGAATCCGGCGGACGCCGCGGGGAAGCCGGGCTTCTTCCGCGTTGCCCGGATTGACGGAAGGTGGTTTCTGCTGGATCCGCACGGGCATCCGTTCTTTTCGGCGGGGATGGACCTGGTGGGCTGGAAACAGGGGTCGTTCGCCACGCGGGTGACGGGCAGGGAGTTCTTGTTCGAGCAGCTGCCGCCACCGGGACCGGCCTGGCTGACGCCGGGCAGGGACGTCTCTTTTCACGCGGCCAACATCATGCGCCGGCACGGAGACAACTGGCAGGAAGAGTGGAAAAAGGCGATTCTGGAACGGCTGAAAAACTGGGGTTTCAACACCATCGGCAACTGGTCCGACCATGACATTGCAACGACCGCCGGGATGCCCTATGTGATTCCACTGAGCGGATGGACCACGAAAAAGGTGTTTCCGTTTCCGTGGGATTTCCCGGATGTTTTCAGCGAGGAATTCGAGCGGAACGCGGAGGAAGCGGCGCGCCGGCAGTGCGCTCCTCTGGCCAGCGATCCGAACCTGATCGGCTGGTTCATCGGCAACGAACCGCACTGGGCGCGCGAGTTCGGCTCGCTGAAACCGTGGGCGGAGATGCTGCTGGAAGATCCCGAGCCGTCGGCCACGAAAGCGGAGCTCGAGCGGCGCCTGAGAGAAAATCCGGCGCAGGCGGAGCAGATCAAGAGGGACTGGGTGTTCGTGTGCGGCCGGAAATACTTCGAGACGATCGTGGCTGCAATCCGCCGCCAGGATCCGAATCACCTGATTCTGGGCATCCGGTACGCCGGCACGCCGCTGGATGAATGGGTGAAAATGTCGACCCTTTTCGACGTGTTTTCGATCAATATTTACGACGCGGATTTCCGTCCCGACCCGGCGAAGCTGGACCGCTACGCGCAGCTTTCCGGCAAGCCCATTCTGATCGGCGAATTCACGGCCTGCGCTCCGGGGCGGGGCTTGCAGGGCCTGTTTTACTGGACGCACAAGGTGAAGGACCAGACGCAGCGAGGGATCGCCTACCGCTACTACGTCGAGAACGCGGCTGCGCACCCGGCGGTCATCGGCGCGCACTGGTTCCAGCTGGTCGACGATCTGCCGACGGGCCGGCCGTCGGATCTCGAGCGGCTGAACTACGGTTTTCTGAACGTGCTGGACCTGCCGTACAAGCCGCTGGTGGAATACGCGCGGGAGACGCACCGGCGGCTGTACAGCGTGAAATTCGGCAAGGAGCCGCCGTATTCGCGGAAGCCGCTGATTTACTGAGAGGCTGAGGGGGAGATG
>FWPV01008087.1_pt1 | contig 14496 bp, 10 predicted proteins | sample 2228371 | NCBI WGS metagenome assembly FWPV01 (sample SAMEA103939776, study PRJEB20133) | metagenome
GGGTTTCGTCCAGAGCGACGGCAAGATGTAACTGTAGTGCGTGCGCGCCACGTCAAAGACTTCAATGGGAAGGTCCTCCCGCGAAATGCCCTGCGCCACGGCATTCATCATCTTCTCGGTGTTGCCGTACATGGAAGCGTAGATCAGCGTTACGCCCGGCTCCGCGGGTTCCGTCGCGTAGCGCGCCCACTTTGCATACAAATCCACGATGCGCTGTGGAGCGCCGCGCCAGATGAGGCCGTGAGAGGGTGCAATCACCTCCACCGGCGTGGACTGCAGTTTCTTGATGGCGCGGAGCACAGGCCCGCTGAATTTGGCAACGATATTGACGTAGTAGCGTAGGGCCTCGCGCTCGTAGAAGGCCATGTCCACGCACTCATCGTCAAAGATCGCGCCGCGAAGTGCGCCGTAGCCCCCAAAGGCGTCGCACGAGAACAGAACCTTCTCCCCCTGATCGTAGGTCATCATCGTCTCGGGCCAGTGAACGAAAGGCGTAACGAAGAACTGGAGCGTATGCTTTCCGAGATTCAGCGTCTCCCCATCCTGCACCACACGCACAGATTCGGAGCCACCGTAGAAAGCCTCCAGCATCTCCTTGGTCTTCTCGGTTCCCAGGACAACGGCCTGGGGAGCGAGCCACCGAACAAGGGTCAGCAGTCCCGTGTGATCGGGCTCCATGTGGTTGATGATGATGTAGTCAATCGCCCCGAGTTCGCATACTTGAGCAATCTGCCCGAAGAAGTCATCGGCCTTGAATGCCTTGGCCAGGTCAATCAGAGCCGTTTTCTCATCGCGCACAACATAAGCGTTGTACGAGACCCCGGTCTGGTCAATGGGCCAAAGTCCCTCAAACAGGTCTGTTGTCCGGTCGTTCACGCCGATCCAGTAGATGTCGGGACGTACCTGCACGATGCTCATTCCGCTACCTCCCAGCCGTGATGGAAGTTCCTCCTGCGCACATAATACCCCACCTGCACGCGATGTGCAAAGACATCGTGCAGCAATTCTCAAGATATACTTTGACAAAGGGCGACGCGGATAGTAGAATGCCAACAGGCGATGCGCCGCACGGCCCGCCATCCCGAAAGTTCCGGAGATCTTATGTGATCGGCCATCATACGGAGAGCACGCTTCATGTCTTTGTGGAGGTAAGGGCTAGCCGGGGCAATGGACGCAACATTCCCTTTCCCCTTGCCCATGCCCGAAGACAAGCCGCCCTATGGGTCGCGCAGGCCGCCCAGGAATGCGGCGCGCGTGTGGCCCTGTTGAATGGACTCCGCAAGCCTTCCGGTGCCGCTGCGGACGGCAATGCCCTCTGGGTTCGCTGGGGCGCGGGTGCATTGCTGACCCCCGATGGCATTCGCCGCCTGGGTTCCGCTGCGGACGATGGGTGGCGGGACAGCAACCGCCCCCGCGGTGCAGACCTTTGGGCCTTTCCGGCCCGGATGTGGCCCCAACCCGGTGGCGCGCCCCAGAGACTGTTCCCACGCACCGCCGCAAGCCTGTTCCGCATCGCCACTGCGGCAGACCTATGCCTGCTCACTGCACTGGGAAAGCATGACATCGTCCCCACAGATGACCTGGCCCCGGCCCCTGCCGTTCTGGACCACATCCGCACGCTCGTTCGCGTGCTCACCAAGCGCACAGCCGAACTGGTCGTCGTAGGCGACCCGGGAGCCGAGGGATGGCATTACTTGGAGCAAGAAACGGCCTGCCGCGTGCGCCTGCTGGCGGATGCGACGGGGGGCATCCTGGCCTCTCTCCTCATGTCAGCAGGTGCAGCGCGATTCGTCCGGTATCTGGGCGAACTCGGCGACGCCTTCATCGTGAATACGCGGATCTTGTTTGGCGGCCCCGACGCGCCCACGCCTGAGGACTTCTACCACTCGGACTTGGGGCAGGTCGGGCGGATTGCCCACCGGCCCCTGCGCCTGCTCACAGATGCGCTGTTGGACAGCGGCAAACCCGTCATCCTGGGCGGCAGTAGCCTTCTCGTCGGCGGAATCTACTTGCTGGTGGAACGCGCCTGGGAAAGCCAGGAACTGCCGCGACAATTTACGACATTGTCAACCCCGAGCGCCAACCCTATCACAAAGGAGTGAAAGCATGGGTGAAAACCGCGACTTTCTGTTCCGGGGTCCGCTGGCCCTCCTGGACCCCGACGTGCAGACCCTCATTGACCTGGAGCGAGAGCGTCAGTCTCGCCGCATCATTCTCATCCCTTCAGAAAGCATGGCCCCCGCTGCCGTGCGCGAAGCCCTATCCTCGGAGTTTTCGCACATCTACGCCGAAGGGTATCCCCCGACGCGCATGACGCGCGAGCCCGAGGACTGGGTGCTGGATCACGAGTATCAACTGGCGTACTACCGCCGGTACGCCGACCGACGGTTCTACAAGGGCGCAGATTATGTCAACTTCGTGGAAACCCTGGCCCAGCGACGCGCCGCGGCCTGCTTCGCCAACGAGCGCGTGCGGGCGGACCAAATCTACGTCAACGTCCAGCCCCTTTCGGGGGCCGCCGCCAACAACGCCATCTATGATGCGTTCGTTAAGCCGGGCGACACCGTCATGGGCATGAATCTGATGCACGGCGGCCACCTCACCCACGGCAGTCAGTTCAACCGTTCGGGCAAGCAGTACCGCATCGTCTCCTACACCGTGGACCCCAAGACCGAACGCCTGGACTACGACGCTATCCGCGAGTTGGCGCTGCAACACCGTCCCAAGATGATCATCGCGGGCTACACCTCCTACCCATGGGCCCCGGACTGGGAGAAGTTCCGCGAGATCGCCGATGCGGTGGGCGCCATCCTCATGGCCGATATTGCCCACACGGCGGGAATGGTCATCGGTGGGGTCTATCCCAGCCCGGTTGGCATTGCAGATGTCACCGTATTCACCACGCACAAGACCATCTGCGGCCCGCGCGCTGCCGTCATCCTCACCACTTCCGAAGAGCACGCGGCTCGGATTGACAATGCGGTGTTCCCCGGCGAACAGGGCGGGCCGCATGTCAACACCTTCGCGTCGTTGGCCGTGGCCTTCAAACTGGCCCAGACGCCCCAGTTTCACGCGCTCCAGAAGCAAATTGTTGTAAACGCGCGGGCGCTGGCCCAAAGCCTGCAGAATCGTGGTTTGCGCTTGGCCTACGGCGGCACGGATACCCATCTCCTGCTCGTGGACCTCAAATCGGTGAAATCCGCAAACGGCGAGTTCCCCAGGGGCGAGGTGGCAGCGCGCCTGCTGGAAATCTGCGGCATCATCGTCAACAAGAACACGATCCCCGGCGACGAAATCACCGCCCTGGCCAGCGGGATTCGCCTCGGCACGCCGTGGGTTACCCAGCGGGGCATGCGCGAGCAGGACATGGATCAAATCGCCGATTTCATCTCCCGCGTTGTTCGGGAGATCCGTCCGTTCCAGTACGTCGGGCTCAGCGGGATACTGCCCCGCGGAAAGGCTCCGTTCTCGCTGATTCGGCAAGTGCGGCGCGAAGTGGACGACTTTGCCTCGCGGTTTGAGCCCCGGGCGGAACGACGCTCCACCTACCCCCATTACCACCTGCCCAAGCCCGAAGAATCCCTTCTGTGGCCTACCCATGGGCAGCATGCGGACACCGCCGCGATAGAAAAGGCCCGTGCCGAGGGCGCTGTAGTCGTGAACCCGCCGCAATTCAAGGTGCTCCTGGTGCGTGGTCTCAGAGCCCGTGCGTTCCTGCAGGAAGCCACCACCGTCAACCTGGCCACCCTACGCACTGGAGAGGCCGCCCACGCCGCTCTCCTGGACGAGAACGGCCAGGTTTTGGACGATGTGCTCATCATCCGTCTGGAGCCCACTGCGCGGGGCGAGGATCGATACTATCTCATCGCCAACGCGGCCAACGCCGAGACGGTCAAAGACTGGCTCCGGGCTTTGAGCGACGGCTATGTGCTTTTTGACCAGCAGGACGTGATGCGCAAAGTGCAAGGGCCCGCGATCGTCGTGGATGCCAGTGCCGAGGCGGCCGATGAGGAATCGCGGCTACTGGCTCTTGCGGTGGTTGGGCCGGCTGCCCGCGCCCTGCTGGAAAAGATCGCGCCCCTTGGGACCGCGGGCGGCAGTGCCGTAGCACAGACACAGGTAGCAGGGAGGCCCCTGCTCGTTGGGGGACTACCTTTCTCGCCTGGTGGATTCTTCTGCCTCGGCAATGCGGACGCCCTGCGGGATCTGGAAACGAGACTGCTGGAAGCAGGCGCGGTGTCCGGCGGAGCGGATGGCTGGGCTGCCATACGAAAGGCGGCGGGGTTGCCGACGTATGATGCCAATGCACCACGCCCGGGCGGCCTGGCCCTTCTCCATGGCGGGCACGGACACCTGTTTGACCTGCGAAAACCCTACTTCGTGGGACAGCAGGCCCTGGTTCCCTCCGCGCCCGTGGAGCGGCCGCCCGAATTCATGTGGCAACCGCCCGAGGGCCAAGAATTGAAACGCACGCCGCTCTACGAAGAGCACAAGAAGCGCACGCGCAAGTTGATTCCCTTCGCAGGATGGGAGATGCCGGTCTGGTACACCAGCGTCAGCGAGGAGCACGCCGCCGTCCGCAAGGCCGCGGGGCTCTTTGACGTGGCCCACATGGGAGTGCTGGAGGTTTCAGGCCCCCATGCGTCGGCGTTCCTGGACGTGGTGGCGTCCAACTACGTGCGCTGGCTGGAGCCTGGGCAGTCGCAGTACGCCTACCTGCTAGACCCCGATGGCAACGTGCTAGACGATATCATCATCTACTGCCTGAACCGCGAGCGGTACATGGTGGTGGTCAACGCGGCGAATGCGGAAAAAGATTGGGCGTGGCTGAACGCGGTGAACGAGGGAAAGGTTCTGATTGATCGGAGCCGCCCCTACATTCGCGTGGAAGCCCCCGCTATCCTCCGAGACCTCAAAGACCCGCGGTGGGGCAAGGACTGCAAAGTGGACCTGGCACTGCAAGGCCCGGCGTCCCTGGCCATCCTCCAAAGCCTGGCCCGCAACACGAGACAGGCCACAGATTTGGCCCATATCCGCCGCACGGAACTGATAGAGACTACCCTAGCGGGCATTCCCCTTGTCGTCTCCCGAACGGGCTACACCGGCGAGCCTGTAGGATATGAACTTTTCGTGCACCCCGATGAGGCCGTGCACCTGTGGAACCTGTTGTTGGAGAAAGGCGAGCCGTTCGGGCTGAAACCCGCCGGGCTGGCCGCCCGCGATTCCACGCGCATTGAGGCCGGCCTGCCACTGTACGGGCATGAGTTGGCGGGGGATTATGGGATTACGCCAATTGAAGCCGGCTTTGAGCCTTATGTGAAATACCACAAACCGTTCTTCGTGGGGCGCGAGGCCATCCTCCGGCATTCCGCGACCGCGACGAGCACAATCGTGCGCTTCCGCGTCAACTCGCCCAACGCGCGCGCCTTCCGAGGCCACGAACCTGTGGTCAACAAGCGCGGACAGTACATTGGCCGCGTTACCAGTTGTACCCTCGTCGGCGAGACCCAGATCGGCATGGCCCTTGTGGACAAGCGCTACGCGCAAGAAGGCACGGAGATCGCCATCTTCCCCACCGCAGCCGCCAAGAGCAACGAGCCTATCTCCTTGGCAGACTTGGAGCGAGGCGATCAGGTCCTTCTGCCCGAATGGTGCACGGTCCTTCCCAGGTTCCCGAGGCTAGGCGCTCCGACCGCGGCGGAATCGGGAGAGTAGAGTCGGCGTCGGCGGATGCAACAACAAAGGGAGAGGCCAATCGCCTCTCCCTTATGCTCTCCGTGAGGCAGTATCAGCGATCGGCGGCGATCCTCTCGGCCAGTTGGCGGATTCCACGCGCAGCCTTGTTCTTCGGATTGGTGAGGAGGATGGGGCTACCCTGATTCGCGGCCAAGGCCACCTCCACCCCGCCCGAATCCAGGCGGAAAGGCTCGTACCCGCCGAGGACCCGTTTGACATCCTGTTCCCGAATGCCGGTATCTACGCCCGTGCCGTTGAGCACGGGGATGATCTTGTCGGCAGGGTAGCCCAACGAGCGCGCCAACGTCAGGAACAGGCTCGCGTTGCGCAGCGCACCGATGTCAGCGGTCAGAACGAGGAGGATAATCGCCGCCCTGTCAAGGATAGCGAGTGTTCGGTCATCGTAAACGCGCTGGGTGTCCACAACGATGTAGTCAAACATCCAGCCAGCGACATCCAGCACGCGCCCGATAAGGCGGGCGGAGATCTCTTCTGCCCTCTCGGGACGTGGAGGTGATAGGAGAATGCGAATCCCAGACGGGTGACCGACCATCGCCTGGGCAAGCATGGTTGTGTCCACCTCATCCACGTACTGCACCAGGTCGTTGATGGTGTGCACGGGGGGAACGTTGAGATGCAGCCCCACATCCCCGAAGGACAGGTCAGCGTCAACGAGCGCCACGGCTCCACCCGCAACCTGTCGAAGGGCCAACGCCAGATTGACCGCCAGTGTCGTTGTCCCGACTCCTCCCTTGCAGCCGAATACGGCGATGAGGGTTGCCGGCTCGGCCTGCACAGTGCTCGGCGCGGGAGCAGCGCCCCGCCGTGCCAGCAGGGCCTTGATACGCACGTCCAGTTCCGCCGGCTCAAACGGCTTGACCACATAGTCATCCGCGCCTGCCTCAAACCCAGCGACCTTGTCGGCGACGTCTCCGCGCGAGGTGAGGAGCAGGACGGGTATGGTGCTCGTCCGCGGGTCCTTGCGAATCAGGCGCACGAGTTCGTACCCATCCATGTCCGGCATCACCACGTCGGTGATGACCAAGTCTATCGGGTGCGCCCGCAAGATGGCCAGAGCCTCGGGACCGCTGCTGGCCTCCGCAACCTGCAATCCCAGCCGCGCCAGGGCCGCCTTGGCGAACGCACGAGCAGTTGCGCTGTCATCTACGACGAGGATCCTCGGGCCATCCACTGCTTACACATCACCTCCGGTCTTCTGACTAGGGGTGCCAGCGTAGTTTGGGTTCGCGTGCCGCCCGCACGTCATCCAGTCTGCGCACCGGCGTCGTGTGAGGGGCTTGATGCAGCATCTCCGGCTGCGTGCGTGCCTCTTCTGCGATCTGGAGCATGGCCTCGGCAAAAGCGTCCAGCGTTTCCCGAGATTCCGTCTCTGTCGGCTCTATCATCAACGCCTCGGGGACGATCAACGGGAAGTAGATTGTCGGCGGATGAAAACCGAAATCCATCAGCCGTTTCGCAATGTCAATGGTCCGCACTCCCCCGGCCCCTGGGATTTGCCCCGACAGAACGAACTCATGCATACAGAGCCGCTTGTAGGGCAGCGGATAGGTATCCTGGAGCCGCACGCGCAAGTAGTTGGCGTTCAGCACCGCATGTTCGGCGACGCGGCGCAGGCCCTTTGCGCCCAGCCGTCGGATATAGGCATAGGCGCGCACCAGAACGCCGAAGTTGCCGTAGAAAGCCTTGAGCCGACCGATGCTCTTCTCCGGCATGAAGAGGAAGTAGTAGGGCTCTTCCTCTTCTGCATCCTCGCCCGGAAGTTCCACCCCGACCACGGGGCCTGGCAGGAACGGAGCCAAAGCCTCCGTTACCCCCACGGGGCCTGCACCAGGACCACCCCCACCATGGGGCGTGGAGAACGTCTTGTGCAGATTGAAATGCACCACATCAAAGCCAAGGGCAGCGGGCTTCGCAACGCCCACGATGGCGTTCAGGTTCGCCCCGTCGCCGTAGAGAAGTCCCCCGCACCCGTGGACGATGTCGGCAACCTCCAAGATGTGCTCGTCAAAGAGGCCAAGCGTATTGGGATTGGTGAGCATCATCGCCGCCACATGTTCGTCGCAATGGGCCTTGAGATCGTCCAGATCCACGTTGCCGCGCGCGTCGGAACGAATTTCTACCACCTCATAGCCACACATGGCCGTGGAGGCCGGATTCGTGCCATGGGCCGAATCGGGCACCAGCACTTTGGTGCGCCCCCTGTCGCCTCGGTCCAGATGGTAAGCGCGGATCATCAGCATTCCGGCGAACTCGCCATGCGCCCCCGCCGCCGGTTGCAGGGACACTGCGGCAAACCCGCTGATCTCTTTCAGAACCTCTTGGAGTTCATACATCAGTTGGAGGCAACCCTGAACCGTGGACTCGGGCTGATACGGGTGCGCAGATGCAAAGCCTGGGAGGCGAGCGACGAACTCGTTCATCTTCGGGTTGTACTTCATCGTGCAAGAGCCCAGGGGATAGAATCCCGTGTCCACCGCATGATTCAAGTGAGACAAGCGCACGTAGTGGCGGACCAGGTCCAGTTCGCTGACCTCGGGCAGGGGCAGGTCATCCCGCAGAAGTTCCTGTGGCAATTCGGCAGGCGGGACACTGCACTCGGGCAGAGAAGCCGCGCACCTTCCGGGTCTGCTGATCTCAAAGATAAGCGGCTCGGTCATCGTGTCGCCTCCCTCAGAACCTCGGCCAGGTACTCAATATCCTCGCGCCTATTGCGCTCCGTTACGCACAGGAGCATGTGGTTCGCCATCTTCGGATAATCGCGCCCTAGGTCATACCCCCCGATGATCCCCCAATCCAGCAATATCTCGTTGAGCTCGTCGACAGGCATCGGGCACTTGACGACGAACTCTTTGAAGAACGGTCGCTTCGTTACCACGCGGAACCGCCGAATCGTGGAGATGACTTGCGCCGCATAGTGCGCGTTGTGGTAGCACAGTTCCGCCATGCGGCGGAGTCCACACTTGCCCAACGCGGCCAAGAAGACTGCAGCCGCCAGCGCGTTCAGCGCCTCATTGCTGCAGATGTTGGAGGTGGCACGCTCGCGCCGGATGTGCTGCTCGCGCGCCGACAGGGTCAGGACAAAGCCGCGCTTACCGTCGGCGTCCACCGTCTCGCCCACCAGCCGCCCGGCCATTTTGTGCACGTAGCGCTCTCGCGTGGCGAAAAACCCGAGATACGGACCGCCAAAACTGAGGGGATTCCCGAGAGATTGGCCCTCGCCTACGACAATATCCGCCCCGTAGTCGCCAGGGGGTCTGAAGAGACCCAACGCAATGGGATCGACCACAACCACCCACAGGGCACCCTGGCTGTGGACGTAGTCCGCGATGCCCTGCAGATTTTCCAACTCGCCCACGAAATTGGGCATCTGGGTAACAAAACACACCGTGTCCTCGTCAACGGTGCGCAGTAGCGATGGCGTATCCCGCAAGCCTTCGTCGCCAACGACCTCTAGCCCAAGCCCCTGCACGTAGGTGCGGACCGTTGCGCGGTACTCTGGGTGCACGAAAGGAGACATGACCACCTTGTTCCGTTTCTTCCGCAGCACGTTGTAGGCCATGATCACGGCCTCGGCCACGGCCGTCGCCCCATCGTAATGCGAAGCGTTGGCGACCTCCATGCCGGTCAAAGCGCAGATCATGCTTTGGTACTCAAAGATCGCCTGCAATGTCCCCTGGCTGATCTCTGGCTGGTACGGTGTATAGGCGGTATAGAATTCGGATCGGCTGACGATATGATCCACAACGCTCGGGATGAAATGCTTATAGGCGCCCGCGCCCAGGAAACTGATGTTATAGTCAAGAGAAGCATTGAGACTCGCGAGCGCTTTCAGATACTCCACAATCTCAAGTTCTGACAGCGCCCGGGGCAGCCGGAACTTCGCATCGCGCGCGCGGGCCGGCACATCGCGGAATAGGTCCTCAATGCTCTCTACCCCTATGGCCTTGAGCATCGCGGCGCGGTCAGCGTCGCTGTGAGGTATGTACGGCATCAATGCCCTCCTTTTTGCGCCTCCTCGGCGAGGAACTTGGCGTAGGCATCTGCATCCAGCAGTGTCTTGGCTTCGTCCGGGTTGCTGACCTTGATGCGGACGAACCAACCCTTCCCATAGGGGTCCTCATTCACGAGTTGCGGCGAATCCTCCAAATCTTCGTTGACCGCGATGATCTCACCGCTCAGGGGCAAGTACACATCCGATGCGGCCTTCACCGACTCCACGGTGCCGAACACATCGCCTTTGGCAAATGTGTCGCCGACAGCGGGCAGTTCCACGTAAACCACGTCATTGAGTTCACTCTGGGCAAAGTCGGATATGCCGACGGTGGCCTCATCCCCCTCCAGGCGCACCCACTCATGGCTCTCCATGTACAGCAGTCCTTGCTCCACTTTCATCTTCGTGCCTCCTCGTCAATGGTATGGTATGTGGCCTTGTTTAGAAGAACACCTGAGCCAGCCGATACAAATCCAAATCCACTTGCCGCACCCCCGCCTTCAACACGCTCAGGGGCACCGGCTCAATCTTGCTACCGTGCAAGGCGGTCATCTGCCCGAACCGCCCTTCGCGGATGAGATCCACCGCACGGACGCCCATGCGCGTGGCCAACACGCGGTCAAATACGGTAGGCGAACCGCCGCGCTGCAAATGCCCCACCACGACGAATCGCGCCTCAAACTGCGAACACTTCTCTATCGCCTGGGCGACGGCTTCGCCAATCCCTCGCAAGTCCATGCGCGGCTTGCCGAACGCGTCAAGCGGGCCGGGCTCCAAGGAGTTCGGCACGTCCGGCAAGCGCGCCCCCTCCGCCACCACAATGATGCTGTGGTGCTTGCCCGCCTCGGCTCGTTTCCGAAGGTGAGTGCAGATCTCGCTGATGGTGGTGGGGACCTCGGGGATGACAATGTAGTCGGCACCGCCGGCCAGGCCGCCCACCGTCGCCAGCCAGCCCGCCTCGCGGCCCATCACTTCCACGACGATGGCGCGGCTGTGAGCGCTGGCGGTGGTGTGCAGTTTGTCCAAAGCCTCGGCGATAGTGGCAACGGCCGAGTCAAACCCGATGCACTGGTCGGTGCCGGGAATGTTGTTGTCAATGGTCTTGGGGATGCCCACGAGAGGAAGGTCGTGCTCCTCGTACAGCCACTGTGCGATGCCCAGCGTGTCTATCCCCCCGATGACTACGACGGCATCCAACGCATGGGCCTTCATCGTATCCATGACCTTCTGGACGCCGTCGGGCACGGCAAACACGTTCGTTCTCGTCGCGCCGAGGATCGTGCCGCCGATGTGCATGATGCCCGACACGGAATAGAGGGTGAACTCGGTTACCTGATCCTCTATGAGGCCCAGCCAACCGTTTTGGATGCCATACACCTGGTACCCGTACTGGAACGCCCGCCTGGCCACGGCGCGAATCGCCGCGTTGAGACCGGGCGCATCTCCTCCGCCTGTAAGGACTCCGATACGCACTCCACACCTCCCCGAACGCGCAGAGTCTTCCTGCAGAAGTATAGCACAGCCTGCGCCTTCCGAAAAGGCCTGCCCCTACTTGCTCCCGAGGCTCATCAGCCGCCCGAGCAGCGACCGGTGAAGTTCCACTGCATTTTCGGGGCAGACCTCGTGGCAGCAGTAGCAGCGAATGCACTTGTTCCAATCCATGTGCGCCCTGCCGTTGACAATCGTGATCGCCTGCACAGGGCAACTTCGCACACACACGCCGCACGCGATGCACCGCTCTGTCGCCTGCGGGTTCGCCACGATCTGCCGCGTTACCCAACTGCGGATGGACTTGGGCGCGGTGCCGACATCCAGTGCGGCGTAATCTTCAATATCGCACGCCGCCTTGCCGTCCACCGTCCGCGCCGCCAAGATCCTCCGTCCCAACCGCCGCATCGCCCGCGGGAAGATGCCCGTATCCATCGTCGTAGCCGTGCCGTACCGGAAGCCCTCCAGTCTGGCCTCCTGGAGCCCCAGCCCAACCAGCGGCACATCCTCCACGCGGCATGACGAGAGGCCCCGTGCCGCGGCGACTCTCAGCGGCGGAACGGTCAGGGGTTCCATCCCAACCAGAGCCGCGAAAATCACATCCAGCGCGAAGGGGTCGGCGGATGCAAGGAGCAGGTTCGCCTCGTATGGATCGCCGCCCGACGGGCCATTGCCGTGCATTCCCACGATGCCGTCCATCACCGTGAGCACAGGCTTGACGTAGGTCAAGATGTCCACCAGCGCCTCCGAGAAGTGCATGGCGTCCTGCAACTTCGCGTGATACCCGAATTTGGTAACGCCGGGCACCACCCCGAACAGGATTTTCGTCGCTCCTGTGATGCGGGTCAGGTTGTGCGTCTTCAACTTGGGGAGCGCGATCACCGCATCAGCCTCGGCCACCGCCTTCAGGATGTCAATGCGCTTCAGGAGATGCCCCTGCGGGTGTGAAACCTGCAGTGTGGACACATCGTAGTTCAATTCCATGCCCACTTCTTCGGCCACCTTGTCATAGCCACCGCGGGTGTAGGCCAGGCGCAGAACCGCCTTGTTGAACGGGCCGGCAGGGCTCTCGGCGAGCACAGGCGTGGCTCCCGCTTCTCGCACGAGGATCGCCACAGCCCGCACTATGGCAGGGTGAGTGATGATCGCGGAATCGGGCGACGCGGCCCGAAGAATGTTGGGCTTCAACACGACCCGCCACCCAGGCTTGACGAAGGAACGCATACCGCCAAGCATGTCCACAGCCGACCGCACGGTGTGCTCAACGGTCTCAACGTCGTAGGTGGAGCAACGAAGCAAGGCAACTGTACCCGGCATGTTCAGCAGGCCTCCGCATGAGATGAAAAGAACCAACGTCGCGATGGCTCGCAGTATAGCACGCCCCTGGGTCTAGACCAAAAAGTTGCTATTTGGACGCCGCATCGCCGAGAATCCGCTCCTCCAAGCGCGGCGCGCCAAAACGAACGGCCACAACGCCCTCCAGTGAGCGCAGGGGCGTCTCTACCGTGATCGTCGCAGACCCGCGCGCAACGTAGGTAACGCGCCCTATGCCGAGACACAACCCTTCCGCATCCTCAAAGGCGCAGACGCGCTGGGCCGTGGGCAGCAGCCAGTTCACGGCCGCAATGGATTGGAGCGGAAACGTCAGGGGGACCGCCTGCCGGAAATAGGCCTCCCACCGCTCCCGCCGCCACGCCACGCGCTCCGCGCGACTTCGCATCCGCGCGTGCGGCGAGACGCGCAGCGTGGTAATGGGCACCCGAGGGTGATTGCGCCACGAGGCAAGAATGGGATTCAACTCCGCGCCCCGCGCCAGCGCGACCACGTGGCACGGCATCAGCAAATCAATCTTGGCCGACTTGAGTGCCAGACCACCCTGCCCTGGGTCCACCAAACCGGTGGAATCCACGATAACCGTCTCGGCACCTAGAGAGCGTGCCTTCTTGTAAAGCGTGTACACACCCACGAGGATGCGAAGCATGTGGCCGCGAGGGGTGATGGCGCCCACGAAGAAGCAGCAATCGGTATGCCCGGGGCCGCTCATGACCCGAAGGGACATGGTGGCGGGCAGGCCGAGCACACCCTGCCCCACGTCGCAATCCATGAGGGCCACCGTTCGCGAACGCGCCGACCACTGCTGGGCCAAGTAGGCGGCCAGCGAGGTCTTGCCGCTGTCCGTGCCGCCGATGAGCAGCACCGCGCCTCGTATATCCTGCGCGGCCAGCGATTCCCATTCGGGCGGCACGATCAGTTTGGAAGCGAGGTCCGCCTGAGCCATACTCCACCCCCATCGCTCAGGCCCATTATATCGGCCTCGCGCGTCGCTGACAAGAGGAGCCCGCCGCCCCTTCGCAGCGACGGCAATTCTCCACCAAGCCGCATTTAGAATTGCCTTTCGCGGCGAACGAATAGTTGACAAAATCAGTCAACTACTCCAAAATAGCGACGGAGGAGCGACGTGCGAATCACAAGCAAGGGCCGCTATGCTGTAAGGGTTCTCGTGGACTTGGCGCTGAACCGCGGGGTTCCCATAGGCCGCCGTGACTTGGCCATGCGGCACGGGATCCCGCCCGACTATCTGGCGCAGATTCTCCAGCCCCTGCGCGCCGCCGGGATTGTGGCCGGAGTGAAAGGGCCGGGTGGAGGATACACGCTGGCGCGAGACGCGGCGGAGATCCGCATCGGGGATGTGTTGCGGATAACGGAGGGCCCCCTTGCGCTGTCTGACTGCACCGCTCAGGACACAGCCGTCAAGTGCCAGTTCATGGAGACATGTAAGAGCCGCTTGTTCTGGGAGGGGCTATCGCAGGTCATTACCGAGTACGCCAACGGCTGGACCATCGCCGACCTTTGCAGCAATCCGACAGACACAGCGAAAGCACAGGAGCGGGAGGCATGAGAATCTACAACGACATCACGGAAACCATCGGGAATACCCCGCTGGTGAGGCTCAACCGAGTTACCGCGGGGCTCCAGGCTACCGTTGTCGCCAAGATAGAGGCGTTCAACCCCCTGGGGAGCGTCAAAGACCGCATTGGCGCGGCCATGATCCGCGCGGCAGAAGAGATGGGCCTGATCCGCGAGGATACCATTATCCTTGAGCCTACGAGCGGGAACACCGGCATCGCCCTGGCAGCGGTCTGCGCGGCCCGAGGTTACCGGTTGGTACTCACCATGCCCGAGACCATGAGCCTGGAGCGGCGCAAATTGTTGCGGGCGCTCGGCGCGGAACTGATCCTCACGCCCGGCGCCGAGGGCAT
>FWPV01011076.1_pt1 | contig 14490 bp, 9 predicted proteins | sample 2228371 | NCBI WGS metagenome assembly FWPV01 (sample SAMEA103939776, study PRJEB20133) | metagenome
ATGGCACGGTCAGAATCGGCAAGCCTCCCGCCGAGGCCAGAAATGGTACGAAACTCGCCCGGGGAGCAAACTTCAGATGCCTTCTGTCCGGCTCTCCCATCGAGGGTGACTACATCAAGGCTGAGGGGTGCGCGGGACGCATGGGGGCTCGGCTGATGGCGATTGTCGCGGAGGGAGAAAGAGGACGTGTGTATCTCCCGCCCACAGTTGTTCATGAAGTAACTGCGCGAACTCCTCAACCGAGTTGGAAACCGTCGGGAGCCGTTCCTGCTCGATTGACAGGTGGAACGTGTGTGCCGTACGGGTTTACGGAGTGGGGCGACCTCTTCACCCCGCGGCAGCTCGTCGCCCTCACAACCTTCAGCGATCTCGTCACTGAAGCGATCAACGAGGTCCGCAGGGACGCCGTCGCCGCCGGCCTCCCGGACGACGATATCCCCCTCGACTCCGGCGGCATCGGCGCCCGCGCCTACGCGGAAGCTGTAACGGTGTATTTGGGGATTGCGCTGAGCCGGCTCGCCGACATTTGCAATGCTCTTTGCCGGTGGGAGGTCACAAAGACCCAGGTCCGGAATCTGTTCGGACGACAAGCAATTCCAATGGTATGGGATTTCGCAGAAAACAATCTTTTCGGGAATGCGGCGGGGGATTACATCGTCAGTCTTGAGAACATGGTCAAGCCACTTGAGCGCCTACCTGTAAGGAATTTCGGATTCGCTTGTCAGGCGGACGCCCAGAATCAGACCATGTGTCGAGGGAAGATAGTCTCGAGCGATCCCCCCTATTACGACAACATCGGTTATTCCGATCTCTCCGATTTCTTCTACGTCTGGCTGCGGCGCTCGCTCAGACCGATATTCCCTGACCTGTTTGCCACAGTCGCCGTGCCGAAGGCGGAGGAACTGGTGGCAACCCCGTACAGGCACGGCAGCAAAGAGAAGGCCGAGAAATTCTTTCTCAACGGAATGACCCAGGCAATGCAGAACCTGGCACGGCAGGCCCACCCCAGCACCCCGATTACGATCTACTACGCCTTCAAGCAATCCGAGTCGGAAACTGAAGCAGGTACAACATCCACCGGTTGGGAAACCTTCCTGGAGGCAGTCAATCGGGCAGGTCTGGCCCTGACTGGAACATGGCCCATGCGGACCGAACTGAGTAACCGCATGATCGGCTCAGGCACCAACGCTCTCGCCTCCAGCATCGTCCTCGTCTGCCGTCCCCGCCCCGCCAACGCACCCACCGTCTCCCGCCGCGAATTCCTCCGCGAGCTCAACCGCGTCCTCCCCGAAGCCCTCGATGAAATGACCCGCGGCGCCGGTGACGGCCGTTCCCCCGTCGCCCCCGTCGACCTTTCCCAGGCCATCATCGGCCCCGGCATGGCCGTCTTCTCTCGATACGCCGCAGTTCTGGAAGCCGACGGCTCGCCCATGAGCGTGCGCACGGCTTTGCAACTCATCAACCGTTTCCTTGCCGAAGAGGACTTCGACCACGACACACAGTTCTGCCTCCACTGGTTCGAGCAGTATGGCTGGAAGGAAGGCAAGTTCGGCGAGGCTGATGTGTTGGCCCGCGCCAAGGGCACCAGCGTCGACGGCGTCAAACACGCCGGAGTCCTGCATGCTTCCGGTGGAATCGTTCGTCTGCTCCGGTGGGTCGAATATTCCCCCGGCTGGGATCCCGCCGCCGATACCCGCCTGCCCGTCTGGGAGGTATTGCACCGCCTCATCCGGGTCTTCCACACGGAAGGCGAAAGCGGCGCCGGCGCCCTGCTCGCCGCCGTCCAGAACAAGGCTGAGGCCGCCCGCCAGCTCGCTTACCGCCTCTACACCCTCTGCGAGCGCCGCGGCTGGGCGGAAGACGCCCGCGCCTACAACGAAATCATCACAAGCTGGAACGCCATCGAAGCCTCTGCTGCGCGCACCCCGGCTCCCCAGCAGGGAACGCTCTTCGGTGCTTGAGGAATCCTGACCATGAAGCCTTGGAGAGAAAACGCAATCCCCCACCGCGATGTCCTGGAAGGCGCCTTCCAGCAATCCGAGTTCGCAGCCGACATCACCGCCGTTCATACGGGCAGGGCTTCGCGCGAATATCAGGATCCCGTCGCCTTCTTCGAGCGTACCTTCATCACGGAGGGCATGCGGCTGCTGCTCACCCAGGTAATGCAGAGGCTCGCCGGCAGGGGCGGTGAACCGGTCATCCAGCTCCAGACCGCCTTCGGCGGTGGCAAGACCCACACCATGCTGGCCGTGTACCACGTGGCGTCGCGTGAGTGTCCTCTTTCGGATCTGGCCGGGATTCCCGAACTCGTGGAAAGCGCTGGTCTCATGGATCTGCCCCGGGCGCGCGTCGCCGTCCTTGACGGAAACGCCCATGCACCCGGGCAGCCCTGGAAACGCGGCAGGCAGACCATCCGCACACTGTGGGGTGAACTCGCCTGGCAGCTCGGCGGCAGCGAGGGCTTCGCCCTCGTCAGGGACGCCGACGCCACGGGAACATCGCCAGGCAAGGATCTGCTGCGCGATCTCCTCGCCGCCTACGCTCCCTGCGTCGTCCTGATCGACGAGCTTGTGGCCTACGTCCGCCAGTTCCCCGAAGGCCAAAGCCTCAGCGGCGGCACCTTTGACAGTAACCTCTCCTTCGCTCAGGCTCTGACCGAAGCGGCCAAGCTGGTTCCCAACGCGATCGTTCTCGCCTCCCTTCCGGAATCCGAAGTGGAGGCGGGGAGCCAGCGGGGCATCGCCGCACTTCGCGCCCTCGAAAAAACCTTCGGCCGCGTGCAGGCGCTCTGGAAACCGGTCGCCACCGAGGAAGCCTTCGAGATCGTCCGCCGCCGCCTCTTCGAACCCGTCCGCGACCCCCACGTCCGCGACGCCGTCTGCCGCGCCTTCGCCGACATGTACGTGAAGGAAGGAGCGAAACTCCCTTCCGAAACCCAGGAGGGCCGCTACTACGATCGCCTCGTCCAGGCTTACCCCATTCATCCGGAGGTCTTCGACCGCCTGTACGAGGACTGGACCACCATCGACGGCTTCCAGCGCACCCGCGGCGTGCTCAAACTGATGGCCAAAGTCATCTACCGGCTGTGGCAGGAGGACAACCGGGATCTCCTCATTCTGCCAGGCAGCCTGCCGCTCCATGACGGAAGCACCCGCAATGAACTCACATACTACTTGCCCGCAGGATGGGACGCCGTCATCGAGCGCGACATCGACGGCGAGCGGGCCGAAACCACCGAACTGGAGAAGCGCGAACCGCGCTTCGGCCAGGTCGCTGCCGCCCGCCGCGTCGCCCGCGCGCTGTTCCTCGGCAGCGCACCCGCTTCAGTGGCCACACGGCCCGGCATTCGCGGGCTCGACCGCGCCCGTATCCTCCTCGGGTGCCTCCAGCCCGGCCAGGCGTCTTCCATCTACTCCGACGCTCTCAACCGGTTGGCCGATCGCCTGCACTACCTGAACAGTTCGGGCGACAAGACGCAGGATTCCACCCGTTTCTGGTTCGATACCCGCGCCAACCTCCGGCGCGAGATGGAAGACCGCAAGCGCCGTTTCGACGAAAAAACTGAGGTGCGCGCCCGCATTGCTGACGCCCTCCGCCAGGCGCTGGGCAGCGCCACATTCTTCGACGGAATCCATGTCTTCACGCCGCACGGCGACGTTCCAGACGACAGCGCCCTCCGTCTCGTCGTCCTCCCGCCCGAAAAATGGTACTCGAAAGACGAGCCCCGGGTCGCTGAGGAAGCGGCTCTGGAATGGGTGCAGAACAACGGTGCGAAACCCCGCCACCGCTGGAACCGGCTCCTCTTTCTTGCCGCCGATCAAAGCTCGCTGTCCCGTCTCAACGATGCCGCCCGCGTCGTGCTCGCCTGGCACTCCATCGTGGACGATATCAGGGAGGCCCGCCTCACCATCGACAACCTTCAGGCCAGGCAGGCCGAAAAGGAGTTGCAAAGCGCGAAAGAAGTCCTGCCTCGCGCAGCCCGCGAGTGCTATCGCTGGCTGCTCTGCCCGGTGCAGGAGAATCCCGTGGATCCCGTCCCCGCCGTCGAGGCTTTTCCGCTCAACACTGCGGCAGCCTCCATCGGCAAGGAGATCGAGCGCATCTGCCTGGAGAACGAGCTCGTCATCACCACATGGTCGCCCATCCACCTCCGCGCCAAATTGAAGGAACTCTACTGGAAAACCGATCAGCCCGCAGCGCGCGCCATGGTCTTCTGGGAAGATTCCCTTCGCTACCTCTATCTGCCCCGCCTGAAGGATAAAGAAGTCCTGGCGCAGGCCATCCGCGCCGGTGCCGCCTCCCGCGACTTCTTCGCCACAGCCTACGGAGAGAACAAGGGCCGGTTCGATGGCTTCCAGTTTGGAAACGGGAAAATCCAGGTCGATGACACGCTCCTGCTCATCGAACCGGAATTCGCCAGACAGTACGAAGCAAGCCTAACCCCTGCCACCGTCCTGCCCCCCGGGACAGCCACCCCCGATGCCCGCGCAGTTCCGTCTGCCACGGTCAGCACCGGCAGCACCGGCAGCACCGCCGTCCCCGGCACGCCGGCCACCCTCCCCGGCTCGCCCCTGCCGAAATCCTTCCACGGCACAGCAGAAGTGCCTCCGGCAACCGCCAAAATGCGCCTCGTCCAGATCGCCGACGAAATCATCTCCCTCCTGATCTCCGACCCGCACGCCACCGTCAAGGTCACCCTGGAAATCTCAGCCGACTTCCCCGACGGCGCCAAGGACTCCATCAAACGCGCCGTCTCCGAAAACGCCCGCACCCTGGGCCTCAAAACCGCCGACTGGGAGTAATGCCAGGTAATTCTGGATTGGGATTACGAGTAGGCTTGCTTTACCAATCTGCTAAATCGATCTCATTTCAGAGGGCACACCGAACACTGCCAACATCACCCTGTTGGCCGGCCTGCTTGCGAATATTTTGTATGCAATCACACTCTCCCATGAGTACTTGCGCCAGCTCCCCCGTTCGAACACGGTGACGCGATCGTATACCCTCCCCTCAGTAAGTGTGTCTGCCCCCCAAAAGGCTGACGCGAGGTTCGACAGGCCCAGTGTGCTCAGCCGCTTGTTTCTGGGAATGTACCATCGTCTTGCCGTGCATGCCGCCAGCACACGTGGAGCGTAGTTCTCTTTCTTCCGCAAGCTTGTCTGTGCTGTCACTTCGAGCATGATATTGTCCAATGTGATCCCCATGCGTGCAGCATACTCGCTAAGCCGAAGAAGAACAGTCGACATAGGCACTCTCAAACGTCTGTGCAGTGTTTCTATGTCCTGAATTCCCGGGGCCAGACTGCCCCTGCTGGTGCTCTTAAGGTGAGGAAACTGCCGTCTGATTTCTTCGGCTAGAAGTCCGTCAGGTGTCAGCAGTTGCGCGGCGAATGAATCGCAAAATACTCGCACGTCCCGGGGCTGCCAGTGTTTGGTTAGATCTTCGGGCAGCGACAGTCTTGCATATTGATGGGCCAACTCGTGCGCGACGGTATATCGCATCCGCCCAATGCGAGACTCGCCAAAAGCGACTTCAATATCGGCTTCAGGCCCATCAAATCCGAGAGGTGTGCGACGAATCCATAGACTCCCCTCCACCGATGTCGAAGATCCAGTACGTTTGCGAGTCTCCAGCACTGCAAGCCTCTTTGCCAGCTTCGACAATCTGACAGGACCCGAGCCAGAGTAACGGATCAGTCGCAGGCAGTCCTGCGCAGCATCCGCAGCCTTCTTCACCACATCCGGTATGCTATCGCGAAAAGCACTCATTCGCTAGACGTCTGAGGCGCAGTCCAACTCATTTCCACTGAATGCTCCAACCACGCCCCCGAGACCAATGCCCAGCCGCGTGCGCTACAGAGAACCCTGGTGGCGGCTCTTGATATTCCTGCTCTTGCTCGTTCGGGTCGTACTTCGCTTGCCGAAGATTCTCAACCTGCCCTGCAGCCAGAATCAGCTCTCGCGGGAGCATGTTCTTGGCAAACTCCGCCTCAGCCCACCTCAGTGCATCAACATTGAGGTCAACTTGCTCCCAAAGGATAAGCTGTTGAATCACTTGACTCTTGTCCTTTCCCTCTCGTCTCCACCCTCGGATTAAGGATTCCTCCTCCCACCCGTCCCAACCCGCCGAGCCTAATCCTGATAGATGCCTTAATGGAATAAGCAGCATCTCATTCGTGCGCTCGGCAATCCACATTGGTAGCGGGAGTGGGCAGATCCACGCAACGCTTATCTCTTTCGGGTCGAGGCGCAATGACGCGAGCCGCCCAACTACTTTCGGCAGCGCCGCCCCCAACATTAGGAAGCATACGCGCTCGGTCTGGTCTCCCAATACCTCGCACAAGGCGGAGGTAACCGCATCCCCTACAAGCCGCTCCACTGTCTCAGACAGTCTTTCTAAACACGGGGAATGCACGCCTCCAAGTAGCCCGCGCACTTCGGACGCTCCAAAGCGCTCCGACCGCAATTCGGGCGCAAACGACGGATAAGAAATCTTCCAGCGTTCCGGAATTCGCACAAATCCTTCAGACGCCTCTAATGACATCGTTTCAACGTAAGTCCAATCGACCGAGATTGCTTCGCGCTCTCCCCCTAAAGCAGCTCCTGGAGGCACTTGAAGCCGCCAGACAAACCCGACCGTTCTCGCTCTGTAGCTCATGAAGCCCTCACCTTTCTTACAAGGCGCACGCCCCCTTCAAGAAGTGCTGTGCGCACACGGTCTCGAATATACTCAACATGCACGTCTTTGTTGCCCCGCGGTGATATGACAATGATCCTCGCGTACGGACGCTCAAGCTCTCGCACCGCCTCATCGCTCAAAGGTTGCCTGGCTGTGCTGCCAGGCCCCCAGCGCGAGATCGGCCCTGCCGGGACCAAGATCTGGCAATCCGCATCGTCTTTGTCCCTACTCCGCCACCGCCGCCCCACTCCCAAAGCCCTCGGCATCTTCACGATATCGATCAGAACGTAACGGCCATACACGTGTTGCAACGGCCTAACAATTTCCAATGCAGCCCGGTATTGGTTCCGATCCAACACGAGGGGCTCTCCTACGATCACTTCTCCTGCCATCTTGGACAGACTTAGAGCCGTAGTATGCCCTTTTGAGCCAACCAAATCATCACTCCCGGCGCTGCGAACCGCGCCAGTTGCACCAGCCCTCAATCCGCTAAGCCATTCGTAGCATTTCTCCCACAAGCCCTTCACTTCGGCGTCAACATGCCTCTCTTCCTTCAAACAATCAAACATGAATTCCAGAATGCTAAACTCCATCTCGGAGGTTTCCGACAGTTTGCCAAGAGACATGAGCAGACGGCTCGCGAGCTGACATTTCACGCTTCGTATGTCTCTCACGGTCAGCTCACTTCCCATAAATGATCTGAGTGTAGCAACGCGCTCAATCTGCACTGATTTGCTTCCAGCTTTAGAAAGTGCGATCTTGCCGAATGCCTCACTCATGACTGCCCGAATGACGAACTGCTGCACAATTTCAAACGCCATTCTGTCAGCGGCACGAATCTCTGGACTCAAGTAAAAACGGTCATGTAAGAATACACGATCTCTCATGAGGTCAGCGGCAAGAACCGCACTATTTCCCTCTAAACAAAGAAACCCTGCATGATTTACCTTCTGCTCTGCGAAAAATGCTCCAAGCCATTCAGATTGCCTTCCGCTTGGAGGAATACGGCCACCTACAAGGCGAGTATGCTCACGCAGGAAGAGGCTGTCTCGTTGCACGTAATCCAGCTTGTCGGCGTCCACGGGAGAATTCACAATGGCCTGCAGCCACGGAAGACCGTGCTCACCTGAAATAAGTGCGATTATGGATTGCTTTGCCACGTCGGACGAGAAGCCTAAAGCCGAACTTAGATCTATCCACCACTGGTTTAAGCTCGCGTCGTCAAACCTTTGTCTCAATACTTCTCCTTCGAGCCCACTCAACCCATTTCCCGGTGCTACCCAATTGATCGTTTCAAGAACTTCACCTAACAGATGCGCAAATGGCAAGTGTCCTAAGTCGTGCATTATCGCGCTCGCCCGCACCAGGCGCCCTAGCGCTCCAGCATCGCGCAAACCAAGACGTTTCGCCCAACTATCGAGACTGCGCTGTTGCTTCTCGTAAAGAGCTTGGTACCACAGAGCGGCTATTGTAAGAACTCCAACACTGTGTGCCCAACGCGTGTGGTGTTCACTTACATTCCCAGACTCCACAGGTGAGACATTAAGCCAAAGCTCTTTAAGACCCCATTGGCTTACCTTCGCAAGTTCAACTTTTGCCACAGAAGGAATGAGATCTTTAAAACCACTTTCAATCTTATATCTGACGGCTCCTGTGCAATACTGATCACTTCGTATTTCATTAATAGGTACGTAGGAGGCCTGCATTCGTTATGTCTCCAAGAAAGAGCTCGCAAAGGACCTCAGCCAAGCAGCCGCGGTGCATTCGTACAAAAGAGGAGCCTGCATGTCAGCGAAATTGGTTCGGTGGAAAGAAGCAACGATGTCCAAATCTTCTTTTGATGGGTTAACGTCGATCAACTCCACCCCTCTTTCTCGCGCCCAGTCGAAGAGGAATCGCAACAAATAGGGGTCCCAACGCGCGCTCAGTCCAAGAAGAATAATCGCTGACACGCGATTTCCAAGAAACCGTCTGGTCTCCCATAATACCGGAAAAGCAGCCTCCTCTTTATAGCGGAATCCTGGAAACAGGAATTGCAAGCGAAGCCTACCCTTACCGCAGACACGGCAGACAAGATCTGTCGGGCTCCCATCATTCCACAGGCGATCAAGCGCTTGATCAGAGAATGCCGCGGGGCACAGCGCGTCGCTGCATCTGGCATAGAAGACATCACCTCGCAATTTGATGACAGCCGGAACCGTCTCACACTCCTGAGTCGACGTGAAATACTGGTTCACCTCCTTGGCCGTGTGTAACGCTGTTCCGCATCCGTTTGGCGAGCGCAGGGCTTTTACCGTGAGCCCGTCAAAATTGAGGCTCAGGGTCCATGCCACACCATTGCGCATCATCCGTGCGATAGTTTCATGCTCGGCCGTAGGTTGCGCTTTGAGGAGTCCATCAAATCGTGTGCCGGGGCCGGGGCCCATCAGAATCTTGTCTTCCTTGGCAAGAAGGAAAACCTGGGAGAATGTGTCCCAAAGGGTAACGTAAGGCTTCTCTTGTGATTGAAGAAGCGCGAAAAGCTCCGCGACATCGCTTCGTGTTGCCTTTCCGTCAGATAGCAGTCTAGCCAGCCGATGAGCCGGCAGTGTGCTTTCGAGCTTTTCCCAAAACCAGCGTCCAATATCCTTGAGGAAGGGGACAACCCCCTGGGAAATGCCGGCCCCGAGGACAAACAACGGGCATCGCCCGCAAAGCCGTTTGCTGTTGAGCTGCTTTGCCAGTTTCTCGGCGTCCTCGTGGCCTCGGGCATTTTGTTCCCCACGTGTACTCAGCTTTTTGTTTTTCTTTGATGTCGGAACGTCGGGAGACGGCCGTGAACCGGCTTGCGGAGCAATCGTTTCTTCTACTTTTCCAAACAGACTGCCGCTGTCTTGTGAGTCCTTTCCGGCATCTTTGCTTTGCTGCATAACTGAATTGCCCATATAATACGCGCAGCCGTTGTAGAAAGCAAGGGTCACAACCTCAGTCACTCATTTGGGGACTGTAGTTGTGCGTGCCATGTTTGCACAGTAATTCCGAGTCGCTTCCATGAACTTTGCGCGAGACGGGGCGACACCTATGTAACGCAGGCGTGATGCCCGAGGCGGAATTCCAGGGCTCAATCTTGAGTTTTCAACACTCAGGTGAACTTAGCGGGAGATGAGCGGACACTCGGGCAACACGGGTGCGGTGCCCGAGGCGGTTCCGGTCGCAGATTCAGGGTTTCTCGAGACTCAGATCACAACGATAGGAACTGACCGCCTCATGCGCACCAGAGAGAAGTTGATCAGGGCCCGGCTCGGACTCCTCTCCCCGGCGGCGCAGTGCACTCCAAATTCCCGCGGGAAACGATCCCGCGCCTGATCGCGCCCGCCGCGCAGGTCTTCCCCCTTTTGCACCCAGGCCCCAATGTTATTACAATCGTAATTACAGAAGGTGCACCCCATGGTCCAGCTCAAAGTCCGCCGCTTCGGCAACTCCCTCGGCGTCGTCCTGCCGAAAGACGTCATCCGCCGCCTCCAGGCCAAAGACGGAGACCCGCTCTTCCTCATCGAAGCCCCGGACGGCGGCTACCGCCTCACCCCCTACGACCCCGCCTTCGAAGAGAAGATGGCCAAGGCCGAAGACATCATCTCCCGGTACCGCAACACCCTGCGCGTCCTCTCCAGATGAAGAATCCACTCTGGATTGATGAATGCGACGCACTCGCATTGCACGAGCGCCTACTCTCTCTCCACGGCGGTGCCGAGGGTCTCCGCGATGCAGGACTGCTGCAATCGGCCCTGGTGCGCCCCCGCCATCTCGACGCCGACGGAAAGGCGCCGGACATCGTCGATCTCGCCGCTGCGTACACGGCCGGCATCATCGGCAACCATCCTTTCGTCGATGGCAACAAACGCATCGGCTTCGTCATCGGGATCCTCTTCCTCGAGCTCAACGGCTACCGCTTCACTGCCAGCGAGGAAGACGCCGCCCAGGCCGTCCTCGCGCTCGCGGTCGGCCGCCTCGACGAGGCCGCCTATGCCTCGTTCCTCCGCGCCAACGTCGCCCGCGCAAAACCCGGCACACCCCACGCCCGCCGTTGAGAACCACCTTCGGCATCACGAAGATACCCCCGGAAATTCCCCGTCAGCTCAACGGCTGTGAGCCAATCCACCAGAAACACCTGAACCGCCTCGCGAACCACCACCGGTGGCTCCGCCTGCCGCATCACCCCGTCAGCACAGTAGGTCTGGCAACCGTTCCCGTTCGCCAGCCCCAGCAATTGTCCCGTATCGCAGACATCCGTCATCCCCGGCAGAACTTGCTCCGCGCATTTGTCGCCGCCTTCGCACTGCCCGCCAGACTCCCAGCCAGATCGGCGGTGATCCCATAAACCGTCTTCCCCCCCAGCCCTCTTTCCACAGATTCGCGAATCAGCGCGGAAACACTCCTCCCTTCCTGCCGCGCCCTCGCCAACGGCTTTCCCCTCGCACTTGCGCGAGGGCTGCATCCCAACTGTGTTTGCCAGGCCGCGAGAACGAGCCCCCATCACCCTGCGGGACACCAGCATGGATGAAAATCGCGGCGGGTTCGGAGCCGCGCGGGAGCAGCCCGAAGGGCTGCGACCAAGCGGTTACCCGGCCTCCCCAACCCTTCGATCCCTCAGCATCATACCGACAGCCCAACCACGAGTCGCACGCCTTGTCCCTCGCGGCACGGCGATTTTCGACCACTTCCCCACAATCCCGTTGGACACCAGCCTGAATAATCATCCCCGGGCGCTGTGTTTTGAATTCCGGTTTTTGGCTGAAACAGCGAGGACATTGGGGGTTCAACACCGCAGTGGGTCATTTTCGAGCCCGATGTCCGCAACCCTTGCTTTCTGCCTCCACCACAGCGAATTTCCCTTCGCCCTCTCCCCAACGGGTTTGCCCTCGCCCTTGGGCGAGGGCTGCATCCCAACCGTGCTCTGCCCACTCTCCTCAACGGGTCTCCCCTCGGCGTAATCCCCCGGGCTTCCCCTCGCCTTCAAGTTCCCCTCGCCATCAAATTCCCCTCGCCCTTGGGCGAGGGCTACCGCAGCCGCACCTGCGGCTGCCACCGAAAGTTCGCGAGGCCTGCCTCCCAACTGCCTCTACTGGACTGCTGGAACCAGCGGTCCCCAACGTTGGCCCCCGGCTGAAGGGCGACTCCCGACCGCGCACGCCGCTACTTCGCGCCGAAGAAAACCAGCTGGGCGCCGGGACGGGAGAACTCCACCTCCAGCCGCGCTCGGCCAGCCGCGTCGAATGTCACGCGCACGTCCTCCGTGGCCAGGAAGGAACGGTCAACCCGCTTTTCCGTGATGTACGAAACCCGGCCCCGAGCCGTCGAAAACACCGCAACCACCCCGCGCCCCGTGCGGGGAGAAATCTTCTCGTGAACCTCGGCGGTCCCGGAAACAGGGCCGGAGCGCACGGGCGGCGCATTGGTGATGTCCCCGCGGACCTGTTTATATGCGGAAAGCCACCTGTGGAACAGGACGGCGCCCTCCGGCGAGACCTGCAGCAGGTCGCCCCAGATTCCGTTCTGTCCGAGCACCAGGGACGCGATGTTGACCATCTGGGATTCCGCCGGATCATCAGGGAAATAGTGCGTCAAAAACAGAATCGAGGGAATCCAGGAATCATACGAAAGAGGCGTGCGGCAGATCCACGTGCGCGCGGGCCCTTTGTGGAAAAACAGGTTCCAGTTGTCCTTCACCGGATCGATGGGAACATCGTAATTCTGGTAATACGGCCCGTTGTTGATCAGGAAATATTTGCCCGCGCTCAGAAAGCCGAGCCCGACGGAACGGCCCGCTTCGGTGATGTCGAAATCGATGATGACCTCGGGCGCCGCGGCTGCCACGGTTTCAGCGATGCGCACTAGCGCCAGAGGCAGCTGGAAGGCGTAGGACTGCGCCCGCTCCTCCGGGCTGTGCGTCTCATCGCCATGCCCGTGCCGGGGATCGTCGCAGCCGTACTGATCGACGGCGTCCCACTTGAAATACGTCACACCCAGCTCGCGGTGGAGTTCGATGAGCCGCCGGGCGAACGCGTCCGCATAGCGGCTGACGAGGCACATGCGGTGGCTCGCCTCCGTCTCCCACACCGCGTGCGGGGCGTGTTCCCTGCCCCGCCAGGACATGCGGCAGTCCGCATACTGAGCGGCAAGCGGGCTGGAGACGGCAGCGTGAACCGGGCTGAACCAGAGCCCGAGCTTCATGCCGCGTCCGGCGAGAGACTTCCGGATGGCGGCAAGGCCGTCCGGGAATCTCTGCAGGCTCACGGCCCAGTCGCCGGTCTTCTCGTACCAGCCAGTGTCGATGACGAAGACCTCGATGCCCATGCGGTGCGCCGCCTCGATTTCCCCAAGGAGCCGCCCGTTATTCATGGAATCGAGGTAGGACTTCCCGTTCCAGAACTTGTTTCTCTCCTGAAAATTCCACGTATTGTAGAAAATAAAGGGCGTTCTGCTGGCGGGGTGAATGGCCAGATATTTCAGCACGAAATCCCTGTAGGCGTGCCGCAAGTCCTCGATGCCGCCCCGGATGGCGGCGGCCTCGAACCACAGGGTGCGGAACGGGGTTTGCGGCCCCAGAGCCTGGCCCGGAAGATAGTTGCCCTTGACCGCCTGCAGAGCCAGGCTCCGGTCCGCGGAGAGCGCGAATTCAAGGAATGCGTCAGGAACCTGCGAGCCGTGCTCGTATGCCGCAAGAAAGCTCTCGCCGCCGCCGGATGCGGCCACGATGGGCCCCACGAAACGCGCCTGATTTTCGAACTCACGGGCGGACACGGGGCGCTCCTGAATCGTGTAACTATGGAGCACTTCGAGGAAATTTGACAGCTGAATTTCCCGCACATCGGTCAGGCCCGCCGCCGGGACGCGCAGATACCGGATGGCGTCCCGCCCGGAGGATTTGGTCAGCCGCCGCCCGCTTGCGCTGCGGAGAGTGTAGGAGAAACGCACGACGGGGCTGGCATCGGCGACGCGGAACGCAATCTCGAGAGAAAGCGAAGGGTCGGCGGCCAGCGTTCCTTCAAACCGGTGCTCGGCGGCGCCATTCGGCAACCGGACAGGCGCGGCTGCCTGCCGGAGATTCCTCAGCGCGGCAGGTACTGCCCTGCCGTCGATTTCAAACACGGGCGGCGCAATGCGGTGGACCCTTCCGGACGGCCGCGCCGAGAGCGTCCAGAGTGTGTCCTGACGGCCGGGCGTCACTTCGATCCGGAGCTTCGGCGTGACGATGGTGGCGGCTGGAAGAAGTGCGGAAGCAGACGCGGCAAGAACCAGTGATGCGGTAAGAGCGGGCCGGCGCAGCATGGGTTGCGTCTCCAGACGGTCCGGCAGCTACGGAGGCGCTGCCGGCGGACAATGGACTGTTCCGGCGGCGGAAAGGTCGCCGCCTCGCCGATAGTCTACTACCGCCCGGATCCTCGTACGGAGCTGCCAACGGCGCCGTCATCGCCGCCGCGAGCGCAGCGCCATGACCCTGCGGCCCATCGGCATCCGTGAACATCCACGCGGGTTCAAAACGGGTTCTGGGCCGCCGGCGAAGCGGCCCCAGGCCCCGAGAGCGGACGGTCCCCAACCGTGCCCCGCCGCGCCCTCTCCAACGGATTTCCCCTCGCCTTCAAGTTCCCCTCGCCTTCAAGTTCCCCTCGCCTTCAAGTTCCCCTCGCGCTTGCGCGAGGGCTACCGCAGCCGCACCAGCGGCTGTCACCGACAGTTCGCGAGGGCTACCGCAGCCGCACCTGCGGCTGCCACCGACAGTTCGCGGCGGCTGCATCCCCACTGTGTTTCTCGCGCCCCCCAAACGGATTTCCC
>FWPV01011078.1_pt1 | contig 14488 bp, 11 predicted proteins | sample 2228371 | NCBI WGS metagenome assembly FWPV01 (sample SAMEA103939776, study PRJEB20133) | metagenome
ACCGCGTGCTCTTCTGGGGCATTGTCGGCGCCCTGGTCCTGCGCGCAGCCTTCATTCTGGCCGGCGCCGCGCTGATCCAGACGTTCCACTGGGTGATCTATATTTTCGGCGTTTTCCTCATTTTCACCGGCGTCAAACTCTTCCTCGACCGCGGCTCCGAGGTGCATCCCGAGAAAAACCCCGTCTTCCGCCTCTTCCGCAAATTCGTCCGCAGCGTGGACGGCTACCGCGGGGCGCACTTCTTTGTCACCGAGAACGGCGTCCGCTGCGCCACCCCGCTGCTGCTCGTGCTCGTCTGCATCGAAGCCACCGACGTCGTCTTCGCGCTCGATTCGATTCCTGCCATCTTCGCCATCACCCGCGACCCCTTCATCGTCTACACCTCCAACATCTTCGCCATCCTCGGGCTCCGGGCGCTCTACTTCCTCCTCGCCGGAATCATCCCCAAGTTCCGCTACCTGCGCGTCGGACTCGCCGTCGTCCTCGTCTTCGTCGGCATCAAGATGGTCATCGAGGGCTTCTACGAAATTCCCATCGTGCTCTCGCTGCTGTTCATCCTGATCGTGCTCACCTCCTCTGTCCTGCTCAGCTGGCTCATCCCGGAAAAACCCGCCGCCGCGCCGGCCGCCAGCGAAACGAACCAGCGCGATTGATGCCTCCCGCGCCGCCGGCAATCGTGTAGGATGTTGGCCGGCACCATGAGATCCGCAACCCTGCTCGTTCTCTTCTCAGCCCTGCTGGGCGCGCAGACCTGGACCCCGCTGTTCGACGGCAAGACCCTCAACGGGTGGGAGGTCTGCAACGGCTTCGCCACCTTCAAAGTAGAAGACGGCGCCATCGTCGGCACCACCGCCGAAGGCAGCCCCAACAGTTTTCTCTGCACGAAACGCGAGTACGGCGACTTCATCCTGGAGTTCGAAACGAAGACTGATCCGGCGCTCAACTCCGGCGTGCAGATCCGCTCCCACCGCTACCCCGATGAAGGTCCCATCCGCGTCTTCGAGAACGGCAGGTGGGTCGAACGCAAGGTTCCCAAAGGGCGCGTCTACGGCTACCAGGTCGAAATCGCCAACGAAAAGTCCGGCTCCTCCGGCGGCATCTATGATGAAGCCCGCCGCGGCTGGCTGCACAACATCGCCTCCGACCCCGCGGCTTCGAAGGCGTTCAAAGACAACCAGTGGAATCACTACCGCATCGAGGCGCGCGGCGACACGATCCGCGTGTGGGTCAACGGCGTGCCGTGCGCGCACCTGACCGACCCTGTCGACCTCAGCGGATTCATCGCCCTTCAGGTGCACTCCTACAAGGGCGAAAAGCCCGCCCAGGTGCGTTGGCGCAACATCCGCATCCAGGACCTTGGCCGCCACGAGTGGCGCCGCATCTGGGACGGCAAAACGTGGACTGGCTGGAAGCACAACGGCGCGGGACTCGCCGAGATCGTCGACGGCGCCTTCCGCCTCCGCTCGAAAGACGACGACCCGCGCATCGCCATGGTGCTCAGCGAGCGCAGCTTCCGCGACCTGACGCTCCGGCTGAAGTTCAAAATCCTCAAGGGCAATTCCGGCGTCTTTGTCCGCACAGACCCCGAGAATTACGCTGCCTACGAAGTGGAAGTGGACGCCGAAGCCCGCACCGGAGGCTTCTGGGAGACCGGCCCCAACGGCCGCAAGTGGGTGACCGGGCCTGAGGACAATGCCGTCGTTCACCCCGCTGAATGGAACGAACTGGCCGCCTCGCTGCACGGCCACCGCATCGTCTTCCACATCAACGGCGTGAAGACGCTCGAACTGCCCGACGACACCGCCGGCCGGCTCGAGGGCGTCATCGGCCTGCAGGCTCACGGCGCAAAGCGCCCCACCGAGGTCTGGTTCAAGGAGATCGAAGTGCTCGAACCAGTCAAATAAGCCCGGCGGCCCTCCGCCACATCAGCGCGGACGCTGGTCACAGCGGGATCGGAGCCGCGAGCGAAGCGGCCGCAGGCCGCGAGAGCCAGCGGCCCCCTCGAGCCCACGAGCCCGAACGGCGATTTTCGAGAGTGCGGTTTCGTGACGGTTTTCCCCTTGCTATCCTCCGCGGGTTTTCCCCCGCCAGTCCAGCAGCATATCGGAGCGGGCAGGACCGTGAGAATCCCGGCTGAGGCTCCTCGACTGGACAGGCAATCCGCGCTCCGCCCCTGGAAAAATTCAGGCCGTCCGTCCCGCTGCTGGGCCCCATTCAGAAAGGGGCTTGGTCTCCATAGTTCTGCCCCCCCCTCCTGATGCTACAATCAAGAAACTTCCGATTTTCAATTCTTGTTTTAAGGAGGGGATTCCATGCTGCGCACGCTCAGCGTTCTGTGTTTTCTCGCCGCTCACGGCTGGAGCCAGTCCGGCCAGCCCGCCGCTTGTGCCCTGACTTCCGCCCAGATTGGAACGGCGCTGGGCGTGACGGTCGTCGAGGCGAAGCCCGGTATGTCCATTCCGCTCGGTTCCGGGTCGATCCAGGACTGCCGCTATAAATTGAAAGCCGGCAACCGCGATTTCACGCTGATGCTCAAGACGACCCGTTACGGCTCGAAGGCGAGCGCCGCCCAGCATTTCGACACGCTCGCCGGACGCCTGACGGCTGTGCCCAACGATCCGGATGGCGCGCGCGTCCAGGACAGCCAGGGAGACGCCACCAGCCCGGCGGTGCACTATTTCCGCAACGGCGCGGGCGTCGAATTGCGGCTCCTCGGAACGTATTACGACGGGCTGAAGCCCTCGCCCGCGGAAATCGCCGCCTGGCAGAAAAAGCTGCTGGCACTGCCCCGGATTCCCTGACCCGCTGAGGGGCGCAGCCGCCCGGCTTTCCCATCGCGCTTGCGCGATGGCTGCCTCCCGACGCGTGTGCGGTTCCCAGCCTGGATTCCCGCCCACGGTGCGCAGGCTTCGTTGTCGCCCGCCGAAAACAGTGCCGCTTCTCGCGCCCGGTTTGCCTCGCCGTTGCCGCCCGGCAGGCGTCTTGTGTGACAGCAGGAAACTGAACCATTCCATGATCTGGCCCGCAAGTGTCGCGGTTGCCTCCGGAGTTGACATGACCCCGGCAGGTGAATCGCTGGCCTCCTCAAGCCCGGCGGCAGAATGGCGGACTCCAGAACTCGGATGACCCTGCCCTTCGCCATCATCGCCCCATCGTCCCGTTTCGGATCACGGGTTCCTCCTTGGTGCACCCTCGCGGCACATCTCTGAGGGCCACACGCGTCAGCCCGAACGCTCGTGGCCGCTCATGATGAGTGGAATCAAAGAGTTCCCGGTTTGGCCCGCTCCTTGCTTCCCATAGGAGCGTGTGATGAAGGACACGGCCACAGGGTGGACTCAAGGCGGAGGGTTCTTTCCTCTCTCCCGACCCACCTCCTCTCCCTCACAGCCCCTGTGCCACATGCATACCCCGCATGCCTTCCACTCCTTCGCCTTGAGTCCTGATTTTTCGCCGGCAAACGCGATCGTCTCCCCCGGACAACCGCCCACCTCCGTCCCATCGGCAGAAAAGCGCCGGCAAGAATGATCCAACGGGAATCTAAAGAACTCTACCATGGGCTCCGATAGGTGAGTTGGCGATGAAAAACAAGAAAATCACTGAACTGGCACTTCTGCTCCGCTACCAGCAGTCTCTGCTCAACCTCGCCGCACGGTGCTCCCAGCCGGAAGCGGCGCGCAAACGCCCTGCCGCGGTTCCTTCGCGGGCTCTGGAACAACTCGTCCGCAAGGTGGAAGCCCAGGCCAGCTGACCGCGTGATCTCCGCTTTGCAGCTCTGCAGCGGGCGGAAGCGCTGACCGTTCCGCCCTGTTTCTCCCAGCCGCCCTACTTGTGTCCCCGCCGCGCAGATCTCCACTTCTTAGCACACAGATCAAGACAACGTCCGCTGCTCTATGATTCGGGCGCCGGAGAATGAACCGCAAGTTCGCCTCAAGAGGCGGACAGCAGGCGAATGCGTGCCGCCGCTGAAAGACGCCCTGCCCAGCAAAGGGCGCAGCCTGGAGCAGTCCGGCAAAATCCGGCACGCCTCGCAAATCACGGATTCGCACGCCTTCGCTTCCAGCCTTGAACTCCGGCGCAGTCCTGTCCCCCGCGTGCGCCTCATTCCGCAGACGGCAGTCGAACGCCCAGGATCAGGAAGCGCCGCCCGCGTCATCGCGCGCCGGCGCAGCAACCGATCGAATGCAGTTGAGTTGCGCGTGATGGGCATTCCGCTGTCCGGAACGGAGGCCGGACAGACGCCCGCAGTGGCCGCCTGGGCTAAAAAACCGCGCATACGTCCAGGCGGCGGCAAGGGGCAGGGGCGCGGAAGTGTCCATTGACATACAACTCAGTTGCATGAAATGATCGTCTTGATGAATCTCTTCCTCAAAGTCCTGACTCTGATTCTCCTGCTCAGTCCAGTCGCGTCTTCCGCGGAATCCGTGCTCTGGATCCGCGTTCAGGACGCCAGCGGAGCGGCGATCCCCGGTGCGGCTGCGGAGGTCCAGCTCGAGTCCGGCGCCGTCAGGCGCGCCGAAACCGGCCTTGCGGGGGAGTGCCATCTGCCGCTTGAAAGCGCATCCTTGTTGCAACTGACGGTGCGCGCCCGCGGCATGGCCGTCTGGCGCGGCCCCATCGAGCCTCCTCCCGCCGGACAGCCGGTGATCATCGTCCTTCAGCCTGCAGTTCTGACTCAGGAGCTGGTTGTTTCCGCCGGACTGCTGGCTGCAACGCCCGAAATCATCGCCCGGACGCCCGGCTCGGTCGACGTGCTGGAGCCTGCCGCACTGCGCGAAAGCCGCGTCTTTACGGCCGAAGAAGCCCTGCGCAAACTGCCAGGCGTGTTCGCCCGCCCCGAAGAAGGCTTCGGCCTGCGCCCCAACATCAGCATCCGCGGCCTCAATCCAACGCGCAGCTCGCGCGTGCTGCTGCTGGAAGACGGCGTGCCGCTCGCCTACGCGCCCTACGGCGACAATGCCAGCTACTACCATCCGCCGGTGGACCGCTATGAATCCGTGGAGCTCATCAAAGGCTCGGGCCAGATCGCGCAGGGTCCGATGACGATCGGCGGAGTCGTGAACTACGTCACGCCGCCCGTTCCTGACAGGTCTTCAGGCAGCCTTGCCCTCACAGGCGGCGATCGCGACTATGTCAACGCCCATGCCCGCTACGGAGGCACATGGCGCGGTTTCGGGCTCCTGCTGGACGGCATCCGCAAACAGGGCGAAGGCGCGCGCGACAACGTGCGGTCCGGGCTGAGCGACTTCACCGCCAAACTCAATTGGGCACCCGGCGCCCGCCACGCGTTCGCGGGCAAGATCAATCATTACCGGGAGGACTCGCGGGTCACCTACAGCGGGCTCAGGCTGGACGAGTGGTTCGCGAATCCCCGGCAGAATCCTTTCCGCAACGACGGCTTCGAGGGCCGGCGCACCGGCGCCTCGCTGTCCCACCTCTGGAGCCTGTCTCCGGACGCGATCCTCACGGCAACAGCCTACGGCTCCGTGTTCAGCCGCGACTGGTGGCGGCAGTCCAGCAACTCGAATCAGCGCCCCAATACGGCGCCCGATCCCCTGTGCGGCGGAATGGCGAATCTGCACACGACTTGCGGAAATGAGGGCCGTTTGCGCGACTACTCCGCCTGGGGCGTCGATCCGAGGCTTCGCCTCTCGCACTCTCTCCTCGGGGCGCGCAATGAGCTCGACGCCGGTTTCCGCGCGCATTTCGAAATCCAGGAGAGGCTGCAGGTCAACGGAAACTCGCCGCTCGCGCGCACCGGGCGGATCGTGGAAAACAACCGGCGCGGCACTCAGGCCTATTCCGGATATCTGCAAAACCGTTTCATCTTCGGGCGGCTGGTCCTGACGCCCGGCCTGCGGCTGGAAAACGTCCATTACCAGCGCACGAACCGCCTATTCAACAACAACCTGGGCGTTACCGGCGAAACGTCGCTCACGGCATGGATTCCCGGCATCGGCGCCGCCTGGACCGCCAGCCCGCGCGTCACCGTGTTCGCAGGCGTGCACCGCGGATTCGCTCCTCCGCGCGCTGAAGACATCATCGACAACAGCGGCGGGTTCGTCGAGCTGGACCCCGAACTGAGCTGGAACACGGAAGCTGGCGTCCGCACCCGGCTCGCGCGCCATTTCACGCTGGAATCCACGTTCTTCCGGCTCGATTATTCCAACCAGATCATTCCGGCGAGCCTCGCCGGCGGCGTCGGCGCCGCGCTCACCAGCGCCGGACAGACGCTGCACCAGGGGCTGGAAACCGCCGGGCGGTACGAATGGAGAGACATTTTCGGAACCGGGCACGCTCTGGCGCTCCGCTCGGCGTGGACATGGATGCCCGTAGCCCGGTTCGAGGGCGTGCGCTTCAGCAACGTGCCCGGCTTCTCCAGCGTCCCAGTCACGGGCAACCGCCTGCCTTATGCAGCCAGGTCTCTTCTGAACGCTACAGCCGTCTGGACCGCGCCGCGCGGAGTGACCACGCTGCTGGAGATGGTGCAGACGTCGCGCATGTTCGGCGACGACCTGAACACGATCAACAGCACGACGGACGGGCAGCGGGGCGCCATCCCCGGCTATGTCCTCTGGAACGCCACGGTCAACGTGCCGCTGGAGGCGCAACGCACAACGGCCTTTTTCACGGTGAAGAACCTCGCCAACCGGCTCTACCTTGCCGACCGTGTCCGCGGGATGCTGCCCGGCTCGCCGCGCCTGATCCAGGCCGGCCTGCAATTCCAGTTCTGACCCGGATTCGGCCGGTCCAAAGCAGCTTTTGGAGTCTTACGGCGCCTTCCGGATCCGCACTCCTGCTTTGCGCCCGGGCTGGAAGCGCAGCTCCAGTATGCCCCCGGTGTCAGTCGCCGCCTCGAACATCTCCTCCCCGTCCACCTCGACCTCGTACCGCACGTCCGGCTCCAGGCCCACGACGAACGCCACCTCCTCCAGAGGCTTTTCCCCTTCCTCCGGGGGCGCCAGCCAGCCCGTCTCGAACTGCAGCCCGCCTGGCGCGAACAGCACCCGCACCGGGCCCAGATCGAGCGGCCTCGGCTGCGCGTCCGGCCTGACGAGAATCCGCTTGCCGGCCAGAAAAAGCTGCGCGCGCCCGTCCCACAGCCCGAACCAGGAAGCGTCTTCCTCCCAGCCGGACCGCACGAGCAGACGCCCGCGTCCGTGGAAAATGTCCGGCATATACGTGAAACTCAGCCCCGGCTGGTAGGGGTTGGCCCAGAGAAATTCATAGGGAATTCCAAATTCGCCGCGCATCAGGAAGCGGTCGATCATCAGCCAGCCCTGCAGAAACTGATGCGGCTGCGCGTTGGTGTCGTAGGCGACCAGCGCGAACTCCGCGGCCCGGGAGAAAACCGATTCGCGCAAGTCCGGATCGCCGGGCGTCCAGTACACAGGAATCCGGTATTCATTTTCAGCGGCCGGCCACGGTTGCGGATAGTACGAAAGAAGCAGAATGGGCGGCAATTCTTCAAACCACTGATTGAGCCCTTCGCGCAGATCCAACCGCAGATTGTCGCGAATCACGTGGAGAAATTCCGTCATGGCGTACAGCTCTTCTCGCGTGGCAAAAGGAAAGCCGCCCCGCTGGAGTTCCGGAGCGATTTTGCCCTGCCACCACGATTCCACCGTGAAACGCAGCGCCGCCTTCGAGGCCTTCAGCTCCGTGTCGCCCATGGCGATGGCGGCGAAAGCGAGGGAGCGCATGTGACGGGCGTCCCCCTCGCGCATCGAGAGCGCCGAGGCCAGCTTGCGCGCCATCATCTGCGTCAGCGCTTCGCCCGCCTGGGCCTGGCACCAGTCGTACACCAGCGCCAGCTGCCGGAGCTCCGCCGGATCCGAGGCGTTCGCCTTCGCCGCCCACTCGGCTGCCTCGCGGCACGCGCCCGGCTGGGAGGCCACCGTGCCCCACAGCGCCAGCGCGAAGCCCGGCTCGCTCATCCGCGCCCGCCCCCGCATCAGTGCGTCGAACTGCTGCCACCGGATCGACTCGCGCTCCCTCTCCCTCTTCAGCAGCCGCAGGCGCCGCTGGTTCAGCAGCAGGCGCGGCGGCTCGGAGTAGATCTCGTAGTCGATCTCCTGCGCCGCCACCGGCTGTTGCGCGGCCATCATCAGCGCGAGCGCCAGCGCCTGTGTCACCATGCCACACCTCTTGAGGCGCGCCGCCCCGCCCCGCGTCCCGGCCTCTCGCAGCCGCGGCGTGAAATCAACAACTTGCGGCCCAGCATGGCTGGCAGCCTGTTTGCTACACTCAAGAGCGAATTGATGAAGTCTCTGTAGACCTGCCCTCTGCTGTGACGGGCCAGTGAAAGGAAAAAGTGGAACTTGGATACGCAGTGCTTGCGGGAGCCGGTGTTCAAAGATCTCTTCCACTTCATCTGATCGCTGGCAGGTCCCAGCAGAGGGTCATTTTTTTTCGCAATCATCTTTCGTGGATTTGCTGACGGCTTGACGGAGTTCTCTCCCCGGGGAACGGGAAGCGGTTCTCCGGGTCTGAGTGGTGAAGAGTAGTCGATAGCGGCAGCTTCATCAGGAGCGAAAGGGAACAAAGGCTTTTTCAGATCCGGGGCAACCGTCGCCGTGACCCTCGCCCTGCCAGGGCGGGCCGCATTGGATTGGCTCATTTCGAGTGACCCCCGCCATGAGGCGATCCAATGCGGCTTTTCTTTGCCCCTACCAGCACAGCGTGCCGGTCCGGGGCTCTTCCTCTTCATTCGGCACGTACACGGCTCTGCATTTCTCGCAGCGGTACACTTCCGCATTCTCCCCGAACCGCTGCCGGATCTCGTCGCCGAAGAAATACCACCGCTTCAGGTGCCCCGCGCAGAGCTTCCCCTTCTCATCCTTCAGCCCGCACGAACGGATCCGCGGCGCCCGCTTCAGGATCTTCGTCCCATCGCTCAGCGTCCCTATCTCCACCGCCTGCGGCACCGGCCGCGTCGCTTCTGCGTACTTCGGGTTCGCCATGGCAAATAAGACCTCGAAGCCCTCATTATGTCACACCCCTGCCGCTCCGCCCCGGCCCCAGTTGTGATGGAATAACTGCAATCAGCCTCTCATGAACCGCCGCCATTTCCTCGCCTCGCCTCTCGCCTCCCTGCCGGTCCAGGCCGCCCAAGCTCAGCCTCCGAATCCCGCCCAGCCCCGCCGCCCGAACGTCATCTGGTTTTTCGGAGACCAGCACCGCGCCCAGACGCTTTCCATCTCCGGCGATCCCAACGTCAGCACGCCCAACATCGACAACCTCGCCACCACCGGCGTGCAATTCACTCACGCCCTCGCCGGATTCCCGCTCTGCTGCCCCTTCCGCGGCTCGCTCCTCACCGGACGCTACCCGCATCATTGCGTGCCCGGCCATGAATATCCGCTTCCGGAGAATCAGCCCACCATCGCCCAGCCCTTCCGCGAAGCCGGCTACCACACCGCATACTTCGGCAAGTGGCACCTCGGCGGCTGGAAGGAGCGCGATGGCCGCGCCGCGCACTTCATCACCGACCCCCGCCGCCGCGGCGGCTTCGACACCTGGGTCGGCTACGAGAACAACAACTCGCAGTACGACTGCTGGGTTCATGGCGGCGAAGGCAAGGATGCCTTCCACTACCGCCTGCCCGGCTATGAGACCGACGCCCTCACCGATCTGCTCATCCGCTACGTCAAAGAACAGGCCGCCGCCCAGCGCGCTGGTGCGGGCAAGCCCTTCTTCGCTGTGTGCTCGGTGCAGCCGCCGCACGATCCCTATATCGCCCCTCCCGAGTACAGCCGGCGGCGCACGCCCGCCTCCATCCGTTTCCGCCCCAACGTGCCCGATGCCGCCTCGGTGCGCGATCGTGCTGCGCACGAGCTCGCCGGCTACTCGGCGATGGTCGAAAATCTCGACTTCAACCTCGGCCGCGTCATCCAGACCCTGCACGAGGAAGGCCTCTATTTCGACACCCACATCCTCTTCTTCTCCGATCACGGCGACATGCTGGGCTCCCACGGCCTGTTCCGGAAGACCAATCCCTTTGAAGAATCCATCTGCATTCCGTTTTTCATCGGCGGCGGCCAGCCTGTCTATGAAGGCCGCATCACCGGACGCTGGCCCGTCCTGCTCAATGCCCCCGATATCGCGCCCACCACGCTGGGCCTCTGCGGCATCCGCCCGCCTGTGTGGATGGAGGGCAGGGATCTCTCCGCCTTCCGTCTGCGCCGCGATAACTCTCCCGAGCCCAGCCTGCCCGACTCGGCGTATCTGCAATCCGTCATCCCCACAGGGCACAACGACTCGATCAACAAGCCCTACCGCGGCCTCGTCACGCGCGACGGCTGGAAATACGTCTGCTTCGAAAACATGAGCTGGCTCCTGTTCAATCTGAACGAAGACCCTTACGAGCAGGTGAACCTCGCCCACAACAACCGCTATCGCGCCGAACGCCGCAAACTCATCGCCCGGCTGAAACAGTGGGTGGCGGACACCGGAGACAGGTTCGCCGTGCCGGACGATTAAAGCCGATCCGCACCCCGCCCCTCGGTGCGACAATCGCAATATCGATGCCGCGCGTCACGCTCACGGTCAACGGCCAGCCGCGCTCGGCCGATCTGCCCGCCGGCGCCACGCTGCTCGAGTTCCTTCACGATCAGCTCCATCTCACCGGCGTGCGCGTCGGCTGCGAGGAAGGCACCTGCGGCGCCTGCACGGTGCTGGTCGATGGCCGCGCCACCCGCGCCTGCATGATCACCGCGGCGGCTTGCCAGGGCAAGCCCGTCACCACGCTGGAAGGGCTCGCCCGCAACGGCCAGATGCATCCCGTGCAGCTCGCGTTCCTCCAGCATGCCAGCCTCCGCTGCGGCTTCTGCACTCCGGGCGCGATTCTCGAGGCTGTGGCATTGATCGAAGACGAATCCCGGCCGCTGACGAGAAAACGCATCCGCCAGGCTCTCGCCGGCCACATCTGCCACTGCGGCATGCAGGATCGCATCGTGGCTGCTGTTGAAGAGGCTGCGCGCCGCATGGGGCGGCTGAAATAGCCTTCTTCCGCGCTATTCAAGACCGATGCCACGCAACACCGCCTGGAACCGCGGCTCGCTCCGCAGCGGCTCGAACGCCGGGTCCACCGCCGTGTAAATCATGTTGAACGGCCTCGACTCGACGCCCGCCTCCAGCTCCTTCAGCGCAGCCTCATACTGCCCCATCCAGGCGTACCAGACGGCGCGGTTATAGCGGTGCGTTCCCGCGGAAACCTCGTCGCTGACTTCGTCGATCCACGCCTGCGCCAGCCCCGCGCGTCCGCCGCGCCGGTACGGTTCGTGGAACCGCGCGAGCAGCGCGGAGCGGGCCGCCGTGTCCAGCCCGTCCCACGTGGCGATCTCCATCGCGCGCCCGTCCAGTGCGCCGTTGTCGTCGCCAAGCTGCATCGAGCTGCGGCTCATCCAGTAATGCGCCGCCGCCTGCCGGGGCTGGACGACCAGCGCCTGCCGGCACTCTTCGATCGCCTTCCGGTAATTGCCCGAGAAAAAGTGCGCCATGGCCAGTCCAACCTTTGCCTGCGCCAGCTCCGGATGGCCTGCGGCGAGATCCTGCGCCATCTTCAGGGCCTCAGGCAGCCGCCGGTGAATCGCCAGCCACATGACGCGCCAAACCACGGCCTGCGGCGGCGGATGCGCCCCCTGAAGTGCCTTCTCCAGCGCCGCGCCCGCTTCGGCCCATTGCCAGCCGCGCGTCATCAGAATCCAGCCCAGAATCGCGTGGCACTCCGCGCAGTCCGGATCGCTCCTCACGGCCCGCCCCGCCAGCTCCGCCGCCGCCTGGAATCCGTCGTACTTGCCCGCCCGCGCGCCGCTTTCCGCCAATCCGGCCAGCGCCAGAGCGTTCTCCGGGTCGAGCTTCAGGACCAGACTGAACTTCTGGGATGCCTCGTTGGCGTCACCCCTGTTGCCTCTCCGGCACAGGTCGAAGCCCTCGGCCAGCAGGACTTCGATCCGCTCAGCCCGCTGCCACCGCCGGAAACCCCACACTGCGAGCGGAACGGCAATCGCGGCGATCAGAACTGCCGCAAGCCATGACGTCATCCACCATCTTGCGGGCTTTCGATCATTGCCATCCAACGCGGCCTCGGTTTCCCCGCTGCGCACTGCCGGCAAAGACCCGCTCTCTGCCGCCTCTGTCTCTCGCTCGATCCGCACCGCGATCCGGTAGCCCACGCGCGCGACGGTTTCGATGTGGCTGCCGCCCTCCGGCGCAGGGTCCAGCGCCTTGCGCAGCAGGGCGACGCACTGCGCCAGGTTCGATTCTTCGACAAGCGCGCCGCCCCAGATCGCCTGTTCCAGCTCCTCCTTGGGAACGATCTCGCCTCCCGCCTCCAGCAGCGTCTGCAGGCATTCGGCGGCACGCCATGGGAGTTTCGCCACCGCGCCGTCCACTTCCAGCCTGCGCGCCACCGGATCCCAGCGCCCGCGCCCGAACAGGACGGCTGTGGTGAGCCGGCCTCCCTCTTCCATGCCACGCATCACGGGCCCCTCTGCCTGCATGGCACTGATTGTAGTGCCTTCAGGACAGCCTACACGCGCCTCGAAGCGGAATTCAAGGTTTTTCAAAAACATTCAGGCAGCGTACTGGAACGACGTTCAACCTTTCGCCAGGTTGTTCAGGAACAGCCGTGACCGTCCGGCCTCAAAGTCGAAGAAGCCCGACCCGCCCGGCAGGCGCTGCCGGGCCGAGTTCGACTCAGGAGGAACCAGCATGGAGAAACAGAGGAGCATGAGGGACAGCATGGCAGGCGAGGATCGGCATGGCTGCACGAGAGGGGAGGCTGCGGAGTCCGGCAGAGCCCGGCGATCAGGCGGATTCCTGGCTGGCCTCGCGGCGGCTGGCGAGTGGGCTGGAAGTTCGCACGGCTGGCTGCGCATGGCTGTGCTGCTGCTGATCCTGGCTTGGGGCGGCGCCGCTTCGGCAGAGGCTGCCACATTCACATCCATTGCAGCCGGATGCAACTACGTCAGCCAGTCCGGCTCAGGCCTTCAGACGTCGGCGTCGGGTGCGGCCGATTGCGCCGGGAACATCTTCGGATACTGGGGCAGCGCCAGCGCGTATGCGTCGGGGTATGGATTGGGAGCAGCGGCAGAGGCTTACTCCCCGTCATTCCTGGTTAACTTCGAAGGATGGTCGATCGTCCAGACGCAGATCATGATCAGCGGCCCGCAGGGAAGCCCTGACGTGCTGACTTCGCTCAATTTCCAATTGGACGCAGTCGTTGACACGGGTCCCTCCAGCGGCTATGTGGGACGCCACGTCCGGGCGGATTTCTACTTTGGCAGCTTCAACCACTCCTATCTGGAAATCGGAGCTGTGTCGGACGAGTTCTCCGGGATTGGCTTCGAAACGTACCACTCGGGAGACATCGGCGTGCCTCAGCAGTTCTCGTTCGCCACCGGAAGCTGTTATGCCTGCATAGGCAGAACGGTTGATGTCCTGCTTCCCGTGAACACCCCTGTCAACTTGGAGATCTGGTTGAGAGCGTGGGCGCAGGCCGAACTCGAAGGCTATGGCTGGGCCAACGCTTACAACACCCTCTACTTTCCTCTAAACGGCCCCGTGTTCAACCTGCCCGAGGGCTACTCGGCGGTCATTTATGGGATGAACGTGGAGGGCAATCGCGTGGTCGGCCTCGACAACGGCGGTGGTGGCGGCGGCGGCGAGATTCCTGAACCCGGCACCATGGCGCTGATCGGGGCGGGCCTGCTGGCGCTGGGCGCCGCGGCCCGCGCGCGCCGCCGGGCTGAGTTCGACTCAGGAGGAATCGACATGGAAAAACAGAGGAGCATAGGGGACAAGACGGCCGCTCAGAATCACTTTCGCCTCATCAGGAGCAGGGCTGCCGCATCCGGCGGCGACGGGCCGTCCGCCGAAGCACGAGCCTGCCCCGGCTGGCTGCGCATGGCTGCGCTGCTGTTGATCCTGGCATTCAGCGGCGCCGCTTCCGCCGAAGCTGCCATCTTCACCGCGGCAGCGTCCGGCTGCAGTTACGACTTTGGTACAGGTCCGGGCGCTCAGAATGCAGCCACGAGCCGGAGTGACTGCATCGGAGGATGGTTTTACGGATCGGCGAACGCGCAGGCGAATGGCCATGGACTGCACGCCTACGCCGAGGGCTACCAGTACTGCTGCGGCAGTGCGGCCGTCTTTGCCGCGAGCGCACGAGTAGAAACTCAGTACATGATCATCGGGCCGCAGGGAAGCCCCGATGTTCCGATCTCATTGAACTTCGTGCTCTCGGGAAGCGTTGGAGGCGGATCGACGCCAGGCATAAGCGGGCGCTTTATCCGCGCGGACCTCAGTCTCGAGTATGCAGGATGGTATTTCATCGAGTTCGGGGAAATTTCCAACGGACCGGACGGCTTATCCTACTGGTATTCCAGCAATCTTTCCAGCCCCAGCAACTACCTGCCCGGCGCCTGCATCCGCTGCCGCGCGGCCACGCTGCAGGCAACTGTGCCGGTAAACCGGCCGTTGAACTTCT
>FWPV01011079.1_pt1 | contig 14487 bp, 16 predicted proteins | sample 2228371 | NCBI WGS metagenome assembly FWPV01 (sample SAMEA103939776, study PRJEB20133) | metagenome
ATAGATGAGGCTTACACAGAACTAGGGGTGGCAGCATGGAAGAGCAAAGAATAAAAAATCTCGAAGAAGAATTCAAGGTGCTGAAGAATCAAATCAGGGCGGTACTGCTGGATATCAAGGAGCAAATGGCCACAGGAAGCATACAGACACCCTCCGTACCCTGGGCTGGTACGGTTCCGGCACAACCTGATAATACTGTGAAGGTTGTGCCTGAAACAGCGGAAGCGGCTGAGCCTGCGGTCACGGAGACGGTGGAAAGAGAGAACACGGCCGGTTGCGCCGCCGCACGTGTTCCCGAGACCACTGTCTCGGCTGTTAAGGCAGATAGCGAAAGCAGGGTGGACTTGCTTACGGTGTCTGTTCTGGCACAGTGGTTGTCGAGAGTTGCTGAGACTGTGAGTAAAGAGCAGATAAAGAAGCTGGTTGAAATATACGACATAACAGGCAATCTGCCGCCGCGGCTGAAACAGACAGTCCTGCTGCTGGCCGACATGTATGCCGATAACGGCAGGGAAGAGTCGGAGGGTGTGCCAGCTTCAGTGAGCATGCAACTGCTGATCGAGCTCGATAGCCTTCTTCGTTATCGGACCGGCGCACTTGAATCAGTTGTGCTGTCTATGCTTCTGGAAAAGGGACAGGCTAGTAGAAGGGGCCGATAAATTATGGATAAGGTGCTGAGCACCATACTGCTTGTGGTCGCAGCGGTGATCTGCGTGACTCTGGTGATTAACGCCGTGTATCCGGCAATCACCAGTTCCGGGGGCGCTTTGAGCAGCGTCTCAGCGCGAATGAATGAACGTATCAAAAGCCAGATTGAGATAATACATGCTACGGGGGAACTGGATGCCAGCGGTCAGTGGCAGGACACCAATTCCAACGGCTACTTTGATGTATTTGTATGGGTCAAGAATATTGGGACCGAGCCCATCGTCGATGTCAAGCGTTGTGATGTTTTTCTTTCTGGCAACCAGACTGTCTGGGCATGGATTCCCCATGTCGAATTTGCCGGAAGCAATTACCCCCGGTGGGATTACCAGGTCGAGAACGGCACACAATGGGGTATTGCCACCACTGTCAGGCTTGAGATTAGCTATGAGAGAGCGCTCTCATCCGGAGAATACCGTATCAAGGTTCTCACTCCCAATGGCGTCTCTGACGAATATTACTTTAGCATGTAGGAACGATGAGCAATGCAATAGTCGCTCTATTTGTTATAGCTTTGATGATAATAGCGGCTTTGACTTGGTCTCAGGCCGCTTTCTCGTCATTTGATTCTGTTTCACAGTCGTTAAAGGAAATGGCCCAGACGACACGGGAGGTGAACAGGACCAATATCTCGATACTTGCCTCCCAGAAAGAGGGTGTTTTTTTTGACATTGAAGTTCATAACAGCGGCGAGGTTCGCCTAGCTCAATTTGAGGATTGGGATGTGCTTGTGCAGTACTATGACGCGACCAGCAACTATCACATCAGGCGACTTGCATATACTGGCAATAGTACTCCGTCTGATAATGAGTGGACGGTGAACAAAATTTATTCCGGACAGGGCATGTCTGAAGAGGAGTTATTCGAGCCTGGCATATTGAACCCTGGAGAGGTAGCTCTGCTCAGGCTCAAGCTATCCCCGCAGCCAGGCAACGGGACGACAAATTTGGTGTCAATTTCGACCTTCAACGGTGTGAACACCTCAGCGCAATTTCAGGGTTAGGAGGACAATATGAAAGCAGAGACAGGTCATGAAAACAAGGTAATTTCGACCGGGAATGACGAGCTGGATAAGAAGATAGGCGGGGGCATACCCCTGGGCACCCTGAGTCTGGTGGAAGGACAGCCGGATTCAGGCAAATCCGTGCTTACACAGCAGATGATCTGGGGCTCTCTGAAGAAGGGGTGCAGTGCTGTTGTCTTCACGACGGAAAACACGGTAAAGAGTCTGCTAACGCAAATGCAGAGCCTCAATCTCGATGTAACCGACTATTTCCTGCTCTCGCGGTTGTGGATATATCCCATTGATACCAAGAAGACGAGACGGTGCCTTCATACAGGTCTGTTGCCCCTGCTCGCCACCTATGCGAATAAAGGTGTTGATATGGCGGTAATCGATTCCATCACTTACTATGTGACTCATGCCTCCATGGAGCAGGTGTTATCCTTCTTTGAGGAATGCAAGATGCTTACCAGCAGAGGCATGGGGATTATATGTGTGGCGCATTCGTATGCTTTTGATGAGAACGTGATGGTCAGGTTGGGGTCGATGTGTGATGCCCACCTGAGACTGCGCATCGAAACCATGGGCAGCAAGATGCTGAAGATACTGGAGGTAGCCAAGGTGCGCGGCGCTGAGATGAACACAGGCAACATCATTTCGTTTGACGTTGAGCCCAACTGGGGTATCAGGGTGATACCCTATTCCAAAGCTAAAGCCTAGGGACTGCCATGCCCAAGATAATACTACCCTTTATCAATCAGGGGGAAGGGGAGTCCAGTCGGAGTACCATGTCCGAAAAGGACTTGCTCAAGCTGCTTCCCGAACCCTTGCAGGAGGCTTGCAAACAGAGCAGGCATCTCCTGGAATATCTGCGCATGCTTCCCATTGAGAAGTCCGGTGTTCCTGAGTACTACCTCAAACTTACAAAGGCTCATGTCGACCTTCCCCGCAAGAACCTTATCTACCCCGTTGCAGATAACATATTTGTTCATATCTACTCTGAACCCGGGGGCGGCAGGCCATATTACATCCCTATCGAGCCCAGCCTGACCATAGACCTGTCGCATATCATGGCTGAGGTTGAAGGGAGGTTGATAGACGAAGTAGCTGACCTTCAGGAAGTGACTTCGGATGCGGAAAGGAAGGATATTATAGTCAGAATGCTGGACAAGGTCTGTCTCGTGCGCAAGAATGGGGCACCGCATTCCGCATCTGGTCCCGCCAGTGGCAAGGGCAGCGGCGGCAATGGCAAAGGGAACAGAGCGAAGGTTTTGGTTACCCCTGAGCAGATGGACGCTCTGAGATATGTAGTGGTCAGGGACAAAGTCGGGATGGGTACGCTGGAAGCGATGATTAAGGATGGCTATATCGAGGATATCAGTTGCAGCGGTCTTGGCCCTGTCTTCCTGGAGCACAAGATATTCAAGGGGCTCAGGTCAGTGATCAACTTCGAAACGCACGAAGACCTTGATGATTTCGTGATTCGACTCTCGGAGCAGATTAAGAGGCCTGTTACGTTGCGCAATCCCATAGTGGATGCCACGCTCCCCGATGGCTCGCGTATCAACATAGTCTTCGGCAGGGAGGTCTCCCGACGCGGCAGCAACTTCACCATCAGGAAATTCAGCGAGACACCGCTGAGCATTCTGGAACTTATTGAGTTCGGTAGTCTTAGCTATGAAATGGCGGCTTATCTGTCCATTGTGATAGAGGAGGGCATGAACCTGTTTGTAGTAGGTGAAACTGCTTCAGGTAAAACCACGCTTCTGAATGCAATCACCACATTTATCCCGCTGAGCCATAAGATTGTGAGCATTGAGGATACCCCCGAGCTTCAGGTGCCTCACTCTAACTGGCTGAGGGAGGTATCCAAAGCTCCGGTGCCTGGGGAGAAAGGCGCACATGTGACGATGTTCGACCTGCTGAAGGCAGCCCTGAGGCAGCGGCCGAATGTGATAATTGTGGGTGAGATTAGAGGCGAGGAAGGCAATATTGCCTTCGGTGCCATGCAAACAGGTCACGAGGTGTTGAGCACTTTCCACGCCTCCAACGTGGAAAAGCTGATCCAGCGTCTCACCGGCCATCCCATAAATGTGCCCAAGACGTACGTTGACAACTTGAATGTTGTGGTATGTCAGAACGCCGTGAAGCTGCCCAACGGCAAGATAGGGCGCAGGGCGACCAGCATCAGCGAGATAGTAGGTTACGACCCGCTATCCAACACTTTCTCCTATGTGGAGGTATTCCGCTGGAATCCCATTACGGATACCTTTGAGTTTGTAGGTAAAAGGAATAGCTATCTGCTGGAGGATAAGATAGCTCTTAAACGAGGTATCCCACCCGATAAGAAATGGCAGATATACAGCCTGGTGGAGCGCAGGGCAAGGATTCTGGAAAAGCTGCACAAGGAAAAAGGAGTGCACGATTTTTATGAACTTCTCAAAGTTCTGGCCAAAGCGCCACAAGAAAGAGTCTTCTAGTAGCAACAGCGACTACCTGGGGTATGACCTGTTCTACCAGCTGGCGTATATGTCGTCCATTGCTGCGGCAGGACTGCCACGGGGCCAGATATTTGAGTTTGCTGCTAAACTGCCGTGCAGTTCCTCTCGCTATTTTGCTGAAATAAGTGCGCTTGCCAAGCAGATGCGTTATGACTATGCCGTGGCGTGCCGGATTGTGGGAGAGGCGACAGAAAATGAGCAGGTGAAAAGCCTTCTGCTACGCCTGGCAAGTTCGCTGGGCTCAGGAGAAGCTGAATCTGACTTTTTCGCTCGGGAGGCAAGAATACAGGCGGAGACGTTCACGAACGAGTACGAACGTGGCATAGAGTCGCTCAAGAAATGGACCGAGGCGTATGCTGCGCTTATCGTTTCCGCTGCCTTGATTGTCATGGTTGCTGCCATTTCCATGCTTATCTACCCCGTTGCAATAGGCGTAACCATAACGCTGGTTGGCGTAACCGTCGTTATATCTATTCTGGGAGCATGGGCTATTTACAGGGTCTCGCCCAAAGAAATCCGGGTGCACGGCCAGTCTTTGTATTGTCCCGCTTACCGCAGAGTGCGTCAGCTTGCGGGCATTTTGGTACCGATCGCCATTGCCAGCTTCTTCATTATGCTGCTGTCAGGTGCGGGACTGGGGTGGGGGCTTCTAATTGCAGGTGCGCTATTCCTTCCTGTTGGCGTGGCTGGCATCGTCTTTGACCGTCAGATTACCAAGAAGGACTCTGATATAGGTACCTTCTTGAGGTCGCTGGGCAATGTAGCATCTGCGATCGGGATTACAGTGTCCAACGCGCTGGACAGGCTTGACCTGCGTTCAACGGCGAATCTTGCTAAGGATGTAAAGCGGCTGCGCACGAGACTGGTCTCCAGACTGAAGCCGGAGCTGTGCTGGCAGCGTTTCTCGGTGGAGACAGGCAGCGAGACCGTATACCGGAGCGTGAAGATGTTTCATGATGCCACGAGGCTCGGTGGCGATCCCGAGGAGGTCGGGGAGCGCTCGTCTTTGCTTGCCATGAGCCTCGATTTCCTCCGTGCCAAGCGGCGACAGGTATCTTCGTCTTTCATATTGCTGGTGCTGGGGATGCATGCTGCGCTGGTTGCTTTGCTCCTGTTTGTGGTCCAGGTGTTAAATATCTTCTCGAAGACGGTGGCGGGTGTTTATGAGAAGGCGGTGGAAGGTGCTCCTACGGGCGTGCTGGATGTGTTTGGGTTCAGCTTCGAGAACGTTCACATACTGGGGACACTTGTAATACCTGTGATTCTTGTTCTGGCAGGTGCCAACGCTTTTGCTATCAAGGCAGCGGAAGGTGGCAGCAGGTACAAGTTGTTTGCCTATCTTGGCCTGACCGCGACCCTGTCGGGTGCGGCGCTGGTATTTGTGCCGGTAATAGCATCAAAGATATTTTCGTCAATCCCTACCATGAGTTGAGAGAGGCGAGATTATGAAGACAACAGAATGGGTTGGGCTGGCACTCAGACGGATCTGGCAATTCCTTCGAGAGTCTTTCTCGAAAGAAAAGGAGTTGGCTCCTATCGAGGAAGACCCTGTCGGGGAGTTTCTTGAGAAGAAGAAGAGCGGCAGGCCCCTCGAGCCGGACGGGCAAGAAGAAGCACCGCGCAGCGCCGGGGATGCTATCCATGGTCCGACAGTCTCAGTGGTGAGTGAAGCCCGAAGCGAAAAAGTCGAAGCGGTTGCTGATTCCGGGCTGAGTAAGGGGCAAAAGGCAGGTGCACCGAGTATGACAGAGGAGAAAACAGAGGATACTCCTGGCGCTATGCCTGTCGAGGCGAAAGCTGCGGAGGCTGAGGCTGTGTCACAACCGTCTGAAGAACCTGTGCAAACTGGAGAGAGTTCTCAGGTGCTCGGGACAGCCGCACCCGGCATTGAATCAGAGAAGCTGCCATCGGCAGGAAAAACAGAAAAAGCCGGAGACGATGATACCGAGAGCCTGTTAGAAGTCTTCAAAAGTGAGCAGGAACAGATGGAAACCCTTGGCACGATTGCCAGAGAGTTGGCTGATATGAGTGTATATTCTCTGCTAGAAGAGGGTAAGAGGATCGCAGCTAAAATCAGGGGCGAGCGCAGCGAGCCCTCTTGAGGTTCCTGAAGTGAAGCCCTGACTTTGGGGCGATTAGAGGTGTAACAAGTTATTGATTAAGACACCCGCAAACAGCGTCACCAGCAGTATCTGACAAGCCAGCAACATCCTTATGTGGGGCGTCCTGCCTGTCAGCCACCAGAGTCCCCATCCGATTGCTGCTGTGACCAGCAGCTTAGACCCGTAGAAGACAGCCTCGTTGTGGGAAAGTAGCATCCTGCCAAAGGGGTTGCCCTCTATGTTTTCTGCATTCCTCAGGCAGAGGTATGTGACGCTGGCTTCGGCAAGGGACAATATGACCCATATGAGGGTTAACGCCCTGGCCAATTTTACCGCGTTCAGTTGTTTCGAAAGAGTTGAGAGTGCTGCCCTTGTGACCATCTCCAGCCCCGTGTCATTGTCGTTATCGTTGGTTGGACTCTGGTACTTTACGTTTGAACAAAAGTACCACCTGCAAGAATAATCTAGGCATGATTATGCTGAAAGTCAATATAACTCATATTCCTGTTCCTTGACTGTACCTCCTTATTTGAGACAAAGCTATCAGCTTCAGCAGTCAGCCTGACACATCACTCCGCATTTTGGGGCTTGGGATTCAGAGCTTGATGGACTAATCGTTGAGATTCAGCTGCTGCAGGTATTCTTTGAAGCTGGGGCCCAGGTGCGGTCGTCTAAGGGCAAACTCCACGGACGCTTTAAGAAAGCCCAGGGGCGTGCCCGTATCGTAGCGGATTCCTTCGAACCGGTAGGCATAAATCTTCTGTTTTGTCAGGAGCAGTCTCAGGCCATCGGTGAGCTGAATCTCTCCGCCCTTGCCCGGCCTGGTCTTTTCGAGCATCCCGAATATCTCGGGAGTCAGGATATACCTGCCCACTATGCCCAGGTTGGAAGGTGCATCTTTGGGCTCGGGTTTCTCCACCAGGCTCAACACCTGATACACTCGTTTGTCTACCTGCCTGGCTGCTATCACACCGTAGGACCTGCTTTCCTCCGGCGTTATGGTCTGAACCGCGATGATGCTGCTGCGGCAGCGGTTGAACACCCGGAGCATCTGCTTCATTGTCGGTACCCTTGCCTGGATAATGTCATCGGGAAGGAAAAGGGCGAAGGGCTCTTTTCCGATGAGGTCTTTAGTCACCAGAACCGCGTGTCCCAAGCCGAGCTGCTCTTTCTGGCGGATATAGCAAATGTCTGCAAGCTCAATGGCATTATGTACCTTCTCCAGAAGCTCGTTGCTCCCTCTTTGCTTCAGAGCATGTTCCAGTTCGAAAGAGCGGTCGAAGTGGTCTTCAATTGCGCGTTTCCCCAGGGCTGTAACTATGATGATTTGCTTGATGCCTGAAGCGACAGCCTCCTCTACCACATACTGAATCATGGGCTTGTCCACCAGGGGCAACATCTCTTTGGGCTGTGCCTTGGTTGCGGGGAGAAACCTGGTGCCCCAACCAGCGGCGGTAACCACTGCCTTACGAACCTTCATCACACCTCCTGTGGTATTCTACACGAGGTCGCGGGTGGGGGCAAAGAAACAGCGAATTATTTGCTGTCCAGTATCTCTGCAATCAGCTCGAGCATCCTGTTCAGCCCCCAGCCTCTGGCGGCGGAGACAAAGGCTGCTGCCCGCACCCTGGCTCCGAGCTGGTCGATATAGCAGCGGATTGCCTGATCGTCACATGACTCGATTGCTCCGCCGAGCAGGTCTATCTTGTTGAGTACGAGGAGCGCTGGCTTGTCGGCCAACCCCAGGTCTTTCAGAACGCTCTCCACTGTCTGAAACTGCTGCGCTGCGGTCTCGCTGGCTATGTCCACCACATGGAGCAGCAAATCGGCCTGGGACAGCTCCTCGAGGGTGGCTCTGAAGGCAGCCACCACGGTCGGAGGCAGCTTCTGGATGAAGCCCACCGTATCTGTGATAAGAACCTCTCTTTTGTTGGGCAAAGTGAGTCGGCGCGTGGTGGGGTCGAGCGTGGCGAACAGCTTGTCCTCGACCAGCACATTGGCGTTGCTCAAAGCATTGAGAATTGTGCTCTTGCCAGCGTTGGTGTATCCCACCAGGGCTACCACAGGGATGCCTGCCTTGCTGCGGCGACTGCGGTATAGGGCGCGATGTTTTCGCACCGACTCCAGCTCGTCCTTGAGCCGCTGTATCTTGCGCTGGATAATACGGCGGTCGCTTTCAAGCTGAGTCTCGCCGGGACCTCTGGTGCCTATGCCACCGCCGAGTCGTTCGAGATGAGGCCAGCGTCCCGCCAGACGGGGAAGCAGGTATTCCTGCTGGGCGAGCTCCACCTGGAGCCTTCCTTCGTGCGTATGCGCTCTCTGAGCAAAGATGTCCAGAATGAGGGCGGTTCGGTCTATCACCTTGACCCCGAGCACCTCTTCCAGGTTGCGCTGCTGCGCTGGTGAAAGCTCGTCGTCGAAGATTACCATGTTATATCCTATTACAGGCTTGAGCGAGGCAAGCTCTTCGAGTTTGCCCTTGCCCATATAGTAAGCATGGTTAGGGGTGGGGAGGCGCTGGGTCATCGAGCCTACGACCTCTGCCCCGGCAGTGCGCGCCAATTGCTCCAGTTCCTTGACCGACCCCTCGAGGTCCCAGCTATTTTGTTGTTCTCCTTTCACCTGCACCCCCACCAGGAAAGCCTTTTCCGCGGGGGCACGCGTGGGGACAGGCAGCTTCTTTATATCCAGAACCTCCTTGTATAAAGCTCTTGGCGTCTAGCCGCCAGCTTTCGCTTTATAGCCTCTCCGCTAGTTTTTCCAGTCTTGCTAGTCCTTCTTTTACTTTATCATCCGGGGTGGTCAGAGACAAGCGTATGTAACCTTCACCGTACTTGCCGTACCCGCTGCCTGGGGTGACCACCACTGCGGCTTCGTCAAGAAGCTTTGTGCAGAAGTCGATAGAAGTGTAGCCATCCGGTATTTTCGCCCAAACATACAGGCTTGCCTTGGGAGGGCTTACTTTCAATCCTATCTTCTTGAGCGTTTGGACTACCATGTCGCGTCTGCGCTGGTAGATAGCATTGTGCTCGGCAATGCAGTCCTGATTGCCCAGAAGGGCTGCGATGGCTGCGTGCTGGATTGCCTGCGGGACACCTGAGTCGAGATTTGACTTCACCCGCATCAGGGCGTTAACTATCTTCTCGTTGCCCACGACCATCCCGATGCGCCACCCGGTCATATTATAGCTCTTGGAGCACGAATGAAATTCCACTCCTATGTCTCTTGCCCGTTTTGCTTGAAGAAAACTGACAGGCTTATATCCATCGAAGGCGACCTCGGTATAAGGCCCGTCGTGGCATACAGCAACGTCGTACTTCCTGGCAAAAGCAACGACCCTTTCAAAGAAGTCGAGGTCTGCCACAGCCCCTGTGGGATTGTTGGGGTAGCTTATCCACATCAGCTTGGCTTTCTGAGCGACCCCGGCAGGTATGGCATCAAGGTCGGGCAGGAAACTGTTTTTCTCGATAAGCGGCATTATGTAGCTCTCGCCGCCGGCGAACATGGTGCCTATGGAGTAGACCGGATAGGCGGGGTCGGGGACAAGCGCGATATCTCCCGGGTCGATGAAGCACAGCGCAACATGTCCTATGCCCTCCTTGGAGCCGATGAGAGGCAGCACTTCTTTGTCCGGGTCAAAAGATAAGCCGAAGCGTTTTTGATACCACTCAGCGATGGCTTTTCGTAATTCGGGCAGCCCTTCGGTCTCCGGGTAGCGGTGGTTTGCCGGGTCGCGAGCTGCTTGGCACAGTCGCTCGATGACATGGGGCGGGGTGGGGATGTCGGGGTCGCCGATGCCGAAGCTAATGACATCTATGCCCTGAGCCTTCTTCTCGGCTATCTTTTTGCTTATCTGCACAAACAGGTACGGCGGCAGTTTTTCAATACGCTTTGCCAGTTTCATCTATCTTAAACCTTTCTTGTCTTTAATTCTGTAGCGTTGTGACTCGTGTTACGACGCGGATACCGTTCACACAGGAGTGGCAACGCTACGGTTCTTATTGTGAAAAGGAGTGTGTATGTATGAACGGACTGGTTGACCCTAGCCCGTTAAGAACAGGGTGGACTAAATAATAGCCATGTTGTGAGATAAGCACTTCCGGTCTCATTTTATGATGTGATGCCGCGAAGTTGTTTGCGGTGAATCCATCTTGCCTCGTCAGGTGTTAAGACAAGGACGTCTATGGGCCCACCCACGTTTTTGGGGCGTGCCTGGAAGCGCATGGTATCAATCGTGGTTCTGATGGCATAAATTGAGAAGTCTATGGCATACTGAAGCGACATGGCATCCCAGATAACCGGCGCCGGCGAGCGTATGACTTTGTCGTTGCCGTGCTCGTCCTTAATCGTCACCGGAATGAGGATGGAGCTCAGAATGTCGCCCTGTCCCGACCAGGTGGCGCCATGAGCAAGGGAGCCATCGGGCTTGGTGTTTCTTCTTTCTACACTGTTACGGGGCACATGGCACGAATAAACATAAGGAACACTGACCTTGCCCTCTTTTCTGTAGCCAGCGATATGAAAGCCGGCGTCGGCGGTTGCGAAAGACTTGCGGAAATAATCGACCAGCTTCCTGGGGACTGCCGTAACATCGTCTTCTGGTGTGAGTTCCTCCTCGATGAATCTTTTGATGTGACTGGCAATAGGAACACCTCCCAGAAGGTCCTGCCCGAAATTGGAGATGCCGATTTGATGCTTTTCCAAAAGGAATGTCTTGATGATGGCGTCAGAATTGACGGTCTCTACCTTGAATGTTTTGCCCTCGGGGTTTTTCCCCTCGATGGTGACCGACTGGCGGCTGTCTGAAGCCATGACAATGCCTTCAGGCACGTAGACTGCTATTACGAAACTCATTTTCTCGTTCCTCCCACTCAGGTTATTTCTTCCACCTGCCCTCGAACACTATCTCGGCTGGGCCCGTAAGATGTACCTCTCCTTTGCCGTCCCAGTCTATGGTCAGTGCGCCGCCCGGCAGTATTATATCAACGGGATTATCGGTAATCTTCTTCAGCCTTGCTGCTACTGCGATGGCGCAGGCACCGCTGCCGCAGGAGAGTGTTTCTCCGGCTCCGCGCTCCCATACGCGTGCCTTCAGCCTTTTTCTGCTGACGACATTCACTATCTCGAAGTTCACTCTGTTAGGGAACATGGAATGACGTTCCACCTCGGGTCCAATTGCATCCAGAGGAAAATCATCGATTTGCTGCTCGACAAAGCATACAGCGTGGGGGTTTCCCATGGAGATGCAGGTAATCTTCAGCTTCTTTCCGTTTGTTGCTAGGGGATAATCGATAACGGGCGCTTCGTCGTGTGGCTTGCGTTCCTTTACAACAACCGGGATGGCAACGGGCTTGAGCACGGGCTTGCCCATGTTCACCTGAATGTTTTTCTTGCCCTGGATTCGTGTTATTCTCAGCCCGGCGGGGGTATCTATCCTTATTTCGGGTCTGTGAGCCATGCCGCTCACGAAGGCGTATCTTGCAGCGCACCGCAGGCCATTGCCGCAGGCTTCAGCCTCTGAGCCATCGGGATTGAACATCCTCATATAGAAATCTGCCTTTTTAGAGGGGGAAATCAAGAGAATGCCGTCAGCGCCAACGCCGAAGTGACGGTGACACATCTCTTTCGCCAGCGCTGACCAGTCGCGCTGTCGCATTTTTCGGCTGTCTATCAGTATGAAATCGTTGCCTGTCGCCTGCATTTTGATGAAATTCATCTGGATACTCCATCTGTCATTCTGCAGCGGAGCCGGGAATTCTTTCCTCTAGGGGCTCTCCTGCACCGTATCGACCTTGATCTTGACCACATGGTTTACCTTCAGTCCTTTGGCAGCGAACTCCGAGTTCATCTGGTCGAATAACGGTCCTGAAGTGAGAATCTCGCCTTTGCCCCAGATACGGCAGCCCTTGAGAGTTCGCGGATGTACCACCAGGGCTGAAACATATGGGTTTTCCTTCAGGTTTGCCATGGTGCGCGGCGAGTTTATGTCGGCGAAGACCACATGCTCATCATCCAGGACTCGGAAAGACCCTTTGGCAGAGACATTCGGTTTGCCATCCCTGCTGGCTGTGGCTATTATGCCGGGTCGAATCTCGGCAATCATCGCCTTGACTTCGTCTGAAAGTTTGCCCATGGTGAACCCCCGGTTCTTTTACTTTACCACAAAAGTCTGTACAAAACGATGAACGGCATGAACTGTGTCTTCACCCAATTCGAACCAGTTTATGCGCCTGTCATTTAGGCGGAACCAGTTGTACTGATGGCGGGCGAATCTATGAGTGTCGGACTTGATCTGCCGGATGGCTGCTTGCAGGTCAACCTTGCCCTGCAGGTACATGCCTATCTGTTTGTAACCCAGACCTGACATGGAGGGGAGGTCGAAGCCATACCCCCTTGCCACCAGGCCCTTCACCTCTTCTACCAGCCCTCTCTCTATCATGCTGTCCACTCGAGCGTCAATGCGTTGATAGAGGGTGACTCTATCAGTTGTCAGACCTATGATAACGGAATCGAAAAATGGCTTCTTGACCTTAAGCCGTGAGAAAGGAGTGCCTTGCAGGCACACTTCGAGCGCCCTGATTACCCTGCGGACGTTTCTGGGGTCGATGCGCTCCGCAGCGGCAGGGTCTATTTTTTTGAGTTCGTTGTACAGCGTTTCGCTCCCTTCAACTCTGGCTCTGGTTTCAAGCTCCTGCCTCAAAGCGGGGTCGGGAGGCACTGGCGGGATACGCCATCCTTCCAGTAAAGCCCAGATATAGAGTCCGCTGCCGCCCACCAGAAACGGGGTTCTTCCCTTTCGCCTGATATCTTCGAAGGCTTTTAGCGCTTTCTCCTGATATAAGGCGAGGCTGAAATCCTCATCGGGGTCAACCACATCTATGAGATGGTGCGGGACTGAAGCCTGTTCCTCTTTCGTGGGCTTGGCTGTGCCGATGTCCATGTAGCGGTAGACCTGACGGCTATCCGCGCTGATGATTTCCCCGTTGAAATTCTGGCAGAGGTCGAGTGCCAGGCGGCTCTTGCCTGTTGCAGTAGGCCCGACTATTGCGACTAGCAGGCTCATCCCGTTTTCTTAATTTTAGCTGTCTGCTCCACGATGCCCAGGAAGTCCGCTGCTTTGAGGCTGGCGCCTCCTACCAGCGCTCCGTCTATTTCAGGCTGGCTGATGAACTCGGCGATGTTCGCGCTGTTAACACTACCACCGTATTGGATACGTATTGACTTCGCTGCCTGGTCTCCATAGAGTCTGGACACGGTGTCACGAATAACTTTGATGGTGGCATTTGCCTGCACACCGGTGGCAGCCTTGCCGGTGCCGATAGCCCAGATTGGCTCATAGGCAATAACTGTGCCCCTCAGGTTATCAATGCCCTCGAAAGCGCCTTTCACCTGCCTGGTGACAACTGCGATAGTCTCGCCAGCCTCATTTTCCTTGAGGCTCTCGCCAACGCAGACGATTGGCGTGAGATTCGCGGCGAGGGCAGCCTTTACCTTCTTGTTGATCATCTGGTCGGTCTCGCCGAAAAAGCCTCTTCTTTCAGAGTGGCCGAGGATGACATATTCACATAATCCTACCAGCATAAGCGGAGATACTTCGCCGGTATAAGCACCGCTGCGCTCGAAGTACATGTTCTGGGCGCCGAGTTTTATTGAAGTACCTTTGATAAGGTCTCTGACAGTTGTGAGGGAGACAAATGGCGGGCACAGCACTTTCTCTACCCCTGTTATGAGGTTCAGTTTATCCTTCATCGCCTTGACCAGCTCTGCTGCCTCGGCGACGGTGGTGTTCATCTTCCAGTTGCCGGCTATGATGGCTGTTCGCATCGTCTGTCCTTCTAGGCACCGAACTTGGTCAGCTTCAGGGCATGAGCCATCGCCAAAGGCATGACATGGACGGCGGCGAATCTGCCCAGACTGCCCATGGCGCATGCTGTCTCATTGAACCTGCTGACCTGGTCGGGGCGGGACCATTTTGAACATAGCATAATGGGTACGGCGTGCCAGCTATGTCCTTTGAGCACTGCTGGTGTGGAGTGGTCTCCGGTCACTATCAGCACATCGGGGTTTAGGCTGGTAATCCTGGGTATTAGCCTGTCTATTTCCTCCAGCGCCTTCACTTTGGCTTCCGCATCTCCCTCGTGCGAGGCCTCGTCGGGCGCCTCGACATGCACGCAAA
>FWPV01008578.1_pt1 | contig 14483 bp, 11 predicted proteins | sample 2228371 | NCBI WGS metagenome assembly FWPV01 (sample SAMEA103939776, study PRJEB20133) | metagenome
CGGGCATTTCAACTTACCTGCGGCCTTTACATAAATCCTATATAGAAGCCGGGAGACAGGGGCTCATGAACCATATTTGCTATTTAGATGATCAACAGCCCAGGCCAGCGAACCCTCGGTTTCGTCCGACAGATGCAGCCAGAACCTGGCCCCGAAGTTGTCCTTGTCCGTATAGGTGCCGATGAGCCTGGGTTGGCCCTGGGAGCGGTCGATATGGAATCCGGTCCCCTTTATGGATTTTTGTTTCTCGTAGCCTATGCTGTTGGCGGTTATGATCCAGTCGTTCTCCTGCCAGATCTTTTTTACGAACTCCTGGAACCCGATCGGGTAATTGTCCTGCCTGAAGGTGGGCTCCTTGCGGGTCTCAGAGGCATGCAGGCCGGGCGGCCGGGGGTAAAGCCTTCTGAAGCCGTAGATGTAGATTTGACCGATGGCGCTCAGCTGGTAAAGAATTTCGCCGTCAATCTCGTTCTCAGTCAGCAGGACCTTGAGTTTCTCTTCTATCTGTCCGCTCTCCTCCCCTGTCAATGCCCTGTCCTTTTCCAGCTGCGAGAGAAGGTACGAGTTTTCGGCCAGCACCCGGTAGTCGAAGGAGACCGGCAGTGGCGGGAAGTCGATTATCTCGTTGAAATGCTCGTGCTTGTAGAAGACCGGGATGTCCATGACCTGGCCGATGATGGTGGCTATGGCTATCTGGGCCTTGTAGCCCCCGGTGGCGTCTATAGCCACGAACTCATGGCCGCCGATCCTATGCACTATGTCTCCGATACACCGTACCAGGTTCCTGAGTCCGTATATCTTAAAGTCCTTAGGATTCTTATCCTGTAGCCTCTCGACCACGACATAGTCGACTGATTTCAATTCCAGGTCGCGCCTCTGTTCATAATATCTCTTTAGGAACTCGCCCGTGTTCTTCCCCTGGGGGGTATCGGAAACCAGGAAGAAAATCCTCTCCAGAACCATCTTCTTCCTTTTTACCACCTCTTCGATGGTATTGATCTCGGCGCCGCAGAGGCGACAATCGGGTCTGAGTTTAAGTATCTCATTGGCCAGGGCGCTCCAACGTTCGTTTTTGTAGGCCTCGACCAAGCGCCTCTTGGCATCGGGCGCTTCTTTATCGAGAAGATCTTCTTCGTTAATGTTCACAAAAAAACTGGTGCCCACCGTGCAGATAAGCGTGTTCCTCATCTCTAAACTCCCTTTTTTGGGTTTATCGACTTTTTACCGGCTAAAGTAAATATCCATTTACCTTTGGGCTATTGTCTGAGGCCGTGAGGAAGTAAATCTTTTAGGGCAACACTTACCGGGCATCGAGTAGCACCGCGTATCGAGAGGCCCGGCTTTCACAATACCTCATCCTTCGGCAGGCCTACGCAAGGGGCCGATATGGCACAGGACAGGTATCACAGGAGCGGAATTCCAATGATGCGCGAGGATCGGATGGCCCTAGCTCGTACAATAGCGTCACAATACCTCATATCACAGGAGCGGAATTCCAATTCATCCGCCTGATCCTGTCCTTGGTGTACTCCCGGCTGGCGTTCTCCCTCCCGTCGGTGATGACCACCATCATCACCTTCTCGGGCCGCCCCTCCTCCTCGATCTCGGCGATCGATTTCTCCAGGTCGGTGATGCCCCTCCCCATGGCGTCCAGCAGCGGGGTGGAGGCACTCGGCACGTAGGTCTCGCGGGTCAGGTCTGGCACGTTGCGGATATCCTTGAACCGGTGCACCACCTCGTAGGGATCATCGGTGTCGAACTGGACAAGTGTCAGGGTGGCCGAGCCCGGCCCAGACTTCTACTCGGCCAAAAACTCGTTAAAGCCCTTTATGGTCGCGTCCCGGATCTCGTTCATCGATCCGGTTCGGTCAAGGATGACCGCTATGTGGGTGTAGTCCTTTTACATGGCTCCCTCCTCGTTTTCTGATTGGATGCATTCCGATGAAATGTCCCTTTTTAGCTGTTTTGATTATACACCCGAGGGGTGACAAAAAAGGCCGGCCCTCCCCGGAACCGGCTACATGATAAAAGGTTCTCCCCGCACTTTCTCACAGGAAATCCAGATCGTCCGCCCCGGATTTGCCGTTCACCTCGGGCTTTCCCGATGCGGCCGCGTCGGAGTCCCCGGAGACGTGCAGCACACCTTCGGCCCTGAGCCTTTCCGCCTTGGCGGCCAGGGAGGGCAGCAGGTTATCCTCCGTTGCCGACAGGAAGACCCACTTGGAGGCCCGGGTGATCCCCACGAACAGGAGCCGCTCGATTATCTCCGCCGGGAACCTCGCGAACGAGTCCCGGGTCAGCCTGGGCATGACGACCGTGTCGAAGGTCAGCCCCTTGACGCTGTGGTACGGCATCAGCTTGGGCCGGGACGAGTTGAAGTCGTGGGCCGGGAACTCGGGCTTGCCCCAGCGCCGGGGCGGGACCTCCACCTCGATGCCGGCCTCGAGCAGGCGCCGGGCGTAGCCCATCACCTGGCGCACCTGGGGGTAGAGGATAGCTATCTTATCGTTCTTCATCTGGCGCTCGCGGACCACCCGGTAGAGCTCGGAAAGCTCCTCCTCGGCGCTGCCGGCCAGGTGCAGGTACGGCGTCTGCCTCTCGGTCTGCGGCTGCCGGGCCTGGTTGATGAAGGCCGACCTCTCGGCGGGGTCCGGGATGAACTCGGCCGCCAGCCTCACCAGGTAGGGGCAGACGCGGAAGGCGTCTATCAGGCTCATGTTCCTGCGCCTGAGGCCGAGCACCGACAGCACCTCCTCCTCGGCCGAGCCGGTGTCGTAGATCTGCTGCTTGCGGTCCAGGCAGACGGTGATGTGCCGCGACACCCTGGACAGCGTGCGGTAGACACTGCCCGGCAGGTCCTGGCCCTCGTCCACCAGGACGAAGTCGTACATCGGCAGCCTGACCGCCCCCAGGTCCAACGCCATGTCCACCCCGGCGCGCATCTGGGAGAAGTCCGGCATCCTGTGGACGGCATCCCACGGCAGGCGCCGGCTCACGTGCTTCTCGTAGAACAGCCGGCACCAGTGGTCAAAGGTCAGGATGTTGTCCGGCGGCAGGTCCAACAGCGGCAGGGCCGACTGGATGTAGTCCTTGAGCACGTTGGTGTAGACGAAGACCCGGTAGGCCTCGGGCCCTATCCGGTACTTTTGGGAGAGGTATTGGGCGCGGTAGAGCAGTATCTGGGTCTTGCCCGAGCCCGGCCCGCCCACGATGGCCCGGTGCTCTTCGGCCCCCAGGGTGATGGCCCGCTCCTGCTCCGGGGTCAGCTCGCTTCTGGGGACGAGCCAGCTCATCTTTTCACCAGCCCCCCCTTGAACTCCGGCAGCACGCCCTGGTCTGGCGCCCGGCCGCGGCCGGCCTTTATCCTTTTCATCTCCTGCCTGGCATTCTCCAGCTCCGCCGCCCTGCCGGCCATCTCGCAGGCGGTGATGTACCAGCCGAGCTCCCACTCCCCCATGCCGGCCAGGCTGCCGAACAGCCTGAAGGCCTCGTTGAGGGAACTTTCCCTGCCCTTGCTGTCGCCCATGCCGTCGCACAGCGCAGCCCGCATGGTCTGGGACGGGCCGTCGTTCTCCAATTCTATCGCCCGGTCTAAAGTCCCCAGCGCCTCTTTGTGGAGCTTGCGCCGCCACTGGCACAGCGCCAGGTTGAACAGCGGCGCCGCCCAGCGCCCGTGCTGGGCGCTCTCCCTAAGGCACTTCTCCTCCTTGCCGTGGTCGCCCAGCCGGCAGTGGTAGATGCCCAGCAGGTTGAGCATGTCGGGGTCGGGCGAGCCCTTGAGCCTGAGGGCCCGCTCCAGGTAGGACACTGCCCGTTCGTGCTGGTTGAGCTCGGCGTAATCCCGGGCGATGTCGCGCAGCCTGTCCGGCACCGCCTCCCTGGGTACCGACCCGGTCCTCAGGTCCTCCTCGGCCTTCTGTATCCTGACGCGGATCTCTCCGGGGTTGACCACGTTGGTCAGCGGGTTCTCTATGGCGCAGGAGAAGGCGGGCGAGTCGGGGTCGTCCTCCCGGTACATCCTGAACCAGAGCACCTGGTTCTCGTCCAGGCGGTACTCCATGGCCAGGCCGTCGCCCCGGTTGACCGGGGCCGGGATGTCCCAGCGGGCGTTCAAGAGCGGCCTCTCGGCCGCCTCGTCCCCGGCCATGATCTCCACCTTGAGCCCTACCGGCTCCCTGATCGAGGAGGCCGGCACCGCCAGGCCGGACTTCCTGGCCCACCCCTGGGCGGGGTAGGGCAGCTCCGCCATCCGGGGCACCAGCTCCAGCCGGCCCGACGAAGTTCGCAGCGCGATCGGGTCCTGGGCCACGGTCCGAAAGGCGCTTTGTCCGTAAAGGGCCAGAGCCAGGCTGTGGTAGGCGGCGCCCCTGGCCACAGCGGTCTGGGCCTCGTCCGGGTCCCGGTAGGCCAGCAGCTCTCCCTTGGGGAAGTACTGTTTGATGGCCGCGGCCACCTGCGGGATCAAGCTGCTCCCGCCCACCATCAGGCAGTAGTCGACTTCGCTGGGCACCAGCCCGGCCCGGTCCAGGGCGTCCTGCAGCGGGGCGAACACCGAACAGGTCAGCCGGTACTCTGTCTCGCTGGCGTAGAGCAGGTCCCTGTCCAGGAACGGCTCCAGCAGCCTCTCGAACTCGATCGCCCCCAGCGTGGGGGACTGCAGGTGGACCGGCCCGCCCGACAGCCGGCAGCTGTACCTGCCGGGAAGCGTCTTCTCCACCCCGGCCTTCTCCTTCTCCCCGTACTTGCCGAACCGCTGCAGCCGGGCTACCTCCTGGCAGAGCCCCACCTTCAGCGACTCGGCCACGCTCAGGTAGGTCGGCTCCAGGATGAACTTCTTGGTCTCGTAGTTCAGCGAATGGATGTCGATGCCGTTCTGCTTCAGTATCTGGGGCAGCAGCACCTCGTAGAACACCGCCCGGTCGATGTCCCCACCGCCCAGCCTGTGGTACCGGGAGACGGCCAGCGGCGAAAGCTCCAGGCCGCCGCTCGATCGGCCCAGTCGGAAGACGGCCACGTCGCAGGTGCCGCCCCCGAAGTCGAATATGACTATGGTCCTGGTCTTGCCGTGGTCGATCCTCACGTCATCGGGGTGCGACACCAGGAAGTCGAACAGGGCGGCCACCGGCTCGTCCAGCAGACCGCCTCCCTCCACCGCGATCCCGGCCAGCTCGGCCGCCCTGGCCGTATCCCGGCGCTGGGCCAGCTGGAACGAGGCTGGCACCGTGACCACCACCCTGGAGAATTGCGGCCCGCCCTCCCTCTCCGCGGCCAGCCTGAGGAACTCCAGCACCCGACCGCCGATCTCGGCCGGCGACCGGAATCCCTCGGGGGCGCGGTGGTAGGTCCTCAGGGTGCCGATTTCGTTCTTGCATTCAAGAAAGATGTGCTTGTTCTGCTCCAGGCCAAGCTCAGATGTCCGGGCGTACAGGCGTTTGGCCCCTTCGCCGACCAGGACCCGGCCGCCGTGGACGGCCACCATCGACGGCACCAGGATGTGGGTGTAGGTCCCCGAGTCCGTCTCCTGGTCCACCTCCAGGCACCTGGCCCTGGGGCGGGCCGGGTCCCAGACCACCTCGGCCAGGGTGGAGTTGGTAGTGCCCAAGTCGATGCCCACGGCCCGTACCGGGCCCTTCTGGGTAGCGGGGCTCCCGCCTCCGGGGTTGAATATGGCAGGGTAGCTCATGGGTCGCTCCTCCTCGTTCCCGCTTTTCAGTCGGCCAACAAACCCACTATTGATAACGTCCATTGAACATGCCTATATAATACAGGCTTGCCCGTGAAAAATCAAGAAAAAAAGCCGGGCCTCATCAGCCCGGCTTCACATAGCTTTCCGTCCCGTACCAACCGTTGGCCCGGGCCAAGGCCTTGCAGTCCCGGTAAACGTCGGTTCCTATCTGGCGGCCAGCGGCCGCCCGGCCATCCCCGTCGTACTTGGTCCAGCGCCACTATCCCCGCCCGTCCTCCCAGATCCTATAGCTGTGCACCATGCCCCCCAGGGCGCCTTCCCGCCTGGCGGCCAGCTCCCTGGACTTCAGGACCAGCCACCAGGCCGGGGCCACGACCAGGACCAGGATGAACAGCGATATCTCATCCCCGACGCCGTACCACAGCAGGAAAGCCACCTTGCAAAATGTTCTCATGTACCCTCCTCCTTCACGTCCCTGGCTTGTGATTATAACGCCGGGGGGTGACGTTTTTGCCCTGTTGCTGGCCGCCGGAATGCGGCTGGCGACATTATCCCCTTACCGAATAATGGCAGTATCCTGAAAACCTCACCGAACCGGTATGCGGCCATACGGATCTTGTAGTCGCCGACCTTGCCCTGTAAGTAATACTTGGACTTCCCGGCTTCACCGTTACTCGCCCAGATGGTAGCCACGATCTCTATGGTCTGTTCGCAGAAGGGACAGATCGGCCTCTTGTCCTCCTGTGAAAGGGACAAAGTGAACCCGCTGGCCACCTCGGGATGCGTGTGATAGATCCCTAGGTACGCCCGCCGATGCCTGGCTATCAGCCTATCGATGGCCCGGGCCATGCTTAGGGGATCGACCGAGACCGAGGTCCTGGTGCGCCGTGCGGCCCGGTAGGGCCTAGCCGCTTCCACGTGGGCAGTGCCGCCCCTGACGCTGCCCAGTAGGACGCCAATCCTCTCCTCCTTGTAGGGTGCTTCATAGCCCATGGCGGCCGCCAGGTAGATATCGAAGGCAGCCCTTCCGGAAAGGACCACCCTTGAAGTCGCCGGTTTCATCTCAGCCGTCCTCCCCCCAGCCCACCAGGCCCAATAGGTAGGCTTTCCAGGCCGGGCCGTAGATGTTGCCGAAGACCGCCAGGCAGGCCGTTTCCAGGAGCAGATCGGCCAGCAGGTACGGGCAGGGCAGATAGACACTGCGCCAGTACTCCAGCCGGCGCAGGTCGTCCAGATTGCTCTCGATGCGGCCGATGTCCAGACCCAGCTGGTAGACCTCCCGCCAGAAGCAGGGCATCGATTCCCAGGCCTTCCGCCGCCGGGTCGCGTCGGCCTCATACTACTCTTCGGTAAAAGCCAGAAATTCTTCTATGGCGGGACACAAAGAGACCCGGCTGCAGTGTTCGGCCAGATCCATGAGCATCAGCCCCAGTCTCGGCGGCAGGCATCTCCTTACCACGGCATCGATCCGCTCCAGAGGAGTAAGTTGTCTCGGCCTACTTTCTGTTCGATTCATGTTCTCACCTCCATATAGAAGAATTAAGATTTTTTAATTATACACCCAGGGGATGACGACTTAGTCCACCAGCTGCCTTAAATTAAGTCTTCTCCCGGACACCTTTTCCTTGGTCTGCAGAAATTAAAAAAGAGCCCGGGCTTGGGCTCTTCAGCGCATTATCTTTTATTTTATCTCTTTCCGCCTTGGATCGTTTCTCTCATTTTTGGCTTTGTTCCGGCAACTGCCTTTTTGTGCTACCTCAGCACCTGCAGCCTCCCGGTGGCCTGACCGGATCCACCCTTGGCCCGGTAGAAATAGATTCCGTTGGCCGCCCTTCGGCCGTCCTTGGTCCTCAGATTCCAAACAGCCTGGCCAGAGACATCGTCGACCGCCAGCCCGGCCACGTGCCGCCCGGCCACATCATAGATGTCGACCCTGGCCATCCCGTCTCCGGCGCCGGACAGGCGGAACACCGCCCGACTGCCGGCCGGATTGGGGAAAACCCTTGCCGAAAACTTTCCGAACGCGGCCGCATTTGGCTCTTCGCCGTAGACCCCGGCTGGCACGAAAGCGGTGATCAGCACGTCGTCCACGTACCAGCCGTCGTCCACGATGTAGCTGTCGCTGCGCAGCCGGAACCGGAATTTGAAGTTGGCGGCCGTCGGAATCTTCGAAGTCAAATCCACCGTCCTCTGCTTCCAGCTGCCGTTGGTGCCCGAGTACTTGGGAATAAAGGTGCTGTCCCAGGTGCTGCCCCCGTTCAATGAGATCTCAGGGTAACAAAAATCCCAGCCCGATTCCGTGGAGTACCTCTCCCACCAAGAGAGGTAGGCCCGAGTGTAGCCGGTTAAATTCAAACTGTTGGTCACCTGAACCCAGGAATTGGTATTGTTGGCATAATTGCCCAGCCGACTGTCGGTGAGGCAATGACCCGGCGAGTGGTAGCTGGCGCTGGTTGTGTCCCAGTCCACCGATCCCCCGCTGTGGCCCCGGGTCCATTGGGACAGGCCGGATTCGAAATCGTCGAAGAACACGGTCTGGGCCGTGCCGGCAAACGGCCTGGCCTGATACTCACGCAGAAACACGCTCTCCTGGTTCTGTCCGTTGACCGCAACCACGGCCACATAGTAGAGGCTGTCAGGGCTCAGGCCGTCTACGACCGCTGTGGTGTCGGCTGGATCGGTGATGTCCATCTGGCCGGTGTAGTTCTCGGATGCCCGCCCCCAGTAGACCCGGTAGCCGGCGATGTTGGCGGCCGAAGGCCTTCGCCAGGTCAGGGACAATTGAGTCCCAGTTCCGTGCTCCTGGACCTGGACCCCCTCCACCGGCGCCGGATAGAAGGCCAAAGTGGCGAAGAAGCCCAGCGAGCCCCTGACGTTTCCGGTCATGTAGCGGAAGTCCATATGGCTGGTGTTGTCGTTGGCCGTGTGGTAAACTGTGGAGAAGACCTTCTCCAGGGTCCAGGCCACCGGGTAGCCCTCCTGGAAGAAAGGATAACTGTCGCTCTGGTTTAAATACTGGGTACCATATTGTCCCACCACGTTGATATTGGCGTGTCGACCGTACATCCTGGCCAGCCGTATCAATAGTTGAGCATAGGCGGTGCTACCGGTGTAGCGCTGGGAGAGGAACAGGCTGTCGTTGCCCTCTGCCCCGATCATGTCGAAGTTGAGCATACAGCCTATCTTTGCCCCCTGGGCCTTCAGCCTGGCCGACAGGTACTCGCTGCCGTAGAGGCCTATCTCCTCGGCGTCGAAGGCCACGAACTTGACGGTGCTGTTGGGCCGGTTGCCGGGCAGGGAGAGTATCCTGGCGAACTCCAGGGCGGCGGCTGTGCCCGAACCATTGTCGTCGGCGCCCGGCGCGTTCGAGGTGGCATAGCTGTCGTAATGCCCCCCGGCCAGGTAGATGCTGACCGTGTCATAGAGCCCAGGGATGGTGGCTATGATATTGTGCCCGATGGTGGAGTAACAGGTGTCGGTGCGCACGTCGGCGATGCCCATGCTGTCGAACTTGGCCTTGACCCAGGCGGTCACCGTGGCGTGATTGGAGGCGTTGACGTGCCGGGTGCCGAAGTTCTGCATGGCCGTCACCCAGGCGCGCAGCCGGGCCGAGTCCACCTGATCCACCATCTGGGCAATGGCCGGGTCGTAGGAAAGGTTGGGGTTGATGATCAGGCTGTCCGAGACCAGCAGCATCTCCTTGACCGGCTTAACCCAATAATCCTCGGGCCGGCTGTAGACCTCGGCCGGGATGTCGGCCAGGCGCAGCAGGTATCGGCCGTCCTCGGCATACAGGGCTTTGTTCGACACCAGATCCGATATGCCTCCCCGTCTGACCGTGATCCAGCGCAGTTCATCGAGGTCTCCGCTGTACACCGGTGTCCCTTTTTCCGCAACCCTCCCGGCCGCTATAACCGAATTCTCGCCGAGGGCAAAGATCCGAGCGCCCCCGGCCTGCAATGCGGCTGCTTCTTCGGGTTTCGCCTGCAGCCTATACAGAGTCATCGGTCTCTGGGCCCAGAGGGCCCCGGCCGACAGCAGGGCCGCCCCCAGAACGGCTATCATCCGCAGAGATTCTCTCATCGTCTCCCCTTCTTTCCTCATCTATTTCAGCATCGTTATCTTGATGGTCCTCGATCCCTCGGCCGTCGCCAGCCTGGCGAAGTAGACGCCGCCGGGTATGTCTCTACCCTGATCGTTCTTCCCATCCCACTTGATCTGGTGCCAGCCGGCCACCTTTAGCTCGGAGACTAACGTTCTCACCGCCTGTCCGGCTATGTTGTAGACCCTCAGGCTCACCCTCCCCGGCTTCGCTAATTGATAATTGATAATTGTTGATTGACTGAAGGGATTGGGGACGTTCGGGGAGAGCATTAATTCTGCCTTCTGCCTTCCGCTTTCTGGTTTGGAGGCCACCCCGGTCTCCCCGAAGTCGGCCATCACCCGCTGGGCGGCCAGCCGGGCCTGGTCCCGGTCCATGAACAGCAGGGGGAAGCCGAAGACGGCCGTCCGATACGTTGGACCCAAGTACCTAAGACCGCAGACGCTCCCCTGGAACGGGCTCGAGAGGTTCTTCATGTCCATCAGGTAGACGGCCTCGCCTCCGGCCGCCGGAGTATAGGCCTCTATCCAGCGCATGGTCTTGCCCCATGAGGGAACCGGCACCTTTAGGGTGTCCACGGCCACACCCGGATATCCCAGCAGCCCGGAGGCCAGCCGGAACGAGTCGTTGTTGCCGCTCTGATCAACCGCTTCTATTTTAAGATATGACCTGAGGAAGGCGGTGTCCGGCAGGGTGAACGGGTAGCTGGTGATCCCCCTGATGTTGCCGGCCATCTTCCAGCCTGTCAGCCACAGGTTGCCGCCGAAATCAAGGTAGGTTCTCAGGTCGGCAGTGCTGCCCGAGGCCATCAGTTCTGTATAATCGTCTCCATGCCACAGGACGGTGGAGAATGGGACCAGGTCAGCCAGCAGCGGCCTTTGGGTCGTATTGCCCATGTCATACTGCTGGTGTGCTATCCCCTCCAGAACGTAATCATAGAAGCTATCCTGGGCCGTGTCTCGCGGCCAGGGCCCGGTGGTCCAGTTTTTAGTCTCGTCCACCACCAGTACCCCCTGGTCCAGCGTCACCGGCCGCCCGTAGGCCCGCTCCGACAACGGGCTGTAGTTCCCGTCATGGTCAAAAGCCCTGACCTTATAGTAGTACCGGTGGGCCCCGGAAAGAGGTTGATCGGTGAAAGTGGTGTCGAGCAAAAGCGCCGTGTTCAGCGAGTCGTAGGAAGAGGTGTCGTCCACCGCCCGGTACAGCCGGTAGCCGGAGAGATCGAGTTCGGTGTTCTGCCTCCAAGTCAACTCTATCCCTTGGGCCACAGGCGCGGCCCTGAGATTGGCGGTAGCGTCCGGCGCCAGCCTCGGTATGCCATTGATCTCGAAGGCCGCCAGGCTGACGTAGCCCACAGTGTTCTGTGCCCTGACCGAGACGTAATAGAGAGAGTCGGTCATCAGGCCCTCCAGTGTATCGTTGTTCACCACCACCCAGCTCGAGTCCTGATACTGCCCGCTCTGCCGGCCATAGTAGACCCAGTAGCCGTCGATATTGTTCTCGTGGTTGGGCTCCCAGTTCACCACCAGCCTGGAGCCGTCGCCGACATCGGTAATCGTCAAACCACGAACTATGTCTGGATGCCTGGCCACTGAGGCCACCGCCGCCAGCCCGGCCCGGATGACCTCGGCGCAGTAGGGCACGCTGACGTAGGTGATGCTGTCCTGGTCCGAGTGGTACTTGGTGCTGAAGATGGTCTCGAAGCCCCAGGTGGCCGGAAAGCCGTAGGCCCAGAAGGGGTAGCTGTCGCTGCCGTAGCCGCCGGTTCCGTATATCGGGGTGAGATAGGTGTAGAGCTGGGTGGCCTGGCCCAGCAGGTCGCCCAGGTACTCGGCCCCAGAGTAGCGGTAGACCCGATAGGTGGTGGTGTTCTCGTAGTGGCCGATCATGTCGTAGTTGAACATGCCGAAGATCCTCATGCCCTGCTGGTAGGCCTGGGCCGCGTAGTGGAAACTGCCGTACAGTCCGTACTCCTCGGCGGCGAAGGTTACGAGCCGCACTGTCCTGGCCGGAGGATTAGAGGCCAGCACCCTGGCCATCTCCAGGGCGGCCACCGATCCGGTGCCGTTGTCGTCCACCCCCGGGGCGTGGAGGTAGGGATCGGTGTAGGTGATGGCGTCGTGATGCCCGCCGACGATCAGGCAGGAGGAGGTATCCTCGGTCCCGGGCATGGTGGCCACCACGTTTACCTGCATGTTGTTCCCCCAGGGGTCATAGTGGCTGGTGTAGAATGTGTCCAGCCTGACATCGGCGATTCCCATGTCAAGAAACCATTGACGGATGGAGTCGGCTACCTCGAACCGGTTCTGGGCCAGCATAAAACGTGTCCCCATTGCCTGCAGCCTAAGCAGGTAATTGCGGACCTGGGCCGTGTCCACCTGGGCCGCCAGGGCGGCTATGGCCGGATCGTAAGTCAGCCCCTTGCCGGAGAGCTTTGGGGTCGGATGGATAGGCAGGGGCTCCTCCGGCAGTGGCACGGCCATGGCGCCCAGCGGCATTAGTTTCCGGTCCATGCCGTCATCGGCCCGCACTACGAAGGCGTTGCCGCTTTCGACCAGTATCTGGCCGAGCCTCGACACTTCTTCCCTCCTAAGAGGCGTCTTTCCGGTTATCAGATAGGCCCCGTCCGGTGTGACGTCTCCCAGGTGCCTGGCCTGGATACCCTTCCCCGCCGCCCGCAGGGCATCATGCCGACTGCCGCCAACCACCAAGCCGTCCTCTAGTTTCAAATAGACCGGCAGGCCCGTCTGCCGAGCAATCGAGAGAGCCTCATCTAAGTTCGTGGCTTGTAGATATACCAGTCCGGCAGGCGCCTGGCCGGCCCAGGCCGCGGCGGCGATCGACAGCAGGAAAGCGGCGATGAGCAATGATCTGATCTTCAATGTTGTGCCCTTTTTCTAATTCTTTTGCTTTTACCGGCTGTATATGGAAAGACTTTTTCCGTAATCCGTCGAAAACTTCTCCGCGCTCTCTGCGGTTAAGGGAAACCTACCGCATGGCCCTTAGCCTCTGTATTCTCTCCTCGATCGGCGGGTGGGTAGAGAACAAGGACATAAGGCTCTTTCCCGAGAGCGGATTGACGATGAACATGTGGGCCGAGGACGGGTTGGCGTTGGCGATGGGCAATCTCTTGGCGGCCATGCCCAATTTCTCCAGAGCCGAGGCCAGACCATAGGGGGTGCCGGCAATGGCCGCGCCCGAGGCGTCGGCCTGATACTCCCGGGTGCGGGAGATCCACATCTGCACCAGCAGGGCGGCTATAGGCGCCAGGATGGCCATGGCCAGAAGGCCGATGACATTGCCCCCGCGGTCGCGGTCGTTTCCGTACACGCCGAACATGGCCCCGAAACTGGCCATCCGGGCCAGCATGGTGATGGCCCCGGCCAACGTGGCCACGATGGAGCCAATTAGTATGTCCCGATTCCTCACATGGCCTAATTCATGGGCGATGACCCCCTCCAGCTCCTGCCGGTTCAAAATCTGCATGATGCCGGCCGTCACCGCCACCGCAGCGTGCTGGGGATTGCGGCCGGTGGCGAAGGCGTTGGGCGAGGCCGAGGGGATGACGTAGACCTTGGGCATGGGCAGGCCGGCCCGGGTGGCCAGGCTGCGGACCATGGCATAGAGTTCCGGGGCCTCGGCCTCGGACACCGGCTGGGCATGGTAGGACAGGAGCGCTATCTTATCCGAGAACCAGTAGGCCCCCAGGTTCATGACCGCGGCTAGCACCAGGGCCATTACCATACCCTGCTGTCCGCCCAGGTACTGGCCTAAGAGCACGAAGCCCACAGTCATCAGGGTCATCAGAGCGATGGTCTTGACTTCGTTCATGTCCTTTTCGATTTTGTTTTGTTTTTTTTAATTTGATTTCACTATCCTTCCCCCCGGCCCGCCGCCGGAGTGGTCCAACTCCTGGAACCAGCCGTTCTCGAACCCCAGTGCCTCGGCCCTATCCACAGCTCTTTGATATTCCTCGAAAGTGACGCCGCGCGACAGCTCCAGCATCCCTGTCGCCCGGTGGGCTGGAAAGTACTGAGCCATCAAAGAGAGGTAGACGCGGGGAGAGATCTCCCGGGCTAAAAACTCCAGACATTCCTCGGACTGCGACAGGTTGTTGGGCAGCACCAGGTGGCGCACCAGCATCCCGCGGTAGGCCACGCCCTGCTGGTCGAGCCTCAAAGGCCCCACCTGCCGCCACATCTCCCTGAGAGCCTGCTTGGAGACCTCAGGATAATCGGCCGCGCCCGAATATCTCTGGGCCACCTGCGGATCCATATAGCGGATGTCCGGCATATAGATGTCCACCAGGCCGTCCAGGAGACCCAGCGAATTCAAAGAGTCGTAGCCGCTGGAGTTGTAGACCAGAGGTATCCTGAGGCCCCTCTCGGCCGCTATCTCCAAAGAGATTATGATCTGGGCCACCATGTGAGAGGGCGTGACAAAATTGATGTTGTGGCAGCCCTGCCTCTGGAGATCGAGCATCATCCCGGCCAGTTCACAGAACGAGACCTCCCGCCCCTGGCCCAGCTGGCTGATGGGCCAGTTCTGACAATAGACGCAGGACAGATTGCAGTTGGAGAAGAAGATGGTGCCCGAGCCGCGGCTGCCCGATATCGGCGGCTCCTCGCCGTGGTGGGCATTCCAGCTGGCCACGGCCGGCAGCCGGCCGGAACGGCAGTAGCCGGTGCGGCCCCA
>FWPV01011083.1_pt1 | contig 14483 bp, 10 predicted proteins | sample 2228371 | NCBI WGS metagenome assembly FWPV01 (sample SAMEA103939776, study PRJEB20133) | metagenome
TTAGCGCTTCTTCGATTAAGTCGCAAAGAATATGATAAATAAGCATATGAGCTTCTTGAATTCTGGGAGTATCGTCGCTTGGCACCACCACGCTTAAATTACAAAGATTTTTGAGCTTCCCACCATCTTTCCCCAAAAGACCAATAGTTTTCAGACCTTGTTTTTTTGCTTGTTCTACTGCCTTGATGACATTTTCAGAATTTCCAGAGGTGGAAAGCCCAAGCAAAATATCTCCTTCTCTACCTAGCGCTTCCACTTGGCGAGAAAAAATAGTAGCGAAATCGTAATCATTAGCCCAGGCAGTAACTACAGAAGTGTCACAAGTTAAAGCAATTGCCGGCAATCCCCGACGTTCTTTTTTAAATCTTCCTACCAATTCCCCTGCAATATGCTGGGCATCAGCAGCGGAACCGCCATTGCCACAAATTAAGATTTTTCTTCCGGCTTTTAGGGCAGAAATACAAATTTGAGCTGCCTTATCTATTTTTTCTACTAAATTTTCCAAAACTTTCTCCTTGGTAGCAATACTGTCTTTAATTTGCGCTTTGATTTTATTCATAAGTCCAATTTTATCTTGTGGATGACAGCAAATTTTTTTTATGAAATAAAGGAAAGGAACTTTGCGGTTATCGGGCGCTAAGCTTGCAGATGTTTCAAAGCTTGTTCCACCCTTTCATCCACTGAACCAGAAATTAATTTAAAATCAATTTTGCTTTCTTCTAGGTATTGACGGTAGCGGTCATCAATCATTTTTTGGAATTGAGGATCAGGAGAACGTACCCCATCAGCTTCAAGAGGAAATTCAATGGGCAAGTAAAAAATACGATCATATTTGGCGTTGCGCTCCACTAAATAACGAATAACCTCAACTACTTTAGGTTCTTTCAGAATTACTTCGCCATAAATAAAATAATCCCACAAAGTTTTATCGGCTATCCAATTTTCCCCTGAATTTCTTTCCAATTCAAGTTGTCTTGCCACTAACCAAATTTGCGTTTCTGGAGGAGTATTTTCATTAATAACAAAACCTTTTTGGATGGCTTCTTCGCGTACAATATCCTTTAAAATTGGATAGTGAAGTTTTTGAGAAAGTTTCTTTGCTAAGGTTGATTTTCCTACCCCATGAGAACCAACAATGGCAATGCGCATAAAATTAAAAAAATTTTAATGTGATGAAATTATTATAAGATAAAAATTTTAAAATCGCAAGGAAAATTTAGGCAAATAAAAAGCCTTAAGAAACCAATCTCAAGGCTTATTAAAGAATAATTCACCATTGACAATTTGTGGCTTTTTTCCATTCATCTATCACATGAGATAATGCTTGGAAGGCTTTTCCCTTTAAACCTACGTCTTCCCGGGCGATAACAAGAATTCTTTTCATCGCTTCTCCTTTTCCTTTTTCCCAAGATTTGTATGCCTTTTGTAACACAGGATGGCAAAAATCCTCAGGAGAAAGCAGCAACATAGCCAAAAAATAGTTAAGCTGATCTTTGGCATTAAAGAGGTAGGGGGAGGTCCTTTCTTCCAAGGAAATGTCTGGCAAAAAGAAAGGTGTCCCCACTCTTTTGCCAATCGCCCAGTAACGATCAACTTCCTCGCAAGGAGAGAGGGTCATCTTGTCAGCTGCCCGAATTACTTCTCCAATGAGGTAATCGGGAGGCTTCATGTTGGGTGTGATTCCTTTATTAAAGAAATCATGACAGCGAATGGCATTCGCCACGATCAAACTTCTACAGCCCAAATTAATGGCTAAATCTACTCCCACCACATGATGAAGTTTGATTGCGCTTTCCCGCATTTCTTTATAACGAGGATGATTTTTTCTGGGAATAAAGAATCTCCCCGCATCATGAAAAACACAGGCCTCTTCAATGAGGAAGTCAATCTTTGACTTGGGAAAATTCCCCAGTTCTTCTCCAATCAAAGAAGCAAACTGTGCGGCCAGAATCCAAACATCTCCGGCATGCGCTAACCCATGGTCTTTATTATTGACAAAATCCTCAATAAGGTCTGGAAAATCCTCTTGAAAACTCTGAGGCGCTTGGACAAAACGTGTACAAAGTACTTCCTTCCAATAGCTTATAAACCACTTTCTTTTCTCAACAAGCTCTTTTTCGCAAAAACCATCCAGAATAAACACTTGCTTCCTCCTCTAATCCAAAACTGCCAAAAGTTTGATAAGGAACAGATTCTTATATTAACAAAAGTTCTTCTTTTCGTAAACCCCCTTTCTTGGGAAAAGAGATTTTCTCTTACAAAAATTTAACGATGATAATATTGCAAGTACCAATCTGCAAATTTCCTTACCCCTTCTTCGATAGGAGTTTGAGGATCAAAGCCAAGCATGTCGCGCGCCTTAGAAATATCGGCAAAAGTAACAGGCACATCCCCTGGCTGCATAGGCAGCTGCTTGATGAGAGCTTTTTTCCCTAGCGCAGTTTCAATCACCTGGATAAAATATTTCAGCTCCACAGTGCGAGAATTGCCTAAATTAAAAATTTCATAAGGATAATTCTTATCCAAAGCCGCGATAATGCCAGCTACAATATCGTCAATATAGGTAAAATCTCTCCTTGTAGTGCCGTCCCCGTACATTTCAATTGGCTTCCCTGCTAAAATTAACTTGGAGAATTTAAAGAGCGCCATATCTGGTCTACCCCAAGGACCATAAACTGTAAAAAAACGCAAGCACGAGACATTTAAGCCATACAGATGATGATAAGTGTAGCATAATAGCTCCCCTGCTCTTTTTGTGGCCGCATAGGGAGAAATGGGAAGATCAACGGGATCAGATTCGGAAAAAGGAATTTTGGCATTGCCGCCATAAACTGAAGAAGAAGAAGCGAAAACAAAATTTTGCACTCCAAATGCGCGGGCAAGTTCCAAAAGATTTAAAGTGCCGCGTACATTTGTATCCTGATAAATAAAAGGGTTTTCAAGCGAAGCGCGCACCCCTGCCCGAGCAGCTAGATGAATAATTTTATCAAAAATATTGTCTTGAAAAATACGCGTTAAGGTATCAAAATCACGGATATCCGCCCGATAAAGCCGGTATCCTGGTTTTCCAAAAAATTCTTGAACGCGCCGTTCTTTTAATGCAGGATCGTAATAGTCGTTAAAATCATCAATACAAACCACCTCGTTTCCCCGTTCGAGTAATCTTCTTGTGGTATGACTGCCAATAAATCCCGCTCCTCCTGTAATTAAAATTTTCATGTTCAAAAATTAAAAATCAAAATTTAAAAATCTAAAAATTTTTAATTTTGAATTGCAGTTTTTATTTTTTCATTTTTCATTTTTAGTTACGAAGACAAATTTTTTCTAAAATATTCCAAAGTTCTCCTCATCCCTTCTTCTAGATCGATTCCTGGCTGCCAGCCAAAAGTTTCTTCCGCCAAAGCATAATCAAGACAGCTCCGCCTTTGTTCCCCTAGTTTTGCTGGACCGTGCAATTCTGGTATATTTCTTCCTGCTAATTTATTAATTTTTTGGAAAAGTTCGTTTACTGTAGTTTCCTTTGCTGTCCCTATATTAAAACTTCCTTGAAAATTTCCAAATAAAGAAACTAAATTTGCTTTTACCACATCTTCTATATAAACATAGTCGCGAGTCTGCAGACCATCACCGTTAATTACGGGCTGCTCTTCTTTCAAAATTTTTTCCGAAAAAATTGCAATCACTCCTGCTTCCCCCCTGCTATCTTGCCTTGGACCATAAACATTGGCATATCGTAACGCGACATAAGGAAGATGAAAAACTTTTTGATAATAATATAAATATTTTTCGCTCGCTAGCTTCGCTATTCCATAAGGAGACAAAGGATTGGCCGGATAATTTTCCTTTGTTGGTATGACGTCTGCTTCTCCATATAGTGCGCCGCCAGAAGAAGCAAAAACTACTTTTTTCACGTCGTGTTTCCGACAATTTTCTAATAAATTAATAATCCCTAAAATATTCGCTTTGGCATCAAAAAGAGGATCTTCTACAGATTTACGCACATTCATCTGGGCAGCATGGTGATCAACTAAATCAGGGTTTTCTTTTTGAAAAATCTCTTCCAGTTCAGAAGATTGCACATCTATCTGATAAAAGAGAGCTTTTTGATTAATGTTTTCTTGCTTTCCTGTGGATAAATTATCCACTACGATAACTTGGTGGCCTTTATTGATCAAAGCATCAACAATATGAGAGCCGATAAAACCTGCCCCTCCCGTGACTAAGATTTTTTTCGTTTTGTTCATAAAAAATTAAAACCTAAACCAACCCAGATAAAATTCCTAATTTCTAATTGACCTAGTCTCTAAATAAATTCCCAATGACCAAACCCCAATGACCAATCAATGCCATAATGCCCAATGACCAATTATTTGGGATTTGAGAATTGGGATTTAATTGGTCATTGGGCATTAGAATTTGATTAGGAATTAGAAATTGGGAATTAGAAATTTCCTTTGTTTATTTTTCTTTTATTTTCCAATCGTAAGGAATGTCGTTAATATAGGGATCAATGCGAAATTCATCCGGTTCTTTATAGTTATAAACTTCGGTGGTGATATTTACCACATAAGCTTCCTCATATCCGATAGCCTTGAAACCGTGAAAAACCAAAGGAGGGATCTGCAAAAGCATAGGATTGTGTTCGCCCATGAAAAATTCGTTAATCTCGCCGTAAGTTGGGGAGTCTTCTCGATTATCGTACAAAACTACTTTCATCATTCCCTTCACAACGACAAAATTATCTGTTTGTTTCTTATGATAATGCCAAGCTTTCACCACTCCAGGATAAGCAGTGGTCATGTAAACTTGACCAAATTTAATAAATTCCGGGTCGTCGGCGCGTAACATTTCCATCAGTCTTCCTCGTTCATCAGGAATTGTTTTTAGCTTTTTAATTTTTACGCCATTAATTAAATTCATGACTCTATTTTAAAAGAAATTTCTCTTTTAAGCAAAACCCCGTAGTAGAATTTTGCTAGTTGCCTTTTAAATTTTCGGGAAAAGTGAGGTGTTCTTTTAACTTAGGTTTTTGAAGAATGATGGTTTCTGAATTTTAAAATCGCAACTTGGATTTAATAGCCAAAATTTCACGGGGAGGCAAAATCTCCATTGCCTTCTGCAATATCATACAAATCTATTTTGTCGGGCCGCTCATATAAAATTTCCGCACCTGCCCTAAGATGGGCTCTCGGCTGATGATTTTTTTCCAACTGGGTATCCTCATTAATTTTGTTACTTCGAGACTCTTGTGCTGCTTTAGCGGACATTTCTTCTTTTTGTTGTTCCTGTAAAAACTGATCCAACCAGAACTTAGGTTCTTGCAAGTTGTTTTCTTTTTTTATTGCCTTTGTTTTTTCTTGTTTCAATTCTTCCATGGGCGGTTGCTTAATATGTGCTTCTGGCTCTTTGGGAGTAAAAATTTTTGGTTCTTCTTTAGAAGGAAGAACAAGAGGAGCCTCTGGTTTAATTTCAGCAGGTTTCTCTGCTTCTTTTTTCTCTTCCATTTTCATATCCGGGGCATGCAAAAAATGCTTGGGCTTCCAGGGATAAGAAACAATATAAATCAAAAGCCAAGCTAAAAATGCTAATCCTAAAATTCGGGGAAAATACATGCTCAAAGTAAGCCAAAAAGCATCAGAAACTCGCGGCGGATCCAAAAGGCGAAAAGTAACTAAATCTCCTCCCCCATGATAATCTTTGCCGTTTTGGAATAAAACAAAAGTAATAGCTGAAGCGATCTGCCAGGCCTGATCTGGATCAACTGACCTTGCCTTTATTTCCAAGATCCCTTCCCTGGTTGCCTTCCCTTTAATTGCTTTCTGCCATTTTTTGATACGGTCGTTATCTTCATTGCCAAAGGAGTCCCAGATATTGGTGTTTGCTCTCAGAACCTTGTCCATGAAGTTCTGGCTTTCAATAAAAACTTGAAAATTTTTTGCTAAACGCTCCTGGGCTTGTAAAGTGGTAAGAGCATCAAAATCAGGACGCAAATGCTGGACAATTAAAACTCTTACTTTTGCTTGAAAAAACAAAGGATTAAAAAAAGAATAGATTGAGCTGAAAATCAAAGCAGCAAGAAAAAAAACGGCTAAAATTAGCCAAATTTTTTCTTTGATGCTCAAGAAAAAATTTCGCATACTTCCGCAAAAAATAAAAAGTGTTAAGAGATCATCTTAACACTTGCTTTTTTCTCCGTCAAGAGAATGTAATGTATTATATACCTCGCATAGTTTCAAACTCTTCTAGTTCCTATTTTAATGAAGGCCACCATAATCTGCAATCTATAAAAAAAATGACGACTTTTATCAACATAAATGCCGCATATCATAACAAAGAAAGAACCGAAAACTTAGAATTTATTGATTTTGACTTTCTTTTCTTGTAAAAAACTCTGAATTTCTTCAGGATGCGCTATATCTTCCAAAACAATTTTCCCCCCTTCTTTTAACTCAATTTCTATATTGCCGAAATGAAAAAGGGTGGCGATCATTCCTTGGATTTCGGTTTTTATCCCCCCAACTTCTGCGTAGTAAATTTCCGCCAGCTCCCTTTTAAAAAAATTGCTTTTTTGGGCAATAATGATACGCTGGTCAGTAAAAATGTAAAGATCAAAAAACCATTTGATGATTTCTTTCGCTAAAAATAAAAGCACAAGACCCAACCAAACAAAAAAAATGATGCGGCTAAAAGAATATTGCAAAAGAATCTGCACGAGAAGCAGGGGAATAGCGACATAAAGTGCAGCTAAAGCAAGGGGCCAAAAAAGCCGCACATAAGTTTTGCGGATTTTAAAAAGCTCTTTTTCTTCTTGGTTTGGTTCTTCTTGTAATTTTTCTTCCTCTGACATAAAATTATTTTGAGAAAACCTTAAACTTTAAACTGTAAACCATAAAACTAAGTATGAAAAAAAGTAAATGGGTTTACCGCATTTGGCTCATCATCACTATTATAGCAGTTTTGGGAATGCTTGTCTTTACCATTGCCCCGCTTATTAGATAAATCTCAAATCTCAAAAATCAAATCTCCCCGAAGGAAAGCCAAAGGCTTCCTACGGGGCAGGCAAAACCACAACTCAAAAATAAAAACTTATGAGGGTTAATAACGCAAAACAAAACCTATACAAACGAGTCTATGTCTACGTTCTAAAAGTAGTTAAGTTTGCAGAGAAATTATCGGAAAGTTCTGTTAGTAAAATAATGGGGGTCAACTTTTAAGAAGTGGAACAAGCGTTACTGCTAATCTAGTAGAAGCAAGATCAGCAAGTTCTAAAAAAGATTACATTAATTTCTATCAATATGCACTTAAGTCTGCTAATGAAACAAAACTTTGGGTTGGATTTTTAAAAGATACAGGAAAGGCAAACAAAAAGAAGCAGAAGATTTGCTAGCTGAAACGGTCGAAATTACAAAAATTCTTGCTTCAAGTATCATAACCATGAAAGGTAAAAAATAATTTTGAGTTTTAAGAGGTAATTTTGAGATTTGAGATTTGAATTTTAAGATTTAAAAAAATAAAAAAGCCTGTTTTGGGCTTTTTTATTTTTTCAGCACTGCCAAAAAAGCCTCTGGGGGAATATCTACTCTCCCCTTCTCTTTCATTTTCTTTTTCCCCCTTTTTTGTTTTTCTAAAAGCTTCATTTTGCGCGTCACATCACCGCCATACAATTTAGCCGTGACATCTTTGCGCCACGCTCGCAAAGTTTCCCGAGCAATGATATTGCCGCCGATTGCCGCCTGCAGGGCTACTTGAAACATTTGCTGAGGAATAACCTCTTTCAATTTTTTCACTATTTTCCTTCCTTCTGTTTGAGCAATACTGCGATGCACCACAGAAGATAAAGCATCCACTTTTTCTCCTGCCACCAAAATATCTAAGCGCACCAAATCCTCCGGCCGAAAATCTAAAATTTCATAGCTGAATGAACCAAATCCTTTAGTTAAACTTTTTAATAAATCATGGAAATCTACGACTAAATTAGCTAAAGGAATTTCATAAGTTAATAAGACTCTCTCTGGATCAAGATAGGACATGTTCTTCATCGCTCCTCTTTTATTCTGCACCATTTCCATTATTTCTCCTAAATACTCTTTGGGAGAAATGATTTCCACTTTTGCCCATAATTCTTGAATTTCTCTGTACAGCGAGGCGTCCGGGAGCTCCGCGGCGCTGTGGATAATTTTTTCTCTGCTTTTGTTATCTATAATTTTATAAGAAACAGAGGGAGTGGTAATTACCAAGTCCAAACCAAATTCTCTTTTAAGTCTTTCTTTGGTTATTTCCAAGTGCAGCAACCCCAAAAAACCTCCTTGAAAACCATTGCCCAAAGCAACGCTATGCACTGCCGTAAATTCCAAAGCCGCATCATTAAGCTTCAATTTGGATAAAGCGTCTCTTAAAAGATTAATTTCTTTTCCTTGTTTGGGATAAAAACCAGCATAAACAACCGGCTTTGGCTGTCTGTAACCAGGAAGAGGGATGATTTTCTCACTGTCTTCTTCTAAGACAATAGTGTCTCCTACTCGGCAATCCCCCACCTCTTTCAAACCCGTAACAATATAACCTACCTCCCCTAAATTTAAAGAAGAAGCGGGTAAAAATTCCGGTTTAAAATATCCTAACTCTTTCACTTCGCTTTCTTTTTTTGTGCCTAAAAAGAAAATTTTGTCACCCTTATTAATTTTTCCATCAACTAAACGCACATAAGCTATTACCCCTTGATATGGATCAAAATGAGAATCAAAAATTAAGGCCCGTAAAGGTTTTTCCCTCCCCTTTGGCGGCGGGATTCTTTTGACTACTTGGGCGATGATTTCTTTTACGCCTTGTCCGGTTTTCCCGGAGGCAAAAAGAATCTCCTTTTCACTAATTCCCAGAGTTTTGCTTATGGCTGAAGCAGTTTTTTTTGGCTCCGCGTTGGGCAGGTCAATTTTGTTTACCACGGGAATTAAAACAAGATTTTCCTGCAAAGCCAAATAAACATTGGCAAGAGTTTGGGCTTGAATCCCCCGCGTTGCATCAACTAATAAAATAGCTCCTTCAACTGCGGCAAGACTGCGTGAAACTTCATAAGTAAAATCCACATGCCCTGGCGTGTCTATAAGATTTAAAATATATCCTTGATATTCCATGCGCACCGGCTGTAATTTGATGGTAATCCCTCTTTCTCTTTCCAACTCCATCTGATCCAGAAATTGCTCCCTCATCTCCCTTTTTGATACAGTTTTTGTCAATTCTAAAAAACGATCCGCGAGTGTGGATTTTCCGTGATCTATATGAGCAATGATGCAGAAATTACGAATTTTGTTTTGGATCATAAAAATCAAAAACACTGATGAAATTCCCAATTCCCAATTTCTAATTGACCTAATCTCTAAATAAATTCCCAATGACCAAACCCCAATGCCCAATCAATGCCATAATGTCCAATGACCAATTATTTGGGATTTGAGAATTGGGATTTGATTGGTCATTGGTTAGTGGAAATTAGGATTTGATTAGGAATTAGAAATTGGAAATTAGAAATTTACTTTGCTTGGTTTTGGGCATTTGGTTTCTAGTCCGTTAATAAGTCTACGGGGTATTTTCTTAAAATCTTCTCCATGCTTTCAACCATGTCGATATTTCCTCAATCTTTAAAAACCAAGATAAAAGCAAGTATAAAAGAAAACCGCCCCCTAGAGCAAGAATGGTCTGAAAAAGCAATCCGAGCCCTGTATGGGTATCAAAAACTAAAGACAAAGGAGTTTTTAACCATTGCCCCAAAAACCCCGAAAGTAAAGAGGCAATTATCACTTTTAATAAAAAAGAAAGCAAATTCCCGCCGTCTATGCCTCCCAAACGGCGATATAAAAAATAAATTAAAATGACCATATTAAAAATGGCATGGACGGAAAAAGCGAGCGCCAGTCCCGCCACTCCTATTTTTGAGGATAAATAAAATCCCAAGATAAGGTTTAAGACAATACTCGCCATGCTGGCAAGTAAAGGCGTGATGGTGTCTTGAAGAGCGAAAAAAGCTCTTGCCAAGAGAGGAATGAGACTTTGAGCGAAAATACTCAGAGCAAAAAACCCTAAGGCGTTGAGGGTTAATTTGGTATCCTCCCAATCAAAATGCCCTGTACCTAAAATCAGACGCACAATCTGGGCTCTGAAAACCAGCATAAAAATACTGACGGGGATAATTAAATATAGTATTTGCTTCACTGCAGAAGAAAGATTCTGTTTGAATTTTTGGGATTCATCACGTGCGAAATTTTCTGCCAAAGAAGGAAAGGCGGCAATGGCGAAAGAAAGTCCGATGATACCGATGGGAAAATACTGCAGGTCATTCGCTAAATTAAAAACCGCTACACTACCGGCAGAAAGAAAAGATGCTAAAAAGGTAATGAATAAAAGATTAATTTGATTGGCGGCTAATCCCATCATACGCGGCAAAATCAATTTGCCGATTTTCTTTACGCCTTTATTTTTTAAATCAAGAATAAAAGAATAATGAAAGCCGCAAGCCAAGACCGAAGGAAGCTGCACAAGCATATGCAGAAAAGCGCCTAGAGCCACACCCCAGGCAAGACCGGAAAGTCCTATGCAGGGAACAAAAAAGATGGCGCCAAAAATTATTCCCAGATTATAAAAAAGAGGGGCTATGGCGTAAGCAACAAATCTTTTAAAGGAATTTAAAATACCCGAGAAGACATTGCTTACTCCTAAAAAAAGAGGACTTAAAAACATAATACGGGTGAATAAAACAGCCAATTCCCTCTTCTCCCCACTGAATCCTGGGGCAATAAAAAAAATAAGCCAAGGCGCGAAAAAAAATAAAATCGCAGAAATTATAGTAACAGCTAAAATAGTGAAATTCAAAACTATGGAGGCAAGCTGCCAAGCTTCTTTTTTGTCTTCTTTTTGCAAATAAAGGGTAAAAACTGGAATGAAAGCGGCAGAAAGAGCGCCAAGCACTATGAGGTGGAATACGAAATCAGGGATGCGAAAAGCGGCATAATAAGCATCCAAGGTATCCCCTGCTCCGAATTTACCGGCCAGCACCCTGCTTCTTAAAATTCCTAAAAGCCGGCTTAGAAAAGAAGCAGCCGCTAAAATGGCAGCGGCAAAAAATATTCCTTTGTGATTCTTTTTAGTTTTAAAATAAGACCAAAACTTTTCTAACATAAAGCAAAATTTTTGTGGTTTTCAATTTTAGAATCGGATCCCCCAATTTTGATCTTCAAACAATCTATTTTGATAAATTGCCTGTTCATTTTTTAATTGAACTCCTTGAGGGAAAGAAGACCGCGCTTGCAGAAAATTAGGCCAAGAAATCATCCCTTCATAGTAACTGCCTAAACTGCCACTTTGTTTCTGCACAAAAACATCAAAGGATGGTTTTTCCAAAAAATTGTGCAAAGATAATTTTTGCGGCAGACGATATTTAATATATGCCTCACGGGCTTCTTCCGGAGGAGTTGCCAGCCAATTGGCAAAAACGGTTTTATCACTCTCTTCGTAAATCTCGGTGCCTGAGCGGGGATCTCGTCGAAGATTTTGAAAGACTTTCGTCAAATCCAAATCCTCTAAGTACCCTCGAAAATTTTCTTTTCGCTCCTCTTCTTGACGGCGATCAGGAATTTCGCTTTCCTTTGCAAAACCGCCCGCCTCTAACAATATCGCGCCTTTCGGCACATAAAATCTCACATAATCATAATTTGTTTTCAGCCACCAATCTTCTTCATCAGGCAACTTCGGATCGCCTTCTTTTTTTCCTTGATGGGTTCTTTTTATTCTTACGGTATCAATAATACTGCCATCGTCACTAATGTTTATTTCGTGGCGGATTTCCTCTTTGATGAGAGCATCGGTCTTGTGACCGCCAATATTGGTATTGACCACGCTTAGATAATCAAAAGAGGCGGGCAAAAGCTCTCCTGCCCAGTGCAATTCTCTGACAATGTTCTGCGCTTGAGGATTGTTAAAAAACAAAAGTATATGCTTCTCTTTTAAATTTTTATGGAGAATCTGAACAATTTTTGGCCAATCCTTTTTTTCTGCCTGAAAAACTTTTTCTAAAATCTTTGGGGTGAGATCGGCAATAAACTGCTTAGGCCTGTTTTCTTCTCTGTCGTAATTAATTTCTACTTCGTATTGAGTTTTTTCTACAAAATTCTGAGCATCCACTGTAACGCCGTATTCCGGCATGGCAATAGGACCTGTAAATTCCAATAGTCCCTCAATGAGAGTGGGGGTAACGGCAATCACTCCGTCAACAGTGGGACCGCCTGTTTTTTCATAAAAGAGGGCGATTTTTCGGGCAGAAGTAGGAAAATCCGCAAACCAATTGGCGTCGCGCATAAACCAGCGATTGGTCAATTTTTGCAAAGGAAGCGGCGATGTAATTTTTTCTTTAAGCTGTCCGTCGGGATTATAGATGCCGTCAACTGCAATTTTTTTCACTTTGCCTTGATCAATATCCAATACGGCGTAAGTGCCAATAAAACCTCCGGTGGCGCGCAGTTCTCGATTGTTTTGAAAAACGAATAAATATTGACGGGGATGATCGTGCCCCAAAATCTGCAAAAATACTTGAGCAAACTGTGCTGCTTTTTTAATTCCCTCCTGAATAGGAGGAAGTTGTTCTTTTAATTTTTTCACTTCCTCCGAGGCCTCCTGGGGTAAATCATCTGTTTTTACATTTTCTAGGTGTTTTCTTGCAGATTCGGCATATCTTTCCGCCTCTCCTAGATTCCGAGAACTTTGTAAAATTGCTTCTGTCAAAGTCAAACTTGGTCCTTCTTTTTCTCCAGTCACCATCCCTTCTAAAATCTCCAGATTTAAAAATGCTTGGGAAGCAAGAGTAAAGTTTTTCCCTAAAAGAGAAATATCTCTTCCTGCTTTGATAAGATTTTCGTAAGAAAGGTATTTGGTATCTCCGGTAATAAAACCAAAGGCCTTAAAAAATAAATCGCCCTTCATTCCTATTTGGGAAAGAGCGCTTTGAAAATAGCGATGAGCTGCTTCAAATTTTTTAGGAAGATCTTCAAATCTTCCCTCTTGAAAATCCACTTTTGCGGCAAGCAAGCTGACATAACCTTTTTGGCTGTCCTTGATTATCGCCTCTTTACTGGATACTCCGAGATAATAAATATGCAAAACATAAACAAACATTGCGATTGCAACAGCGAAGATGACAAAAAATAAAAATGGTTTTTTAATCTTCTGCCATCGCCAAGAAAAAAAAGTAAATTTTTTGCTCCAAGCGGAAATCGCGGGCGCGGAAAGCGCGGATTTCCCTCCCTCAGTGAAAAAAGCAGGCAATTCTTCTTTCTTTTCTCTGAGAAGCGGCTCTTTTTTTGGTTCATTTTTTGGCGGGTTTTTGGGAGGCAGGAAAACCTCTTTTTTTTCAATATTATTCAAATCCCTTAAAAGTTCTTCGCGTGAAGGCAGTTTTTTAAAAATCCTCTTATCAAAAGAGGGAGCGGAAGATTTACGGAGGCGAGCTTCTGGCAAAAGAACTTTTGGTACAGGATATATCTTTTTCTCCCTTTTTTCTTGATAAAAATGATAAGGCTTATCATAGGAAATCAAAAATGTTTTTCTTTCCTCCTCCCTTCTTCTCAAATTCAAAATCCGCTCTTTGCTTATTTTTTGAGCTAAATCGCCTTTTGGTCTGATATCAAAAATCTTCATGTTTAGCTTTGGAAATTTTCTTTATTTTACCATAAATTTATGCTGCTTCATATACCTTTAAGGTTTCTTTGGCGGTCTTTTGCCAAGAGAATCTATCTACCAAGAAAAGCCCCTTTTTCCGCAAATCTTCTCTTTTATTGCCATCCAGAGCCAATATTTTCAAAGCCGCTTTTATGCTGGCAATGTCCTGGGGGTCAAAAAACAAAGCGGCATTATCCAGAATTTCCGGAAGGGAAGAAACTTTTGATGCAGCCACAGGGCAGCCGCAAGACATAGCTTCGAGCGGAGGAAGGCCAAATCCTTCATAGAGAGAAGGGAAAATAAATGCAGAAGCGGCATTGTATAAAAGCGGCAAATCGCTTTCCTCGATAAATCCCGGCAGTAAAACTTTTTCCTCCAAATGCAACTCCTTAATTTTTTCCTGAATTTGGGGAGCAAGAGGGTCTGGCTTTCCCGCGATCACAAGATTGTAATCCAGTTTTGTTTCCCGCAAAAATTGCTGAAACGCCTCAATTAATCTTGGCAAGTTCTTGTGTTTGAGCCAAACTCCCACATATAAAAAGAAAGGGCGATGTAGTTTTAATCTTTGGCGCAAATTTTTTATTTTTTCAGCATTATCAATAACTCTATATTGATCTCGTTCCACGGCTTCGTAAATTACTTTTATTTTTTTCTCCGGAACATGCATAATTTTCTGCAAATCTTTTTTGGTATGGAAAGAAACGGTGATGATTTTTTTTGCTTTTTCCACCGCGCTTTTCAGCACTTCCCGGTAAGCAAAATTATGCAAAGCTCCTTTCATGCGT
>FWPV01011088.1_pt1 | contig 14476 bp, 14 predicted proteins | sample 2228371 | NCBI WGS metagenome assembly FWPV01 (sample SAMEA103939776, study PRJEB20133) | metagenome
TGAATACATCACCCTCTTTAATTTTGAAAAACGCTTCCCCTATAAGGTAATTATGGGCGAGTAAGGCGGTCACCCCGTATTGACCGGCCAGGCTGAATTGAGTTAACTTTTGTGCATCGGTACTGACAAAAGCAGGATTGTTCTTTGGCTGTTGGATGATCTCCGCTTGTAAGAGAAGCGGGTGAAACAATCCAACCGGGTAAGGGCTGGATTGGGGTTTTGCCACCTGTTCGATGAAGGATTCCAACGGGTTCTGGGTCAGTTGAATAATAAATGGAGGACGTCCGTCCAGATAAACAGGCAAACCGGTGATAGGGATGGCTTTATCCATTGGCAAAAGGATTGAATTGATCAAAAGAGGTAACAACAAGAAAAATTTCGTTAATTTCATCGTGATTCTTAAGACTGGATAGATTGAGGAATGTTTATGGTTATAATTTAGTAGTATTTCGGTGATAAATCAATATCGTTTAGCGGGTTGTAAACATCCTGTAAGTTCGGGCTTACCGGCAACTTGTTTAAGAAAAGAGCAATCCACCACTCGGGGGCATGGTATAATTTAGGAAATTTTGACCGTTTGGCACTTGTTCAGGTTTAAGGAGAACTCTATATGTCTGGTCATTCCAAGTGGGCAACCATTAAACGCAAGAAAGGCGCTATGGACGCCAAGCGAGGGCAATTGTTTACCCGCCTGACGCGGGAAATTGTCCTTGCGGCTCGGGAAGGTGGTGGAGACCCGGCAACCAATTTTCGGCTGAGACTGGCAGTTGAAAAGGCGCGCAGTCAGAACATGCCCAAAGAAAATATTGAACGGGCGATTAAACGCGGTACGGGCGAATCGAAAGAAGGTGCAGCGTTTGAAGAGGTATTTTACGAGGGGTATGCACCTCACGGTGTTGCATTAATGATTGAATGTGTGACAGAAAACCGCAACCGCACGGTGGCGGAAATACGCCATGTTCTCACCCGCGCAGGCGGAAGTCTTGGCGAGGCCGGTTCGGTAGCCTGGCAGTTTAAGCGTGCTGCTTATTTTGCCGTGCCCGGTGATGAGTCAGTCATGGAAAAATTGTTCGATGTGGCTGTAGTGGCCGGTGCTGAAGATGTCAATTATGATGATGGGACGATTGAGATTATTGGCCCGGTTGAATCGTTCAAGACCCTTTCGGATGCTTTGAGGCAGGCGGGTTATCAGCCTGAAGATGCCGGCTTGCGGATGATTCCTACTTCTGAAATGGAACTTGGGACAGAGGAAACTTTACAGGTCTTGCGGGCAATTGAAAGCCTTGAAGATCTGGATGATGTGCAGAATGTGTATCATAATCTGCGCATCTCTGAGGAGGCACTGGCAACCCTGGCAGAGGAATAATCCTCGTGTTAGTGGTGGGTATTGATCCGGGGGTCGCAACAACCGGTTTCGGTTTAGTCCGAGATACCAGAGATGGTATTCTGCTGGTGGACTACGGAACAATTACCACACCCCCCAACATGGTCTTAGCGCAACGGTTGCTTCTCTTACATGAAGAATTGAAAAAGATTATCCAACTCCACCGTCCAGAAAGTGCGGCGGTGGAGAAATTATTTTTTCAAAAGAATGTGACCACAGCCATTGCTGTAGGGCAAGCCAGAGGGGTAGCGCTGCTCACCATGGCTGAAAATCAGATTGAAGTGAGCGAATACACTCCCCTTGAAGTCAAACAGGCAGTTGCCGGTTATGGTTCCGCTGATAAGAAGCAGGTGCAATACATGGTTAAGGCTTTGCTCAACATGGAGGAAATACCATACCCAGATGATGCGGCGGATGCGCTGGCGATTGCCATTTGTCATTTGCATAGTGTGCGGTTTAGAGATTTGCAGGGATGATTACGAGTTTATCTAATCCGACCATCAAGCAAATCCGAAAATTGCGCGAGCGGAAGGAGCGCCAGCAAAGCGGATTATTTTTTATTGAAGGATTGCGAATCGTCGGTGAAGCACTGGCTTCAAACTGGCAGATCGAATATTTGATTTACTGCCCAACTTTATTGGATAGTTTGTTCGGTCTTCAAATGATCGAAAAGTACCAGGCCGGCAACGGGAAAGTTCTGCCCGTGAGTGAAGAAGTGTTTTATTCCCTTTCTTCCAAAGACGGTCCGCAGGGAATCGCTGCCGTCGTACATCAATACTGGAGTGATTTAGAAAAAACCGTTCCTGTGGATGGAGAGGTATGGGTGGCTTTAGACTCGGTGGCTGATCCGGGAAATCTCGGCACTATTTTGCGTACCAACGACGCTGCCGGAGTCAGAGGGGTAATCCTGTTGGATCAATGTACTGACCCGTTTGATCCGTCCAGCATTCGAGCCAGTATGGGAGCAATTTTCAATCAGGTGTTGATTAAGGCAACCTTTCAACAATTTGTCTATTGGAAAAAGATTCATTCGATCCCGGTCATCGGAACATCCGATAAAGCCCCTCAGGATTATCACTTCTACAAATATCCCAGCCGGATGGTGTTGTTAATGGGCAGCGAACGGCATGGCTTGCAGGAAAAACATTATGCGATTTGTGATGAGACGGTGGCGATTCCCATGCGGGGTAAGAGCGACTCTCTGAATCTGGCTGTTGCCACAGCATTGTGCGTTTATGAGATCTTCAACCAGAGGCGGGTAAGGCAGATGAAACAAGAGGACGGTGATAATCTATGATCGTGACAATACAAGGTGAAGTTGTTCGCACGGAACGGGACAGTCTCATCGTTCAAATGGGGAGCGTGGGTGTAAAGGTGTTTGTACCCACCACAACAGCCCGGCAGGCACGCACCGGCGAGGCGGTATTTCTGCACACCCATCTGGTGGTGCGTGAAGATGGATGGTCAATTTATGGTTTTGAGTCAGAAATGGAGAGGGACTTTTTCATTCTTCTTTTAGGGGTAAATGGTGTTGGCCCACGGATGGCATTATCCATTCTTTCGACCCTTTCGGTGGAAAACATCCGTCAGGCGGTATTCAGCGAACAAGCGGATTTATTCGCAAGGGTGCCTGGTGTTGGAAAACGAACAGCCCAAAAAATTTTATTACACTTACAGGGTAAAGTGGGCGAAGGCGGCCCCTTGCAGCAGGCCGTAAGTTTGATGGATGTTGATTTACAGGTTTTGGAGGCTTTGACTGCATTAGGGTATAGTGTGGTTGAAGCACAAAGTGCAATTCAATCACTGCCGCGAGATGCCTCTGAAGATGTAGAAGAGAGGCTGCGGCTCGCTCTTCAGTATTTCTCAAAATAAAAATGGATGAATTTTGTCCATGCTTGAAACTGGACAAAGGCTTTCGTTTCTAGTATGATTTAACCCGTTAATTTGGCAGGTGGACTCTAATTGTTAGCGGTAAATTTGCCCGAACAACCTTACTTCCAAGCGGAGGCTCAATGACCGACCTAGTCAGACAGTTAACCAGCGACCTTCAAGAAAAAATTCAATCCTTTCAACCACAACTCGAAATCCGCAATGTTGGAACGGTGATCGAAGCAGGAGATGGAATTGCACAGGTTGAAGGACTGGCCGGTGTACAATCTCAGGAACTGGTTGAATTTGAAAATGGTGTGATGGGAATCGCCTTCAACCTTGAAAAAGACAGAGTGGGGGTGACTATTTTAGGGGATTACCTGACTGTTTCGGAAGGTATGCAGGTTCGCTCTACCGGCCGGATTGCCTCCGTGCCGGTTGGTGATGGTCTGATTGGGCGGGTGGTCAATGCCTTGGGAGAGCCAATTGATGGCAAAGGCCCGATTGTGTTCAGCCGTTACCGCCCGTTGGAAAGAATTGCACCGGGTGTAGTTGAACGTCAAGATGTGGATACGCCGGTGCAGACCGGTATCAAAGCGATTGATGCGATGATCCCGATTGGAAGAGGGCAACGCGAGTTAATTATTGGTGACCGTCAGACAGGTAAAACAGCAATTGCCATTGATACGATCATCAATCAAAAAGGGAAAGACCTGATTTGTATTTATGTAGCCATTGGTCAGAAAAAGGCGGCCATTGCGCGTACGATTGCCCTGCTTGAAAGATATGGCGCAATGGGGCATACGATTGTGGTGATGGCAGCCGCAGATGAGCCGGCGGCTATGCAATATATTGCCCCTTATGCAGGCTGCGCCATTGGAGAGGAATTTATGGAGACAGGGCGGGATGCGCTGGTGATTTACGATGACCTGTCCAAACACGCCTGGGCATACCGCCAAATTTCACTTTTGTTGCGGCGTCCGCCGGGACGTGAAGCCTATCCCGGTGATGTGTTCTACCTGCATTCCCGGTTGTTGGAGCGTGCTGCGCGTCTCGCGACTCATTATGTAATTGTTCCTAAGACATACATGGGTGTAAAAGCCAAAGCCGCTGAAGGTGTGGATGGAAAAGAATATAGCGGGCCGCTGGCAAAGCATGATGCCGAACAGGCCTTGAAAGCCATGCCGGAGGCCGACCAGTACAAAGTTGTTCCCGTTGAGGGGACGGGTGGTTCGTTGACGGCTCTGCCGATTATCGAAACGCTTTTGGGTGATGTATCTGCCTACATTCCTACCAATGTCATTTCAATCACGGATGGGCAGATTTATCTTGAATCTAACCTGTTCAATGCAGGCATCCGGCCGGCCATTAATGTGGGTATTTCGGTATCCCGTGTGGGCGGCGATGCTCAAACCAAAGCGATGAAACAGGTGGCTGGCCGGCTGCGCTTGGATATGGCTGCATTCCGCGATCTGGCGGCTTTTGCTCAATTCGGTTCTGATCTGGACAAGGCCACTCAGGCACAATTGAACCGCGGCTTGCGCTTACAGGAGATTCTCAAACAACCTCAATACGAACCGATGTCCCTTGAAAATCAGGTGATGGCATTGTTTGCAGGAGTAAATGGGTTTGTAGATCATGTGCCGGTTGATCGGGTTAAGGCATGGGAAAATGCGTTTTTACGCTACATGGAGTCATCTCACCCGGATATCGGAAAAGATATTCAAGACAAGAAAATGATCACCCCTGAGACCGAAGCCCGCTTAAGGGAAGCGATTCAAGGTTTCAATGCAAGTTGGGTTTAGAGTCTCTTTAATTTGAGGAAAAGGGATGCCATCTATTCGTGAAATGCGGCTGCGAATTCGCAGCATCAAAAATCTGGCGCAAGTGACGCGAGCGCTGGAAACGGTGAGCGCAAGCAAGGTGAGAAAAGCGATTCAAGCCAATGAACAAACGCGTCCCTATGCCAAAAAAGCGTGGGAAGTGCTGGTTCACCTTTCGCGTCAGCCGGGAAGAAGAAGCCTGCATCCTCTTTTGGAGGATCGGGAAAATGCCAAAAAAGATCTGGTGGTGCTGGTTACTTCTGATCGCGGCTTGGCAGGTGCTTATAATGTCAATGTTGTGCGGAATACTTTGATTGCCATGCGCGAACATGATGTGCCTGCGGTATTCGTTACCGTGGGCCGGAAGGGACGAGATATGCTGATTCGGCGGCGGAGGCCGGTGATTGCCGAATTCAGCGGCTTACCAGTAAACCCGTCTTTTAGTATTTGCGCCCCAATTGGTAAACTGGTTGTGGATGAATACCTGAAAGGCAATGTGGATGAGGTTTTCATCGCTTATACCGAATTTATCAGTATGCTCAAACAGGAACCGGTTATCCGCCGCCTGTTGCCATTAAAGCCGGAAGAAGACACAACCATTCAGCAAATTCGTTCCGCTTCGGTTTCTACACGTGTATTTTCTTACGAGCCGGGGGCAGAAGAATTGCTGGATGAGATTATTCCCCGGTTTACCGCGCTGCAGATTTATCAGGCCATTTTATCGGCACAGGCAAGTGAACATGCCGCCCGAATGGTTGCCATGCGTAATGCAACCGACAGCGCGAAAGAGCTGGTTGGTGTCCTTCAAATTGAATACAACAAGGCACGGCAGGCTTCAATTACAAACGACATTCTGGATATTACCGGCGGTGCCGAAGCGCTGGCTCAGGCCATGGCTGAGAGAGAGTAAAGCGATACCTTAGAGGATGGAGGAAATTGAAACTTATGGAAAAAGCAACCGGTCGGGTGGTTCAAATTCTGGGTGGGGTGGTAGATGTTGAGTTCCCGGCAGACGATCTGCCTGAGCTGTACGAAGCGGTTGAAGTTGAAAGAGAAGGCAAGGCTCCCCTTATTCTGGAAGTGGAAAAACAATTGCCGGATAACTGGGTGCGCTGCATTGCGATGGATTCCACCGATGGCCTGGTGCGTAATCTGCCAGCCAGGCGAACCCATGCGCCGATTAAGGTGCCGGTAGGCGAAGCCACGCTTGGAAGAATTTTCAATGTGTTGGGAAGGCCGGTAGACAATCTTGGTCCGGTTGTTTCCGATGTATATTATCCCATCCACCGCCCTGCGCCGGCGTTTTCCGAGCAATCCACCCGAGTTGAGGTTTTTGAAACCGGTCTCAAAGTGATTGATTTGATTGCACCGTTTACTAAAGGCGGCAAAACGGGCATCTTCGGCGGAGCCGGTACGGGCAAAACCGTGATCATCATGGAATTAATACGTTCAATTGCTACCGTGCATCAGGGGAATTCGGTGTTTGCCGGTGTGGGTGAGCGGACGCGCGAGGGAACTCAGCTGTACCGCGAAATGCTCGAGTCGGGTGTTATGAAAGACACCGTAATGGTTTTTGGGCAAATGAACGAACCGGCGGGTGTGCGCTTAAGGGTAGCCCTGACCGCGCTTTCAATGGCGGAATACTTCCGTGATCAGGGACGGGACGTCTTGTTATTCATTGATAATATTTTCCGTTTTACCATGTCGGGTTCGGAGGTTTCGGCATTATTAGGCCGTATGCCTTCGGCGGTGGGTTATCAGCCGACTTTGGCAACCGAAATGGGTGAATTACAAGAACGGATTACTTCCACCCGCAACGGCTCAATTACCTCCATGCAGGCTGTGTACGTGCCGGCGGATGACTATTCAGACCCGGCCCCGGTGGCAACCTTCACTCACCTGGATGCCACCATTGCGCTGGAACGTTCGATTGTAGAAAAGGGCATCTTCCCAGCGGTAGATCCGCTGGCATCTACTTCGCGTATTCTGGATCCGAATATCGTCGGTCAGGAACATTACTCTACCGCACGTGAAGTTCAACGGGTTTTACAGCGGTATAAAGACTTGCAAGACATCATTGCCATTCTAGGTATTGATGAATTGAGTGAGGACGATAAGCTGATCGTTTCTCGGGCGCGGAAGATCGAGCGCTTCTTCTCACAGCCGATGTTCGTGGCAGAAAAATTTACCGGTCGCCCCGGTCGTTATGTCCCACTTAAAGAAACGGTGCGTGGTTTCCGTGAAATTCTGGACGGCAATTGTGATGATTTACCAGAGCAAGCCTTTTATATGGTTGGAACGATTGACGAAGCCCGAGAACGCGCCAAAGAACTGGCATAAGAGAGATTGAAAAATGCCGATTCGCTGTGAAATCGTATCTCAGGACCGCATAGTCTATCAGGATGATGTAGATATTGTCGTCCTGCCGGGCGTGGAGGGCGTCATGGGGATTTTACCCAATCACGCACCTCTTTTGACCACCCTGAAATATGGCATTATTACCGTTCGTAAGAAGGGCGAAGAGCAGTATTTTACAGTTGCCGGAGGAGTAGCAGAGGTTCTGCCAGAAGCAGTCGTTGTTCTTGCTGATGCTGCTGAAAATGTTAATGAAATTAATCTGGCCCGCGCTGAAGAGGCACGCCGGCGGGCGGAGGAACTGCTCAGTAAAATTACCGATGTAGATACGGACGAATATCTGGCGGCTCAGGCGGCTTTACGCCGGAGCACCTTGCGTATCAGCGCAGCACAGCGGTATCGTAGCGGGCAACCCCGAATAGGCGGCGGCTAGGACATTCGGGGTATAATCAAAATGAGGTGCCATAGGTTGGGCATCCTATCTTTGATGAATGGAAGGAATTAGAGCGATATGCCTGCGTTTACAAGGGAATTAGGCATTGATTTGGGCACGCTCAATACCGTGATCGCGGAAGGAAATCAGATATTATTGCAAGAACCAACCGTGGTTGCGATTGTTGTTGAAGAACAAAAGATGGTTGAGTGGGGGCAGGCTGCCCGTGACATGATGGGGCGTGTTTCAGAAAGCATTGAAGTCGTGCGGCCTTTGCGGCACGGGGTGATTGCTGAATTTGAAATTACTGAAAATCTGCTGCAATATCTTGTGAAGAAAATTTGCGGGCCGATGTTGATTTTTCGCCCCAGAATCATTTTGACCGTGCCGTATGGGATTACCAGTGTAGAAACACGTGCTGTTCATGAGGCGGGCTTGGGTTCCGGCAGTCGCGAAGTGTTACTGATCAAGCAGCCGTTGGCGGCGGCATTAGGAATTGATTTACCAATCAATACTCCATCCGGGAATATGATTATATCCCTTGGGGGAGGAACCAATCAGGTTGCAATTCTGGCAATGAACGACATCGTTACAGCAGAAACCTCGCGGACGGGCGGTTTGTATATGGACGAAGCCATCATCAACTACGTCCGGAAAAAGTTTGGGGTGATAATTGGCCAAACCACCGCCGAACTTCTTAAAATTCGGATTGGGGCTGCGATTCCATTGGAACAACAATTAACCATGGAAGTACAGGGGCAGGATCAGGTTACTGGTTTACCCCGTCCGGTAAGCCTGACCACTGATGACATCGTGGATGCTCTCCAGGAACCACTAGATGAGATCGTAGCGCTGGTCAAACGAGTGTTGGAAAAAACACCGCCTGAGTTAATTTCTGACATCATTGACCGGGGAGTGGCCCTGTGTGGTGGTGGCGCGCTGTTGAGGGGAATGGACAAATTCCTGACCAAGTCATTGGGTATCCCGGCTTATCTGGTGGATAACCCCCTTACCTGCACGGCAGAAGGTGCCTGCCGGGCGCTAGCGATGAGGGATACCCTGCGTCGCAGTTTGATTAATTTCTAAGATCGTAGTTTTCCCCGCCTCAATCTAAATAATAAGTCATGTGTTGAAGTTTGATTATCGGGTCAATATTTTCAACGTGAATATCGGCAGGCAAATTCAAACTAATGGGTGCGTAATTTAGTATGGCCCGAATACCGGCTTCCACCAATTCCTCGGCAACTGCCTGAGCCACGGATGCCGGTACTGTCAACATGGCAATTTTTATTCCCAGTTGGGGAATAATGGATTTTAGTTTTTGGCTGTCTTGAATAATCAGACCGGCAACTTCTTTGCCGATTTTTTCCGGATCGTTGTCGAACGCCGCAGTAATACGAAAACCATGTTCAGCAAATCCCTGATAGCGGGCAAGGGCATTACCCAGATCTCCCATTCCCACCAGTGCAAGATCCCAAACCTTGTTTAATTTCAGGATTGACTGTAATTGTTCAACCAGGTAAGCAACCGAATAACCTGTACCCTGTTTACCAAACTCGCCAAATTGAGAAAGGTCTTTGCGAATCTGAGCAGCCGAAATGCCAATTGCCTCACCTAATTCTTGAGAAGAGGTTGTTTTAATCCCTTCGCGATACATGTGCTCCAAAGCCTGTAGATAGCGGGGCAGCCTCCCAACCACAATATCGGGTACGGTTCTGGTGATCATTTGACCTCGCTCTTGAATAGAGTTAATTTGAATCGGTTTGTCTTAATTTTACATTAACTATCCATTTTTTGTGCGTATTTTCACAGGAAAAAGGCTGCCCCATTCCTTTCGGGCAGCCTTTCTAATACCGGTTTACGTTTGGCTGAGGTTAGTCTCGATTTCGGCCCATGAGCAGGAAAACGTAATAAAGAATGGTAGAAATGGCCTGAACTGCTGCGGCGACGTAAGTTAAAGCGGCGGCGTCCAGCACGCTGTTTACACCGCGAATTTCTTCGTTGTAAATTGCGCCGGAAGTAGATAACCACGCCTTTGCACGATGGGAAGCATCAAATTCTACCGGTAACGTGACCAGAGCAAAAACTGCTGCAAGGGCAAACAACCCGATCCCCAGCCAGGCTATGGATGTGCCGATGGTGGGTGACAGGAAAAAGCCGATGGGCAGGATAATAGGACCTAACCAGCTGCCAATTTGAACACCGGGCACTAAGGCTGAGCGGAGTTGAAGCATGGCATAACCGCTGGCATCCTGAATGGCATGGCCGGCTTCGTGGGCAGCCACACCGGCTGCGGCTACGCTGTTGCTTTGGTAAACCTGAGGGCTGAGCCGTAAAACTTTGGCCCGCGGGTCATAGTGGTCACTCAGAAACCCGTGTGATTGCTCAACCCGGACATGAGAAAGCCCAACCGAGTCCAGCATTCTGCGGGCGATTTGGGCACCGGTCAAACCTGCGTAGGTCCGTACCCGTGAAAATTTACTGAATGCACTTTGTACCCTGATTTGAGCCCAAAAGCCTAAAATCAAGGCCGGCAATGAAAAGAGGATATATAAGCCGTATCCTCCAAACATCAGATCCATAATTAAATCCTCCGTGTGAATATTTTGAATTCAGCCTTGTCAAGATTATCGAAATAATTTATACCAGACAAGTATTAGTAGAATGTTAACAAAGGATATATAAAAAATTAGTGCGCCCGCCGAGACTCGAACTCGGGCTCTTACCTCCGGAGGGTAATGTGATGTCCACTTCACTACGGGCGCAGGGGGTGATCTTCAACTGTGCCTAGATTTTACCACGCTTTTGGATGAGGGCAAGATTTTATCTATTAATTGACCAATGGGCTTAATTCTGCCAGTTCACTACGCAGCTGGGTGATAATTTTCAGATTGCCTCCCTCATCTCCCATCCGCCGCAATTGGTGTTTTTTATGGGCGAGTTCAGCGCAGAGCTGATAAAAATGAGAGATTGTGCGAAAGGTAGGCTTTCCCACATGGTTGAAAAATGCCTTAATGCGAGCAATATTCGAAAAAGATTTTTGATATTGTTCCGAAGAGATGATACCTAATTGTACTTCTTCTTTTAATTCTTGTTGAATCAGTCTCTTTTCGTGGTAAATAACATAAAGGATAAAGATTCCCAAACCAAGCCAACCAGTCCAATCAAATAATGTTCCCAGAACAATCCCCGCAACGCCGGGTATTAGAGCAGGGATAGAATTATGAATGCTGTGTAAAACAATTGAAACTAACAAACCCGCTGTGGAATAAACAATTCTTTTTGACCATTGGGGGGATAATCTTGCCAGAGCGAGACCAATCCCGAAGAAAGCAGTGTAAAAGGGGTGCTGCCAGCCAACCAGAACAACACGAATGAAGACCAGTGTAAGCAAACCAGTATAACCACTTTCCAGATATCCATAATTGTAAATATAGTAGGTGTTTTCAGTGGCTGCAAAACCTAATGCGGTGATACCTGCATAGACAATCCCATCCAGAATCGAGTCGAATTCCTTGCGGTAGAAGTAAAAAACAATCAGAACTGCCAGACCTTTGAGGATTTCTTCAATAATGGGGGCAATCACAGAGCCGGTTGTTTGTTCGGCAATCAATTCGGAACCAGTCAGGATAAAAATCCCCGCACCTAACAGCGTGTTGATAAAAAATGCAAAACCGGCTGCAATCACTGCGCCCCACACAAAGGCCCCGCCCAGCAGATGACGGGGTTCTTTTTCAAAACGATCGAACCAATAAACAATAAAAGCAAACACCAGCATTGGCAAAAATCCAAAAATGACAGACAAAATGAATCCCATAGTCTGTTCAACTCCCCAATTGGTCAGGCTGCTTCATAAACACGGGCAATCTCATCGCGAGTGAACTTTTCCAGCAACCGCTTGCCGGTGGGTGTGATTTGATAAACTTCTGGTCGACCTGACTCCACCTGACCGATGATGCTGGCATAAATTCCATTTTCCCGCAGGGCTTTGACAATGGCCGGGCCGGATTCTGGCGAGGCGATAATCACAAGCGCACCTGAGGCAATCGTGCCTAGCGGATTCAAACCGAAAATCTCACACACTTTGCGTGAAAGAGGGGGGATAAAAATCTGATCGAGGTCCACAATTAAGGTATTACGGCTGGCGTAAGCCAGTTCCCATAGCGCAGTTGCCAAGCCGCCTTCGGTTGGGTCGTGCATGGCATGGACTTCGCCAGCCTTTATGGCAATTTCTGCATCACGGCTGACCGAAATACCGGGCTCTTTGAGAAAATGTTGGGCTTCAGAAAGTTCAGGTTCGCTTAAGAAACCTTCAAACCGCTCCGGAAACTCATTGGCAAGCAGCGCGGTGGCTTCAATCGGTATGCCTTTTGACAAGATAATCACATCACCGGGTTTAGCACCAAGCGGTGTGATGAGGTTTTCGCGGCTGATTTCGGCGATTAATGTGGTGACCAGAATGGGGCGGTCTAATCCCGCCGTAATTTCGGTGTGACCGCCGATTGGGGTAATGCCAAGTTGCTGGCAGGTCTGGGTGACCTGCTGAGTGATTTCATTAACCAGCAAAGGGGTGGTTTTGTTTTCGGGCAGCAGCATGGTGAGCAGCATCCATTGCGGTTTTGCGCCAGTGGTGGCAATATCATTTGCGGCAATCTGCACGGCATACCAGCCAATTTGTTGGGTCGCGAAGGTAATGGGTTCGCTTTTAAATACCAAACAGCGCTCATCAAATTCGACCACGGCACAATCCAGACCGATTCCGGGTCCCAAAATCACCCTTTCTGATGGGGCAGGAAGCGTGTTTATCAATTGTTGTAAATATTCATGGGGAAGCTTTCCAAGTGGGAAGGTGAAGTTCATGTTTCCTCGTCGTTGATAACGGCAAAGCGTTGGATAATGGGTTTGATGCGGTCGTAGTGCGATCCTTTCCAATATATCTGATTGCACTGCGAACAGCGGCTGAAGTCATTGTAGTATAAACGAGTTAAGGGCAGCAGCTGGTCAAGAATCGTCTGTTTATCCACCTTTTCTAAAAGTCCATTGCAGCGCGGACAGCGGCTAAAAGGTTTCAGATATGGCGAAAGGCTGAATTGCTGGACGACCTCAGTCAGTTGAGTGATGGGGTCATCGCCGCGAACGCAATAACCACATTGAACCACTTTTCTTTTGAGCAAACCACGGTCGCGAGTCAGGACAATCCGGTTTTGCTCGGCAGCAATACGAGCAATGTCGGCATCTTCAAAGTTGTGATTATAGCAGGCATCAATGCCCAGTAAGCGTAGATAAACCGTTAATTTACCTAAATGATTGTCCAGGATGAATTTTGGGGGATGTGCTTCCTCGCCGGATTTTTCATTTTGCCATGGGTAGATGTGGATGATGTCTCCCGGCAATGGATGATAGGTTAAATTGATGATGGTTTGATTGACTGTGATATTTCCAATCTCTGGATGAGGAACACCCAAGGCTTCCACAATGTGTTTTAGTGAGGTTTTCTCACGTAATTGGAAGTGAGTCTCTAATGGATCATCCTTCGATTTAAAAAAATGGGTTAAACCGCCATGAAAGATAAGGGTTATCTCTCCGCGGTAAGTGGATTCAATAGATGAATTCGCGGATATCATAACGGCTGATGTGGGGTGTGCCTCTTTCGGGGTGGAAGAGTAAGGCGTTTTCAATTTGTTCGCCTTGCCGGATACGTTCTTCTGCGCTCAGTGGTTCAAGTGAGCTTTGATAGGCACTCTGGACATAAGGCAGGTTTTCATTTTCGATCAGTTCAGAGAAATAAATCAGGTCTTCTAAGTCTAGCGGCATGGCGTTGATGAGTTGAATCGTTTCTCGAACGTGAGCCTCAGCATACTTTTTGCCACCCGCACCAAGCAGAACGATAATGCCGACTGCCACACCACCGGCTTTAATATTCCGAACCGCTTGGAGCACATCCTCAGGCGTGCCGGGTTTGCGTAAAAATCTGAGCAGGGGTTCGTGGCCAGACTCCATGCCGATGTAAACCCTTTTCAAGCCCAATCTGGCAAGCAAAGCGAAATCCTCAGCAGTTTTGCGCTCTCCGCTAAAACCATCCAGAAATGCAAAAATGCCGCCAAGTTTTTCAACATCCAATTCTTCGTGAACTACCTCAATCAGTCGAATGAGGCGTGGCATTGGGACGACCAGCGCGTTGGCATCTCCAAGAAAAATCGTGCGTCGCAAGCTCAAACCTGCTCCAAGATAGGACTTAACGGCTTGAATATGGGCCTTGAATTCATCCTCCCGCTTGATTCGAAAGGGACGGTCACGGTAAAAATCACAAAATGTGCAGGTGTTAAATGAACATCCTTCGGTTGCTTGTAAGACAACAGAGATGTATTGATCGGGAGGAAGGATGCCCACCGGTTTATAAACCTGACGATATTTTAAGGCATCTGCGTGAGCCGTTGAAATGTCAAATGACGCCGCCGTTTGGAGATCTCGCCAGCCTTTAGCGTCCAACGGGGGATTGAGCGTAATTTGGGCAGAATTTATATCCTGCAAAAGATGATTCAAAATTGTGTGAGCGCGTTGAATCAGATTATCTGCCTCTTCTGATGAAAGCCAGCGGCGATGCCGGGATTT
>FWPV01001073.1_pt1 | contig 14475 bp, 14 predicted proteins | sample 2228371 | NCBI WGS metagenome assembly FWPV01 (sample SAMEA103939776, study PRJEB20133) | metagenome
GAGCCAGCCGCGCCCGGTATAGCCGATCAACCCGCCCTCGACCCTGCCGTCTTCGCCATGCAGCGGAACGAAAAGGTTCTTGCGATCCGTCGGCCCGAGCATGCCATCATTATAGCCAAGGATCCCCTTGCGGATCACATCGCGGGCGTCATCGGGAACGGTGTCGAAGAGGGGGAGGGCGTCGGGCATTGGGGGAGGTTAGGCGGAAACGGAGTGGGTGTCGATGAGTATCGGCACGATCAACGGCAGACCGTTGTGGGCTTGGGTCAACTCTGTTAGCTGGGTCGAGCCCGTGTTGAGGAAGGCGAGACCTTGAGACTTGTTACCTTTCATGGCTCAGCCCAGGATGAGACTGCCTTGTCCGCATTCGCTCATCAGGTTGCTCCCCACTGGCCGCACCTGGCCCCGAGGGGGGCGATAGCCTCCGGAGACGGTTTCACTTTCACCACGCGTCGCCCTGACGGCAGTGTTGATACATGTGCGGTCGTTGGGCTTGCCAGAGAGATGCTGTCTCCGACAGGTGATCTGGGAGCGATGGCCGGAAGCCTTGTAGCGCTTGGCTATTCCAGCGGAGCCATATTTGTATCGGCCCTGCTGTCGATCGCACCTGAGCGGTTCGCCGGTGCTGTACTGCTTCGGCCGGAGCCACTTGCGGATGAGTTCGTGTTTCCTGCGATGGCTGCAATGCCCGTTCTCATCCTGTCTGGCAAGTACGATGATCGACGCGAGCCATGCGCTGCGCCTCGACTGGCCATGCAGCTCTCGGATGCCGGCTCGATCGTGACACATTATGCGCTTGAAGCGGGGCACGGTTGGGCGCCGAACCATGCAGATGCGATTTTGACCCGCTCGTGGCTGAGCCAGTTCTCACCCTAGGACGCAGCAGGCGATCTGGCCTTTTCGAGCGGCTGCACAGACAAGCGCATACCCATGCTGCGAAGCAGGGCGTTCAGGCTGCGTAGTTCCGGATTTCCTGTTTCCGAAAGGGTCCGGTAGAGTTGCGTCGGGTTCAATTCGGCCGATTTCGCGACGGCGGGCAGGCCGCCGAAGGCCTTGGTCATCTGGCGAAGCGTTACCAGCAATTCACCCTGATCGCCGTCCGCCAGGATCGCGTCGAGCGTGGCAGCCGCAATCTGCGGATCGCCTCGGAAGAGTTCCGCCATCGCATCGTCATGGCTGCGGTCTTTCATTGACATCACTCCCTCAGTCGGTGCGGCTGTTCCAGTCGCGCCAGTATGCGCATGCTCGGTCGATATCGGCATCCTGTGTACGCTTGCTTCCCCCGCATAGGAGCAGAATAACCGTCTCGCCTGATCTCGCGTATTAGACCCTGTAGCCCGGGCCTACATCGATGCGCAGTTCAAATACGCCCTCGCGTATGGGTTTGAAATCACCGAAGTTGCCCAACTCCAGCCGGTTCAGCCGCCGGATAATCGCTGCCTTGCCCTGCAGGTCACGAAGTGTCCGCAGCCATTCGACAATGGGGTCCTCGCCATCGCGCGTCAGGTAGTGGCGTATGGTCAGCATACGGCAAATCTTCGTTTAAAAACGAATTCAATGCAAGTGATATTTGGAACGCTTTACTCGACAGGGCTTGTGCCCCCTTTTCGAGAACGGACTCGCCAGCCCTCAAGTCCGACCGATGTCGAACCGGCTGTTCGTACGCGTGCTGCCCTACCGCCCCTCGCGCCACCACGTCGCCGAGATCGCCAGCAGCAGCACCGCTAATCCCGCAAAGCCGGCAAACAGCGGCAGGGTGTTGACGCCCTTCAGCACCGTTTCGTCGGTCAGGCGCACCAGCAGGCGGCGGTCGTCGGTGACGCGGACGTCGCCGCGCACGGGCAGGATATCGGGGAGCCGCAGAGACCCCTTGCCATCGTCGAGGCGGGCGAGGTTGCCGCGCGTTTCGGTTCCGATGGGCGCGAGCCGGTCGAGGGTCGAGACCATGGCCTTGAATTCGGGCGCGTCGACGGCGCCGACATGGACGAGGGTGGAGAATTCGCCGTTGGCGACGGTGAAGAGGCCGGTCTCGTCCATGCGCTTTTCGCCGCGATGGAGGCCGGGCGCGGTTTCGGTGAGCGCAAGTGTCTCGGTCTTGCCGGACGGCGTGCGGATGGTCGCCGCCCCCGGATCGCCGGCGATCGTCTGGCGGGTCACTTCCAGCGTGCGGCCCAGCGCGCGTGCCTTCAGCGCCTCCTCTTCCAGCTCCGGCTCCTTCATCAGCCAGTGGGCGATGCGGCGATAGAGCGAGACATGCGGGCCACCGCCCTCAAAGCCACGGGCCCAGAGCCAGCCCTGGTCGGAGAGCAGCATGGCGACGCGGCCCTCTTCGGCGCGGTCGAGCACCAGCAACGGCTTTCCGTCGTCGGCCGTCATGACGCTTTCGCCGCGCGGCGGCTCGACATCGACGCTGCGGAACCAGCGGCCCCAGTGCGGCGGCTCGCTTGTCGAGCCGTCGAGACCGCGGGTGACGGGATGGCGCTTGCCCTGTTCGGAGAGCCGCGGATAGAAGGCCGCCTCGTGGACGCTGCCGGTTGGCGCGGCGGGCAGGACGGAGGCGAGCGGGGTCAGCGCGATCGAATCCTCGCTGGCGTGCTCGGGCCCGGCGGCGATCAGCAGTGCGCCGCCCTTCTTCACATATTCGGCGATGTAGTCGTAATAGAGGATCGGCAGCACGCCGCGGTGCTGGTAGCGGTCGAAGATGATCAGGTCGAAATCGTTGATCTTCTCGACGAACAGTTCGCGGGTCGGGAAGGCGATCAGCGAAAGCTCGTTGATCGGCGTGCCGTCCTGCTTTTCCGGCGGGCGCAAGATGGTGAAGTGCACGAGGTCGACGGCTGCGTCGGATTTCAACAGGTTGCGCCAGGCGCGCTCGCCGGCATGGGGCTCGCCCGAAACCAGCAGCACGCGCAGGTTCTCGCGGATGCCCTCGATCAGGTGGATCGCCTTGTTGTTGACCTCGGTGACTTCGCCCGGGGTGGCCGCGACGGTGAACTCGAGCACATTGTTGCCGCCACGCGGCACCTTGAAGGAGAACGGCGTCTCGACGCCGGGGGTGGCGTTGAGGGTGGCGATCTCCTCGCCGTTCATGCGCACGGTGACGGTGGCGGGCGTATCGTTGCGGCGACCGTCGTCGAAGACGCGCAAGGTCAGTTCCTGCTCCTCGGCGACGATGCCGAAGCGCGGCGCGCGCAGGACTTCGATGCGGCGGTCGAACTCGTCGGCCTTGCCGGTGACGAGGCCATGGACCGGGGCCTTGAAGCCGAGCGCTTCGGCGGAGGCCGGCACGTCGTGCACCTGTCCGTCGGTGATGAAGATGGCGGCGCCGATACGGGCCGGGGGCACGTCGGAGACGGCCGAGGCCAGCGCCTCGAAGAGGCGCGTCGAGGGCGCGTCGGAGGTTGCGGGATCGCGGACCTCGACGATGCGCGGCTCGATCGACGAAAAGCGCGACAGCCGGTCCTTCAAGCCTTCCAGGGCGGCATCGGTCTGGGCGACGCGCTCGCTTGTTTCCTGGCTCTGGCTGCGGTCGACGATGACCGGTACGACCGTCGACAGCGCCTCCCGGTCCTCCTGCATGAGGCGTGGGTTGGAAAGCGCGGCGAGAACGGCGAGGAAGGCCAAAAGCCGGATGCCCGTGCCGCGCACGCTGCGGGCAAAGCCGAGCGTTGACAGTGCCAGCGCCACGACGGCGAGCGCCAGAAGCACGAACCACGGGAGGAAGGGGGCAAAGTCCAGCGTCATGTCACTGCCCCAGCCGTTCAAGGAGGGCCGGCACATGCACCTGGTCGGCCTTGTAGTTGCCGGTCAGCATGTACATCATGATGTTGACGCCGGAACGGAAGGACATTTCCCGCTGCATCTCGTCCGGCGGCACGGTCGGCAGCACCGAGGCGCCGTTGGCGTCGATCGCCCAAGCGCCGAGCAGGTCATTGCCGGTGATCAGGATCGGCGAGACGCTGTCGCCGGAGGAAGCGACGCCGCTGGTGGTGGCCCTGGCCTCCTGGCGCGCCTCGACCCAGAGCGGGCTGCCGCTATAGCGGCCGGGAAAATTGGTCAGCAGATAGAAGGCGCGGGTCAGCACATGGTCGGAGGGCACAGGTTCCAGCGGCGGAATGTCGATATTGGCGAGGATCGCCTGCAGCCGCTCGCCATTGGCGCTCGGCCCGCTTTCGTCGCCAAGCGCCGAAAACTGGTCGCGCGTGTCGAACAGCACGGTGCCACCGGCGCGCATATACGCGTCGATCCGGCTGATGGCGGCGGAAGACGGCATGGGCGCGCTCGCCGAGATCGGCCAGAAGATGATCGGGTAGAAGGAGAGTTCGTCCTTGGTAATATCCAGGCCGACCGGCGGCGCCGGTTCCAGCGTCGTGCGATAGGTCAGGAAGTCGGTGAGGCCGCGCAGACCGTCTTCCGATAGCTGGTCGACCTCGGGCTCGCCGGTGATGACATAGGCGAGATGGGTGTTGTCCAGCCGCTCTAGGATGACGTCGTCGCCGGGCCTGGCATCGTCGGCGCGGGCGGGACCGGACGGCGCCACGGACAGCAGCGCCGCCAGCGCTAGAACCGCCGTCGGCAGGGTGCGGCGCATGGGGCGCGCCAGCGCGCCACCCATGAAGAGAACGACCATGCTGTCGATCACCAGAAGCGCGAAGGCGATCGAAAGCAGGATCGGCTTCAGCGGCGTTGCGGCGGTGCCGGCCAGCGGTTCGCGCGCGACGGCCTGGCCGGGTTCGACGGTGAGCGGCTCTAGCCTTGCCCCTTCGGGCAGGAGGTTGAGCGCGACGAAGCCGTCCTCGGTGCCGTAAAGACCGGGCGGATTGTCGAAGGTCGCGGCCGTCGGGCGGTTCGGGCCGATATCGAGCGGCCGGGCATTGCCGGTCTCCGCCGTCAGCGCCCCGCGCGCGTCCATCAGCCGGAAGGGCGCAAGCGTAGTGCCCGCACCCGGATCTGTGGCCGCGGCCGTTCCGGCGCGTGACAGCTGCACGACCCGGCGCAACATTTCGACAAACTCGCCCGAGATCGGCAGGTCCGACCACGTGGCCTCGGCGCTGACATGGAAGAGCACGGTGCGGCCGGCGCCTGTCTCGCGCACGGTGACGAGCGGCGTGCCGTCGGCAAGGCTTGCCCAGGTGCGTTCGGCCAGATCCGGCGTCGGCTCCGCGAGAACCTGACGCTTGATCAGGATCCCGTCTGGCCGCGCCATGCCGGCAAACGGGCCGAACTTCGGAAAGTCGGCAAGCGGCTGCGGTTCGGCCCAGGACAGCGCCCCGCCGAGCGCCCGCTCACCCTGGCGCAGGATCACCGGCACCAGCGGATCGCCGGCCGGAGCGGCGGCCAGCCGCGGACCAGCGAAGCGGATCAGCGTGCCGCCATTGGCAATCCAGGCCTGCAAGGGCTCGTAGACCGCTTCCGGCAAGCGGCCGATGTCGGCCATGATGATCGCCGACGGCTTCTGCGCCAGAAGTTCCGGAATCGAAACGGCCAGATCCGGGACGCCCGGCTTGATCAGGTCGGCGTAAGGCGCGATCGCCCGTTCGATATAGTAGAGCGGCGACAAGAGCGGCTGGAAATCGTCGCCGGTGTCGCCGGAGATCAGCGCGACGCGGCGACGGCGGAAGCCGTCATCAAGCAGGCGCGTGGCGCCGGCCGTGGCAAGCCCCGCGAGCGACAGGCGGGCAAAATCATTGCGCAGCTCGAAGGGGGCAGTGACCGTGCCGCTGGCCACCGTTTCGTTCGGTGCGAAGGCGACGGTGCCGGAGGCGATCACGCGGCCCTGGCGGTCCTGCGCATCGACGATGATGTTTTCGGCCGCCGCTCCGTTCAGCCGCGACAGCGTGACGGTCAGCGCATCTGCGCCGTTCGTGGCGCCGGTAATGGCGACTGCCGCGGCATTGTCGCCCTCGATCAGCCGCAGTTCGGCGGGTGACAGGGCGGCCAGATCGGCGACAACCGAGTCCTTCTCGCCGGCGGCGATGCCATCGGCAAGAAGGGCGAGCGTGCCCGGCCGGGTGTCGCCGAGCGCCTCGCGCAAGGCCTGGACGGCACGGGCGCGATCGGGGCGCAGCGGCTTCGGATCTGCCGCGCGCAGCTTTTCCTGCGCCACGGCTGCAGGAGCCGGCACGGCATCATGGCTCTGGTCGGCGGTGAAGACGAGGGCGACCGGCAGATCGGCGTCGCCGGCATCACCGATCAGCGCCTCGGCGGTCGCGACACGGCGGTCCCAGTCGGCGACGGTCGCCCAGCTGTTGTCGACGACGAGCGCCAGCGGCCCGGCATTCGACAGCGTCGCATTGCGCGGATTGAGTACGGGATCGGCGAGCGCCAGGATGACCAGGGCGGCGAGCATCATGCGCAGCAGCGTCAGCCACCACGGGCTCTTCGACGGCGTTTCCTCGCGCTTCAGAACGCTCGCGAGAATGCGGAGCGGCGGAAAGACTTCCGACTTCGGCCGGGGTGGAGTGAGCTTCAGCAACCACCAGATCAGTGGCAGGACGGCAAGGGCGACCAGGACTGCGGGTGCGCCGAAGGCGAGCGGCAGCGCGTTCATGGGGCGGTGCTCCGGCTGACGAGCGGCGGCGTGCCGGAGAGATACATGTGGACCGCAACCAGCGCCTCGGAGGCGAGGCGGTCGGTCGAATGGTGGACGAAGCTCCAGCCGAGGCGGCGCAGCTGCTCGCCGAGGTTTTCGCGGCGCGCGAGATAGGCGCGGCGATAGTCGTCGCGCAGGCCCTCGGCGCGGCCGGACACAAGCTTCTCGCCGGTTTCGGGGTCGGTGAATTCGGTGCGGCCGCTATAGGGGAAGGCCTCTTCGGCCGGATCGGCGATCTCGACCACATGGCCGCGCAGGCCGCGGCGGGCGAGCGGCGCGATCTTCTCCATGATGGCGTCGGCATCGTCGAGGAAGTCGCCGATCAGCACGATGTCGCTTGCACCGCGGATCATTGCGGTATCCGGCAGCCCGCCGGATAGCGGTGTGTGGATGATCGCAGTCGCCAGTCGTTCAGCGGCGTTGCGCGCGGAGACCGGCTCCATCACGCCCGGGCAGCCGATGCGCTCGCCGGAGCGCGCAAGGATTTCCGAAAGTGCCAGCATCAGCACCAGCGCGCGGCTTTCTTTCGAGACTGGTGCCAGCGTCGACTTGTACATCATGGAGGGCGAAAGGTCGGCCCACAGCCAGACGGTGTGGGCGGCTTCCCATTCGCGGTCACGGATATAGGTATGGTCGTCGCGGGCCGAGCGGCGCCAGTCTATGCGGGCAAAACTCTCGCCCTCGGCATAAGGGCGAAACTGCCAGAAGTTTTCGCCGATGCCGCGCTTGCGCCGTCCGTGCCAGCCGGCAATCACCGTATTGGCGATGCGGTGCGCCTCGACCATGCAGTCGGGCACGAGGCTCGCGCGCTGGCGGGCGCGGGTCAGCGCGTCGCTTGCTGGCGTCTGCTCGACGATCTGGCCGATGGCTGCCAAGGGTTAGAAATCCTTCCCGTTGTTCAAGCGCGCGCCTGCTTCACCAGCGTGGCGATCACGTCGCGCACCGACATGCCCTCGGCGCGGGCGGCGAAGGTGAGCGCCATGCGGTGTTCGAGCACGGGTTCGGCGAGTGCGTGCACGTCGTCCAGCGAAGGGGCGAGGCGGCCTTCATAGAGGGCGCGGGCGCGGGCGCAGAGCATCAGCGCCTGGCCGGCGCGCGGGCCCGGTCCCCAGGCGACCGTCTTGTCGGTCTCGGCATTGCCATGACCCGGACGGGCGGAGCGAACCAGCGACAGGATGCCGTCGACCACGCCGTCGGAGACCGGCATCTGGCGGATCAGTTTCTGGATCTCGATCAGGCGTTCGGCGGACAGCACGCCCGAGGCTTTCTGGTCGCTGACGCCGGTGGTTTCCAAGAGGATCTGTCGCTCGGCGGCGAGTTCCGGATAGCCGACATCGACCTGAAGCAAGAAGCGGTCGAGCTGCGCTTCGGGCAGGGGATAGGTGCCTTCCTGCTCCAGCGGGTTCTGCGTGGCGAGCACGTGGAACGGGGCGGGCAGGTCGTAAGGCCGGCCGGCGATTGTCACCTGATATTCCTGCATCGACTGCAGAAGTGCTGACTGGGTACGGGGGCTGGCGCGGTTGATCTCGTCGGCCATCAGCAGCTGGGCGAAGACCGGTCCCTTGACGAAGCGGAAGGAGCGGCGGCCGTTTTCGTCCTGGTCCATCACTTCCGTCCCGAGGATATCGGAGGGCATGAGGTCGGGCGTGAACTGGATGCGGCTAGCGTCAAGGCCGAGCACGGTGCCAAGCGTGCTGACGAGCTTGGTCTTTGCGAGACCCGGCACGCCGACCAGCAGCGCATGACCACCGGACAGGATGGCGAGCAGGGTATTCTCGACCACCTTCTCCTGGCCGAAGATGACGCGCGACACCGCCTGGCGAACGGCGGCGATATCGGCCAGCGCCTTCTCTGCGGCTGCGATGATGGCCTTTTCGTCGGGGGCGGCATCCGGGGTTGGCATCAGGCCCATGGTCTTCTCCATCTGGTTCGCCTTGGCCGACTCGAAAGGGCCGACCCTTCCCGACAGCGGCAGTTGAAACTAACTTATTCCCCAACGGGCGGCTGACAAGCGCGTTTCGAATGACTATCTCGTGACACGAGCACTGTTTAGGGATCAACCGGGACGCAAAGATGGCAGGTGACGCGCTGAACACGACGACGGATGCGGCGGGCCTTGCGGCTCTGATCAGCCGTGCCGCGGCCCAGACGGCCGGCGGCAAGGCGAGCCTTCCGCCGGTCGAGCGCTGGGAACCGCCGTTTTGCGGGGATATCGACATGGAGATCCGGGCCGACGGCACCTGGTTCTACATGGGCACCCCGATCGGTCGCGCGCCTCTGGTCAGGCTGTTCTCCACCGTCCTGCGCAAGGATGAGGACGGCAAGACCTATCTCGTAACACCTGTGGAGAAAGTCGGAATCCGGGTGGAGGATGCTCCCTTCCTGGCCGTCGAGATGAGTGTGAGCGAGCGCGATGGCGAGAACGTGCTGACCTTTCGCACCAATGTCGGCGACGTGGTGGAGGCCGGACCGGAGCATGCGCTGCGCTTCGTCGTGCATGGCGAGAACCACGAACTGAAGCCCTATCTGCATGTCCGCGGTCGTCTGGAAGCACTGGTGTCGCGCGCCGTGATGTATGACCTGGTCGAACGGGGCGAGACCATCGAGATCGACGGCGTCGATATGTTTGCCGTGCGCTCCGGCGGTGAGGTGTTTCCGGTCATGCCGGCAGCTGAGCTCGACCGGCTGTCGCGATGAGTTTTCCGCTCTATTCCGCCGCGGACTTCCGCCATCGGGCGCTCAACCAGATCGGTGCGCCGCTCGAACATGCCTGGCGCGACCATGGCGACCACGTGCTCAATCCCGAATCCCTGGTCGAGGTCGAGGGGCTGAAGCTCAAGGACGCCGCCGTTCTCGTGCCGGTGGTCGATGATCCGGACGGGGCCAAGGTGATCCTGACCCAGCGCACCGCGAAGCTGCGCAAGCATTCCGGCCAGATCGCCTTTCCCGGCGGCGGTATTGACGAGAGCGACGTGTCGCCGGAGCAAGCGGCGTTGCGCGAGGCGTGCGAGGAGATTGGCCTTGCCCCGGATTTCGTCGAGACGGTCGGACGGCTGCCGCAATATCTTTCGGGCACCGGTTTTCGCATCGTGCCGGTCCTGTCGGTGGTCAAGCGCGGCTTCGTGATCGAGCCCAACCCGGACGAGGTCGATGCCGTCTTCGAGGTGCCGCTTTCTTTCCTGATGAACCCTGACAACCACCAGCGCGACAGCCGCACCTGGCAGGGCATCGTCCGGCATTTCTACGTCATGCCCTATGGCGAGCGCTATATCTGGGGCATTACCGCGGGCATCATCCGCACCCTTTACGAAAGGCTTTATGCATGACCAACCTGTCCAACGAGAGCTGGTTCACCGATCCGGCGCTTCAGCGGCTGTTTGCGCTGCTGAATGCCGACGGCGGCGAGGCGCGGGTGGCGGGCGGTGCGGTGCGCAACAGCCTGATGGGGCTTCCGGTCGCCGACATCGATCTGGCCACGACGCTGGCTCCCGAAACGGTGATCGAGCGGGCCAGCGCGGCCGGGATCAAGGCGGTGCCGACCGGGATCGAGCACGGCACCGTGACGCTCGTTCTCGACGGCCGCGGCTTCGAAGTGACGACGCTGCGCCGCGATGTCGAGACCGACGGTCGGCGCGCCAAGGTCGCCTTCGGGACGGACTGGCAGGAGGATGCCGAGCGGCGCGACCTGACGATCAACGCGCTCTATGTCGGCGCCGACGGCGAGGTTGTCGACCTCGTGGGCGGCCTGCCGGACATCGAGACGAGAACGGTGCGGTTCATCGGCGACGCCGATACCCGCATCGCCGAGGACTATCTGCGCATCCTGCGCTTCTTCCGGTTCTTTGCCCATTATGGCGGCGGGCGCCCGGATGCGGCGGGCCTGAAGGCCTGCTCGCGGGCGAAGGACAAGCTCTCCACCCTGTCGGCGGAGCGCATCTGGGCCGAGACGAAGAAGCTGCTGTCTGCCCGCGATCCCGGCCGGGCGCTGTTGTGGATGCGCCAGTCGGGTGTGCTCGGCGCCATCCTGCCGGAAACGGAGAAATGGGGGATCGATGCGATCCCGGCGCTGGTGGCGGCCGAGCAGGCCTTGGGCTGGGCGCCGGATCCGATGCTGAGATTGTCGTCGATCGTGCCGAAGGATGCCGAAAGGCTTGCGGCCCTGTCGCAGCGCCTGCGGCTCTCCAATGCCGAGGCCGCCAGTCTCGACCGCTATGCCCGCGCGCCGCGCCCGAATGTCGAGGTGAGCGATGCCGCTCTTGATCGTGATCTCTACCGGTTCGGCAAGGAGGGCATGATCTCGGCTCTGAAGATCGATCTGGCACAGGCCCGCTTCCATGCCGAAAACGATCCGAAGGCCATGGCCCGGGCCGGGCGCCTTTCGGCCCTGCTCGCGCGGGCGGAACGCTTCGAACGGCCGGTCTTTCCCTTGAGCGGTGCGGATGTGCTGTCGGCGGGCGTGGCGCCCGGACCGAAGGTTGGCGAGGTGTTGAAGGGGCTCGAGGAGACCTGGGTCGGTTCCAACTTTTCCTTTGATCGGGACAAGATGCTCGGCCGGCTGAAGGCTCTGATCACAGATTGATTCAAGTCGTTGGCGATCCGATTCATCTGCCTGTCGCAAGTCATTGAAAAAGAAGACTTGCCGGTCGTCTTCGGCAGGCGGTTCGCGGCCGCCTGCCGGGCGTGATCATGATCTTCGGAGTGTCTGCCTCACGCGGCCTCGGCCCGGTTGGTGATGCGGGCCTTGATGTTCTCGACCATGTTTTCGCGGATGATCGTTTCGCCATGCGCCGTGCGCATGTGCTCGACGGTGCGGCGCACGACTTCGGCTTCCTCCTCGGCGCGGGTGTGCCAGGGGCAGCCCGGAACCAGTGAACCGCATTCAAACTGCTTCATGTCGCATCTCCTCTTCGACTGGGTTCAACGGGGAGAATGTATCATGAAACGCTAATCTGGCAAAACCGAGACACGCGGCGCGCGCAGCTCCGGCGAGGGCCGACCCGTCGGTAAGGTCCGGGTGATGCGATCTCCCTTATTCCGGCATCGCCCAGGCGCGGTACACGGAGCTGCCGGCCTGGTGCGTGCGCGGACGCGACGCGCCCTCGATATCGTTGGCAGCGGCGAGATCGGTCAGGTCGCGACCGGCAAGGCCCAAACGGACCTGCTCGACGAAATAGGCGTGGGGAAGATCGACATCGCTGGTCGCCCGCAGCTGCTCGGCCAGGCGCTCGATGAATTCAGGCTTGTTGAGCGCCCTGTCAGTGGCTGCGGATTGCTGGGGTGGAATGCTGCTCGGGTCTGCCATCGCGCTTCTCCTCCATGTAACCGAGGGAAGGATAACACGGTGGTATGGCATTCCAAATGCAATTTGATGTCGCAGGCGCAGATGACCGTTTTCGACGCCGAAAACACGTCCCTTGCACCGGAGACGATCGGCGAGGGCGGGACGGACTTTCCGCGATTACGGCCAGCGGACCACGGGCGGCATGGATGACAGAATCGATTCGACATTGCCGCCGGTCTTCAGGCCGAAGATCGTGCCGCGGTCGTAGAGCAGGTTGAACTCGACGTAGCGGCCGCGACGCACCAGCTGCTCGTCGCGGTCTTCCTCCGTCCACGGCGCGTTGAAGTTCGAACGCACGATCTTCGGATAGACGAGATTGAAGGCGCGCCCGACATCCTGGACGAAGGCGAAATCGGCCGACCAGCCGCCCTGGTCTTCGGAGGAATGCAGCCAATCGAAGAAGATGCCGCCGATGCCGCGCGGTTCGTTGCGATGGGGCAGGAAGAAGTACTCGTCGCACCAGTCCTTGTACTTGCCGTAGTCGGCGACGCCGGAATGGCGGGTGCAGGTGATCTCCATGGCGCGGTGGAAGAGGCGGCTGTCCTGGTCCTCCTGGGTGCGTCGGCGATTCAATACCGGGGTGAGATCCGCACCGCCACCGAACCACTGGCTGGTGGTCACCACCATGCGGGTGTTCATGTGCACGGCGGGCACGTTGGGATTGACCGGGTGGGCGATGAGGGAGATGCCCGAGGCCCAGAAGCGCGGGTCTTCCTCAGCGCCGGGCATGGTCTTGCGGAACTCGGGCGAGAATTCGCCATGCACGGTCGAGGTGTGCACGCCGACCTTCTCGAAAACGCGGCCTTCCATCATCGACATGCGGCCGCCACCGCCGGCGCCGCCGTCGCGCTGCCAGTCCTTGGCCACGAAGCGGCCGGGCGGCTGGTCGGCGAGCGGTCCCGAAAGCTCATCCTCCAGCGCCTCGAAGGATGCGCAGATCGTGTCGCGCAGGCTTTCGAACCAGGCGCGCGCCGTCTGCTTCTTGTCCTCGATGTCGTCAGGCAGGCCTTTCGGCAGATCAGGTCTTTGCATGTCATCCCCCGAGCTCTCGTCTTTCTGCCATTAACAGGAGGCTCGGGCCTCGACCAGCCGGGCCGGGCCGGCGTCCCCGAGAATCGACTCGCAAAACGTGCAAGGGACCACTATTTTGGTGGGCCAGCGAGGTGTTTCATGACGAGAATACCCGGTCCTCCGCCGCTCCACGGCCTCAAGAAGCGCATTTCCGATCACCGCCAAGCCATGGCCGGCAAGGACGGCGGACAGTTCGTGCGCGAGACCTTCTGCCTGACGCGCGAGGAGGCGCGCGCCAAGGCACGGGAATGGTTCGACAGTTTCCCCAAGGCCGCCTACTGGACGGAAGTGGAAAGCTGGCGCCAGCTCGATGGCGACCGGATCGAATTCACCATGCGTCGTCTTCCCTCGGCCGACTGAGCGCAGCCGAGCGTCACCCCCGGTTTCTGGCTGGTTTTCGCACAAATCGCTCAAATCCTAACGATTGCCTCAAGCAGATCGCAAAACCGATCGGGCATAGTCGTTCCAGTCGACGGGGCCGTATGTGTGTGCGGTCATGGCATGAGGCCGCCCGTCGAGGCCATGGCGTAAGCCGGAATGTTCCCGTGCTTCATCAAGGATAAGAAATGACGAGTGTCTCGTTCAATCCGACTTCTGCCTCCGCCCTGTCTTTGCTGAGCGGTTCAAGCCGCGCGCTCGAAGCGACCCAGACCCGGGTCGCATCCGGCCGTCGCGTAGAGGCAGCGGCCGACAATGCCGCCTACTGGTCGATTGCCACGACGATGAGCGCCGACAGCATGTCGCTATCGAGCGCGGAGGATGCGACCGGTCTTTCCGCCGCGCTCGCCGACACTGCCGCTCTCGGCATGGAAGCCGCGACCTCTATCGTTGCGGATATCCAGTCGAAGCTGATCCTGGCGCAGGCCGTCGGCTCCAACCGTTCCGCGGTCAATGCCGAGATCACCCAGCTCAAGGAGCAACTGGGCACGATTGCCCGCTCCAGCGGCTTCAACGGCCAGAACTGGCTGAGCCTCGACGCCGGCCAGCAGCCCAAGATCCAGTCCATGGTCGCCTCCGTCAGCAGCAACGGCAATGGCGACGTCTCAGTCAACGTCATCGACTTCGATACGGCGAAAAGCACGCTCATCAGCGGCCAGGATGCGCAGGACGGGCTCCTGACCCAGTCCTATTCCGGCATGACCAAGAGCGGTGTGGCCTATGCCTATCATCTGCTGAACGCCCCGTCGGCCGTGCCGGTTTCGGCGACGTCGAAGGAGATCGCGGTATCCGACACCACCACCAGCGCCGAATTCGACGGCATGATCGCGGCCATGAACACGATGATGACCAATATGATCGACGCCAGCGCCAGCCTCGGGGCGACGCGCAGCCGGATTTCGTCGAGCACGGAGTTTCTGCAGGACCTGCAGGACATCACCCAAGTGGGGATCGGCCGGCTGGTCGATGCCGCCGTGCACTGGCGCTATCTGACCATCGGCCTGGTGGTCATGGCCTTCCTGGTCTCGATCGC
>FWPV01010475.1_pt1 | contig 14475 bp, 12 predicted proteins | sample 2228371 | NCBI WGS metagenome assembly FWPV01 (sample SAMEA103939776, study PRJEB20133) | metagenome
TGGATCCGGTGCGCAGGGACCGGAGGCGATGTGCGTGGGATCGTCACCGGTGACGTCGGAGACAATCAGCGCCAGCACGGGCGCCCGTGACGCGGCTGCGAGCTTTCCGCCCTGGATTGCCGACAGATGCTTGCGCACGATGTTCATTGACTGGATCGGCGCACCGGAACGCAACAGCTGGCGCGTGACGTCTTTGAGGTCGGCCATCGCGATGCCTTCCGCAGGCAGCGACAGCAGGCTTGATCCACCGCCGGAGATCAGCACCAGCAGCAGATCGTCAGCGGTCAGCGACTTTACCCTGCACAGGATGTCGGCGGCGGCCTGTTCGCCCGCCGCGTCGGGCACAGGGTGTCCGGCCTCGAGCACCTTGATGCGGCCGGTCGAAAGGCCATGGCGGTAGCGCGTAATGACCAGACCTTCGAGCGGCGCCGCTCCAGGCCAGTGCTGTTCGACAGCGAGCGCCATCGCGGCGGCAGCCTTGCCGGCACCGACCACCAGAGTCCGGCCCTTGGGCGGTACCGGCAGTTGCGCCGGCACGATGCGCAGCGGGTCGGCAGCGGCCAGCGCCGCTGCATAACTGCTTTCCAGCAGGCTGCGCGCCTGCATGATGTTCACGCGAGCACCGCCTTGAGATGGATGCCGGTGTGGCTTTCCGCGCAGGCTGCGATGGCTTCCGGCTGGCCCTCGGCAACGATGCGTCCGCCGCCGCCGCCGCCTTCGGGGCCGAGATCGATGACCCAGTCCGCGGTCTTGATCACGTCGAGGTTGTGCTCGATGACGACGATGGTGTTGCCGTGGTCGCGCAGACGGTGCAGGACCCGCAGCAGGAGATCGATGTCATGGAAATGGAGGCCGGTTGTCGGCTCGTCAAGGATGTACAGCGTGCGCCCGGTGTCGCGCTTGGACAGTTCCAGTGCGAGCTTCACGCGCTGTGCTTCGCCGCCCGAAAGCGTTGTCGCACTCTGGCCCAGAGTGATGTAGCCGAGTCCGACATCCATCATCGTCTGCAGCTTGCGTGCAATGGCCGGAACCGCCGAGAAAAACTCGAGGGCCTGCTCCACGGTCATGCCCAGCACCTCGTGCACGGTTCTGCCCTTGTAGCGAATATCCAGGGTTTCGCGGTTGTAACGCATGCCGTTGCAGACATCACAGGGCACGTATACGTCCGGCAGGAAATGCATTTCCACCTTCAGCACACCGTCACCCTGGCAGGACTCGCAGCGCCCGCCCTTGACATTGAAGGAGAAGCGTCCTGCCCCATAGCCGCGTGCCCGCGCTTCCGGCACGCCCGCGAAAAGATCGCGTATCGGGGTGAACAGCCCCGTATAGGTGGCCGGATTGGAGCGCGGCGTGCGGCCTATCGGGCTCTGGTCGACGTTCACAACCTTGTCGAAAAACTCGATGCCTTCGATGGTCGTGCATGGCGCCGGTTCGACGTTGCTGCCGTGCAGCTCCCGCGCCACCGACAGGTACAGCGTGTCGTTGACCAGTGTCGACTTGCCGGAACCGGATACGCCGGTGACGCAGGTGAGCAGGCCCACCGGGATGTTGACGTCGACGCTTTTCAGGTTGTTGCCGGAAGCGCCGCGAATCATCAGCTGCCTTTGGGGGTTGGCGCGATGGCGCAACGCCGGCACGTCTATGCGCCGCCGCCCGGACAGGTACTGGCCGGTCAGCGAGTCGGCGCAGGCGCTGATCTCCGCCGGCGTGCCCTGCGCGATCACGCTGCCGCCATGCTCGCCGGCGCCCAGGCCCATGTCGACGACATGGTCCGCGCTCATGATGGCGTCCTGATCGTGTTCCACGACGATGACCGAGTTGCCGATGTCGCGCAGGCGCCTGAGCATGCCCAGCAGGCGGGTGTTGTCACGCTGGTGCAGCCCGATTGACGGCTCGTCGAGCACGTACATCACGCCGGTCAGTCCGGACCCGATCTGGCTGGCAAGCCGGATGCGTTGCGCCTCGCCGCCGGACAGTGTGTCCGCCGAGCGGTCCAGTGAAAGGTAATCCAGTCCGACATCAACGAGAAAGCGCAGGCGGCTGCGGATTTCGCCGGCAATCTTTTCGGCAATGGCCTGTTTCGCCCCAGACAACGACAGCTGTTCGAAGAAGCGCAGCGCGTCGCCGAGCTGCAGCGCCGATATGGCGTAGATCGGCTGGCCCGAAACCATCACGTTTCTTGCTTCGACACGCAACCGGGTGCCCTTGCAGTCGGGACAGGTCTGGGTGTTCAGGTATTTCGCCAGTTCGTCGCGTACCACCGGCGAATCGGTTTCGCGGTGTCGCCGCTCGAGGTTGGTGATCACGCCCTCGAAAGGGTGCTCGCGCACGTAGGTCCGGCCGCGTTCGCCGGTGTAGGTGAAGCGGATCGGCGTTTTGCCCGAACCATGGAGTACGGCCTCGCGCACCTGCTCGATGAGTTCACCGAACGGCGCCTCGATATCGAAGCCGTAGTGCTCTGCGAGTCCCTGCAGCATCTGGAAATAGAACTGGTTGCGGCGGTCCCAGCCCTTGATCGCACCGGATGCCAGCGACAGTTCGGGGAATGCGGCGATGCGCCTGGGGTCAAAAAAAGTGATGCTGCCAAGACCGTCACATCGCGGACAGGCGCCCGCGGGGTTGTTGAAGGAAAACAGCCGCGGTTCCAGTTCGGGCGACGAACGGTTGCAGACCGGGCAGGCGAGTCGCGCGGAAAAGGCGGTTTCCACGCCGCTGTCCATGTCGACGGCAAGCGCACGGCCGCCGCCGTGGCGCAGGGCTGTCTCGAAGGACTCGGCGAGGCGCTGCCGGATTTCGGCGCGGACTTTGATGCGGTCGACCACCACGTCGATGGAGTGCTTCGCATTCTTCTTCAGAGCGGGCAGGGCATCGATGTCCAGTACCTTGCCGTCGATGCGCACCCGGACAAAGCCCTGGGCCCGCAGTTCGTCGATCAATGCCGACTGCTCCCCCTTGCGGTCGCTGACCACCGGCGCGAGGATCATCAGGCGCGTGTCCTGCGGCATCCGCAGCACGTGATCGACCATCTGGGAGACCGATTGCGCGTCGAGCAGCGTGCCGTGCTCCGGACAATGCGGTTCGCCGATGCGCGCGTAGAGCAGGCGCAGGTAGTCGTGGATTTCGGTGACCGTGCCGACGGTGGAGCGCGGATTGTGGCTGGAGGCTTTCTGCTCGATGGCGATTGCCGGCGACAGGCCCTCGATCAGGTCCACATCCGGTTTCTCCATCATCTGCAGGAACTGCCGTGCATAGGCCGACAACGATTCGACGTAGCGACGCTGGCCCTCCGCATACAGCGTGTCGAAGGCGAGCGACGACTTGCCGGACCCGGAAAGGCCGGTGATGACCACCAGGCGGTCGCGTGGCAGATCGAGGCTGATGTTCTTCAGGTTGTGCGTGCGTGCACCGCGCACGCGGATCTGGCCTGCGGCAGGCAGCGGTACATCGCGCTGCTGCGGAGCGGGGAGGGAGACCAGTCTCGGTGGTGTGCTGCTTGCGGTCATGCCATTGCCGGTGAAGGTCCGGAGGGTAAACCTGCTAATATACGCGCATACGGTGTTATGCCCAACCGTCGTGAGTCGGGCTTCCGAGATCTTTGCTTACAGGTTCCCCGACCCCCTTCCCAATTCATGTCGTCCAGTTCCAGTACCAAAATGACCCCGCTGGAATTGCGGGCGAGCATCGGTTTGTCCGGCATATTCGGGCTGCGCCTGCTCGGCATGTTTGTCATCCTGCCGGTATTTGCCATTTATGCGGAGTCCCTGCCCGGCGGCAACGACCTGACGCTGGTAGGCATCGCCATTGGCGCCTACGGCCTGACCCAGGCGATCCTGCAGATCCCTTTCGGCTGGTGGTCTGACCGCATCGGGCGCAAGCCGGTGGTTTATGCCGGACTGCTGGTCTTCGCCCTCGGCAGTTTTGTCGCCGCGCTGGCGCCGAACATTTACGTCGTGATCCTCGGCCGTGTACTGCAGGGGGCAGGGGCGATTTCTGCCGCGGTGATTGCGATGACCGCTGACCTGACCCGTGAAAGCCAGCGTGCCAAGGCGATGGCGATGATCGGATCGACCATAGGCGCATCATTCGCGCTGTCGCTGATTGCCAGTCCCTGGCTGGACCGAGTGATCGGCGTGCCGGGCATCTTTGCAGTCACCGGGCTGCTCGCGCTTGGAGGCATCGTCGTCATGTGGCGCCTGATTCCCGACGTGCCCCAGGCGCCGCCGGTGCCGGGCCGCGCGCTGAAGGATTTCTGGAATGTACTGACTGATCCGCAGCTGGCGCGGCTGAACTGGGGCATTTTCGCGCTGCATGCCGTGCTGATGGCGCTGTTCATCGTGGTGCCTTTCAGTCTGCGCGACGCCGGCCTGCCGTTGGCCGAACACTGGAAGGTTTATCTCCCGGTGATGATCGGTTCCTTCGTGCTGATGCTGCCACCGGTGATGCAGGCCGGAAATCCGCTGTTGCTGCGGCGCTGGTTCATCATTGCCGTTGCATTGCTGCTCGCCGGCCATCTCGCGCTGCCCTGGCTGACCTCGAACGTCCTGCTGCTGTCGCTGTTTTTGCTGCTGTTTTTCGTGCCCTTCAATGTGCTGGAGGCGATGCTGCCGACACTGACGACGCGGCTTGCGCCGGCCCATGCCAAGGGCACCGCAATCGGCCTCTACAGCACGATCCAGTTTTTCGGCACCTTTCTCGGGGCGGCCGCCGGCGGGTTCATCTACAAGCACTGGGGCATGACCGGAGTGGTCGTGCTGGATGCTGGGCTGCTGCTGATCTGGCTTATACTCGCGCTGGGCATGCGCGTGCCGCGGGCATCGACCGCGGCGTAAACGGACGGCCGGCGGGCGCGTTGATGTGGACATGCGCCGGCGGCATCGAAAATCTGAAAAAGGAACCCTGACATGGCATCGGTAAACAAGGTCATTCTGATCGGCAATCTCGGCAAGGATCCCGAGACACGCTACCTGCCCAGCGGAGATGCCGTAACGAACATCACCGTCGCCACCACCGAGTCCTGGAAGGACAAGAAGAGCGGCGACAAGCAGGAGCATACCGAGTGGCATCGCATATCATTCTTCGGCCGGCAGGCCGAAGTGGCCGGCGAGTATCTGAAAAAGGGCTCTCCCGTCTACATCGAAGGCCGCATCCGCACCCGCAAGTGGCAGGACAAGGAAGGACAGGATCGTTATTCGACGGAGATCGTGGCTGACCGCATGCAGCTGCTGGGCAGCCGTGGCGGTGGCAGTTCAGGTGGAGAGGGCGGCGGCATGCGCGAAGCGCCATCGTCATCGGGCGGCAGCAAGGCACCGGCGAAGAAAAGCGGTGGCAGCTTCGACGACATGGACGACGATATCCCGTTCTAAACGGTCGCAGCAGCCACTCCGAAGGCAGTCACTCCTGCATTGAGCGGGAGCGCGCGACCAGGCAGGCGACAGCCGCCGACGCGATGCGGCTGTGCGCAGAGTCGGCGCGGCTGGTCAGGATGACCGGCACCCGCGCGCCCATGACGACACCCGCTGCCACCGCGCCGCTGACGTAAACCAGCGACTTGTAGAGAATATTTCCGGCTTCCAGTCCCGGCATCACCAGGATGTCCGTGGTGCCGCTGACCGGCGACGAAATGCCCTTGATGCGAGCTGCCTCGGCGGAAAACATGTTGTCGAAGGCCAGCGGGCCGTCGACGATGCCGCCGGTGATGCGGCCGTCTTTTGCCATTTCGCGCAAGGCGGCGGCGTGCTCGCTGGAGGGGATGGCGGGATTGACGGTTTCCACGGCGGACAGCACCGCGACATGGGGCAGCTCGATGCCCAGTGCGTGCGCGACCTCGATGGCGTTCTGGGTGATGTGGCGCTTGGCCTCGAGGCCGGGCGCGATGTTGACCGCGGCGTCGCTGATCAGCAGCAGGCGGTCGTGTGCCGGGACATCCATCACGAAGACATGGCTGATCCGGCGTTCGGTACGCAGGCCGGCATCGCGCGCGACGACAACAGCCATCAGTTCGTCGGTATGCAGGCTGCCTTTCATCAGCATCAGGGCTTCGCCGTCGCGGGCCATTTCCGCCGCGCGCCGCGCGCTGGCATGGGCGTCGGCCGCGTCTTCGATTACGCACCCCGAAATGTCCAGCCCTGACTCCCCCGCGATCCGGATGATTGGTTCCCGCGGCCCGACCAGCAGTGGCAGGATCAGTCCTGCTGCTGCCGCTTCCAGCGCGCCGGCCAGAGCGGGTGCGCTGCAGGGGTAGACCACGGCGGTGCGGGCGGGGCCCGGAGCGCGGGCGCGTTCGACTAGCTGTTGGCTGCGCGGGACTGTGGTTTTCATGTGTTCGTGATGGGGTGCTGGCGGAGCAGGCCTGGGGGTCCGACGGCGGTGTGGCAACCCCTTGATTATAGGGGAGATCCTGCGAATGGGCGGAAGCGGGGGCAGTCGATACCGCTGCGGGTGCCAAGCGGGGCTTGAAATCCTGCTGCGGTCGCCCGCATATCAGCCCGGGAAAGTCCGTAACCGTCTCAGGTATAATGCTTTTTTACGATTTTTGGAGTGCGCCATGCCGATTTACGAGTATCGATGCGAGGCGTGCGGGTTCCAGAAGGAATTCCTGCAACGCATCAGCGATGCACCGCTGACCGAATGTCCGGAGTGCCGCAAGAACACGCTCAGCAAGATGGTGACCGCTGCCGGTTTCCAGTTGAAGGGCAGCGGTTGGTACGCAACCGATTTTCGCGACAAGGGCAGCAAGCCGCCCGCCGATGCCGCAAAATCCGGAGACAGTGCCAAGAAAGACGAATCCAAGGCCGAGGCCGCCTGCGGCGCCGGAGCCTGTCCCGCCTGCAACTGACGCTCGCTGATCGCGCCGGCGACTGAGCGCCGGTGGCCGCCTCTGTCCGGATGCGCGTGCCCGGCAAGTTGCCGGGCACGCCGCGTACTGCCTGAAGATCCATGTTCAAGAACACTTCCATCAAAAGCTATTTCATCACCGGCCTGCTGATCTGGGTGCCGCTGGTGATCACGCTGTGGGTGCTCAACCTGCTCGTCGGCATGATGGACCAGAGCCTGCAGCTGCTGCCGGAGGCGCTGCTCACGGAGAACTGGCTCGGCGTTCATGTGCCCGGCCTGGGCGTGATCCTGACACTGCTGATCGTGCTGTCCACCGGTGTGCTGGCGGCGAACATCATCGGCCAGCGCCTGGTGCTGTTCTGGGAGGGCATCCTCGCACGCATCCCGGTCGTGAACACCATTTACAACAGCGTCAAGCAGGTCAGCGATACGCTGTTTTCCGGGACCGGCCATGCGTTCCGCAAGGTGCTGCTGGTGCGTTATCCGCATCCGCAGGCCTGGTCGCTGGCATTCCAGACCAATGTGCCCGTCGAGGTGGGTGTGCGCCTGCCCGAGGATTACGTCGCCGTGTTCATTCCGACGACGCCCAGCCCGGTCAACGGTTTTTATTTTTACGTGCGGCGCGAAGACGTGATCGAGCTCGACATGTCGGTGGATGCCGCATTCAAGTACATCGTTTCGATGGGTGTGGTGGCGCCGGTCACCGTGAACGGCAACGGCGTCGTTGTGCCCGCGCCGGAACAGAAAATATAATCATTTAAAATCAATAACTTATGTCTATGCGCAGCCATTACTGCGGGTTGGTCGACCGCAAACTCCTCGGCCAGACCGTGAGCCTCTGCGGCTGGGTACACCGTCGCCGCGATCATGGCGGCGTCATTTTCATCGACCTGCGCGACCGCGAGGGACTGGTGCAGATCGTCTGCGACCCGGACCGCGCGGAAACCTTCGCCGCTGCCGACAGCCTGCGCAACGAGTTCGTGATCCGTGTCGAGGGCAAGGTCCGCGAGCGGCCTGCCGGCACCGTCAATGCCAACCTGATCAGCGGCGAGATCGAAGTGCTGGCGACGACGCTGGAAGTGCTCAATCCTTCGCAGACGCCGCCCTTCATGATGGACGACGAACAGCTGTCGGAGAACGTGCGCCTTCAGTACCGCTTCCTCGATCTGCGCCGTCCGCAGATGCAGGGCCATCTGCGGTTGCGCCACCGCGCCGCACGTGCGATCCGAAACTACCTCGACGACAACGGCTTCGTCGACATCGAAACGCCGATGCTCTACAAGTCGACGCCCGAGGGTGCGCGCGAGTTCCTGGTGCCCTCGCGCATGCACGACGGCCAGTTCTACGCGCTGCCGCAGTCGCCACAGCTGTTCAAGCAGCTGCTGATGGTGGCCGGCTACGACCGCTATTACCAGATCGTCAAGTGTTTCCGCGACGAAGACCTGCGCGCCGACCGCCAGCCCGAGTTCACGCAGATCGACATCGAAACCTCATTCCTCGGCGAGCGCGAGATCCAGGACCTGATGGAGGGCCTGATCCGGCACCTGTTCAAGCAGGTGCTGGACGTCGAGCTCGGCGTGTTTCCGCGGCTGAGCTATGCGGAGGCCATGGCGAAATACGGCTCTGACAAGCCGGACCTGCGCGTGAAGCTTGAGCTGACCGATCTCAGCGACCTGATGGCCGAGGTCGAGTTCAAGGTGTTCAAGCAGGCCATTGCACAGAAGGACGGCAAGGTGGTTGCACTGCGCGTTCCCGGCGGCACCGCGCTGACGCGCAAGGAGATCGACGAGTACACGGCTTTTGTCGGCATCTACGGTGCGAAAGGCCTTGCCTACATCAAGGTCAATGATGTCACCCAGCTCAACGAACAGGGACTGCAGTCGCCGATCGTCAAGTTCCTGCCGCAGCCGGTGCTGGCCGGCATTCTCGAGCGCACCGGTGCGGCCAACGGCGACCTTATTTTCTTCGGCGCCGACCGCCGGAAGGTGGTGTGGGATGCGCTCGGTGCCTTGCGGGTCAGGGTCGGCCACGAGAAGGGCCATGCCGAAGCCGGCTGGAAGCCGTGCTGGGTCGTCGATTTCCCGGCCTTCGAGTATGACGAGGAGGCACAGCGCTGGAATGCCGCCCACCATCCCTTCACCGCGCCCAAGGACGAACATGTCGGTTTGCTGGCCACCGATCCCGGCCAGGTGCTGGCCAAGGCCTACGACGTGGCGCTCAATGGCTGGGAGATCGGCGGCGGCTCGGTGCGGATCCATCGTGCCGAAGTGCAGTCGCAGGTGTTTGCCGCGCTTGGCATCACACCCGAGGATGCGCGGGCCAAGTTCGGCTTTCTGCTCGATGCGCTGTCCTACGGCGCGCCGCCGCATGGCGGCATCGCCTTCGGTCTTGACCGCATTGTGACGCTGATGACAGGCGCGGAATCGATCCGCGAGGTGATTGCGTTCCCGAAGACGCAGCGCGGCCAGGACCTGATGGTGGATGCGCCCACGCCGGTAACCGAGCGCCAGTTGCGCGAACTGCACATCCGCCTGCGCAACACCACTCCGGTCGCGTAGACGGTTCGGGGTTTATCGCGGGCAGGCACTCATGCGTTTCCCGTGGACCCGGTTTCGCGCCTGGCGATGGATGGCGTTCATCGCCGTCGCCGCACTGGCCGCCGTCGCGCTGGCGCGCGGCGATGCGCGTGGCCTTTCCGCGATCCGGCTGCATGAACTGCCACCCGAAGCCCGGCAGACGCTGCAACTGATCCGGCAGGGCGGCCCCTATCCCCATGATCGCGACGGCATCACCTTCAATAATTACGAGAAGCTTCTGCCCCCGGCGCGGCGCGGCCACTACCGCGAGTACACCGTGAAGACGCCGGGACTCAGCCATCGCGGTGCGAGGCGCATAGTCGTCGGCTGCGAACGCCGGCGAGCGCCGTCCGGACACCCTCCGGCGGGCGTGCTGTGGCTGGCGCACTGCGTCGATGGCGGCGAGTTTTACTACACTGCGGATCATTACCGCAGCTTCAGGCGCATCGTCGAATGAAACCGCCGTCTTTTTCCGCCACGGTCAATGGCGTCTATCGCGCACCCGTGGACGATGGTCCGCTGCGCGGGAGGGCAGGCGGCTTGCGATGGTCCGTTGCCGACCTGCGCGGCGCCGGCAGCAGCGGAGCGGTCTGCCGCGCACTGGCTGATGCCGTGGATTTTCCCGGCAGCTTCGGCGGGAACTGGGACGCCCTCAATGATGCGCTGCAGGATCTGTCGTGGCTGAAAACCGGCGGATGCGTGCTGCACCTCAGCGGTGTTGCGGCCCTGGCGCCCGGTGTGCAGGACGTGCTGCTCGAAATCCTTGTTTCTGCAGCGGCGTTCTGGAAGCGCCGTGGGCGGGTGTTCATCGTGCTCGCCGACGACGACGATCTGCCGGCACTGCCGCAGCGATGAAATACAAGATTCCGGTGTCGGTGCTGGTCCTGGTGCACACGGCAGACCTGCAGGTGCTGCTGCTGGAGCGCGCCGACCGGCCCGGTTTCTGGCAATCAGTGACGGGCAGCATGGATGACGAGCGCGAAACATTGCTGCAGACCGCGCAGCGCGAACTTGCCGAGGAGACCGGCATCGTTGCCGACCCCGGCATGCTGGTCGACTGGAAGCGCGAGAACCGTTACGAAATCTATCCGCACTGGCGCAGTCGCTACGCACCCGGAGTGACCCACAATACGGAACATGTGTTCGGGCTGACGCTGCCGGCAGTCCGGGATGTCGTGCTGGCGCCACGCGAACACCTGGCCTATGCCTGGCTGCCGTGGCGGGAGGCGGCGAACCGGGTTTTTTCATGGAGCAACGCCGAAGCAATCCGGGAACTGCCGGCGAGGCTGAAGTCCGGCGCATGAACCCCGGGGCGTGGCGGGATTTTTCCGGTGGTTTTTCTGTCAAAATCCTGTAATGTAGAAACTTTTCCCGTACTGGGCATCAGGAGAAGGGCCTGACGATGGAAGCGAAAACGATCGCATTTGAGGGTTTCAAGCCGCTGGCCGACGAAGCCTGCCAGGAGCGCATACTTGCTGCGCGGAAGAAGCTGGGCGAGCGCGTCGTGCTGCTGGGGCATCACTACCAGCGGGCCGATGTCTACCGGCATGCCGACCTCACCGGTGATTCGCTGCAACTGTCGAAGCTCGCCGCCGGCACCGATGCCGAATACATCGTGTTCTGCGGCGTGCACTTCATGGCCGAAGTCGCCGACATCCTGTCGCGTCCCTCGCAGCAGGTGATCCTGCCCGACATGAACGCCGGCTGCTCGATGGCCGACATGGCCAGCCTGCCCAAGGTCGAACGTGCCTGGCGCGAACTTGCCGAGGTGCTCGATCCGGACGAGCATGTCACCCCGATCACCTACATCAATTCCGCCGCCGACCTGAAGGCTTTCTGCGGCGAACATGGCGGCATCGTCTGTACCTCGTCCAACGCGCGCGGCATCCTGCAGTGGGCTTTCAACCGCCGCGAGAAGGTGCTGTTCTTCCCCGACCAGCATCTTGGCCGCTGGACCGGCTACCTGATGGACATTCCGCTGTCCGAGATGCTGGTCTGGGATCCCGACGAGCCCATGGGCGGACTGACGCCACAGCAGATCAAGATGGCCAAGGTCCTGCTGTGGAAGGGGCACTGCTCGGTGCACCAGATGTTCCAGGCCCAGCACATCCTGCGCTGGCGCCAGCAGCACCCGGGCGGGCTGGTGATCAGCCATCCGGAGTGCAATTTCGAGGTCTGCAAGCTGTCGGACTATGTAGGCTCCACCGACTACATCATCAAGACCATCGCCGCGAGCCACCCGGGCTCGCGCTGGCTGGTCGGCACCGAGTTGAATCTCGTCAACCGCATCGCCGAGGAATTCGGCCCGCAGGGCAAGTCGGTGCAGTTCATGGCGCCCACGGTGTGCATGTGTTCGACGATGCAGCGCATCGATCCGCAGCACCTGGCGTGGTCGCTGGAAAACCTCGTCGCCGGCAAGGTGGTTAACCCGATCAAGGTGCCGGCATACGAGGCGGAACTGGCGCGCATTGCGCTGGAACGCATGTTGTCTGTCTCCTGAGCGCCAGGTGAGCGCCGCGCCGCTGCAGCTGAGCGTCGCGACCTACAACATCCACAAGGGGTTCTCGGTCACGCCGCTGTTTGCGCGACGTCCGACCGTGCATGTCCTGCGCGAGCAGCTGCGCCTGCTCGGCACCGATCTCGTGTTCCTGCAGGAGGTGGTCGGCGCGCATGCCTTGCATGCCGCGCGCCACCGCGACTGGCCGGCGCAGTCACAGTACGAATACCTTGCCGACAGCCTCTGGCACAGCCATGCCTATGGCAAGAATGCCGTCTACGACGCCGGCCATCATGGCAATGCCGTGCTGTCGCGTTATCCGATCACGCGCTGGGACAACGAGGACGTGTCGGCCCATCGCTTCGAGCGCCGCGGTCTGCTGCACTGCGAAATCGCGGTGCCCGGCTGGTCGCTTCCCCTGCATTGCGTCTGTGTGCATCTTGCGCTGACGGCGCGCGGCCGCGGCCTGCAGCTGGAGCGGCTGCGCCAGCGCATCGAGCGGCTGGTGCCTTCCGGCGCACCGCTGATCGTTGCAGGGGATTTCAATGACTGGTACTGGCGTCATCGCGCGACCCAGGAACTGGCGCTGCCGCTGAACATGCACGAGGTGTTCGAACTGAAGGGCGGGGTGCCGGCACGCAGCTTTCCGGCGATGTTGCCGCTGCTGCGCCTGGACCGCATTTATGTCCGCGGTTTTGCCGTGCGCGAGGTGCGCGTTCACCACGGCGGGCGCTGGGGGCGGATTTCCGATCACGCGCCGCTGACCGCGCAGCTCGAGCATCTGCCGGAATGAGACGGCTGGCAGGGCAGCACACCTCCGGGTGAGCGATAATTGCGCGCCCCGCGCTTCGCGGTGACCGCGCAGGCTTCTGCACACCCGCAGCTTTTTTGTATTAACTGTTTGTTTATATTGAGTAATTTAATGTTTTTTGAATGGCGGCATCGCGATGACGGCTGAGCTTGCCCGCCGCGCCGGGCAGGCGCGGGAGGCTGAACGGCACAGTGGCCGCGACTGGCGCGTGGTGCCGATGCTGCTGCCCTATCTCTGGGAATACAAATGGCGGGTGGTGCTCGCCCTGCTGTTCCTGGTGGCGGCGAAGGTGGCCAATGTCGGCGTGCCGCTGGTGCTCAAGGACATCGTCGACGGCCTTGACTCGCAGAAGGCGGTCTTGGTGCTGCCGCTGGCGCTGCTGGTCGCCTACGGGGCGCTGCGCCTCGCGACCGTGCTGTTTGCGGAGCTGCGCGACGTGGTTTTCGTGCCGGTCACACAGCGTGCGACGCGGCGCATCGCGCTGGCGGTCTTTCGCCACCTCCATGCGCTGTCACTGCGTTTTCACCTCGACCGCCAGACCGGCGGCATGTCGCGTGACATCGAGCGCGGCACGCGGGGCATCTCCACGCTGCTGTCGTTCATGCTGTTCTCGATCATCCCGGTGGTGCTCGAGTTCACGCTCGTCGCAGCGGTGCTGTTCGCGAAATTCGACTGGCGCTTCGTCGCGGTGACCTTTGCCGCGGTGGTCGTCTACATCGCCTTTACCATCGGCATCACCGAGTGGCGTACTGCGATCCGCAAGAAGGCCAACGAGCTCGACTCTCATGCCAACACGCGCGCGGTGGACAGCCTGCTCAACTACGAGACGGTCAAGTACTTCAACAACGAGGATTACGAGGCCAGGCGTTACGACGAAAGCCTGCAGCGTTACGAGGTGATGGCGGTGCGCAATGAGGCCTCTCTCGGCCTGCTCAACGTCGGCCAGGCGGCGATCATCGCGGTGGCGGCCACCCTGCTGATGATCCTCTGCGCCCAGGGCGTGGTTGCGCGGGAACTGTCGCTGGGCGACCTGGTGCTGGTCAACGGCCTGTTGATCCAGCTCTACATCCCGCTCAATTTCCTCGGCATGGCCTACCGCGAGATCAAGCAGGCGATGATCGACATGGAGCGCATGTTCGGACTGCTCGAGGAACACCGCGAGGTCGACGACGCGCCCGACGCGCAGGACGTGCCGGAGGGGCCGGCGACAGTGCGTTTCGAGGACGTTGATTTCGGCTATGACCCGCGGCGGCAGATCCTGCACGGCATGAGCTTCGAGATTCCGCCGGCGGCGAAAGTCGCCGTGGTTGGCGCCAGCGGTGCCGGCAAGTCGACTCTGGCACGGCTGCTCTACCGTTTCTACGACGTCACCGGCGGCGTGATACGCATCAATGGCGCCGACATCCGCGGACTGCGGCAGGCCAGTCTGCGTGCGGCCATCGCGATCGTGCCGCAGGATACCGTGCTGTTCAACGACAGCATCCATTACAACATCCAGTACGGCCGACCCTCGGCCACCCGGGAGGAAGTGGTCGCCGCAGCCCGGGCCGCCCACATCCACGACTTCATCAGCGGACTGCCCGATGGCTACGACTCGATGGTTGGCGAGCGCGGGCTCAAGCTGTCCGGCGGTGAAAAGCAGCGGGTCGCGATCGCGCGCGCGATCCTGAAAAACCCGCGCATCATGATCTTCGATGAAGCCACCTCCGCACTCGATTCGCGCACCGAGCAGGCGATACAGCAGGAACTCAATGATG
>FWPV01011092.1_pt1 | contig 14472 bp, 8 predicted proteins | sample 2228371 | NCBI WGS metagenome assembly FWPV01 (sample SAMEA103939776, study PRJEB20133) | metagenome
CGGAGTAGCAAGTTTTAACCTGCATTAGAAAATCGCATAAATAGGCACAGATTGTAGGGCAAGGCTTTAGCCTTGCGTTTAAGCAAACCTGAAGGTTTGCCCTACATTTATTAATAAATCGATAAAATTCTTAGTAATTTTAATTATTTTTGCTTGTCCAACAAATTTAAAGGGCTTAGTGAAAAATTATGAAAGAAAATAATAATGAAAAATAAAAGTAAAAGAAAAATTGATTTTACTAAAATCTACTCTTTTTTTCGTAAGTTAATAAAACTATCATTCACTTCTAAAAAAGGGATAGTTCTGTTAATTTTTTGTTTTTTTAATTTATTAGTTCTTTTGTCATATCCATATTTTATTTCTCTTCCATTAAAGAAGGGTAAGATTGCTCCAAAAACGATACTTTCACCTCGAACAATTGAATATATTGATACAGAACAAACTAACAAAATTAAAGAGAGAATTCGGCAAAAAGCAGGAATTGTATATGTAATATCCCCAGAAATAGTTGAAAAAAGTTTGATGATGATTGATAAAATCTTTTTGCCTTTTTTTCAGAGTAAGGGGAAAAGTGAGATACAATCACACTTAGCATATTTGGAGAAGCTCAAACTTTCCAGCAGAACAATAAAAAGATTAAAAGAGGCAGATAATAAAGAATTAACTAACTTAAGGCTACAGTTATATAAATTAATAAGGGAAGTTATGAAAAAGGGAATTCGCGAATCAGATATGAATAGATTAGATGAAATTATTTCTCCTTTTGTTGAAGAGGTTACTCAAGATCAAAGTCTTAAAAAATTTTTTATGGAAGTTTCTAAATTTTGTATTTTCCCAAATCTTGTTTACGACCATGAAGGGACTGAACATTCAAGAAAGATTGCTGAAAGTCAAATTCAGCCAGTAAAGGGAAAAATCTTAGCGGGTAGCGTTATTGTTAAGGAAGGAGAAATAATTAATCAAAAGCATGTTGATATTCTTAAGGAATTAGGAATGTTTAAGAGTAAAGTTATATGGTTGAAATTAATTGGTTTTGCTCTTTTATTTATAAGTATTCTTATTTTACAAGCATATGTTTTGAAGATTTATTTCTCAAGAATTTTTAATGATGATAGGTTAACTTTTGTGATTTTACTTATTATCACCTTTACATTTCTTTTAGCCAGAGGTGTTGTTTATTTACCGCTTTCAGGATATATTTTAACTCTTCCAATTTCTGTTTGTGCTTTTTTACTCATTTATTTAGTGGATCCCTTTTTAAGCATACTATTATCAATTTCTTCTGCTATTGTTTTAACTCCTATTTTACACTTACAATTGGAACATTTAATAACTGCATCAATTTCAGCAGTAGTTGTGTTTTTAATTGTAAAAAGTTCCCGAAAAGTAAATGCAATAAGTGCTATGTTTTATTTAATGAGTGCTAACTTTCTTTTAATTTTTGTTTTTAATTTAATTAACCCAGGTGGGACAACATATATTAATGTTCTTAAAGACTTAATACTTAACAGTTTTGTAAATGGATTTCTTGCAATAGTAATTGGTATAGGAGTTCTACCTTATTTTGAAGGTATATTCAAAATAACCACTTCACATCAACTATTAGAATTAACAAATTTGGAACAACCCCTTCTCAGGAGATTATCCCAGGAATTGCCAGATGTTTACCAGCACAGTATAATGGTTGCTAATATTGCAGAGGTTGTTGCTGAGGAATTATCTATTAATTCGTTACTTGCAAAAGTTGCAGGGCTATATCATGATATCGGTAAATTGAAAAGGACTTCTCTTTATCAAACACAAAGCAGTTTTGAAAACTTTTCTCCTACATTAAGTGCACTGGTAATAGCTTCTCATGTGAAAGAGGCTATGGACATTGCTTCTGAGTATAAATTACCAAAGGAGATAACAGATATAATAATGCAACATCATGGGACATTTTATGTTTCTTATTTTTATGAACTTGCAAAATTACAAGCAAAAAATGGTGAAGAAATTCCTGTCGACCGATTCAGATATCCTGGTCCAAAACCTCAAACAATAGAAGCTGCTGTAATTATGATTGCAGATGCCTGTGAGGCTTCAGTAAGAGCATTGAAAAAAATTAATTTTAAACAGATTGAACACCAAATCGATGTTATCATTGAAGAAAGATTGTCTGATAGACAATTTGATGAGTGTAATTTGACTTTAAAACAAATTGAAATAATAAAAAGTGTTATAACAAAACAGCTTTTAAGTATCTATCATGAGAGAATAATGTATCCTTCTCAGAAAGCAAATTTGGAAGAAGAAGAGTGAAAGTTACTATAAAAAATTTGACAAAATTCAAAATTAATAATAAAAATATAAAAAACTTTGTAAAAAAGGTAGTAAAATTAAAAGGTATTAAAAAAGGTGAATTAAACATTATTTTTGTAGGTAATAAAAGAATTAGAGATTTAAACTTTAGATTTAGAAATGAAAATGCTGTAACTAATGTTTTAGCATTTAATTTAACTGATGAAGAATTATCCTTTTTCCCTGCTAATTTTGTTTGTGAAATAATAATTTCTTTACAAAAAGCAAAGCAGGAGAGTAAAATTTTGAAGGTAAGTTTTGTGGAGAGGATAAAAAGATTAATTGTTCACGGGATTCTGCATACGTTGGGTTATTGTGATTATACTACTGAAGATGATGTTAAAATGGAGATTGAAGAAGATAAAATTTTAAGGAAGGTAAAATAAAATTTTTATTGATTTTTGAAATTTTTTATCTAAAATAGAAACTTCACATATTAAAGGTGAAAAAATTTCAATTTTAAATTAAGATAAAATTTAAAATTAGCGGGAGGTAAAAAATGAAAGTGAGTAAGAAAATGGTTTTGTTAGCAATTGTAGGTGTGTTTTGTGTATGTTTTCCATTTAATATGGCTTGTTTTGCACAATCGACAGCAGAGGAATACAATAACTTGGGCGTTCAGTATTACAATGAAGGAAAAATAGATATGGCAATTGATTCATTTAAGAAGGCAATTGAAATTAATAAGAATAATCCAGAGATTTACAATAACCTTGGAATCTGTTATGATGAATTAGGGAAATATGAGGAAGCTATATCCTCTTATAAAAAAGCAATAGAATTAGATCCAAATTTTGTTGATGCCCACAATAATTTAGGTGTAGCTTTATATAATACAGGAGAGGTTGAAAGAGCGAAAGCAGAATGGGAAATATCATTGAAGTTAGACCCTGGTTATGATAAAGCGAGGTTCAACCTTGAAGCTCTTGAAAAAACTCATGAAAAAATTACTAAAGCAAAAGAGGAACCTCCAGTCTTACCTTTTCCTATTGAGCCACCTTTTACTCCTCCTTCCCCAGAAATTACAATTCTTCCATATCAAAGAGATATAGTTTCAAAAGGGATACAAAGCCTTCAACAAGCTTTGGAAATTGCTCCTAATGACCCTGCAATTCATTATAACCTTGGAGCTGCATATATCAAAAAAGGATTTTTAGAAGGCGGAATTGCAGAATGGGAAAAAACTTTAAAATTAGACCCAAACAATATTACAGTTCGAGCAAATCTTGCAGTTGCGTATATAAGAAATAGACAGTATAGAGAAGCGATTGACCAGCTTAAAGAAGTTATTGCTCTGAATCCAAATGATGTTGAAACTCTTTATACTTTGGGAGTTGTATACCATAAGATGGGTAAATTAGATGAAGCAATTGATTCATGGAATAAAGCATTAATATTAAATCCAGATTATATGAAAACGAATTTTTTCCTCGGAGTTGCATATTTACAAAAAGGAGATTATGATGCAGCAATTCAACAATGGAAACAAATTATAGCTTTAAAAGGAGGAGATCCTCATGATTTCAATAATCTGGGCGTTGCGTATGCTCAAAAAGGACTCATCGATGAAGCAATAATTGCTTGGAAAAAAGCAATTCAAAAAGATAAAAATTATGCAAAATCTCATACGAATTTGGGGGTTGTCTATGCACAAAGAGGTATGCATTCTGCTGCAATTAGAGAATGGGAAATAGTTAGAAGCGTAACGCCTGATGACCCAACTGCACATTATAACCTTGGGGTTATGTATCATACTGCAGGGAGAATAGAAGAGGCTATTTCCTCTTATAAAAAGGCTACTGAATTGGACCCAACTTTTGCTGAAGCTTTGAATAACCTTGGAATTGCTTATACTCAGTTAAGAACTGATTCGCCTATTGGTCCTTGGATTATGACTTCACAGTTAAAATTAAAATATGTAATTGCCCCCGGTAAGGTTTCTTTAAGATATAGGTAATAATAGTAAAGTTGAATGTCTCTTCAATTGTTCTTAACTCAAAATCTATTACTGATAACGATTACAGTGTTAATTTATACACAAAAGAAAAAGGTAAAATAAGAGCAATTGCAAAAGGAATTTTTAAAAAAAATAGTAGCTTACGGGCAAAAATTCAACCGTTTACCCAAAGTTGTTTTAAAATAATTGAAACGAAAAGTTTTGTCTTAATTACTGAAGGAGAAATATTAGAATTTAATTCCTCTTTAATTACTGATTTATCCAAAATTTATTGCGCAGCCTATGGTTCAAGATTGTTTATTAAATTTATTCCAGAAAAAAGTAAAGATGAACAGTTGTATGAAATTTTAAAAGATTATTTTGATTCAATTTCTAAGGTTGATTTGAGAAAGAGTGAAGATAGAGATAATTTAAGTTTAAAAAAAAGTAAACAATTAGAATTACGGCAAATGGCAATTGCACTCGATATAAAATTTCTGAAAAATCAAGGTATATTACCTCAAAATGAAGATTTTTATTATGAGAATAAGGAAATATTTGAAAAATACGAAAACTTGTGCTTTATGAATCTACCTAAGTTAGAACTAAAAAAGTTAATAGATTTAGAATTTTATATTTCAAATTTATATTTACAAAATTATTCAGAGTTTCGACAATTGAACCTTAGAATGGTTTGCTAACTGATGAAAAAGGACATAATTTTTTTTATAACATACATTACATTACTTACCTTTTTTATAAACATAACTTCTCCCCCATCTGTCATTCATTCAAAAACTGAGTATCCTTCGCCAATTGCAATAATTGGAGTAGAAGATAAAACAGGCAAATTAAGTTCTCCATCAGAAATACTTGATATTTTACAAACCGAATTAGCTAAATACGAGAACATTTCTATAATTGAGCAAAAGCAAATTTTAGAACTTTTGAATGATTTGCCCCCTACTGTTGATAATGCAGTAGAAATAGCATCAGCTTTAGGAGCGAAGTGTGCAATAATTGGCGTTTTATCAGATTTTAAACATATTCCAAGGCCAGTGGAAGTTCAGATAACACTTGATTTAAAGATGTATGAAGCAGAGACTTCACTCCTTATGAGTAGAGCAGTTGTAATTGGAACAAGTGGAATAAAACCAGGCTATGGTGGAGATTTAGAGTCCCTTTTATCCAGTGCAATTCAATCTGCTGCAAGCGATGCTTTTGCTGAAATATTCTCAAATTTGGAAAAACAAGGGACAATTTCTTCCATACGGGATGGTGAGATTTATACTACCTTAACTGAAAGGCAAGGTGTTAAAGCAGGGGCTCAAGTATCAGTTGTTGGAAGTGGTGGAAAGCAAATTGCCATATTAAGAATAACTTCTGTGAAACTTACTCATAGTGTGGCAAAAGTTATTCAGCAGTTAGCAGGAGAGAGACCTAAAGTTGGAGATAGATGCAGGCTTATTTTTAATCCATCTCCAACATTAAAAAGGGCTGATGTGCCTTTAACTGAAGAAGCAAAATCAAGGGGTAGAAAAAAAATAAGTCCATTACTGTTGGCAGTTTTGGGCGTTGGTCTTGTTTCCCTTGTTACTTCCAGGGATAAGCCTAAAACGCAAAAAGCACTTGAGCAGGAGGTTGCAGCTAAACCTATAACTTTTCCTGGAAACCTTTTATATATAATTCCACCTCCTTCAGGTTTTCCAGTTGCAACAAAAATTGATGTTATTAATTGTTCATTACAAAAAAACTTGCAAGGTGAAACTGAATCCTGTCTGGCTCCTCCACCTTACCCAGAAGATACTGAAGAAGGAGTAGGTCTTACTTCCCTAAAGGAAACTTTATTTTATATTTCATCCAATAAAACATTCCCAGAGCCGAATGTTCCTACTTTAAAAATTTATATTCCTAATTGTAACAGCTTAAGTCAATATTATATTTATTATTTTGATGAAAGTAAGCAAAAATGGGTTGTCATAGGCGATAAAGCTTCGTGTTCTTATGCTTCAGTTTCTATTACCCATTTTAGTTATTTTATTATTGTAAAGGATGAAAGACCCCCAAGACCTGTAAATTTTACTGTTACGGGAAAACCCAAGGCAATACAACTTACATGGGAGCCTCCTCGCGACCTTCAAGGGAATATAGTTGTAGATGGATACTTGATTTATTTTTGTGATAAGACTGGTATATGCACTCAAGTAAAAATCATCAATGATAAAACACAAGGTCAAGAACTTATGGAAAATTTATATGCAAATTCTGAGTATTGCTATGCAATTGCTTCTTATCAGAACACTTATTCTAATAAAGGGGCGTTGTCTGAAATAAAATGTGCAACTACCACAGATATCCCGGAGAATGCCAGGGTTGAACTTATTTCTCCTGAAAATGGCCAAAATATAACTACCCAGAAACCCGAATTTAAATTTTTAGGGGCTGTTGGTGCTGTTGAGCATAATATTAGCGTCTATTATAACCGATGTGCAGATGAGGATTGCACTCAAAAAACAAAAGTTTTTGTTTGGCCAGAAGCTAAAACAGGCTGTAGCGGAATTAAAAGTGCAACTTCACCTTTTTGTATAGTTCCTTATGCGGGAGATCCTTTAATTAACAAGAATACTTATTTTTGGTTTGTTAATGCTGTATTTTCAGATGGCACAAGGATTAAAAGTAGTGAATTCTATTTTGTAAAAGTTGATTCTACAATTTGTGTCTTTCCGTCTTCTTTGCCTCCTGAGCTACTTTCACCACCAAATGGTGCAAATATAACTACAGATAAACCTACTTTTTCATGGTCAAAGTTTGACTGCGCAACAAAGTATATAATTACCGTAAAAGATGAAACTGGTGTAATAGTTTTCCAAAAAGAAGTTACTGATACAACAGTTGAATACGATGGAACTGCAATAGTGGAAAATATTCAATATTCTTGGTATGTTCAAGCTTCTGATGGATATACCAATTCTAAGGAAAGTAATCCTTTCTTTTTTATAAGAGTTCCTACAGAAGTTCCACCACTTGCACCGCCACAATGGGTTGATACAAATCCCCTACTTGGTGGAGACCAAGTGGTTGCTGTTAATTGGAAGCCAAATTCTGAATCCACTTTGGCAGGATACATAATTGAAAGAGCAACAAAAGCAGAAGGTCCTTTTACAGAAGTAGCCAGGTTATCTGTTGACCAGCTTTCTTTTCAATCTGTGGAACCACCATGCATAACTTATAGTAAGGATAACCCTGGCTATTGTGATATAGGAGTTACAAATGGCACTCGATATTATTATCGTCTAAGAGCATATAATGTTGGCAAACAAAAATCGGACCCTTCAGCGGTAAAAAATATTTTACTTCCCCTTCAGAGACCTGAATTGATAGCACCAGGTAGTGTTGCAGGTAATTATGAATTGCCTCGAAGTTTGTATTTTCACTGGATGCCTGTTAGCGGAGCACAAATGTATGAATATTATCTTTATGATATAACTATGGATATGATGGTTTTTAAAGAAACTTTACAAGATACTAAATCTTCAAATATTTCAAAAGATTTTTTAATTCCTGAGCATACTTACAAATGGTGGGTAATTGCATATAATGATTTAGTCAAATCTGAACCAAGCCAGTATTTTAAATTTACTGTGAAGTCAACAAAAATAACTGCAGACCCACCAGTGTGGAATACCTTTCCACCTGACCCTGATGAACCACTTGTTGCAGATGCTTCAGCAAGATCAATAAAACTTAATTGGCACCGCAATACGGAAGAAAATGTTATTAAGTATAAGATTTATAGAGCAACTCAATCCTCAGGTCCTTATACACCCATTGCAGAGCAAGTTCAACCATCCTCAACTCAAAATTATGTGCAGTTTATTGATACAAATCTTACTTTGGGACAATATTATTTTTATAGATTGACTGCGTTAGATAGTTCAGGAGCGGAAAGTTATCAATCTGAAACTAAATATATCTTTCTTCCTTTAATTGGTCCTACTTTAATCTTGCCTGCTGATGGCCAGCGAGTTGAATCTCCAAATCCTGTGTTTAGCTGGCATTCGATTAATGGGAATAATGTGCAATATATTTTGCAGGTTGGGAAAAAAGGTATGCCCAACCTTTCAGACCAGAACAATATTAACTGGTCAATTGTAACTACAGAAACTTCAGTAACCTTTGCAGATCCAGATTATCCTCCTCCCCTAAAACCTCTTGAAAATCCATTTGATCCAGAACAGGCAAGTGAATACTATTGGCAGGTTTGTGCTATAAATGATATTTCAAAAACTCCTACTTCCTGTTCGGAAGTAAGAAAATTTTATAAAAAATTTGGTGTTCCAGAACCAGTATCGCCTCTATCAGGACAGCATATAGTAGAAATACGGCCAATCTTTAAATGGACAAGAGTATATGGTGCAGCAGGTTATACAATTAGGCTATGTAAAGGCAATGTGACTAATTGTAGTGCCAGTGACAAAATACTTTGGGTATATGATGTAGAGGGAGAAGAATCTATATCTGTGCAGCTTCCAAGCAATATTGACCTTGATAATTGTAAGCCAGACATTGATCCAGATTGTCAGTTGACTGGTGTTTATTCATGGCAAGTAAGAGCGTATGATTTAAATGGTATGGTTTCAGGTGAGTGGGGGAATATTCAAGGAAGGTCGTTCATAAAAGTTTCTACTCCGCCACCACAACTTCTCACTCCACAGGATGGACAAATTGTTGGACCATACCCATCGCCCGATAATTGTGCATGGGTAAAAGATATGTATGGAAATTTATCATATAATTATGCAATAAACTTTACTTGGAGTAGTGTCCCCAATGCGGATTCTTACCATATTAAGGTTATTGATATTGAAGCTTCATTAGACAATCCCAATTGTAAACTCGAAGATGGTGATCTAATTTGTAACCCTCAAGGGCAAGAATATGTTGTGTGGCAGGACACTGTACAGTCTAATGTATATTATGCTAATGCACAATGCCCAGGGGGTGATGCATCTGAGATTCCTCTTTCTGCAGGAAGAAAATATGCCTGGAATGTAGCAGCAGTTGACCCTAATGGTAATGTCCTTTTTGATGACAGTAATCAATTTCAATTTATTACTGGACTTCCCTCTCCAAATCTACGCGGTCCAAATGATCAGGAAATGGTTATTTTAGCTGCTTCTCCACCTCCTGCTCATATTAGTATTCAATTTTCATGGGATAAAGTTTTTGGTGCTGCTTCTTATGATATTGATATAAGAAAAAGTGATGGCACAAAATTAGATTGTATTACAGGTGACCCTTACCACAATACTCCTTATACATTTTTTGATTGTTATTCAACTACACCAACTCATGGAGAAACTTATACATGGAGAGTTAGGGCAAGAGATGGACTAAAAGACCCTAATGACTCTGGCAATCCTTCTCCTTGGACTCAAACAAGAATATTTACAGTATATGTTCCTGGTCCTAAATTATCTGCTCCTTATCCAACAGGATTGAGCTGTGAATATAGTGAACCAGGTCATAAGCCAATGAATTGTTATTCGCCTTGTCGAGATGCAATAATTGCCCAAGATTGGGCAACTATTAGAAGTCAGTGTTCTATCGTTGAGTATAGAGACCAATCATTCTTTTGGAGTCCAATCCCTTATGCAAATGCACAATATAGGATTCAAATATCAGATGATATGTATTTTAACAATATTGTGTGGGAACAATCAACCACGCAAAATCCAGGAGATTTCCCAACAGATTTATGTGTAGGTGGTGGGTATTGTGAGTATAGACCATCTGTATCATCTACCTTCTTGCCTATGGTTAATGGGGTAACATATTATTGGCGAGTTGGAGCTTGCGTTGGTGAATTTTGTGGGGATGTGCAGGCATTATGGTCATTCTCTGATGTATGGGAATTTTATAAAATACCTCCAAGACCTCAAACTTTCAATTGTTCATCTTGTGATATAACTTCTTGCACACTTGAGTGGACTGTTCCTTCAAATTATATGGTTCCTGGAGATGCCAGCTCTCAACCCGGTGTTCCTCCACAGCCAGGTTCATGGTATGTTGTTCGAATGGGCGATTTTGACCCAGAAGCTATGGGAATTTATTTCTCCTATGGTGATACAGGAGGGACCATTGCAGGGCTTGACCCGGATACTAATTATCAATTTTGTATAACCGTAATTGATGCTTATGGTCCAACGAGACCTCAACCAGGTCATCAAAGTGAACCTTGGTGTGATACTTGTAGAACTCTTCCTGAAGAAGAAGAATAAAATTTATATTATTTCCATTTTATTGTAAATTATTCATACTAAAAGAATGAAGAGATTACCGTTGTCATTGCAAAATCGACGCAGTTGGGCGTGGTAATCACATTTGTATCTGAAGTAGTACATGGACTGGCGCACTGTAGGGCAAGCCTTTAGAGGCTGTCCGACAATTCAAAAAATTACACTTTTTTGTATAAGTTTTCCCTACTAAACTTATACAATTTTTTAGCCAAAATAGGGCTTATCGGACAGCCTCTTTAGCCTTGCGTTTTGCAAACCTAAATGTTTGCCCCACATTTTTGATAACTTGAGCAAATTCCTGATAAATTAAATTATGAAATCTGAACTCTCAATATTAGTTAGATTTTTTCTTCCCCTTTTTTTAGTTTATTTTTCCTTCATTTCTTTTTTAACTTGCGATGAACAAACTGACTTTTTAAGAAAATTAAAGAATGAAGTAGAAAAGTTAAATTCTTATAGTTTTGAAATTATTAGTGAAACTCCATTAAGAAGAGATAAATTAGAAGAAAAGTATAAATTCTATTATTTACATCCAGGGTATGAAATGTTAAAGGGACTTTATGGATATTGCACTGGAACGATTTTGATAAAAAAACATGATGAAAGTAAAGTTTTTGTTAAAAAGGGGAAATACAAACAAATAATAAGTAAAAATGATGAGAGAATAAAGGATTTTTTTGAAACGAGCCTAAAAAATTATGTTAAAAAGTTGTTTTTTTTATCTGAGACAGCAAGAATTTCAACAGAAAATGCAAATAGAAAAGAAAGCAAAAATAATGAAGTTGGAAAGCAAGCAAAAAAAGAAGATTATGTTGTGCTTAATATTTTCCCTCCATCTAACTTAGAGGAAATAACAAGATATAAAATAACATTCAAGGGTTATAACTATAAAAATTCGATCTTATATTTGCCTTACCAGGAAGAAGTTTATGGATATGAAAAAAGGGGTGGGTTATTGTCTTTGTTTATTGTTCCTTCGAAAACAAAAAAGGAAATTATTTATTCTTCCAGGAAGTGGAGAGAATATAATTTAGAAGAATTGCTAACTCCAAAACGTTTTTCTTTTAATTAGTAAGCTTTCTAAGAAATTTGTTTTAACTTCAAAAAGTGTTTTGCTTCTGGAGAGCGAAGTGAGGCTTATTTTGTTTGCAAAGACAAGCGGGTGCAACCTGAGTTTTTGACAAAACAGAGTCAGACACTGATTTGTCAAAAAGTAGTGAGGGGCTTTTAGCCCCGTTGTGATTTCAGCAACAGAGAAGTCCGTTAGACGACCCTGAAAGGGGCTTGCTACATTGATTGTGCAGGGGTATTTTTTTTGGAGTGACACCACTTGTGGTGTCGTTTTAACCGGTGTAAAAATAACCACTTAAAACTTATTCCCAATTCGCATTAATAAACGATTTTTTATTTGTTAGAAACTCAAGAAAATCCTAATTTTGCCTTAATTCGAGCATTTTTAGGGGTATAATTTTTTTAGTCGAGGATTTTTTGATGCTCCAGGTATTCTTCCCCTTTTTGCAATAGGAATTCCATTTACTTCCTTTAAATCCATTGTCATTTCAATTGGTCGTGCACAGGATATGTAACTTCCAACTCCAAAAATATCTGCTCCAGCATTCGATAACTCTCTGATTTTTTCTGGATATAAACCTCCTGAAACAACTATTTTTACATTATTGAAACCCTCTAAATCGAGTCTTGCCCTAACTTCCCGCACTAATTCTGGGGTAACACCTCCTCTTTCTGATGGCGTATCAAGTCGAACTGCAGTAAGCTTCCCTTTCAATGCTTTTGCTACTCTTAGAGATTCTTCTGCTTCGTCTAAAAATGTGTCAACCAATATAATTCTGGGGACGGTTTCATCCATTATTTCATCAAATGCCCTGGCAACTTTTACTGTATCTCCAGTTATTATAATAGCTGCATGTGGTATTGTTCCCATTGGTTTTATATTTGATATCTTGGCTGCAAGCACATTACTTACACCATCTACTCCTCCAATTAATGCGGATTTTTCCATTGCTGGTGAAACTGCCGGATGAATATGTCTTGAGCCAAAACATATAACCATTTTATTGCCTGCGGCTTGTTTTATCTCCCTTGCTGCAGTTGCCCAACCACAATTGCTTGCTAATATCCCTAATACTACTGTTTCATAAATAGCATAATTTTTATATTTGCCCTTTATTTGTAAAATAACTTCCTTCTTCTGGAATTCTTCTCCATCATTTAAGCCTTTAATTTCTACATCTTTTCCATCAAAAAGACTTAATACTTCCTCAACTCCACACATAATACCATCCCTTAATGGAAAAATGTCTGCAACTGCCTTGCTGTCTTGTAAATTCAAGTGTTTTAGTAAATCTAATGTTCTTAAAAAGTAAATATCTGTGGTTTCTCCGTTTTGTATCTCATCATGTTGGGCTGAATAAAACTTCCTTTTGTAATTACTCATTTTCTTGATACTCCAGCATGTTAAGTATATATAGCAAAAAATCTTTGAAAAGTTCTGTTTTTTGCTCGTTTATAAAAGCAGTAGATATTAATCTGCAATTATTTAAACAGTTTTCTAACACAGATTAAAACCTACAACTTCGATTTTCTGACTTGTGCAACAATTTCCTAAAAAAGTCTTGGAAGAATCATAGAGCTAAGAATACAAGAGATCAAAAAAGCCCATGCCAAAATTCTTACGGCTTTATCTAAAAGTCCACTCCAGCCTTTTGACCTTTTTGAAAAAGGAGATTCGCTTGAGCCTGCTGTTCCAAGTCCACTTAAACCCTCTTCACGGGATTCTTGCATTAGGACCCCTGTTACAAGCAGAATAATTATGATAATATGAATTATAAAGAAAAATGTTTCCATCTTTAACCTCTTTAAAACAATGTATTAAGTGTAAATGTCATTTTTAAATAAATCTTCAATTTTCTCTCGTTGCACAATTAATTTTGATTTGCCATTTGATACAAGCACGGCAGCTGGTCTTGGGAATTTATTATAATTACTTGCCATTGAATAATTATAAGCACCAGTGCAAAAAATTGCAAGTATATCATTAGGTTCAACATTATGGGGAAGATTTGATTCTTCAATAATAGTATCTGTTTCGCAATGTCTACCACAAATTTTCCATTTTTCTAAGTGTTTTTCGTTCATTTTGTTTGCGATAACAGCAAAATATTTAGCGCCATACATTGTCGGGCGTGGGTTGTCGGATAAACCTCCATCAATGCTTATATAATTTCTTATACCTGTTAATTTTTTTACAGGTCCTACGGAATATAAGGTAATACCTGCAGGTGCTACTATATATCTTCCTGGTTCAACAATTAGTCTTGGTAATTTTAAAACTGTCATTGATTTATTTTTAGTTAAAATTTGAAAATTAGTAATTTTTGTTTGCTTTTGTTTTTGAGGTCGCAAAGCTTTTATTATCACTTCTGCAAATTCTTCAATGTTTGCAGGTTTATCTTCAGGTAAATAAGCAATTCCAAAACCCCCTCCAATATTTATTTCATCAATTGGAATATTTTTTGTATTCAAGTAATTAATAACTTTAATAATTGCTTCATAATATGGTTTGGGGTTCATTATTTGAGAGCCTAAATGAAAATGTATACCTTTAAAATTAATGAACTTATCAGATTTTAATGAAAAGATAAGATTGGCAAGGTCTTCATTTAAAGGAAAACCAAATTTTGTATCTTCAATTCCAGTAGTTATTTTATGATGCGTATCAACTTCTACTGCAGGTGTTACTCTTAGTAATATATCGATTTTTTTATTTAATGAGACCCCAATTTTTTTTAATAATTTTATTTCTAAATTACTATCAACAACTATTCTTCCGATTCCGTTTTTTACTGCAGTTTTAAGTTCATAATATTTTTTGTAATT
>FWPV01011113.1_pt1 | contig 14464 bp, 17 predicted proteins | sample 2228371 | NCBI WGS metagenome assembly FWPV01 (sample SAMEA103939776, study PRJEB20133) | metagenome
AGAATACGACCGATGGCCGCTGAACGCGGATGCCAGGGCTTCACCCTGCTCGAGGTGTTGGTGGCCCTCGTCATCCTCGCCCTCGCCCTTAGCGCGCTGATCAAAACCGGCGCCGACCATGTGGCCCTGCTCGACGATCTGGATACGCGCACCCAAGGCTTCCTCGTGGCGGAGAACCAACTGCACCGCTTCCAGCTCGATCGCCTGTGGCCGGAAACTGGCACGCGCAAGGACCATGTCGACCAGGCCGGACGCCGCTGGTTCTGGCAAGCGACCTTCGAGACCACGCCCGACGCCGACCTGCGCCGGGTCACCCTCGAAATCCGCCTGCGCGAGGATGGCCCCGTGCAGGCGCGGCTGACCGGCTTCCTGGCCAAGCCGCGATGATGATTGGTCGGTGGCGGGTAGTCAGGGGTCAGCAGTCAGTGATCAGCACTGACTACCGACCACGGACAACTCAACAGGGCTTCACCCTGCTCGAGCTGCTGGTCGCACTGGCCATCTTCGCCTTCCTCGGTGCGATGGCCTACGGCGGCCTGACCGCCATGCTGCGCACCAGCCAGGGCGCGACGGACACCCGCGAGGCCCTGGCCACCCAGCAGCGCGGCCTGCGCATGCTCGAGGAGGACATGACCTTCGTCCTCGACCGCCCAGTGCGCGACGGTCTGGGCAGCCCCCACCTCGCCTTCATGAGCGGCCGCGACGGCGAGACCCTGCTGGAATTCACGCGCAGCAGCCGCGCCCGGGCGGACCTGCTGCCCGCCCCCATGGAACGGGTCCGCTACGTCCTCAAGGAGGGTCACCTGGTCCGCCAGACCTGGAACCCGCCCGATGCCGCCCGCCTGGAGCCCGACTTCACCCTCATACTGTGGCGGGACGTCGAATCCGCGACCCTCGGCTTCATCGACCCGGGACTGCAGACCTACGGCAGCTGGCCGCCCCCCAACGTCGCGAATCCGGGCCTGCCGCGGGCCATGGAGATCCGCCTCAAGCCCAGAGGGCAGGCGGAAATCCGCCGCCTGATGCTCCTGCCGGAATTCCCGGCCTCCACCGGGGCCAAGCCATGAGGCGGGGACAGTCGGGCATCGCCCTGATCACCGCCCTGCTCGTGCTGACCATCGCCGTGGTGCTCGCGGCAAGCCTCGCGCACGAGAGCGCGCTCAGCCTGCGCCGCACCGAGAACCTGCTCCACCAGGGCCAGGGCCAGGCCTACCTGCAGGGGGCCGAGGACTGGGTAAGACAGATTGTCGCCCGCGACGGGCGCGAGGTGGACCACCTCGGCGAGCCCTGGGCTACCCCCCTGCCGCCGATCCCGGTCGAGGGCGGCGAGATCGTGGGACGCCTGAGCGACCTGCAGGGCCGGCTCAACCTCAACGCCCTGCTCGCCGAGGACGGCAGCATCGACCCGCTGATGCGCCAGCGGCTCGCCTGCGTGCTGCGCCGGGCCGGCATCGAGCAGACCGATGCCGCCCTCGATGCGCTGGCCGACTGGCAGGATGCGGATGGCGACGTGCGCAGCCTGGGGGCCGAGGATGGCGTCTACCAGGCCCTGCCCCGTCCCTATCGCGCGGGCAACCAGCCGCTGCTCACCAGCGGCGAACTGGCGCTGGTCCAGGGTTTCGCCCCGGCCATCGTCCCCCGGCTTCGACCACTGGTCGCGGCGCTGCCCGCCAACGCCAGCGTAAACATCAACACCGCGCCGCTCGAGGTGCTGACCTGCCTTGGCGAGGGCGTGGACGAGGCGGCCTGGCGCGCCTTCGTCGAGGAACGCGCGCGCACTCCGCTGAAAAAGGTCGACGACCTGCTCGGCAAGGCGCCCTTCCAGGGCAACATCGATCCCAAGGGCCTGGGCATCACCACGCGGCTTTTCCTGCTCGAGGCCGAGGCGCGCATTGGCAGGACCGTGGCGCGCCGCTACAGTGTCCTGCTGCGAGATGACCAAGGAACCGTGCGCGTGCTGCACCGCTTTCAGGAGAGCCCCTGATGCCCGCCTCTCTGATGACTCTGCGCCCCCTGGACGAGGATCGCTGCGCCTGGGTGCTTGAGACCGACGACGGGATGCAGTCCGGCAAGGCCGGATGGAGCGACCTTCCCCGCCCGCCCGAGACCACCCGCACCCGCCTGCTCCTGCCCGGGGACATGGTCACCCACGCCTCGGCGCGACTGGCCGCCCGCAACCCCAGGCTGATCGCCCAAGCCCTGCCCTATGCGCTTGAGGAACAGCTGGCCGAGGAGATCGAGCAGCTGCGCATCGCGCACGGCCCGCGCGACTCCAGTGGCCAGGTCCAGGCCCGCATCGTCCGCAGCCAGGATCTGGACCTGCTGCTCGAAAGGTTGCGTCAGAACGGTATCCAGCCGGACGCGGTCTACAGCGAGCTGGACGCACTCCCCGTCCCGACCGAAGGCTGGACCACCCTGGCGTGGGACGGGATCGTGCTCGCGCGCGGCAGTGAAGGCCAGGCCCTCGCACTCGAGCCCGGCCTGCTGGGCCCCTTGCTGGACGGCGCTGCTCCTGTCCGCGCCATCGAGACACCGGAAGGACCTCTGCCATGGCTCCATCGCCACCTGCACGAGCGCGGCCTGATCGACCTGATCGGCGGCGGCCGTTCCGCGGGCCTCGGCGATCGCCTGCGCCCCTGGCGCACCCCGGCTATCCTCGCCGCAACCGCCCTGCTGCTGCAGGCGGGACTGATGCTGCACGACATCCGCAACCTCGACCGGCAACGCGCGGCCATGCAGGCGGAGATCGAACGCATGGCGCACGAGGCCGCGCCCGAGGTCAGGCGCTGGGTCAACCCCATCGCCCAGCTCCGCCAACTGGCCACGGGCGGCACGGCGCCCCCAGCCGAGAGCGGCATGCTCGACCTGCTCGCCAGGCTGGCCCCCGCCCTGGCGGCCCGGCCCGAGATCAAACTCGGCAACCTGCGCTTCCAGGGTGGGACGCTCGAGGCCCAACTCAGCGCCGCGGAAGGCGGCAGCCTTGAGGCGCTGCTCGAAACGCTGCGCAAGCAACAAGGCGCTTCGGCAGAACTGGCGGAACAGCGCGTGGAGGGTGGACAGGCCACGGCCCGGCTGCGGCTGAAGGGGAAACGGGCATGAAGGACATCAGGAACTGGTGGGCAGGAATGAGCGCCCGTGATCGCCGCATCCTTCTGCTCGGCACCGCCATCACCCTGCCCCTGCTCGGCTGGGCGCTGGTCTGGCAGCCGCTGGATGCCGCGCGCGAGGCAGCCCGCACGGCGCAGGCCGAGACGGCCGCCCAGCATGCAGAGGTGCGCACCCTGGCTCGGCAGCTCGCCAGCCGCGCCAAGACCGGGGGCGCTGCCGCTGATGCGCAGAGCCCCCTGGCCGCTGTCGAGGCCGTAGCCCGCGACCAGCGCCTGCTGGAGCAGCTCAAGCGCCGCGAAGCGGAAGGCGCGAACGGGGTCCATCTGGTGCTGGAGAACGCCCCGGCGGACGCCCTGATGCGCCTGCTCGAGCGACTGGATCAGCAGTACGGGCTGCAGATCGCCCAAGCCCAGATCGACCCCGTGACGACAGGGCGGGTGAACGCCTCGATCACCCTGCAGCGCGGAAGGCCCTGATGACCCGCCCCATGCTCGGCTGGGGTCTGCTGGCCCTGCTGTCCTACCTGCTTTTCCTGCTGCTCACCCTGCCCGCCCAGCGCGTGGCGGCCTGGAGCGGCGCCCCCCTGACGGAGGTGCGCGGCAGCCTGTGGGCAGGCTCGGGCACCCTCACGCTCCAGGGCGAGAACCTGCGCAACCTGCAGTGGCGACTGCATCCCGTCTGGCCCTGGCAGGGCGCGCTCGGCGCCGTGATCGCAGCCGAGCATCAGGGCTGGCAGGCTGCGGGCGAGTTGCGGCTGGGCTGGAACGGCACCCTGCGCGTGAACGACGTCACCCTGAGCGGCCCGCTCGACAGCCCGCTGCTGGCCCGCCATCTCCCCCTGCCCATCACGGGCCAGGCACGCCTGCACATCCCCCGGGCCGACTGGCGGGGAGGGCTGGCCGAGGCCGAAGGGGTCATCCTGGAGGTCTTCAAGCCCAGGATCATGCTGGGCGAGGCGCTGGCCCTCGGTGATCTTGCCGCCGAGCTCGACGTGGTGGGCGGCCGACTGCACGGCCGCCTGCACGACAAGGGCGGCCCGCTCGAACTCGCGGGCCAGCTCCAAGGCGACGCGCGCAGCGGGCTCGCCTTGGAGGCCAGCCTCAAGGCCCGCCCGGGCGCACCGACCGCCCTGGCCGACAACCTGCGCCTTTTGCCCGCCGCGCCGGAAGGCGGGGCGCGCATCCATGCCCGCCTGACCGCCCCGTGGCTGGCGCAGCCACAGTAGGCGGCCCGCCCAGGGCCGCTCATTCCCCATGCTTTATCGCGCCGAGGGCGGCGCTCCTACGGACAGGGCGGTAGGAGGCCCGCCCTCGGGCCGATGCATCACTCCTGCAGACGGCGTGTAGGAGGCCGCCCCCGGACCGATGCATCACTCACCCCTGATGCGGCGGCGGCAGGAGCTCAGCGAATCCCTCGATCAGCTCGAAGCCGTCGGCCACCACCTCCTCCCCCCGGCTGTCGGGCCGGCGCACCCCGCGCAGGAAGCGGATACCGGCCTCACGTGCGCTCTCCAACACATGCAGGTTGTCGTCCACCAGCAGGGTGCGGGCGGGCTCAAAGGGCTGCTGGCTGCGCAGGCGGGCCCAGAAACCGGGCGCCTCCTTCGGCAGGCCGAAGGCATGGGCGGACAGCACCGCGTCCAGGTGCCCGCCGAGGGGGGTGCGGGCCAGCTTCAGCGCCAGGCTCGCGGGATGGGCATTGGTCACCAGCACGGCCCTCCGTCCGCTGGCGCGCACCGCGTCGAGGAACTCGATGACCTGCGGATGCACGGCGATCAGGTGCGCCACCTCCTGCTTGAGCGCGATCACGTCCAGCCCGAGGCTCGCCGTCCAGTAATCCAGGCAGTACCAGTCCAGCGTGCCGCGCACCGCGCCGTAACGCGCGAACAGCTCGTCACGCGCCCGCGGCACCGGCAGCCCCTCGCGCTCGGCGAAGCGCCGGGGCAGGTGCTCCAGCCAGAAGTGATTGTCGAAATGCAGGTCGAGCAGGGTGCCGTCCATGTCCAGCAGCACCGTGTCGATCTCGCGCCAGTCCAATCCCATGCTCATAACAAGTCTATCTCCGCGGCAACAAATACAGTTTATTGGACGAAGGACCGACCGACCTGCACACTGCGGAATATTTTGCTGCCCACGTCCGTCGTAACCTTTCCCGTGAACAACGCTCCACTTGGGCCTGACCGCCTCCTTGCCTCCACCTCGGTGCCGCTGGTGCATGTCGCTGCCGACGGGACGGTCCTGTGGGGCAATGATGCCTTCGCCCGGCTATGCAACGTACCGCAGCCGGCGATCGCAGGCCGCGCGCTGACCGATCTGTGCTGGATCTGCACCGACGGCACCTGCACCTACCGCGGACGGGGCCTGCCCTTCGCCCAGATCGATTTCATGCGCAGTGACCTGCTGGCCTGCCCGCCCCCCACCCTCAGCCACGAGACAGGGAGCTGCCGCCCGGTTCGCCTCGCCAACCGGACCCTGGAGGACGGCAGCCTGCTGCTCGAATTCCACGACAACAGTGAGGCGGTCAACCTGCGCCAGCAGCTGGAGGAGGCCCGCCAGCGCGACGAACTGACCGGCCTGCGCAACCGCCTCGCCCTGATCGAGCTCCTGAAGGGGGCACACGCCAGCGGCGACGACTACGCCATCCTGCTGATCGACATCGACCGCTTCAAGGTCATCAACGATTACTACGGCCAGGCCCAAGGCGACGACACCCTGATTGCCCTCAGCCGTTATGTGCTCGAGGGACTCGGCAGAGGACACCTGCTCGGCCGCTGGAGCGGACACGAGTTCATCTGCCTGCTCCCGGCGACCACCAACGAGCAGGCCTGCGCACTGGCCGAGACCATCCGCCATCACGTCCGCCACAGCTTCCAGCGCGACCACAACCGGCCGGACCAGCCCCACACGGTCACCATCAGTATCGGCGTGGCGTCGCGCAGCCCCTCGGATGGCAGCTTCGAGACAGTGATCGCGCGTGCCGACGCCGCGCTCTACCAGGCCAAGCGGCGCGGCCGCAACCGGGTCGCCACCGAACAGGACTTCAGCAAGAGCATCTTCATCGCCAGCGCGGAGATCGAGGCCGCCCTGCAGGAGGAGCGCCTGATCCCCGCCTACCAGCCGATCGTCGAGCTCGCGAGCGGGCGCGTGGTGGCCGACGAGGCCCTGGCCCGCATCCGCGCGCGGGATGGCGGCCTGCTGCCTGCCGGCCTGTTCATCGAGGCCGCCAGCGAACTGCAGATCGCCCACCGCATCGACCAGGCCATCGTGACCCAGGCCATCCAGCGCTGCGCCCGGCAGGTCATCGCCGCCCCCGATGCCGCCCCGATCCACCACTTCCTCAACATCTCCACCGACCTGCTGCGCCACCCCCGGCGCATCGAGGCCATCCTGGCCGCGGCGCGCCAGTCCGCCGAGCAGTGCGGCATGCAGTGCTCGACCTCCAAGCCCCTGGTGATCGAGATTACCGAGCGCGAACTGGTCGGCGACCCGCGCGAGGCGCTGGAGATCCTGCGCCCCTTCCTCGACTTCGGCCTGCAGATCGCGGTGGACGACTTCGGCAGCGGCTACTCGTCGTTCCTCTACCTGCTCGACCTGCCCGTCACCTACCTCAAGATCGAGGGCGAACTGGTCCGCAGGATGCGCGCGGAGCCCAAGGCGCGCGCCATCATCCAGGGCATCCAGTCCATCGCCAACCAGCTCGGGCTGATCACCATCGCCGAATTCATCGAGGACGACGAAACCGCGCGCATGCTGACCGATCTCGGCGTGAACTGGGGCCAGGGCTACCTGTTCGGCCGTCCCATGATCGAAGAGCCAGGCGCGGCTTGCGAGCCTACTGCCCCCTCCCTATACTCCGGCCTTTCCTAACGCGACACCAGCAACTTCGCCATGAGCATTGAACTCCCTGAAGGTTACCGTCCCTCGGATGACGAGGAATACATGAACCCCATGCAGCTGGAGTACTTCCGCCGCAAGCTGCTGGCCTGGAAGCAGGAACTGATGGAGGAGGCCGACTCCACCCTCAACCACCTGCGTGAGGAAAACTGGCAGGAGCCGGACATCAACGACCGCGCCACCCTGGAATCGGACGCCGCGCTGGAACTGCGCACCCGCGACCGTTACCGCAAACTGATCAACAAGATCGACAAGGCGCTCAACCGCATCGCCGACGGCACCTACGGCTACTGCGAGGAGAGCGGCGAGGAGATCGGCATCAAGCGTCTGGAAGCGCGCCCGATCGCCACCCTGACCATCGAGGCCCAGGAGAAGCACGAGCGCCTCGAAAAAGTCCGCCGCGAGGAGTGACCGTGCTGCGCGCCCTGCCTCTCACCTTGGCCGCCCTCCTCGTCCTGCCCGCCTGGGCAGGCCCCAAGGTCATGCTGGAGACCTCGCAGGGCGAGATCACCCTGGAACTGGACGCGGACAAGGCGCCCAAGACGGTGGAAAACTTCCTCGCCTACGTGCGCGACGGCCACTACAACGGCACCGTCTTCCACCGCGTCATCCCCGACTTCATGATCCAGGGCGGCGGCTTTGGCGCGGACTTCGTGCAGAAGCCCACCCGCGCCCCGATCCAGAACGAGGCCGACAACGGCCTGAAAAACGTGCGCGGCACCATCGCCATGGCCCGCACCAACAACCCGCACAGTGCCACCGCGCAGTTCTTCATCAACACGGTGGACAACAGCTTCCTCGACCACCAGTCCCCCACCCCGCAGGGCTGGGGCTACGCGGTATTCGGCAAGGTCGTGGCCGGCATGGAGGTCGTCGACCGCATCCAGCGCCTGCCCACCGGCCCCGGCGGCCCCTTCCGCGGCGACGTGCCGCGCGAGACCGTGCTGATCAAGCAGGCCCGCATCCTGCCCTGACCGCGTTGATCCCGACCATCAACACCCCGGACGGCCTGCACGCGCTGACCGCCGCGCTGGCCGGCACGGCCGTGCTGGCCCTCGACACCGAGTTCCTGCGCGAGCGCACCTACCGCCCGCAGCTCTGCCTCGTGCAACTGACGACCGGCACCACCGAGGCCTGCCTCGACCCCCTCGCGCTCGGGGACCTGCAACCGCTCGCCAAGCTGCTGACCACCCCGGCGCAGACCAAGGTCCTGCACGCCGCCGGACAGGACCTCGAAGTCCTGCATCAGCGCCTCGGCATCCTGCCCGCCCCGCTGTTCGACACCCAGGTCGCCGCCGCCCTCTGCGGCCTCGGGGAGCAGATCGGCTATGCCGCGCTGGTCGAGCGCCTGTTCGGCGTGCAGCTGGCCAAGGCCCACAGCCGCACCGACTGGTCGCGCCGCCCCCTGAGCCGCGAACAGCTGCGCTACGCGCTCGAGGACGTGCACTACCTGCCCGAGGCCCACGCCATCCTCGAGGCGCGTCTGCAAGCCCTCGGCCGGCTCGACTGGCTGCGCGAGGACTGCGAAGCGCAACTCGACCCCGCACGGTGGACGCCCGAGCCGCTCGAGGCCTGGCGCCGCATCAAGGGCTGGCAGCGCCTGCCCCCGGCGGCCTTCCCACGCCTGCGCCAGCTCGCTGCCTGGCGCGAGCGCCGCGCCCAGGCCCTCGACCGCCCGCGCCGCTGGGTGCTGGACGACGACACCCTGGCCGCGCTCGCCAGCCGCCCGCCCAGCAACCTGCACGCCCTGCTGCACGGCGGCGTGCTGCCGCCCGGTCTGCGCGGTGCCGCCGAGGACATCATGACCGCGCTCGAGGCGGCCCGGACGGATGAACTCCCGCCCCCCCCGGCCTGGACCCCAATGCGCGGCGAGGAGCGAGCCCGCTTCGAGCGCCTGACCACGGCCATCGACCGGCTGGCCGCCAGCCTCGACCTGCCTGCGGGCCTCTTGCTCTCGCGCGCAGAACTGGAACGCCTGGCACGCGGTCAAACCGTGCTCGATACCCTTCAAGGCTGGCGTGGAGCGCTTCTGCGCGAGCCGCTCGGTAACGCCCTCTGATCCGCGAACCCTCCATGAATCCGAACGACCTGATCCAGCGCATCCAGACCGCCATCCCCGACGCCGAGGTCACCCCCTCGGGCGAGGGCTGCAGCTTCAACCTGACCGTGGTGAGTGCAAGCTTCGCCGGCGAGCCGCTGCTCAAGCGGCATCGCAGGGTGATGGCGGCGCTGAACGACCTGATCGCGAGCGGCGAACTGCACGCCGTGACGCTCAAGACCCATACCCCCGAAGAATCCCGAGGCTGATCCCCATGGACAACCAAACCCGCACCGAGCTTGAGGCCGCGGCCTTCCGCCGCCTGATCGCCCACCTGCAGGAACGCACGGACGTGCAGAACATCGACCTGATGAACCTGGCCGGTTTCTGCCGCAACTGCTTCTCCAAGTGGCTCAAGGCCGCCGCCGATGAGCGCAGCGTGGAACTCACCCTGGATCAGGCGCGCGAGATGGTCTACGGCATGCCCTACGAGGACTGGAAGGCGAAGTACCAGAAGGAGGCCAGCGCGGAGAAGCAGGCGGTGTTCGAGCAGGCCTTCGAACGCACCCACGGCCATCCACACCAGGGCTGAGGTTCAAATCGGCCCGGGGGCGGGCCTCCTACGTGTCCAGCCGTAGGAGCGCCGCCCCTCAGACTGTTGCAAAAGGGCTGTCCTGCCCTTTTGCAACTCCAGGCCGTGTCAAAGGCTTTTGACACAGCCTGCCGCGACGAAAAGCAGCGGCATCGGTAGGGACGCCCTGCTGCGATGCGCCTCACCCACTGATCGGCTGGGTCCGCCCCTCGAAGGGGCTGCTCATCTGCCCGCTGACCGCGCCCGCGGGCAGCTCCGGCCAGCGGCCCGCCTGCAATGCATTCACCAACTCGGCCTTGAGCGCCGCCGCATCCCGCCCGGCATAGGGCATGCTGCCACCGCTGGTCAGGGCATCCACATAGGCCTCGGCGATGGCCTTGGCCTCGCCCCACTGCGTGGCCCTGGCCGTGCCGCCGAGCTCATTGGGCAGGCGCGCCCAAGAATCACGCACGGTCAGCAGCACCTTCGCCATGGCCATACCGAGCACGTCTTCACCGTTCATCGGCTGGCTGCCATCAAGGATGGCGCGCATGACCTCGGCCGCTGCGGGGTCCTTGCGCCCCTGTTCGAGCACCGCGGCGAGGGCGCGCGGCGCGCCGTGCATGAGCTGTGCCGCACCGACCGGAAAGCCCATGCCGCCCGTGCTGTCAATCTGCACCGCGGCAAGCTCAAGGGCTTGCCCCACACGCGGCAGGCCCAGGCTGCGGGCCTTGGCGGCACCAAAGCGGGCACGCTCCGGGGTGACGGCCATGCCGTCGCCCAGCCACTTGTAGAAGATGGTGCCGACATTCTCGCGCTCGAGGTATTCATCCTTGCCCTCGCGCCAGCCCTTGAGCTCGCCCACCGCAAAGGCCTTGCGCAGGACCGGGGCGTCCGGGTTGTCGGACAGCACCTCCGCCCCTGACAATGGGCTGTTGGCGCCAGGGTGGCAGGTGCCATACAGGGTCTTGCCCTTGCCCGGCACCAGCTCGCGCATGATCACCATGGCCCGATCGCCCTCGAGCGCCTCGACGATGCCGGTGGCATAGCCATCCTCGCGCAGGTGCTCGGAATACATGGGAATGAAGACCCGGTCGCCCACATGGACCTGGGCCTGAGCCGCGCCAGCGAAGGCCAGCAGGGCGAGGAGCGCAAAACGCTGCGCATGTTTCATCGACAAGAACCTCATGAGTGACTCAACCCGACAACTGATCTTCTCCGCCCAGGACGACTTCGGCCCGGTCGAAGTCTGGCGCACCCCCGAAGGGTTGGTCCTGGGCCTTGGCAACGCGATCGAACAGACCCGGGTCCTGCCGCACAATCGCAATCACCTCTGCTTCAGCTACCTGCGCTACATGCTGCTGACCCTGCTGTGGAAGCCGAAGCCCCGCCGCGCCCTGATCCTCGGCATGGGCGGCGGGGCGCTGGCCCGCAGCCTGCTCGCCGCCTTCCCCAAGCTCGAGATCGACGCGATCGAGCTACGCCCGGCGGTGGTGCGGGCCGCGCGGGAGGCCCTCGGCCTGCCCGAGGACCCGCGCCTTGCGGTGCACATTATGGATGCAGCCGAGTTCGTGCGAAACGCCCCAGCATCACACTATGATCTGATCCTGACCGATTTGTTCGATGCCCAGGGCATGGTGCCCGCGCTAGGCGAGGCCGCATTCCAGCAGGAGTGCGCGCGGATCCTTGCCCCGCGCGGGGCGCTGGCCTCGAATCTGTGGCGCTATCCCCTGGAGGACTACCTCGCGGCAAGCATCGCCATGGAGCAGGCTTATCCCTGGCTGGCCTTCGTGACCGTGCCCGAGCGCGACCAGACCATCGCCCTCGGGGCGAAGGACTTCCCCGCCCACGTGCGCGACACTGCCCACATCGGCCGCAAACACGGGCTCGAACTGCCCGCCTACTGGCGCGAGTTGGTGCGCCAGAACCCGAGACTCTTCCGCGCCTGAGCCGTCAGCCGCGCAGGGCTTCGAGCACCGCCTCGGCCCGGCTGTGGGCAAGACCCGACTCGTCCACACCGAGCCATTTGAGCACCCCATCCTCCACGATCATGGCATAACGCTTGGAGCGCAGCCCCATGGCCGCCTTGCGCATGTCGCGCCCCATCCCCAGGGCGGCGGTCCACTCGCCGTTGCCATCGGAGAGGAAGGTGATGTGCTCAGGCTCGCCGTGCGCCTTGGCCCAGGCGCGCATGACGAAGGGGTCGTTCACCGCCAGGCAGACGATGGCGTCCACGCCCGCCGCCTTCAGCGCATCCGCATGCACGATGAACCCCGGCAGGTGCTCGTCGGAGCAGGTCGGGGTGAAGGCCCCGGGCACGGCAAACAGCACCACCCGCCGGCCGCGGAACAGCTCCGGGGTGGCGATCTCCTCAAGCCCCGCCTCACCGCGGCGGTAGAGGGTGCCCGCAGGCAGGGGCTGGCCGATCGTCAGGCTCATGGCGCATCTCCTTGGACGTTGCGATGGGATGGAATGAGGCTAGCACGAGGCCAACGCAGGATTCCCGCACAAATCGCAGGCAAGAAAAAAGCGCCCGGTTTCCCAAGGCGCTTTCCGAATAGTGGCGGAGCGGACGGGGCTCGAACCCGCGACCCCCGGCGTGACAGGCCGGTATTCTAACCAACTGAACTACCGCTCCGAAAACGGTCGCTGCATTGTAGCAGCTTTGTCTGGTGGGTGGTGAGGGGATCGAACCCCCGACATTCGCCTTGTAAGGGCGACGCTCTACCAGCTGAGCTAACCACCCGGAAAACTGGAGCGGGAAACGAGACTCGAACTCGCGACCCCAACCTTGGCAAGGTTGTGCTCTACCAACTGAGCTATTCCCGCGTCAGCCTCACGGCTTGTGTGGAGGCGCATTATACGGAGCAGTGCAGGATGTGCAAGCCCTTTTTCACCGCCACGGCAAAAAAACATTCATCGATATAGGCATAAAAACTTTGTCTTTGTGCAGAAACAAGGTTGGGAGCAGTTTTATTGATGGAATCAGACAGACGGGACGTGTCCACGGACTGCGCTGAAGCCTGCAAAAACAAAAATAGACCACCACCAAGGAGGATGGAGATGCATCGCACGGCCTCTCTCGTTACCGCGGCGCTGATGCTTGGCTCGGCGGCCAGCGTCCATGCCGCCACCCCCAGCGGCCAGACCATCGGCCTGACCTGCCTAGCCTGCCATGGCGATGCCGGCCAGGGTTCGGGGGCGATCCCGCCGCTGGCCGGACGTTCCACCGATACGCTCTACCAGGCACTGATCGACTTCAAGACCGGCAAGCGACCGGCCACCGTGATGGACCGCCACGCCAAGGGCTACTCCGACGAGGAGCTGCGTGCTGTTGCGGACTATTTCTCCGCCCTGAACGGCAAGTGATTCCCAAGGAGGCCTGACCCATGACCCTTTCCCGTCGTTCCTTCCTGAAGCTTGCCGGCTCCGCCGCCGCCCTGGGCGCCTCCTCCGGCTGTGCCACCACCCCCCGCGCCGCAGGCGGCCACGTGGTGGTGGTCGGTGGCGGCTTCGGCGGCGCGGCCTGCGCCAAATACATCCGCCGGCTCGATCCCTCGATCAAGGTCACCCTGATCGACGCGGCCCTGTCGAACTACCACACCTGCCCGTTCAGCAACCTGGTCATCGGTGGCCAGATGGAGATGAAGGACATCAAGGTCAGCTTCGATGCCCTGCGGGACAAGCACGGCGTGCAGCTGGTCGAGGACCACGTCGACGGCATCGACGCGGACAAACGCACCGTCAAGCTCAAGAGTGGCAAGACCCTCGGCTACGACCGGCTGGTGCTCTCCCCCGGCATCGAGCTCATGTATGACAAGATCGCGGGCTACAGCAAGGACGTGGCCGAGAAGCTGCCGCACGCCTGGAAGGCCGGCAACCAGACGGTCACCCTGCGCAAGCAGCTGGAGTCCATGAAGGACGGCGGCACCTTCGTGATGGTGGCACCGCCCAACCCCTACCGCTGCCCGCCGGGCCCATACGAGCGCGCCAGCCTGATCGCGGACTACTTCAAGAAGCACAAGCCGAAGTCGAAGATCATCATCCTCGACCCGAAGGACAAATTCTCCAAGCAGGGCCTGTTCATGGAGGCCTGGGAGACCCTGTACGGCGACATGATCGACTGGGTCAGCCCGGAGCGGGGCGGCGTGGTCACCTCGGTGGATGCCGGCTCGATGACCGTCACGACCAAGGATGGCGACAAGATCAAGGCCGACGTGATCAACGTCATCCCGCCGATGCAGCCCGGCCGCATCGTCACCGCATCCGGCCTTGCGGGCGACAAGGTCTGGGCACCGGTCAACCAGCAGACCTTCGAGTCCACCCTGGGCAAGGACATCTACGTGATCGGCGACAGCTGCATCGCGGGCCCGGTGCCCAAGTCGGGCTACGGTGCGAACTCCGAGGCCAAGATCGCCGCCTCCGCCATCGTCGCCTCCCTGCGAGACGAGGAGCCGGGCGTGCCGAAGTGGGTCAACACCTGCTACAGCTACGTTTCCGCCCAGGACGCGATCTCCGTGGTCGGCGTGTACGGGCTGGACGCGGAGAACAAGATCGTCGAGATTTCCGGCGGTGTGTCGGCCAAGGCCGGCAAGAACTGGAAGGCCGAGGGCCTCTACGCCAAGGGCTGGTACGACAGCATCCGGGCAGACACCTGGGGCTGATCTTTCCTGCCGAAGCCCGTAACGCGAACCCCCGCCTGCGAAGCGGGGGTTCTTGCTTCTGGCAGCCTGTCGGACTTGAGCCGAACCGGCTGCTAGCCCTCAGCCTGCGCCAGCAGGGCGAGACCGGCCAGCAATCCGCCCAGCAGGGCTCCGGCCAGCACGTCGGAGAGATAGTGCAGCCCAAGCACCA
>FWPV01006930.1_pt1 | contig 14463 bp, 14 predicted proteins | sample 2228371 | NCBI WGS metagenome assembly FWPV01 (sample SAMEA103939776, study PRJEB20133) | metagenome
CAAAGCGGAATTAAGGTCGATTGTGCTGTTATAGTTGCCTCTATCAGGGCTTTGAAAATGCATGGTGGCGGATTCCTGCTTAAACCAGGTCAGAAATATTCAAGCGTAAAAGAATTGGCAGAAACTGAAAACCTTCCTGCTCTCGAACTGGGATGCGAAAACCTTGCAAAAGCAATAAGTATTGTCAAGACATTTGGCATTCCAGCGGTTGTTGCCATTAATAGGTTTACTTCTGATACATCCGCAGAAATAGAATTAGTCAGGAAAAAAGCCATTGAAGCAGGAGCTTATGGTGTAGCATTAAGCGATGCATGGGCTAAAGGTGGAGATGGAACTACTGAGTTAGCAGAAATAGTAGTTAAAGCTGTTGCAGAACCTCATGAGATGAAATTGTTGTATCCTGATGATATGTCCATTAAGGAAAAAATCGAAACTATTGCAACAAAAATATATGGTGCTAGTGGAGTTAGCTATGAGCCATTAGCGGAAGAAAGAATAAAACTATATACAAGTTTGGGCTATGATAAACTGCCCATTAATATGGCAAAAACTCATCTTTCAATATCTCATGATCCCAACTTGAAGAATGTTCCAAAAGGTTTTATACTTCCTATACGCGATATTCGTGCATCCGTCGGAGCTGGGTTTTTATATCCTTTATGTGGAACAATGACTACAATGCCCGGACTTCCTTCCAGACCTGCCTTTGTTGATGTTGATATAGATGAAGAAGGTAAAATTGTAGGCTTATTCTAAACAAATTAATATCTGATGCTTTTCAAAAGCATCAGATATTCCAAAAAGGAAGAATTAAATGTATATTGATGAACCTTTGCAGAAATATCTGGATGAGACAGCTAGCGGTGCACCTACACCAGGTGGGGGTAGTGTTTCAGCGTTAGCAGGTGCATTAGGAGCTGCCCTAACCAGTATGGTATGTAACTTTACAGTCGGAAAAGAAAAATTTAAGGATGTGTCTGCTGAAGTATCTCAAATATTGTCCGAATCAGAAGAGCTGAGAAAAAAGTTGATGGATTTGATGATCGCAGATACTCAAGTTTATGGACAGGTATCAGCTGCCTATAGCATGCCAAGAACAACTCAGGAAGAAAAAGATAAAAGAACATCAGCAATACAATCCGCCTCCAAATCTGCTACTCAAGTGCCTCTTGAAATTGCATTATGTTGTCATAAAATTTTAAAATTGAACGAACCATTGATTGAAAAAGGCAATCCCAATTTGATTAGTGATGTTGGTGTTGCTATATTATTAGCAGAATCAGCTTTGCGATCCGCTGTCCTTAACGTTGAAATAAATCTTTCTTATATAAAAGATAATGACTTTTGTGCTGAAATACGCAATAAACTAAGACCTATAATTGCAGAATCTTCTGAGTTAAGAGCGAAGATATACGAAAAAGTTAAGATCGCTATTAAAGCAGAATTATAAAATATTGAGGAGACTTATATGTCTGCTACACTTTTAATGGGGAAACCAATTGCTGATAAGATAATAGAAGAGATAAAAAAAGATATTTCAGAGATCAAAGATAAATATGGTATAGTTCCTACACTCGCATCTGTGCTTGTTGGTGATGATCCAGCTTCAAAGTCCTATTCTGGGCGACAAATGAAGAATGCGGTTGCAGTCGGAATTGAATATCAACTTCATGAACTTCCTGGTGATATAAGCCAGGAAAAATTATTGGATTTTATTAATGAACTGAATAATGATAGCAAGGTTAATGGAATAATCGTTCAAATGCCATTACCTAAAACAATTGACGAACATTTAATTCAGAATGCTATATCTGTAAAGAAGGATGTTGAAGGAATAACTCCAGCAAATTTGGGATTAATACTATATGAAAGACCTCGTCTTTGTCCATGCACTGCGTTAAGTGCGGTAAAGATAATAGAATCAACGGGTGTGAACGTTTTTGGCAAAGACTTAACTATAGTTGGCCGCAGTGCAATTGTTGGTAAACCTGCTGCATTACTTATGTTGCAAAGGAAATATTCTTCCACAGTGACAGTTTGCCATACAGGAACAGCTAAAGCAGGTAATCTGGAAAAGCATGTATCCAATGCAGATATATTAATTGCTGCAGCTGGAAGCCCTGAACTAATAAAAGGCGAGTGGATCAAAGAGGGAGCAATTGTAATTGACGTTGGTTTTAATTGGGTAGATGGTAAAACTGTTGGTGATGTTGAATTTGAAACGGCTAAGGAGAGAGCTGGTTACATTACACCTGTCCCGGGTGGAGTAGGACCGCTAACAGTAGCTATATTACTTCAAAATACTATTTCTGCTACTAAATGGCAGATTGAATAATGTTGGTTAAATAAATATAACTAAAAAGATACTAAGGCGATATAATTAGCTTAATTAAGGATTGTTTGTAGTAGCTTTTGATTGAGCTTAATTATAATACCTTTTATTTATAAAATCCTCCAACCCCCTTTGAAAAAGGCGTACAATCCAAAGGGAGATTTAGAGGGATTTAATATAAATGATAATTATAATGAATAATTTAAATGGTATAAAATATTAAAATGCCCAATAAATTGGGCTACTACAAGCTTGTGAGGATATTATATATAATGGATTTAATAAATGTAACATTAAACGGAACCCCTGTAAGTGGTTCGAAAGGCATGACGATACTTGAGCTTGCAAAGCAAAATGGCATAGAGATACCAACTCTATGTTTTATGGAAGGAATGTCTCCAACAGGTTCATGCAGGATGTGTGTTGTAGAGGTTAAGGGATCAAGGACGTTAGTAGCCTCCTGTCATACACCGATCCAGCATGATATGGATATTCAAACACACTCACCTAAAGTTTTGAAAGCTCGTAGAACAATTATTGAATTACTATTGGCTAACCATACTGATAATTGCCTGATGTGTGATAAAGCTAATATATGCGAACTCAGGAAGATAGCAGCTGATCTAGAAATAGGTCTGCCAAGATTTAAAGGTGAAAGACATTTCTATCCATTGGAAGATGAGCTTCCTAATATAATCCGTGATCTTTCTAAATGTATTTTATGTAGACGGTGTGTTAGAATATGCCGTGAAAAAGGTGGCAAGAGCGTATTTAGCGTAGCCAATAGGGGATTTGATTCCAGAATCGTTGCAGACCCCGAACAACAAGTCGATGAAAGCATTTATGAAGAATGTATTGATATTTGTCCGGTTGGTGCTTTGAGCAGAAAGACTGGTGCAAAAAAGAAAGGTACACCGCTCGTTATAAAAGGATAATAGGAGGCTTGAATGGTGGAAGCAATCATACATGAAATAGTCAATAAACATAAAAATGGGAACCTTATAAAGATTTTAAAAGAAGTGCAGGATAGGCGGCTGTATCTATCTAACGAGATAATGCATGATGTAGCTAAAGAGCTTAACGTCTCATTTAATGATGTTTATGAAATAGCAACGTTTTACTCATTTCTATCTACTGAACCATTAGGTAAAAATGTAATAAGGATATGCAAAAGCACACCGTGCTTCCTTAAAAATTGCGATGTGATCGTTAAAACAGTTGAAAAAGAACTAGGAATAAAACCTGGTGAAATGACAGATGACGGAAAATTCTCACTTCATCTGACCAACTGCATAGGTGCTTGTGATAAATCTCCTGCAATGATGATAAATAAAGAAGTTTATGGTAATTTAACTATGGATAAAGTAGCAAAAATTTTGGATCAAATGAAATAATTGAATATTGTCCTGAATTCTAAATCTAGGAGGACATTTGATGCCTGAAAAGCGAGTTGTTTTAAAGAATTGTGGGATAATAGATCCCCAGGATATAGATAGCTATATAAGTAATGATGGCTTTCTAGCTTTGAAGAAAGCTATAAATGAAATGCAGCCGACAAATGTTATTGATGAAATAAAAAAATCAGGGTTGCGAGGTCGAGGTGGGGCAGGTTTCCCTACAGGCTTAAAATGGGAATTAACAAAAAAATCGGAAGGTGATAAAAAATACGTCCTTTGCAATGCTGATGAAGGCGAAGTCGGCACATTCAAAGATAGATATATAATAGAAAATGATCCGTTTAGTTTGATTGAAGGTATTGCAATCGCCTGTTATGCAGTTGGTGCGGAAAAAGCTTATATCTATTTGAGAGCGGAATACCATTTTCTGCTTGAAAAATTGCAAAATGCTATAGATCAAGCAAAGGAAAAACAATTCTTTCAAATGAATAGTTTTAATGTTGATATAGAAGTCTTTGAAGGAGCTGGGGCATACGTATGCGGAGAGGAATCGGCACTGATTGAATCAATTGAAGGAAAACGCGGAGAAGTCCGTTATCGCCCACCGTTTCCACCAACTGAAGGCTTATGGAAGAAGCCCACAGTTATTGATAATGTTGAAACTTTAATGAATATTCCAAGAATTATTTATCAATCTGCTGAGTGGTACAGCCAGATCGGAACCGAAAGAAGTAAAGGAACAAAAGTTTTTTCTGTATGCGGTGATGTAGAAAAGCCCGGAGTTTATGAAGTAGAGCTAGGGACACCTTTAAGGGAGTTAGTAGAGGGATTAGCAGTAGCTAAAGATGTAAAAATGGTGCAGATAGGCGGGGCTTCAGGAAGGATAGTGCCTTATGAAAATATAGATACACCGTTATCATTCGAAACAGTTTTGGGGGCTGGTGGTGTTATCGTATTTGATCAAAAACGTGATGTTATTGAAATGATCCTCAAGAACTGTGAATTCTTTGAAGAAGAATCATGTGGAAAATGCTTCCCATGCAGAGAAGGCACAAAACGGATACTGGAGATAGTGAAGCGGTTTTCTAATGGAAGAGCATCGAAAAGAGACCTTATTTTGCTGGAGGATATTTCAGAAACTATGATGCTCACTTCCTTATGCGGATTGGGACAGGCTGCCCCGAATTCCGTTGTTGATACATTAAAATATTATAGAGATGATTACGAGTCGAGGATACAATGTTAATTTGATCAATTAAAATAGTGTCAACCTGTTTTACAATTAGCAAAAAGCTAGTAAGCTTGTTTTACTGTTGTATACGATAACCATGTCGTAACATGCTGTTAGCTTGTTAAAGCATATTATCAACAGGCTAGACAGCCTGTTTTACAACTAGCAACAAGCTAGTAATACCGTTTTAAAAATTGTTTATATAATCTCCCAACCCCTTTGAAAATGGGAAATCATGAAAGTCTCCCTTTTTCAATGGAATTCACCTGGTATTATTTATTTAATGGAGTAAATTTATGAAAACTATCACAGAACAGAAACCGATCGATGAGATCGAAAAGTATATAAAAGATGACAAAAATATTTACATAATAGGATGCGGAACATGCGCGACCATGTGCCATACAGGCGGTAAAACAGAAGTATTAAAAATGAAAGAAGAGCTTGAATCTAAAGGTAAGAATGTTGTCGGTTGGATGGTTATTCCTACCGTTTGTGATGATCTTACTGGTGATGCTTTACGTGAAGATGCTGAAAGAGTAAAAAAAGCTGATTCCATACTTGTAATGGCATGTGCTTTCGGGACTCAAACCGTTGCATCTTATGCTGCTGAACAAGAACAGCCTGTATATCCAGCATTGGATACACTTTTTATCGGAAAAGGTGGTGGAGAGTTTGGTCTCTTTGCTGAGGTATGCAAACAATGCGGAGAGTGTATGCTTGCAGAAACTGGTGGAATATGCCCGATCACAGTATGTGCCAAAGGCTTAGTAAACGGACCATGCGGTGGAACAAATAAAGGCAAATGTGAAGAAGACCCGGATAAGGATTGTGCATGGACGCTTATATATAAACGCCTGGAAAAATTGGGAAAAATTGATAATATGAGAAAATATCATGAACCAAGAAATTATCAGAAAGTATCAAGACCTGGAAAAATTTTGGTCGGAACAGAAGGAGATAAAGAATAATGGCAGTTCCTTTTAAAGAAGTCCTTAATTCTGGAAAATTTGTTGTAACTGCAGAGGTTGGACCTCCAAAAGGCACTAATATTGAAAAGATGCTTAATCATATTGACCTTCTTAAGGACAAGGTCGATGCTCTTAATGCTACCGATAACCAAAGCTCTGTAATGCGCTATCCATCTCTAGCAACAACTTTTCTCATAAAAGAGCGAGGCGGTGAGCCAATATTGCAAATGACAGGCAGAGACAGAAACAGGCTGGCTTTACAATCTGATCTTCTGGCTGCATATACTAGGGGAGTAAGAAATGTTGTATGTCTTACAGGCGACTCAATAAGAGTTGGAGACCATAAATCTGCAAAAAGTGTTTTTGATCTCGATTCTGTTCAAATAATCAAGATGGTCCGACAGCTGGAAACGGGCAAAGATATGGGCGGAAACGAACTTGATGGAGCAGTAGAGTTTTGTGTCGGAGCTACTGTTACTCCTGAGGCTGATCCAATTGAACCACAGTTAATAAAATTTGAGAAAAAAATATCAGCAGGAGCAGAATTTTTCCAGACCCAGGCTATATATGATTTGAATAACTTCAGAAATTTTATGAAATATGCCCGTCAGTTTAACGTTAAAATATTAGCCGGAATAGTTTTATTGGTTTCAGCGGGAATGGCAAGATACATGAACGAAAATGTTCCTGGTGTCTTTGTCCCACAAGAATTGATAGATGAGATGGCAAGTGTTCCAAAGGGCAAAGGTCTTGCTTTGCAGAAAGGAATAGAAATTGCCGGACGTATGATTAAGGAATTGAAAGAAGATGCCATTTGCGATGGAGTTCATATAATGGCTATTGGGAAAGAGGAAGTTGTTCCTGATATTCTTTCAGCTGCTGGTCTGATTAATTAATTGCTTCCAAACTATGGAAATATTATAATGGAAATACGAACTCTGAAAGATGAAATAAAAAATACTGCTAAGAAAGCCGGTGCTGATCTAGTTGGTATTGCGAATATTGATCGATTCGATTATGCACCTGAAAATGTTCATCCAAAATCCATTTTTAGCAAAACCAAAAGCGTTATTGCTATAGGCTTGCGTATGTTGAGAGGATCGTTAAAGACAATAGAAGAAGGGCATTACTGGCAGGCTTACAATTGTGACTCATATCAATATTTAAATGAAATTCTTGCGCCACATATATTACGCAAAATATGCCTGTTGCTGGAAGATTATGGTTATACTGCTGTTCCAATTCATAACCCTTTTGGTGCTTATGCAGGTCGTCCTGTATATAAGGGTGGACCAAAACCAGATGCTATGATGAGCTTGCGTGTAGTGGGATGTGCTGCTGGCTTAGGTGAATTGGGACTGAGTAAGTTATTACTTACTCCACAGTTTGGTCCGCGCCAGCGTATATTTGCTGTTCTTTCAGATGCAGAAATGGAACCCGATCCACTCATTAAAGAACCAATTTGTGATGAATGCTTCGCATGTGTCCGAGGATGTCCACCATCTGCTATACCTAAAGAAAGAACAATAGAAATTCGTATAGAAGACCATATTTTCAGACATGGTAATATCAACTTTGATAAATGTATTCCTGTTCATCAGGGTTGGGATCCAGGATATTCCCCGTTTATTGACAAAAACTCTAATATCAATAACCCTCCGTCATATTATAGGTTCCTGGATCATCGTTTCCGTCATCGGAGTATTTGTGGTGGTCGTGGATGCATACGTGCATGTATGGACCATTTAGAAAAAATCGGTCGTATCGAAAAACAGTATAAGACACCCATGATCGAAGGCAAACAATGGGTTTTAGATGAACTCGAAGATAATTTGCAATAATATCGGTAAAGTTTTTTGGAGCTTATATGTATCAAATAACTATTGAAACACATTTTTCATCAGCCCATAGGTTAAGAGATTATAATGGCGAATGTGAAAGGTTACATGGTCATAACTGGAAAGTAGAAATATCCGTGTCATCTGAAACATTAAACAGTCTTGGCATGGTAATGGATTTTAGAGATCTAAAACAGAAAGCAAAAGAATTAATTAACAGATTTGATCACCAATACCTGAATGAAATACCACCATTTACTGAACTTAATCCTACGACTGAGAATATGGCTAAGCATTTGTTTGATGAATTATCCAAAACCATCAATACAGAATCTATCAAGGTTAGCAAAGTAACTGTTTGGGAGTCCCCAAACTGCTTTGCATGTTATAGCTCTTAATAAGGATGGGATTATTTATGGAACCCGTGTTACAGATAGCACTAGATTTTATTGTTCTTGACCGGGCAATAAAGCTTGCGGAAGAATCAGTGTTGGGAGGGGCAGATTGGTTAGAGGCTGGAACTCCTTTGATAAAAAGTGTTGGACTTGATGCTGTAAGGGAACTGCGCAAACGATTTCCTAACCACGTCATTGTCGCAGATATGAAGATAATGGATGCAGGCAGAGTTGAGGCAGAAGCTGCTGCGAAAGCAGGAGCCAATATTGTCGGAGTGCTTGGTGTAGCTTCTGATGCAACCATTAAAGAATGTATCGAAGCAGGCAGGAATTATGGATTTGATGTGATCGTAGACATGATCGGCGTTCAAGATATTGCTGAACGCGCAAAACAGGTTGAAAAACTCGGAGCAAATTATATAGGAATACACACAGCTATTGATGAACAAATGGAAGGTATATCACCTTTTGATAAATTAAAGAGGGTTGTTTCAGCAGTAAATATACCTGTAGCAGTAGCTGGTGGAATAAATTCTGAAACAGCAGTTGAAGCTATAGAAGCAGGTGCAAGCATAATAATAGTAGGCGGTTCTGTAACAAAAGCACCTGATGCAAGGATAGCTACTGAAAACATAAAGAAAGCCATGATAACCGGTAAAAAAGTGGAGTCGAAATGGTTCAAAAGAGTGATAGGTGATGAGATAAGAAACGTGCTTGCAGAAGTTTCCACTGCAAATATCTCCGACGTAATGCATCGTGCACGTGAGCTGGAGGGAATACATGCTGTTGTTCCAAACACAAAATTAGTAGGTAGAGCTTTAACGGTCAGGACATATCCCGGAGATTGGGCAAAGCCTGTCGAAGCCATTGATGAAGCTAAGGAAGGCGATGTAATAGTAATTGATGCTCAGGGGCTTGGTCCTGCTGTTTGGGGGGAACAGGCAACACGCAGCTGTATACAAAGAAAATTAGCAGGAGTTGTCATTAATGGAGCAATCAGAGATATAAATGGGATCAGAAAATTAGGATTTCCTGCCTATGCTAAGATGATCGTTCCATCTGCTGGTGAACCTCGTGGATGGGGACAGATCGGCGCTCCAATACATATTGGCTCAATCGAAATTCACACAGGCGATTGGATAGTCGGAGATGATGACGGCGTAATGGTTATACCACAAAGTGAAGCTGTTGAAATTGCTAATCGCGCCATGCACTGGATGGAAAAGGAAAGCAGAGAAATTAGCGAAATAGAAAGAGGAAGCACATTAGCAAAAGTATCAGAAATATTAAAATGGGAAAAGCATTGATTTAAGCGTTGAAAGAGTATAATTTATGAGGATTGTTATTGTTGGTCCCGGCGCTATGGGATGCCTTATTACCGGATTATTAGCAGAATCTAATCAGGAGGATATATGGCTTCTTGATAAGAGCGAAACAAGGGCTAAACAATTACAAAAAAATGGTCTGAAATTGGAAGGTATTGGTGGCGAACGTTCTTTAATAATAGAAGATAACCCCCTTCTGCATGTAACTTCTAATACAAATGATATTGGCAAAGCTGATCTTATACTAATTTGTGTTAAATCTTATAATACGAAGGAAGCGGTTATTTCAGTCTTTCCTGCGGTAAAAGAAGATACTATTATTATGACTTTGCAAAATGGTCTTAATAATATAGAAGCGATATCTAATATATTTGGAGAAGAAAAAATAATCGCAGGGATAACTACTCATGGTGCAACACTTCTTAATCCAGGGCATGTCAGGCATGCGGGTATTGGAAAGACGATTATAGGTGGAGTAAAACAGGGATCAATTGCTGAAAATAAACTGAAACAAATAACCGATATGTTTAATAAAGCAGGTTTTGAAATAATAATATCTGAAAATATCTTAAATCATATATGGGGCAAACTTATAATTAATTCTGCAATTAATCCGGTATCCGCAATAACAAAAATGCGTAATGGAGAATTGCTCGAACATGAAGAGACAAAAAAACTTTTGCACTTAATTGCTGATGAATCTGCTCATGTAGCGAAAGCTTGCTCAATTAATTTACCTTATGATGATCCTGCTTTAATGGTAGAAGAAACTTGCAGATCAACAGCAAAAAATGTATCATCCATGCTTCAGGATATATTAAATCATAAGCGAACAGAAATAGATTCAATAAATGGCGCTATAGTTAAAGAGGGTAGTAAGGTAGGTATTAATACACCGGTTAACAAAGTTTTGACCTACCTTGTCAAAGGTTTAGAATTATCTAATTATTAATAGAAGGAAGGAAAGAATAAGTGAATAGAGTATTAAGTGAAGTTGATCCAGAAATGGCGGAAATACTGGATGGAGAAATGGACAGGCAAAGAAACTGTCTGGTTATGATACCATCAGAGAATTATGCAAGCAAAGCTGTTTTACAGACCCAGGGATGTATAATGACCAACAAATATGCGGAAGGTTATCCCGGTGCAAGGTTCTATAATGGATGCGAATTTATGGATAAAGCAGAAAGCCTTGCCATAGAAAGGGCAAAAAAACTATTTGGTGCTGAGCATGTGAATGTCCAGCCACATACCGGAACACAGGCAAATATGGCTGCATATTATGCACTGCTTAATGATTATGATACTATCCTTGCAATGCAGATCAACCACGGTGGTCATTTATCACACGGTAGACAGCAGAATTTCTCTGGAAGATATTATAAAGCAGTATTTTATGGAGTTGAAAAAGAAACGGGATTAATAGACTTAAATCATGTTTTGGATTTAGCAAAAGAGCATAAGCCCAAACTAATAATAGTAGGTGCCAGTGCATATCCGAGGATTCTGGACTTTAAGGAATGGAGAGAGATAGCCGATAAAGTTGGTGCTTATCTTATGGCTGATGTTGCACACATAGTAGGATTAATAGCCGGCGGAGTTCATCCAGATCCAATACCATATTGTGATGTAGTGACATCGACAACACATAAAACATTGAGAGGACCAAGAGGTGCTATGATAATGTGCAGGAAGGAATTTGCAGACAAAATTGATAGGGCTGTCTTTCCGGGTGTTCAAGCCGGTCCATTGATGCATGTCATAGCAGCAAAGGCAGTTTGCTTTAGAGAAGCTCTAGAATATGGATTCAAGGAATATCAAAATCAGATAGTAAAAAATGCTAAGACTTTAGCTGATTGCCTCATGAAAAATGGATTCAAACTCGTATCAGGTGGAACGGATAATCACCTGATGCTTGTTGATCTATCGGATAAAGACCTGACTGGAAGAGAAGCTGCTGATATACTTGAAGAAGCAGGTATTATTGTTAATAAAAACCTTATTCCTTATGATACTAAGCCACCATCACAATGCAGTGGAATAAGACCAGGCACTCCGGCAATTACTACACGTGGAATGCGCGAGCATGAGATGGAAATTATTGGTAATATGATCAGTAGAGTTCTTCTTAATCCTGCTAGTAAGGAGATTAGAAATCAGGTTCGTGAAGAGGTAAGATCGCTTTGTCATCATTTTCCAATATATCAAGATCTGGAAATATGGAAATAGTCAATTATAGTTTATAATATTTAATGAATATTTAGAATGCTATTTCGAATCTGGTTTTCCGCTATTTATGAGTAGACTTTATGCTATTTTTGAGTAAAACAAGCTGTCTAGCTTGTTCCCTTATATTCAAATACAAGACAATTTAATTTTATATGCTACGCATATACATAAGAAAACATGCTGTCCAGCTTGTTCCCTATATCCAATATAAGATGATTTAATTTTATATGCGGGGCATATACATAAGAACAAGCTGTTTAGCTTGTTAATATAAAATAACAATCCGGGCAGTATGATCAAGAATTAATTAATGGACAATATTCACCTACATTCTACTGATATTTTAATATTTTGGTGATATAATATGCTTAATTATAGACAGGCTATTGAATATCTTGAGAGTTTCATAGATTACGAGAAGTTTGCAGGTCCTTATGAAATTCAAAAATGGAAACTTGAACGAGTAGAGAAGTTATTAGAGCTTATAGGGAACCCGCATCATGGAAAAAAATTCATTCATGTTGCAGGAACTAAAGGTAAAGGTTCCACTTCTGCTATGATCGCATCAATACTTAGATCTGCAGGATATAAAGTCGGACTTTATATATCACCTCATTTGGTTGATTTCAGAGAAAGAATATCGATAAATGGAGAAATGATTTCTGAGGATCAGATTTGTCAGCTGGTAACTCAAATAAAGCCCCATGTAGATTATTTAAAATCTCAAGAAGAACAATATGGAGCGATATCATTTTTTGATGTTTATACCGCGTTAGCTTTACTTTACTTTGCCAGCAAAGATACCGATTTTACTGTTCTTGAGGTTGGAATGGGTGGGAGACTTGATGCAACAAATGTTATTACACCGCTTGTATCTGTTATAACTCAAATAAGCTATGACCATATACAAAGCCTTGGTAATACTCTCTCTGCTATTGCCAGGGAAAAAGCTGGCATAATAAAGAAAAATGGATATGTTGTATCTTCTCCACAAGAACCTGAAGCGATAAATGTTATCAAAAATGTTTGCAAAGAACAGAATGCAAAGTTATTTGAAGTTGGAAAAGATATTTCTTTCAAAAAAAATAATAATGGCACTTTTAATGTTTGTGGAATAATTGGTAAATACGAAAATCTCCATTTAAATCTATTAGGTGATCATCAATTAATAAACTCTGCCACAGCGATTGGGTCTCTGGAAGTGCTTTCATTTCATGGGTATAAGATACCTGATTATGCAATAACGGATGGTCTGGAAAAAGTAAAATGGAGAGCAAGGGTCGAAGTTATTCAAAAAGACCCGATCATAATACTTGATGTTGCTCATAATGCAGCTTCAGCAAAGGCATTGAGGGATACAATAGAGTCTAACTTTAAATATGATAAATTCATACTCGTGTTAGGAAGTTCAATGCATAAAGATATAAAGGGCATGGGAAAATATCTCTGCCCGATTGCCGATCATATTATCTTAACAAAAGTTAATAATCCAAGAGCTATGAAACCAGAAGATATGCAGGAAGAATTAAAGGACTATTGCAGTGATTTTATTATTACAAAAGATGTTTCATCTGCTTTTGAGAAAGCAAAATCTATAGCAGGATTGCATGATCTTATATGCATAACAGGCTCTGTCTATCTGGCAGGAGAAGTTATGCAATTAATATAAAATAAAGAAATAGGAGACTCTATAATGAGATATAGCGAAAGAGCAAGGCAGGCTATTCGCTTTGCACATCAAGAAACTGCACGTCTTGGGCATGATCATATTAGCACAGGACACCTTTTGTTAGGATTGATAAGGCAAGGCGATGGTGCTGCGATACAAATACTTAAAGATGCGAATTTAGATCTAGAAAAAATTAAATCTGAAGTTGAAAGCTTAATGGAAGATAGAGGGCGAAGCTCGATTATTGGGAAAATTCAGTTTAGTAGTAAAGCCAATTACGCTCTTAAATGTGCTGAAAAAGAAAGTGAAAGTATGGGACATAAATATGTGGGAACTGAGCATATATTAATCGGGCTTCTGCTTGAAAGCGAGGGTGTGGCTGGAAAAGCTTTAGCCAAATACAATATTGATATTAACCATGTTCGCGCTATTGCACAATCTATTACTACTGATGAAGAAGAACATTCCGAAACAATAACTTTTCATAGCACTGACCTTTCGCTTACCGAATTAAAAGATAACTTTCAAAGAACTTATGTAAATAGTGATGTTTTGAATCTGGAAGAGGCTAGCGGATTATTAAGAGTTAAGACTGAAGTATTCGAAAAATTACTTGCGACAGAAAGAATCCCAGCACGTATGATCAATGGTGAGTGGAGGTTTAACCGATCCAGTTTATTAGAATGGCTTGGATCAGGGAACTCTCTTGATTACATAAAAAGTGAAACAAAATTACAAAATTAAAAAACATGTATGCCAATAAATTATTATTATCTTTGACAATTTCATTATTTTATATATTATCAAATCACTGCTATGCAGATTTAGACGTTCAGGCTTTTCCTGGTTTTAATGGCTATCAAAAGAACAATCATTGGCTACCATTATATGTTATACTGGAAAATGAAGATACTGATATAGAATGTGTTGTGTCTGTATCTATCCAGGATAAAAAGGTATATTCTGTCCCTGTGACCCTCTATCGCAAATCCAGAAAAACTATAAACTTATATGTCCCTCCACAAAAGTTCTATCGAAATATTAGTGTAGTGATAGATGATATGAATGGAAAAAAT
>FWPV01011101.1_pt1 | contig 14463 bp, 15 predicted proteins | sample 2228371 | NCBI WGS metagenome assembly FWPV01 (sample SAMEA103939776, study PRJEB20133) | metagenome
CCTTGGGAGAGGACTCGGTTCTTTTGAGGGAGCGAGAAGGCTTCTGAAAAGCATTGGAACCAGGCTGGTTGAAATGGAACATCATCATCGGGAATCACTCTGTTGCGGAGCCGGTGGAGGGGTCAGGGGATTCTATCCCAGGTTCTCCAGAGAGATCGCGCGGAGACGGGTGAAAGAAGCCGAAGCCGTGAGAGCGGAGATTCTTCTTACCGATTGTCTCTCCTGCAGACACAACCTGAAGCAGGGGATCTCTACGGGAAGTCCCCTCCAGGTCATGACCACCCCCGAATACCTCTTAACCGGTATTGAAGAGAGGAAGATCCTTTTCTCCCCTAAATAAGATTCCCTGCCCACCCATTTAGCAAATCAAAAATTGCTTTTTTCTTCTCATATGGGTAAATTAAATGATCATTCTCCATTCACCTTTTGGGTCATTTAAACTTCTGACAGACATGAGGAACGAAAAGGGGCTTGAAAAATCGCTCTATTTAGATTCCCTTTATAGGGGATATGGGTAAGTCTTCTACGAGGTGAGGGCCATGAATGCTCATTTCGATGTCATCGTGGTGGGGGCAGGGCCTGGAGGCTCGACAGCCGCACGGGTCTGTGCCCGGCAGGGATTGAAGACACTTCTCATCGAAAAAGAGAAGTTTCCGAGATACAAAGCCTGCGGAGGATGCCTTTCTCTGAAAACCGTCCATCTCCTCGACTTCGATCTTAGCCCTGTGATTGAGAATACCATCTTTGGAGCCAGATTCAGCTATCGTCTCAAGGATTCTTTTTATATTGAATCAAAGGAACCGATTGCATTGATGGTCATGCGTGACCGTTTCGATCAGTTCCTGAAGGAGAAGGCGACTGAGGAAGGGGCGGACTGGTTAGAGGGCGAGGAGGTGGTTAAGGTTCAAGAGGGGGAAAGAGAGATCGAGGTGGAACTGGCTCATGGGGACAGATTCAAAGCCCATTATCTCATCGGAGCCGATGGCGCGAACAGTAGGGTGGCCCGATCCATCCATGTAAGACCGCATGAGAAGGATGGAAACGGAGTGGCCATCCAGAGTGAAATACCTCTTGACCCCTCCATTCCTTTTCCCCAGAGGGAACGCCAATTCGTCCATCTCGATTTCGGTCAAATTCCCAATGGCTATGGCTGGGTCTTTCCTAAGAAGGAATGGCTTTCAATTGGCATCGGGGGGATGTTTGCCGAAAACAAGAAAATCAATCCTCGATCATATTTGAACGATTTTCTGAAAGGCCTGGGCTATGTTCCAAAGGGGAAAGTCGAAAGGATCAAAGGGCATCTTCTTCCTTCCTTCTATGATGAACGTCAGAGCGTCGCCAGGGGAAGGATTCTTCTGGTGGGTGATGCGGCCCACCTGATGGATCCCTTACAGGGAGAGGGGATCTATTATGCCATACACAGTGGCAGGCTGGCAGCAGAAGCAATCGTCGAATCGGAAGAAAAAGGAATCGATCCTTCCGATGTCTATCAAAAAAGCATCCATCTTCACATCTCTCAGAATCTGAAATGGGCTCTCTCTTTTTCTCGGTTTGCCTTTAAATTTACGAAACTTGCCTATCAGGCCCTCAAACACTATCCTGAATTGAGCCAGCTCTATCTGCAGGTCCTTGAAGGAAGGGAATCCTATCAGGGGTTTGTCATCCGAGTTAAAGAGCGAATCAAGGATTTGATGAAGGGAAAGCTCAGTGAAAAGATTCGAAGAGCAATGGCAAAAGCCTGAAGCGATCAAAGCGAAACTACAGAGAATCGCCATCCTTTTGGAGGAAAAGTATGGCCTGCCTGAGAGGAGGACGAAGAGTTTTCCCCTTTCCCAGAATACGAATGATCTGAATCGGGATCGTGCCTATCAAAAATTGAGAAGACGGTTTCCACGCTGGAGCGACCTCCTCAGGGCAAACACCCGAAGTATTGCCTCAGCCATCCAGACTGGCGGATTAGCCCGGCAGAAGGCAAAGCGGATCAAGGCGATCCTCCGCTGGATTCAAGCCAGGACAGGCAGATTGAGCCTTTCCTTTTTGAAGAATATGGAACGGGACAGAATCTTTGAAGCGCTGGGCGAGTTAAAAGGGATCGGCCCTAAGACCTTACATTGTCTTCTTCTTTTTGGTTTGGGGAAGGAGGCCTTTCCTGTGGATACCCATATCCTTCGAATCGGCAAACGGGTAGGCTTCATCCCTGAAAGGTTGAATGCCGATCAGGCCCATCCGTGGATGGCACCGTTGATCCCTGAGGGAAAGTCTTTCTCTCTCCATCTCAACCTCATCCATTTTGGAAGATCGATTTGCAAGGCGAAGCACCCTGAGTGTTCTCACTGCCTTCTTGCAGAAGAATGTCTCCATCATTCAAAATATAGAATAATCGTAACACGTTAAATCCCCCTCAATCCCCCATTTTCAAAGGGGGATGAACTTCTCCTCCCTTTGGCAAAGGGAGCTTGGGAGGAATTTTATAAAAGATTTTTCAAAGAACTAAAATGTTACGAATAATCCAATTCGAAGCAGGGTCCGTTTAAGATCACGATTACGTTGGGATAACTCAGTGGTAGGATAACAGGAGATCCAGAAGGATCAGAGCGTTCTCCCTTCAAACCCTTGAAGGGCAATCTTTAAAGAAGGACAGATCCATCCCTCTCGACTCTGGATGGTCATTTGGGGAAGATGATCTTTTCTTTTTCTGTGGTGCCTTGAAGGTGGCATCCCCAATAGGACGAGGTATTTTAAATCAGCCAATGCATCAGGAATGGAACTCTATTCAATCATGGTTTGAATCTGGACGCTCTCAAAAAGTTAGACGGTGGGGCCTGAGCGGATTGAGGGGGTCTTCAAGAGCCTATTTTCTCTCCCTCTGGATGGAGAGGATCGGAGGCCCTGTTCTGGTCATCACCCCTCACCTGCGTGACGCGGAATATCTGTGCGAGGATTTTCAATTCTTCCAGGGGAACCGCAATGAGACGGCTTTCCTTTTTCCCCCGTGGGAAACGCTCCCCTACGATAAGATTCCTCCCCATCCAGAGATCATTCGAGAGAGGGTCAACGCTCTGTTTCGGTTGATGGGATCGGACCATACCGTGATCTTCTCCTCTGTGAAAGCCCTGATGCAAAAGGTCCTTTCCATGTCAGACTTAAAAAGATCGGTTTTTCTTCTCACCAAAGGAGAAGAGATTGACCGAGATCGGCTGGTTCAATTTTTTGAAGAGGGTGGCTATACCTCCGCAAGGGTGGTTGAAGAGAGAGGAGATTACAGTCTTCGGGGGGCGATCGTGGACTGCTTCAGTCCCCTCTATGAAGAACCTTTACGGTTTGAGTTTGATGGCGATCGGCTCGAATCGATCCGGAGGTTCGATGTTGGGAGCCAGCGTTCCCTCAGGGAAAGTGAAATGGAGAGAGCAACGCTCCTGCCAGCAAGAGACATTTCGAGGGCTCTCTCCGAAGGAACAATGGTCCCCCTCCTCGATTATCTCAAGAAGAGTGGATGGATCTTCTTGATAGAAGGAGAGGAAGTAAGGCGGGAAGCCGAGGCATTTTTTCACATGGTGGAAACCCATTACGAAAAGGCTCGAATAAAAAAATCTTCTCTGTCTCCGCCAGACCTACTCTACCTCCATGAAGAGGAACTTTTTGACCATATCGAATCTTTTCGCTCCCTCTTCCTTCAAGAAGGCCCCCTTCCTCCGTCGGGTTGTGATGGGGGAGATTTTTTTCAAATCGAGAGCAATGAAGATCTTCAATGGAGGGTCAAATCGATCTTCCAAACCGAGAAGGCAGGGACACACGATTCCCCCCTTTCTGTTTTAATAGAGCCCTTACGCCAATGGCGTCAGGAGGGGAAAGAGATCTTTCTGGTCTCACACACGCCGAATCAGGCCGGAAGAATGAAAGAGCTCCTGGCTCATTATGAGATGGCGGCTCGATTTGACCCCGACCAGACCTTTCAAGAGGTCTGTAGAGAGAGAGGAACGATTCGGCTGTTAACGGGCAGGATTTCTTCAGGGTTCCGCGTGATGGGAGAGGGCTGGATCCTTTTGACAGAAGAAGAGATCTTCGGAGAGAGGAGAAGATTCCAAGATAGGAAACGAGAAATACCGCCATCCAAAGGGGAGACCGGCCCTTTGTTTTCTCATAGGGAGCTTCGGGAGGATGATTATGTCGTTCACACCGATTACGGGATCGGTCTTTACAAGGGTCTGAGGCATCTCAAAATTGGCATGGTTTCGAATGACTACCTTCTGCTTGAGTATCTCGATGGAGATAAGATTTATGTCCCAGTAGATCGGTTAAACCTCATCCAGCCCTATATTGGAGGGGATGGAAGCCATCCAAGACTTGATAAATTAGGAGGTCGAAGTTGGCAGAGAGCCAAGAGGAGAGCAAAGGATGCGGTCACGGAGATGGTCAAAGAGATTCTTGATCTCTATGCGGCAAGAGAAGCCTTTCAGGGAATTGCCTTTTCTCCTGTTGATTCGTCCTACAGGGAATTTGAAGCCACCTTTGAGTATGAAGAGACTCCCGATCAATTGAAGGCGATTGAAGAGGTGATGAACGACATGGGAAGTCCCAAGCCCATGGATCGACTGATCTGTGGGGATGTTGGATTCGGAAAGACCGAGGTGGCTCTGCGGGCGGCCTATCGTGCCGTCATGGATGGCAAGCAGGTTGCTTTTCTTGTCCCTACGACCGTTCTGGCCCAGCAACATCACCAGACCTTTTCCTCACGGTTCAAAAATTATCCGGTCGTCGTCGAAATGCTGAGTCGTTTCAGAAGTTCCCATGAACAGAAGAAGATCCTTCAGCGCCTGAGGGAAGGGAAGATCGATATCATCATTGGAACGCATCGCCTTCTCCAGAAAGATGTCTCTTTTCATGACCTCGGTCTGGTGGTCATTGATGAAGAACATCGGTTTGGGGTGGATCACAAAGAAAGATTAAAACAGATTCGGCAGATGGTCGATGTGATCACTCTCACCGCCACTCCCATTCCCAGAACCCTTCAGATGGCTCTGTCCGGTATCCGAGATCTCAGCCTCATCCAAACCCCTCCTGAAAATCGCCTTTCGATTCGAACCTTTGTCATGCGATATGATGATGAGGTCATTCGGGATGCCATTCGAAGAGAATTCGAACGAAAAGGACAGGTCTTCTTCGTTCACCATCGGGTTCAAAACATCTATGCCATGGCAGCTCATCTGAAAAAACTTGTCCCTGAAGCACGTCTGGCTGTTGCCCATGGCCAGATGAAAGAGAGAGAACTGGAGAAGGTGATGGTTCAGTTTGTGAGAGGGGAGTATAATCTTCTGGTCTGTACCAGCATCATTGAGTCTGGTCTGGATATTCCCGCCGCCAATACCATTCTGATCCATCACGCAGAACATTTTGGCCTCGCCGATCTCTATCAATTAAGAGGGAGGGTGGGGCGGGGAAGGCATCAAGCCTATGCCTATCTGCTCATCCCTTCGGACCTTTCCCTTTCACGGGATGCGATGAAACGACTCCGAGCGATTCAGGAATTGAGTGAACTCGGATCAGGCTTCAAATTGGCTCTTCAGGATATGGAGATCCGGGGAGCAGGGAATCTTCTTGGACGTTCTCAATCCGGTCACATCGCTGCGGTGGGCCTTGAGTTTTATACTCAATTGATGGAAAAAGCAGTCAAGGAATTGAAAGGTGAAGAGGTGATCGAAGAGATCACTCCCGAGATCCATTTCCATCTTCCTGCTTTTCTGCCTGAGACGTATGTGAGGGATCCTGAAGAACGATTGCGCCTTTATCGCAGGCTTTCTCACTGCCGCTCAGATGACATGGTGGAGGCCATGCGCGATGAGCTGGAGGATCGCTTTGGAAAGATGCCGGATGAAACGAAGCATCTGCTGGAAGTGATCAAAGTGAAGATTCTTCTGACCAAACTCTCGATCCGTAAACTGGAGGAGACCCCTTCTCAAATGGTTCTCACCTTCGATCCAACCACCCGCGTCGCTCCACAAAAGGTGATCGAAATGGTCCAGCAGGACGTCAAACGATTTCGCCTGACTCCAGATTCGAAGCTCGTCGTTGAGGGTTGGCCAGGGTTGAAGAGAGATCCCTTTGAGGCGACCCGAAAGCTATTGCAAGCCCTGGCTTAAATGTGGTAGATTTTCCTTCGTAAAGCCCCTTTTTGGGAGGTAAGAGAATGACTCAAAAAGTGCTAATTGTCTTTGGACTCTTTCTTCTCCTGTGTGCTCTGAGTTGCGGGAAATCTGGGAAAGAGGAGCTGGGAAAGAATGAGCTGGTCCGCATCAATGATTTCTCCATCTCTCTGGAAGAGTTTCGTCAGATGTCAGAAAATCAGCCCCTCGAGGGAAAGATGAGGCTTCTCGATGAGAAGGGGATGAGAGATTTTCTGGAAAATTATGTGATCACTCGAGAAGTCCTTTATCAAGAGGCGAAGAAGAGAGGCTTTGATAAAAATAAAGAGATTTTGCAAAAGGTCGAAGATTTCAGGAGGGCGATGATCATCGATCGACTGATTGAAGAGGTGTTGAAAGATAAAGGAGAACCCACCGAAGGAGAGATACAACAATATTACAAAGAGAACACAGACCTTTTTACGGAACCCTTAGAGGTCAAAATTCGTCATATTGTGGTGAATTCCGAACCCATTCTCAAAGAAGTCCTGATGAGGCTTTCTAAGGGAGAGAGTTTCGAAAAGTTGGCGGCCACCTTTAACATCGACCGGACTCGCGAGGATGGTGGCAATCTCGGCTACATCCGGAGGGGACAACTGGCTCCCTCTTTCGCACCCTTTGAAGAGGCTGCTTTTTCCTTAAGGAAGAAAGGGGACGTCAGTGAAGTGGTGAGAACGCCATACGGATTTCATATCCTGCGACTTGAAGAGACTCGAGGAACCACTCTGAGGCCTTTTGAACAGGTGAAGGAACGTATCCGACTCTTTCTTCAGGCGAAGAAGCGGCAAGAGGCATACCTCACTTATGTGAAGGAAGTCAAATCGAAAGCCCACATACAGATTAACGAATCCTTATGGGCCAGAGAGGAACAGAAGGAAGGCAAAAAGAAGTAGGATCGGAATGGCTAAAACCCTTTTATACTTCTGTTTAGGGGTGAGCGTTCTCCTCTCTGAAGGATGTGCTCTATGGGAAGGAGGACTTCCCGAGCATGTTCTGGCACGAATCGATCAAGAGGAGATTACGGTCGAAGATTTCCAAAGGGAGTTTAAAGAGCTGGTGACGGATCTGAGGCAAGGCGAGGATCCGGCTGGATTAAAAAACCTCAAAGAAGCATTTCTCGAACAGATGATAGAGCGCAAGCTTCTTGCTCAAGAAGCCAGACGTTTGGGAATTCAGGTTTCCACGGAAGAACTGAATCAGGTCATCCTTGAAATTAAGAAAGATTATCCAGGGGAAGGGTTCGGGGAAACTTTGGGTCTGAGGGGAATGAGCCTCGAAGAGTGGAAGCAGAGGCTGGAAGAGAAATTGTTGGCTGAAAAATTGGCGCGGAATCATCGACCATACGCTCAAAAGATTGATGAGAAGGAAATCCAAAAATTCTATGAAACACACCGATCTCTTTTTCGCCTTCCTCGAAAGGTGAGAGCCCGTCAGATCGTTGTGGCCGATGGAAATGAGGCTCTTGAGCTTCAGAAGCGGTTAAGAAAGGGGGAGCGTTTTGAGAAATTGGCTCAGGAAAAATCCATCGGACCTGAGAGGATACGGGGAGGGGATTTAGGGTATTTCAGCAAGGGAGAGAGACCTGCTGAATTTGATCATATTTTCACCATGGAGGTTGGGACAATCAGTGAGGTGATTAAAAGTCCCTATGGATATCACATTTTTAAGTTAGAAGAGGTCGTGGAATCCAAAGAGCTTTCTTATGAAGAAGCAAAACATGCCATTTTACAGAGGCTGGAGCAGGAAAAAGGGGAGGAGGAATACCAGACGTGGCTGAAACAGTTAAAAGAAAAGGCGACAATAAAGATAAACAAAAAGTGGTTGAGATCCTGATCCAAAAGGTCTTGGGCAGGGGTCTCATTTCCCTTCTTTTATTCGGACTCTTTTCCGCCGGGGAGGCGGTGGTCGATCGGATTGCCGCTGTGGTCAATCAGGAGATTATTACCCTTTCCGAAGTGGAGAAGATCGTCGAGCCTTTTAAAGCCGAGATCGTCGCGGAAAGTCGTTTTGAAAGACAAAACCGGTTCCATGAGCTCTGCCGAATGGCTCTCGAAAAACTGATCGAAGAAAAACTGATTGACCAGGAAGCCAAACGGCTCGGGATCAAAGCATCGGCTAAAGAGATTGAAGGAACGATCGAGGAGATCAAACAAAAAAACGCAGCCTCCCAGGAGGATTTGGAAAAAGCCTTGGCAAGAGATGGGCTCACCCTTGAAGCGTTTAAAAAGGAAATCGAGAAAAAGATTGTTCGAACCAAAATGGTTCAATGGGCCGTCAAAGTGGAACCCAATGTCAGCGAAAGAGAGCTGAGGGATTTTTATCAAAAGCATGCCGATCGATATCGAACTGAGGAGATCTATCGTCCAGCTCATATCCTCTTCAAAATTCCGAAAGAGGCCACACCGGAAGAGGTTCACGAAATCCGAAAAAGATGCCAGAAGGTCTATGAGAAACTGAAGGGAGGAGAAGATTTTAAGGAGTTGGCTCTCCTTTACTCTGAAGATCTTTCGAGTAAGGATGGAGGAGATCTGGGCTTTTTCAAAAGAGGAGAGCTTCTTCCCACCTTTGAAAGGGAGGCTTTAAGGCTGAAAGTGGGAGAGGTGAGCGGGATTTTTCGAACCGAATTTGGATTCCACATCGTCAAACTGATCGATCGCAAAGGGGGTATTCCTCTTCCTTTTGAAGAGGTGAAGGAGAAGGTTCGGCAGGATTATCTCGAGAAAGAGTTTGAGAAGGGTCTCAAACAGTTCTTGACGAAACTGAAGGCAAAATCGGTCATCGAAATCAAACTGTAAGCAGTTCGGAGGCATTCGTTAGAAAATAAGTCTTTGGTTAAGGTAAGGGCAAGGATGCTGGTTTCGCCATTCGGTAATGTCTCACCTCTATAGAATTTGGCCTCACCCTCAGACGCTAAACGAAACGGGCTTCATGGCCGTCACCCAAATCAATGTATCGTAACATTTTGATGGTTCGCGGGTGGCCCTCGGGGCAATGGGCATTCGATTGGAGCTCAAAGAGAAATGGAAATCAATTGATTCCCACAATGATCAAGATGAATCTTCCTCATACCCCATCCACCCATCTCCCCATTGGTCATATTCTTCCTAAAATTGGTGTCACTATGGGCGATCCCACCGGGATTGGACCGGAAATCATTATCAAGGCGTTTTCCATGGTGGAACCTTTCCAGGCATGCCGGCCTGTTGTTTTTGGAGATGAGCAGGTTCTTCTGGATGCGATCCAGAGAGAGGGACTTTCCGTTCGGATAGAGATCATCGATGCCGTTCCGGAAGAGGGTTATCAACCGGGCAAAATCTATCTTTTTCCTTCAAGCCAGCTGGAGGCAAATTCCCTCTTTTTCGGAAAGCCAGATCAAAAATGTGGTGAGGCCATGGTGAAATACGTTGAAGAGGCAGTGAAGTGGCTGCATCGGGGACGGCTCGATGCCATTACCACCTGTCCCATCAACAAACATGCGATCAATAAGGCTGGTTATTCTTTCTCAGGCCACACCGAACTTTTAGCTCACCTTGCCCAGGTTTCCCATGTGGCCATGATGTTTCTCGGAACGAGATGGAGAGTCACCCTGGTGACGACCCATCTGCCCTTGCAAGAGGTATCCCGATGGATCAAACGTGATCGGATCCTTCAGGCTATACGGTTGACCGAGGAAGGATTGAGAAATTATTTTAAGATCCCTCAACCCCAGCTGGCTGTTCTCGGACTCAATCCTCATTGCGGAGAGGAGGGGCTTTTAGGCGCGGAAGAGAAAGAAGAGATTATCCCGGCCATTGAGGAAGCGAAATCCCATGGGATAGAAATCCAAGGACCTTTTCCAGCTGATTCCTTTTTTGATATTTCAAATCCGAATCCTTTCGATGCAGTGATTGCCATGTATCATGACCAGGGTCTGATTCCTATTAAGGCTTTTGGGTTCAAAGAGTCGGTGAATTTAACACTTGGTTTGCCATTCATCCGAACCTCCGTAGCCCATGGAACTGGTTACGATATCGCTGGCAAGAACTTGGCTGATCCAACCAATTTGATCAAAGCCATTGTTACTGCCGCTAACTTATTTAGCCGAAAAGGAGCCCTTCCGTGACAGAAACCTTATGGGATGTCCCTTGGCTGGCTTGATGGCTCGCAGCCATGCCTCGAATGCCTTAAGCATCTTGCTGGCTTCTTCATAACTCCATTCTTGCGATTCGTATAGCGGGCTTTCTCTTTTGTGTATTTAGCAGGCATTTCTTGACAGGGCTTGCAATATGATGTATATTGTGATGTAGGTAATGTGGCAAAGGAGGTAGGGAGATGTCCCGCATGGTTCGAAAACAAGTTTATATTGAATCGCACCAGGAAACAATTCTAAAAAGGCAGGCAAAGGCGTTAGGCGTTACGGAAGCAGAGGTCATCCGACGGGCCATTGATCGCCAGATGATCTCTGTTCGTTTGGGTTCCAAAGACCCAAAAGCATGGGAAAGGGAGAAATCATTCATCGCTAAGCGTATGGCGAAGGGTCCTGCTGTCGGAGGCCGTCAATGGAGACGGGACGATGCCTATGAAGAAAGGCTGGCGCGTTATGGCCGCTAAAATCCTGGTCGACACAAACATCCTGCTTTATGCTTATGACCGTGGAGAGACAGTCAAACAGCCCCTGGCGTTAGCCCTGTTGGACTCTTTGGTGAAACATGATTTAGGAGTATTGTCGCCACAGGTCCTGGCAGAATTTTTTGTAAACGTGACAAAGAAATTACGGCCTCCATTAACCATTGGAGAAGCCTATCATTGTGTTCAGAATTATCTTCTGTCCTGGGAGATTTTAGAGGTTACCGGAGCGATTGTTCTGGAGGCTATCCGGGGGGCCCGCACCTATCAGATGACTTATTGGGATGCGCAGGTTTGGGCCTCGGCCAGACTGAATCAGATTCACATCGTTTTCAGCGAGGATTTTGGGGATGGCGTGACGATCGAGGGCGTGAAATTTGTCAATCCATTTGGAAGCGATTTTGATATCAAGATGTGGATCCATGGATCAGAAACATCACAGCATTCGTCGTTTTAAAAAATCCCTTCAATTCCTCCCGTTTTCAAGCCCGTCTGTTTCGACCTGCCCCATCTATAGGGAACCTCTAAAAATGTCATTCCGGCGAAGGCAGAGATTCAGAAGGTTTTGATATGACTGGATTCCGGTTTTCACCGGAGTGACGAATCTGGAATTATTAGAGGAACCCTTAATCAACAAATAAGTTCAAAAGTCAAAACCTGTCCCGTGTCAAGGGGTTGCCCCTCAGGACTCTCACTGGAAAACAAATCCGGGGTTTTCGAGCCATGGTCATTCTATTTCAAAACAGCAAAGTTCTGTCAATACCGAGTTTCCGTGGCCTGACTCCAGAGCCATTCATGATGCAATGTCCCAGGGGCATCGAGTCTTGCTTGCCTCGGCATATGGTCTCATACGACTCCTTCGCTTTGTCAATGTAAAGTTGTATTTGAACCAACGTCCCCATCTGGTTTCACATTGAGCGGTTCGATTTCCCTTGTGAGCCAGACAAAATTCGGCAAGTACGTCTCGCCGGTGCGATTGCTAACTGGCTGCACAACCTCGCCGATTTTGCCTCACGCGACTTTGAGGAATTTAATGAACCCTGGTTCTGGGAGGAGCATGACCATTATTGCAGTCAGTATCCAGAAATGATTTCCTACCGAGACATCTTTGAGCAAAGTGAAATCCTGCACAAGTCCACCCGAGGGATCTTAAAAGAGGTATATGATAAAACTTGACATATTGTAAATTGGAAGATATATTTCCAATATGCAAAATTATATTAAGCGGATCATTACCTCAGCCATCCAACAAAAACTGAAGAATATGCCTGGGATCGTTATCCTTGGTCCCAGACAATGCGGGAAATCCACGCTTGCCAAGGCGATTATTTCTGAAATCGGAGATGCGGTCTATTTAGATCTGGAGCGACCATCCGATGTCAGTAAATTAAGAGACCCGGAAGCCTTCTTTCACCTTAATAGCGATAGACTAATCTGTCTCGATGAAATTCAAAGAGTTCCAGAACTATTTCCCGTCTTAAGAAGTGTTATGGATGAAAATAGAAGGAATGGACAGTTCATTATCCTCGGCTCGGCTTCGCCCGATCTGATGAAACAGAGTTCAGAAACTCTGGCTGGAAGGATATCCTACTTTGAACTGACTCCGTTTCTTTTGAAAGAGATTTCCGAGGATCATCATTTAAAAACCTTAAGAAAGCTTTGGCTAAGGGGTGGTTTTCCAAGAAGCTATCTTGCACCGAATGATAAAGAAAGTTTCGAATGGCGTCTCGATTTTATCAGAACATTTCTTGAAAGGGACATTCCACAGCTTGGTTTTAGAACCCCTGCCAAAACTCTTGAGCGATTCTGGAGAATATGTGCTCACTTGCATGGCCAACTTCTGAATAGCTCCAAATTGGGAGAGTCCATGGGGGTAAGCCATCATACAATAAAGTCTTATATAGACATACTGGAGCAGTCCTTTGTGTTGAGAGTTCTTCGGCCTTACGAATCCAATCTAAAAAAAAGGCTAATCAAATCACCCAAAATCTATATCCGGGACAGCGGGATACTTCATGCACTGCTCGGTATTGAAAATCAAAATGATCTCCTCGGCCATCCTGTTTACGGGGCTTCCTGGGAGGGGATCGTCATTGAGAATATCCTTTCTCTTCTACCTAATTGGAAGGCTTCGTTCTATCGCACTTCCTCCGGTTCTGAAATCGATTTGATTCTTGAAAGAGGTAATAAACGTGTGGCAATTGAATGTAAAGTATCTACCTCTCCACATCTGAATATAGGATTTTGGAACGCAGTGAGCGAGTTAAAGTTAAAAGAAGTATGGGTTGTTGCACCCGTTCAGGAGGCCTACCCCATAGAAAAAAAAGTGATGGTGGCGCCACTCCATCAATTGATCGAACACCTCTTGTAGAAAGAACATCAGCCCCAATCCACCATAAATTAGAATTAAAGGGAGGGAGTAGTCCATGAAGTGCGGCTACAGAAAAATTGCATTCCCCTTACAATTCTGACCAAATTTAGACCAGTTCAACTTTAACATTTTAAACAATTAACACATTAAAGCTGTTTAATATCAACATTGTAAAGTCCCCAATACTTTTGATCTATATGAAATTATTCAACTCTGCCTCCTTCTTTTTTGTTTGGAGGCCTCGTTTTTCTTAATACATAAAGGTACACAATCCCGGAAACGACGGCAACAGAAGCAATAATAGAGTCAACGATTTTTTCTCCCGTTGTCATCTGTTCATTTCTCAACATCGTTATTATAAAATACGGCAAACTTATAAAAGTAATGATACCAACCCATCGGGCTCTTCTGCCGAGCATTCCTTTAATAACAAAATATGTGTATGATATGAATGTAGTTGTCATCAGGGCAAAAAAAACGCCCCAAAAACGTCCAGGAATCAAGTTAGTCTCCTTTCTTGAGATGATAGATGCGCGTTATCCTTTTTCACATCACACCTTCCTCTGTTTGTCTTTTTGCAAGAGAGCTTTGTATATCTGGGATAAATGACTGATTCCAATTAATATCATAATGATGATAAAAACTATTATCAGTCCGGGAGGTGGATCGATATTTACATACTTTAGGGCAGTGACCCCTATTAAAATTGAAATGAGAAGTCCCAGAGGATAATAGAAAAATACATGTAGAAGCATTTTTTTTCTATTCTTCTTCGATAATTTGCTAAACATATTTACTTTTTGGGCGCAGCAAAATGATTAAAAAAGGTTCTACATAATCATGAACTTATCTGATGAAGTTGCAAACACTTGAACGACTGCTTCTGTCAAGTAAGTTCTTAAAATTTATATTCAAAGTGGACTGAGGGGAGCCCCTTCCAAATCACCCCTAAGCTGATTAGTAACTTAACGCCTCCTACAGTATAGGTGATTGGATGGGGAACCGTAAAGTATGGGGCAGCGGCACTGCCAATCTGAGCCCCAGCAATTACCATTTTAAGGTTCCCACCCTCGAATCTTACGGTGAGTCGATTAATTGGGTTACCGGCTTTGTCAATAAGGACTTTATGCCCGCCAATTTCGGTTTCTCTCCAACCCTGTTCCTGAATCCATTTATTTAATTTTTCATGTTGTTCAAGCCGATATTGTTGATATTTATCAAAAGCTTCACGGTATAGGGGACGTTGTTGACTAGATTGAATTACTCTTACTATCCCAGATCCTTCTCTTCATTATTTTTGAGATGGCC
>FWPV01011105.1_pt1 | contig 14461 bp, 13 predicted proteins | sample 2228371 | NCBI WGS metagenome assembly FWPV01 (sample SAMEA103939776, study PRJEB20133) | metagenome
GTTGGAGTATTCTGTGGGTATAACTCGCACATAGTCGGGGTATTGTTCTTCTATCTGCCGAACGATAAGTTCCGCCCCGTCAAGATGGAAGTTCACGAAGGCTTTATTGAAGGAAACCAGCACCATATCCTGCGTTGCGGGGAGCAGAGAAAACGCCTGCGGTGGGATGAGCAGTTTTACTACCCCTTTCTCCCCCTGCTTCTCTTTTTTCGTCCGTAAATTCGTATCCACCTCTCGGGTTATACACGCCAGCCGATAGCTGTCGGTGGCGACCATCTTGATGGTCGGTCCGTCGATGACGACGAGGACTCCTGTCAACACAGCCCTCGTCTCGTCTCGCGAGACCGCTTTAGAGACCCTCCGGACAAGAGAAGACATCGTCTGAGAAGGGATCTTCACCGAGGAATCGACGCTGACTTCTGGGAACTTCGGGAAGTCGGACGCATTAAGCGTCTTCACTGCGAACGACGACTGCTGACACCTGACGGAGACCTGGTCTCCATCTGTCTCGAGAGTCACCGCTGCTTCAGGAAGGGACCGTACGATGTCGGTCAGAAGCCGCCCAGGTATGACGACCTGACCGTCTTCGTCGATGAGCGCGGAAAGGGAGTGTTTGACAGAGATCTCAAGGTCGGTCGCTTGGAGAGTGAGCGTCCCATCTTGAGCTGAGAACAAGACCCCGGAGAGTATCGGAAGTGTGGAGCGTGACGACATGCCCCTCGCGACGATCGTCAACGCGTCGGCTAGCGTACCCCGGTCGACACTCAGCTTCATTATCTACCCTCTCTTAGATATCAATCGGAATAACAGTACCAGTAAAGGTTGTGGGAATGTGGACTACGGATGTTTCAGCACATCAAAGCGGGTGTATCTATTGTCGCGCTCTTGTGGATGGGTTGTGTCACTTATCCACACTACTCACAGGACGGGTCTTCTTCCACACGTACACGTCTTTTGTCCCATAGTCATCCCGAAGACATCCACAGTGTTGTCAACACACCCCAGAAAGCTCACGCTTTCTGTTTGATGATGTTCGTGAGCTCCTGGATCTGGTTGTAGACATCCCGCTGTGAGCTCATAAGCTTCCTGATCTTGTCGTTGGCATGCATAACCGTCGTATGGTCTCTTCCTCCGAACTCCTCACCGATCTTAGGCAGTGAGAGATCCGTGAGTTCTCTCGAAAGGTACATCGCCACCTGTCTCGGGAAGACGATCGGTTGTGAGCGCTTGCTTCCGATGAGCTCCGCTTCACTCACACCATAGAAGCGGCACGTCTCCCTCTTGATCGACGAGACGGAGATAGGTCTCAGTGAACGGTCAGGGAATAGATCGCGTGTGACCTGTTCGGCTGTCTTGAGGTCTACCACCTGGCGTCCAGTGAGGTCACAGAACGCCATGATCCGGTAGATCGCTCCCTCCATCTCCCGGATGTTAGGAGTCGAGCGATCAGCGACGAAAGCCAGGGCTTCATCCTCGAACACGATCTTCTGGGTTTCAACGAACTGTCTCAGGATGGCTAGGCGGGTCTCGTAGTTGGGGGGTTGGATATCAGCCTGCAACCCCATGGCGAACCGGCTGCGGTAACGCTCGTCCATATCCAGACTCTTCGGAGGCCTGTCGGAGGCGAGGACGATAGCTTTCCCTCGCTGGCGCAACTCATTGAAGGTGTGGAAGAACTGCTCCTGGGTCTCGAACTTCCTTTCCAATATCTGTATGTCGTCGATCAACAAGACGTCGACAGTGCGGTATTTCTGCCGGAACGAGTTCGTCGTCTTCTCCCTGATCGACTCGATGAAGTCATTCATGAACTCTTCCGAGGTCACGAACATGACCTTCTTGTGGGGGTAGCTCACCGACACGTAGTTGCCGATCGCTTGGAGCAGATGTGTCTTACCGAGGCCCGGACCTCCCCATAAGAAGAGGGGGTTGTACCTCAGCCCCGGTTGCTCAGCGACGGTGAGCGCTGCGTTTCGGGCGAACGCATTGGAGTCTCCGACGACGAATGAGTCGAACGTGAACTTGGGATCGAACGGGAGAGAGCGCTCAGGAGCCGGAGTGGCGACCGGAGATTCTGCAGAAGAGATATGGCGCTCAGGAGGTGTTTCGACAACCGGCTCCTCGGTGGAGAGGGCCGGTTCTAGAGCGACGAGAGACGACGAATCGACCACGATGCGAACGGTGATGTCAGCTCCGATGACTTGGCGGAGTGCAGCACTGAGCCTTTGGGAGTAACGTTCTTCGAGCCACGACCGGGCGAACTCGTTTTGAACACCCACGATGAACACGCCGTCGTCAGTGAGTTCGAGAGGAACCGTGTGTTCGAACCAGGCTGTGAAGCTGGGGGTGTTCAACTCTTCACGGATGATCGAGAGGACGTTCTCCCATACTACAGCCAAGTCAGTGGTCATCGTGGTCCTTTGCACCGTGCTGCCTTCCATGAGACGTGTGGCTCTACGAGCCGCCCGTCAGGTCGTCAAGGTACGAGACGCCCTTCTCGGTAAGGGTCCTCTTGCCTCCGACCGCTGTGATCAGACCGAGGTCTTCAAGAGTCGCGAGGTCGCGGTATGCGGTCGATACACCGACGCCGAGCTCTCTCGACACGAGGCTCGGACCGGCCGAGCCGCTCTCCATCACGAGCGCGAGGACTTGGAGCTGGCGTTTCGTGAGGGGCCGACGGTGGCCGGTCGGGTGGTGGAGGTCCGGCTGGACCGCTGGGTCGAACAGTGACTCCGCGGAGGACCGATCGGCCTGTGAAGGGCGGGCTGGTGGCTCAGAGAGAGCAGGCCGCGTGGGGACGGAGCCGGTTCGGCTACTGTACGTCGAAGGTCCGGTGGATAGAGTGACCACCGATCCGCGGCCGAGATTGTCCTCGATCGTCAAAGTCCCGCCATGGAAGACGAGGAAGTCTTTGACGAGCGGAAGACCGGACCCGACACCGCGTATATGGGCCTTCATCTCAGAGGTCGCGGTGGTGAACCCGGGCAGGACCGCGCGGTCCTTGTCGAGGATTCCGGGACCCTGGTCCGCGAATCTGATCGTCCGCCCGTGGTCGAGGATGGTGACGACCGGCTCGGCGAAGCCTGCATGGATGAAGTTCTCTGCGACCTCACGGATGACCGAGTACGGGATAACGCTTCCCTGTTCCGCAGCCAGGCGGTGCACGGTAGCAGCGAGCGCCTCGATGTAGTCCCTGACAGGGAGCGGTTCGATATCGAGAATACGGGGGGGCGCTCCAGGCGCCTCATATACAGCAACGCGCGCGCGTGGGAGCGTCACCGGCCCGCTGAGCCGCGCGGGCATGACGGCAGCTGGAAGGCCGTGTTCTGACGCGCAGACGGCGTTTCCAAAGAAGGCCTTCACATCCCCCTTCTTTCCACAAAGGCCGAACATTCCACAGCGGTATCCACAAGCCAGACACGGCCGATGAAGCGTGGCCACGTCGAACCACAAACCATCTGAGCTGCAGTTTTTCTAGATACGAACGCACATTCGCCACGAGCCACGTGCGACTTTCCCGTTTATCCACAAGGTTTTCCACGCTGTGGAGAATGTGGGAACCGGCGCTCTGGGAACGTTCCGGGCGATATGCCTGCTCACGAAGGGTGTCTCCACCCCCGGAAACCGATCATCCTTCCAAGGTTCCTGTGGAAAGGAGGTGCTCTCGCGTTCCCTCCTGTGGAAACCGCGTGACGGCGTGAGGGCGGGTCGTGACCCGAGCAGGACCCCGCGGCAGGACTCGCAACGGAGCCCGGTCGAAGATGTGACGAACGGATGAAATCTGCTGATAGACGGCTTGTGTCAAGGTGCCTGCAAGGCCTCGCACCGCTTGATGCGAGCACGGCGGACTATAGCAAGAGCGCCACACCCGCTCAATCAGCCACTCCCGGTTGTCCACAGGTTCCACAGCGGCACATCCTGCGTTTTCCACACTCTCCACAGATTCTCGGCCGATTTTGCGCCGGCAAGCATCCTTCCTGGCAGGTAGGAAGCATCTCAAAGCTAGGGGTCAGGCCGCTGCCAGGCGCCCGCTCCAGTAGCGGTCCCACTCGCCGTTGAACCGCAGCATCCTGAGCTTGAGCATGCCGAGCGCACCGGGTTTGAACCACGTGCGTCCGAGCCCTTTGAACCGCCTCGAGACGATGAGGTCCACACCCTTCTCGACACACCCCGACCCGAACAGGTCGGCTCTCGCGTAGTTGGCGATGCCTTCTGCGTTGGTCCTGATGTAGGAGAGCAGCTTGCGGTGAGCCTCGGTCTTGTCCTCGGTGGGCGTGTGCGAGCGGAGCAGGGCGAGTGCGGTTTGCGGGTCACCGGCGACACACGCGGCCACCACGCGCTCGAGAAGCTCAGCCTCTGTCTCCTCGCACAGGACCTCGCGGATGCGGCGCTTGAGGTGGAACAGGTCGAGCAGGTAGATCGCGCCGGGCAGGAAGTCGCGGATCATGCGGCGTATCCAGCCCGCGCCGTCCCCGATCGCAAGGACGCGGCCGGCCGAGCGCATGCCGTGCATGATCGCGAGGGTGCTCACCCGCTTGGCGAAGGTCACCGAGTCCTCGATGCCCGCATAGCCCACGCGGTCGATGAGCGCATGCCTGTTCTTCGAGACCTCTGCGCGCACCCCGTAGATGACGGCCACCTTCGCCTCGAAGTCGTCACCTGTGGCACGGTCGGGCACCGCGCCTCCGTCGATCGCGATCACGAGGGTGTCGTCTCTTGAGCGCGTGACGAGCTCCCCGGGGTCCAGACCGAGTCCGTACAGGTCGCCTGCGGCCGCGTGGAGCTCAGCGTCGATACGCCGACCTTCCGCCTCGGCGAGGCGTTGGAGCTGCCCGTGGCTGATGCTGGCGCCGCAGAGCTTCTCGAGCGCGGATGATGACTTGACGTACGAGACGTCGGTGGCCAGGTACAGGCCGGCCTCGACCACAGGCAGCGTATGGCGGACCCCGGGAGGCAGGAAGGTGTCGAGCGGCCTGTGCTGCGCACCGCACTCCGGGCAGCGCAGACGCCTCACGCGGACCTCCACCTCACCGCCAAGCGTCGAGACCGTCCTTCTCCGCGCGTCTTTGATCCGATACGCGCCGCCGCACGCACACGAGCGCGTGGACAGGCCCGCGGCTTCAACCTGCGCGCACATCTGGACGAATGCCGTGCGTTCACGCTCGCGGACGAGCTCGTGCAGCCGGGCGTCGGCCTGGCTGGCAGACAGGCCGGACACGTCCAGCTCGAGCACACCAAGGTCGATCCGTACTATCATCGAGAGGGCTCCTTTCTTCGTGTTGTCGTGACAACATCACGAAAGAGGAGCCCGACTCTTTTGTCCACCGACCCCTAACCTTGGGATGCAACCGATCCTGTTGCAGACTCCGGGTATTCGGAGTATCTTCCTACACGTTGACAGGTTTCCCTTCCCTCACACCGCCGCTTCCGGGGGATCCGGACGGCAACCGGCAGATGGGCGACAGGCGACCGGCATCGCCCGTACACGCGGCCACCAGGCAGACCGCGCGCCCGACATGAGACTCAGGGGTAACTGCAGGGAAGGATTGAGGAAGCCCCGGCCCGAAGGCCGGGGCTTCCGGCTTTCTGGAACGATGCCTGCACAGCTGCGTCGGTGCGCCGACGCCGACAGGCCCGACGACCGCCGCGCGGCTCACTCCTCTCCGGGCTCGAGGCGCACGGCATCCATCATCCTCGCTGCGAACTGCGGGTCGTTCGGCAGATCGACGAGATGCACACCGTCACGTAGACGGTCGAGGGTCGCCGAGACCGCATCTTCGCCCGCAGAGAAGCCCAGAGCGAGCATCGACGCCCCCGACAGCGAGGTGTTGCCAGGCACTTCGACCACCCCGGCTAACGAGGCGGGGAGCATCCCGATGCTGACGAGGTCAGCCGGATCGAGCGCTCCGCCGAACGCTCCGGCCACCCAGACGCGCCCGAGCTTCGCCGGCGGGATCCCCGCGCTCCGCAACACGGCGTTGAGTGCGACCCTGACGGCGGCCTTGGCGAGCTGAAGCGCCCGGATGTCGAGCTGGGTCACCGTCACATCAGCGTCCACCGTTCCTACGCGCACCGCCCGCACGCCATCGCCGAGAATCACTACCTCGCTGGAAGATGGGTCGAGCAGACCGTCGGCACCGAGCGCACCCCGTGCCCGCAGGCCGGCAACCGCAGCCACGAAGGCCGATCCTGGCAGACCGGCGATGCCCTCGAACGCGGGTCCGGCAGCCGCAGACGCGACCGTAAGACGCCCATGCGCCCACAAGGCGACCTCTGCGTTCGTACCGATGTCGAGGAGGAGCACGGGCTCCGTGGCCGAGAGCACGTCGACTGCGACCAAGCCTGCGAGCACGTCACCACCGACGAACGACGCGATAGGAGGCAGGACGCGCACAGTCGCAGAGGGACTCAGGCCGAGCCAAGAGGCCGCTCCTGACACGGGCAACTCCGGAGCCGTGTAGGGGGCGGCGGCGAGCGGGGCCACGTCAGCCTCGGCGAACAGTGCGGCCATCGCGCTGTTCGCCGCGACGACGACCTGTTGCACGCGGTCTCTGGCGGCGCCGGCCGCCAGCCCCAGTGCCTCTGCTACCGATGCCCGGGCCGCAACAGCCAGCTCGTGAGCGTCTCCGCCCATCGCTGCGGACATGCGCGCCATGACGTCGGCGCCGAAGCTGGCCTGCCGATTATGCACCGTCGCGAGACCCGCTTGGCGCCCGCTCGCGGGCTCGATCACGGCGACGCTCACATTCGTCGTCCCCAGATCACAACCGGCCACGAGCACGGAGGCGGATGCAGGTCCCGCGACGTCGACGTGCGGGGCGCCCATCGCAACGACCGGACGCACACGAACCGGCCCCGTGACCACGGCTTTGCAGGCGAGCCGTACTCCGGCCGGCGCTCGCGACAGCACTGAACGCTCAGCAGGGCCAGGGGAAGCCAGCGCACCGTCCAACACCTTGACAGAACACGAACCGCACACTCCGCGGCCTCCACACGTGGCGTCTATCGACACCTGCGCAGAACGGGCGGCCGCGAGCACCGTCTGGCCCGTCTCCACCCAGACGGTGACACCCGAGGGCTCGAAGGTGACCGGATGGCGAGGCACCTGTCGCTACTCGTCCTCGTCGAAGCGCACTATCCCAGGCGGCATCCTGCGCCCCCCGAGGACGTGGACGTGCAGGTGTCCGACAAGCTGGCCGGCGTCCTTCCCGTTGTTGATGATCACGCGGTAGCCCGAATCGGCGACGCCTTTGACGTCGGCCACTTTCGGGACCGCCGCCAGCACAGCACCGAGAAGCTCCTGCGTCATACCGTCAGCGAGGTCCGCATGGTGCTCTCGCGGGATCACGAGTGTGTGCACAGGCGCTTGGGGAGCGATGTCGTCGAAAGCGATCACGCGTTCGTCCTCCCAGACGATGGCCGACGGGACCTCGCCCGCCACGATCTTGCAGAAGATGCACTCTGACACATCTACTCCTCCCCGCCCTCGGATGGTTCGGTGTCCAGTTCTCCGATGAGCATCGTCACCTTCTGTTGTGCCTCACTCAACCTGCTTTGGAGCGACTTCAATAGCGCCACTCCACGCTCGTAGCGATCGAGGCTCTCCTCAAGCCCGAGCTGCCCTCCCTCGAGCTCGGCGACGAGGCGCTCGAGCTCGGCGAGCGCCTCGCTGAATGGCATCCCGGTGACATCACGCTGCGCGATCTCACTCATGACCCTCTCCATTCTCCACGCCGACGACGTCACAGCGTATGACGCCATCGGACACACGGACCTGCACCGCGTCGCCTGGCTTGACCTGCCGAACACTCTTCACGACCGTCCTGCCGTCGGAAGCGAACGTCGCTGACCAGCCGCGCGCCAGTATGGAGAGCGGTGAGAGGTCTTCGAGCCGCGCGGCCAGCACGGCGCAACGCGACGACACAGGCTCCAGGAGGTGGGTCCCCGCCACCAGCAGTCTCCGTCTCACGTGCTCCACGCGCTGAACATCACGCGCGAGCCGCTCCGGAATGGCACGGACGAGGCGCATGCCCGCGAGATCCACGGACTGCGCGGCCGCGGCGAGAAGCGCGTGCGGGTCTGAGAACACCGGCCGCAGGGCCACGCGCTGCAGGCGCTGCGCATCGTGTGCCAGCCGGTGCGTGAGCGCGATGCCCAGAGCACGGCGTTCGCGCGCGAGCGTCGACGCGACGTCGGCGATGTCGGGTGCTGCGGCTTCAGCGGCAGCCGTCGGCGTCGAAGCCCGGACGTCCGCCACCATGTCGGCGATGCTTGTGTCGGGCTCGTGCCCGATTCCGGTCACGACCGGCACAGGACTCGCGGCGACTGCTCGAGCGACGACCTCGGCATTGAACGGCATCAGGTCTTCGTAGCTGCCGCCGCCGCGAACGAGGAGCACCACGTCGGGCCGCGCAGCCGTCGCCAGCGCGAGCCCCTCGACGATCGCTCGCTCGGCCCCCTCGCCTTCGACCTGCACCCCGGCCAACAACACCTCGGCCAGCGGGTAGCGCCGCCGCAGGGTGCGGAGCACGTCATGGACCGCTTTGCCCCTCGGCGACGTGACGAGCGCGATACGCTCGGGGAAGCGCGGAAGCGGACGTTTGCGAGACGGGGCCATGAGCCCCTCGGCTTCGAGACGGCGCGCAAGCTCGGCGACCTGCAGCCGGAGACGTCCCTCGCCGGCCAGTTCCAAGCGGCGCACGGTGAACTGCATCCGCCCCTTTGGAACGTACGCCGAGAAGTGGCCTGTCACATCGACGAGCATGCCGCACGTGAGCGAGACGCCCGATGCGACGTATGCGTCGCGCCACATGAGGCACGGCATCGAAGCATCGCCGTCGGAGATCGTGAAGTACGCGGCCTTGTAGCCCGGCTTGTCGTTGAACTCGGAAACCTCTCCGACCACGCGCACGCGTATCTCTTCGAGGGCGCTCTTGGCCCGCGTCATCGCCTCGGTGACCGACAGCGCCCTGTCCTCGTCCAAACGGCCCCTCCCCTCATGTACGCACGGCTGATTCTAGCAGCGCCCTGTGACAGTCCGGCCACGGTCTGCGGATGAGCGCCCGGTTCACTCGCGACGCGCGAGACCGATGTAGTACAGCAGATTGAGGATGGAGACGAGAGCGGCGGCGACGTACGTGAACGCTGCCGCCATGAGGACTTGACGCGCTCCCGCGACCTGATCGGGAGCGATGAGTCCGCTGACCTCGAGGTTGGCCAACGCCCTCCTGCTTGCATCCAACTCAACCGGCAACGTCACGACTTGGAACAGCACCGCGAACGAGTAGCCGAGGATGCCGAGCCACAGGAGCCCCGAAACGCCGACGATCAAGCCCAGGAAGATCAGTATCCCGGCAGCACCCGACCCGAAATTGACCGCGGGCACGATCGCCGTGCGAAGCCTGCCCCACACGTAGCCTTCATGGTCCTGTATCGCATGCCCGGCTTCATGGGCAGCAACCCCCGCCGCAGCCACAGTGGGCTGCCCGTAGACGGCTTCGGACAGCGCGAGCTTCTTGGACCGGGGGTCATAGTGGTCGCTCAGTGAACCGGAGACGCGCACGATCTCGACGTCGCGAAGACCCGCTGAATCCAGGATCCTCCGTGCGATGTCGACACCCGGACGTCCGCTCGCCAACGGTACGCGGCTCCACTTGCGGAACGTCGAGTTGATGTAGCCCTGGGTGCCCAGGCCGAGCATGATGGTGACCGCCATGAGCAGCAGATAGTTCGAATCGAAGAACACGACAAGACCTCCTCGGATGCCAAGTGGTAGTCCCCGTCGCACGCACTAGCGAAGGGTGTGCCCGCCTCGTCACTCGACTCGCTCGAGCACGAGTTCTCCATCGTTGAGCGAAAGCCGGATCCTCCCGTCGAGGAGCTCGACCAGCTCGCAGCCGACCATCCGGTGGCGCCAGCCCTCGAGCAGCGGGTGGCCGTCCCGCTCGCCCGCGGCCAGCCGCTCGAGGTCATCGCGGGACGCCAGCAGCGGCATCGCGACCGCGTTCTCGCGAGCCCGCTTGCGCACGAGAGCCGCCATCAAGTCGACCGCGGCATCGACGTCGCCGATCGGCCGTCGGCGCTTCGGCAGACAGGGCAGTGCGTCCTCTGGAACCGCAAGACCACGGCCGACCGCATCGAGAAGTGAGGACACGGCCGGACTGCCAAGCTTGTCGGCGACGCCGCGGATCCCGCGCAGGCCATCCTCGGTGGTCGGAGCGCGGCGAGCGATCTCGACGAGACTCTCATCGCCCAGAACCCACCTCTTCGGCACATCACGCCGCTGCGCTTCCCGTTCACGCCATGCGGCGACCTCGCGGGCGATCGCGAGCTGGCGGCGGTTGAGCGATGAGACGCGTTTGAGCCGACGCCACTGTTCTTCCGGGACGACCGTGTAGGCCGACGGGTCCTCCATGCGTGCGAAGTCGGCTGCGAGCCACTCCAAGCGCCCGTCCGCAGTGAGCCGGTCCATGAGCCTCTCGTACACTTCAGGAAGGAAACGCACGTCGTTGAGCGCATACTCGACCTGCGCATCGGTGAGCGGGCGTCGGCTCCAGTCCGTGTAGGCGTCCCCTTTCGTGAGGGCCACACCGAGCAGATCGGCCACGAGGGCCCCGTACCCGACCTGCTGCGGGAAACCCGCCAGAGTGGCGGCCACCTGCGTGTCGAATATGGGCGAGACCGTACGCCCGCACAGCCGGAACAGGATTTCCAGGTCTTGGCTGCCCGCATGCAAGACCTTCACCGTCTCGGTGTCGGTCAGAAGCTCGCAGAGCGGAGACAGGTCCTGCACTGCGAGAGGGTCGACGATCGCTGCCAGATCCACGGTTGCGAGCTGTATCAGACACAAGCGTGCGAAGTAGGTCTTCTCTCGCATGAACTCCGTGTCGATACCCAGTGGCGAAGTGCCTCGAAGCCGGTCGACCAGCTCACGCAACGCAGACTGGTCCGTCACGAACATCTCGCCTGCTCGCACCTGAATCATTCTCCATCACGGGGGGAAGTCTCTACTGTGCAAGGGTAGACGAGGCGAGCGCCCATGACGAGGCGCCTGACGAGCGACACGGAGCTGGACGGACGGATGAGGGTGCTCGTCATCATCAACACGCGCGCCGGCAGCGTCACTGCCGGGTTGTTCGACTTCATCCGGATGCTCGGAGCCTCTGGCGCCGAAGTGGTGCTCCGGTTCGCGAGCGACGAGGTGCCCCTCGAAGGTCTCGCCGCGGACGCAGAGAGCTTCGACCGCGTCGTCGCCGTCGGTGGCGACGGCACCTTCTCGACGGTGCTCTACGAGATGCGATTCTCCGGCGTCCCGGCTCTCCCGTACCCCGCTGGAACCGCTAACCTTCTGTCTCTCAATCTCGGATTGCCGCCGGATCCCCGCCTCCTGTCGGAGCTGACCCTGACCGGCTCACCGGTCACCTTCGACCTGGGCGAACTCATCATGCAGGAATCCGGCGACAGTGAGCGCCGCACCGGTTTTGCGATGGCGGCCGGCGCCGGATTCGACGCAGCGATCATGCAAGCCGCCCAACCGCTCAAACCCGCCTTGGGCGCAGCCGCCTACCTGCTCGCGGCCGTATCGAACCTCACTCCCACCGTCTCCGAGTTCGAACTCCTGCTCGATGGCGAACACGTGCACACCGAAGGCATCGCCGTACTGCTCGTCAACTTCGGACGTATCCAGTTCGACCTCACGGTCAGCAGGGGCTGGGACCCGCGCGACGGCAGGCTCGATGTGGTCGTCCTGCGGACCAAGAACGTGGCAGAGCTCATCCCCGTGGTGTTCGCCGCGATGCTCGAGCGCGTGATCGAAGGCGTCGAGCGCAACCCCAGCGTCGAGGTCTACACCGCCCATGAGGTCGAGCTTTCCGCCTACCCGCCTTTGCCGGTGCAATACGATGGCGAGATCCTGCCGTCGCTCACGCCGTGCGCCGCTCACGTCCTGCCCGGAGCCGCGACATTGCTCGTAGGACCCGACTCACCGTACGCATCCTAGGCCGCTGCGCCCTCGGATGCCCGCTTGCGCTGCAGGTTGGCCTCGTAGCGGATCTGGACGAGTTCGACCGCGAGCGAGAAGAACATCGCGAAGTAGACGAAGCCCTTCGGGATGACGAATTCGAGCGCTTCAGCGGTGAGAAGCGTGCCGATCATCAGCAGGAACGACAGCGCGAGGATCTTGAGCGAGGCGTACCGGTTGATGAAGTCGGCCACCGAATCGGCGAACACGACCATGACCGCCATCGCGATGATGACGCCGCCCACCATGACCCAGAGCGCCCGCGCCATGCCCACTGCGGTGATCACCGAGTCGAGTGAGAAGATGATGTCCATGACCGCGACGTTGGCGATCACTGCGCCGAACGACGCCTTGCCCTCCGTGTGGACCTCCTCGTCCCGCAGCTCGACCTTGTGGTAGATCTCGGTGACCGCCTTCCAGATCAGGAACAAGCCGCCGGCGGCGAGGATGAGTGAACGCCCGGTCACCTCGAGCGGAGCGCCGTGCACGTGGATGAACTCCACTTCGAAGAGCGGCGTGGTCAGGCGAGCGACCCACGACAGCGAGAACAACAGGAGCAAACGCGTTCCGAGCGCGGCGGCCAATCCGAGCTGCCGGGCGAGCTTCTGCTGCTCTTTCGGTAGACGACCTGTGAGTATCGCGATGAAGACGAGGTTGTCGATGCCCAGCACGATCTCGAGCAGGGCGAGCGTGAGCAACGCGACGAGGTTTTCGGCAGTAAGCACCGCAGCGAGATCCATACACCCCTCCATGACGTGATGACGGCCTCGACGCGTCGCCTGAGGCCGTCAGTCCGGGACACCACTCAGCACTACCCGGCAAGTATATGAGAATGATGCGAGTGCCGCGCGGTCGGCTCGACCGCAAGAGGACCGGAAGCGCGCTACTCGTTCGACAGGTACTCGATGATGGCGGTCTTCTCTTCGTCAGTCACGACGAGGCCATTCTTCTGCATCCTCTCGACCGTGGCCGTCCACCCCGCCTTGTCATACTGCGCGCTCCTGACACGGTCGAGCGTGTGGCACATCGAGCACTTCTGGTCGACGAGCGTCGCCCCTGGATCGGCGGCGTCGGCGCCTTCGGAGGCAGGCTGTTCGGCTGCGCCCTGACCGCTTCCCGCGGATTCGGAGACGGGAGCTGGGGTGCTCGAACAGCCGGCGAGGACGACGGCTGCCGACAGCATGATGCAGACGAGAACCGACATGACGAAACGTACCTCACGTGACATGGACTCCTCCTATGAGACGGATACGCGCGACAACGGGCTGCAAGGTCTATACCCGCGGACCGGCCAGCGAACCCTGGGACACCCGCAGGAGTCGGGTCACCCGCGCGTATACGGCACGTCCGCAGCGTTCAACATGGAGCGCAGTTCGTCGACGTGGGATGCGAGACCGACGTTCATGAACTGCCTCTCGACCACCACCTCGCCCGCGGCCGTGGTATAGCGTGCGTCGAAGCCCAGGTCGAGGTGGGCCGTCCGAGACTGGATGCCGACGATGCGACCCCGGGTATCGACGAGCGGCCCTCCGGACTGACCACGCAGGCCAGGCGTGGAGACCTCGATGAACAACGCCGGAGGACCTCCTCCTTCCGGTATCTGCCTGTTGAAGCGCGAGACGATGCCGTCCTGCGCGAACCGGGGCACAGGAAAGGATCCTTCCGCCAACGCGAAACGGCCCCGCTCGCGATCCCATCCCGCTTGGATGACGTGGAACGGAAACCCCACGAATGCGACGGACTCGCCCTGCCTCACCGCTTGGAACTCGGGGTCACGCAGCACCGGTGAGACAGGCAACCACGCCGGGTCGAACGGCTCGAGGCGCCCGATCGCGAGATCTGCTGCCTTGTTGACGGCACCTGCGACGAGCCGTACAGGCGCCCCGTGTCCGATGGCCCAGATCTCGTCGGCGGCGACCACCGCGCTAGCGGACGGACCGGCTCCACCTGATGCTCGCGCATCCGACCCGAGGGACTCGTGGACGGCGAGCAGCTCCTCGACGATGTGCGCGGATGTCACGACCCATCCCTCGGCGTTCAAGACGACGAAGCTCGCAAGGGTAGTGGTCACGGAAGCGTCTTCCCGCCGCCGCATCGCTACGTACGGGAAGGTGAAGCGGGACGCGATCTCGACCGCATCGGCGAACATCGTGACCTCCGGATGGAAGAAGTCTCGCACCCGAGGATACGAGAAGCCCGCCCCACGTGGTCGTGGTAGCGGGCTGTTCCCTTCAGATGGTGGGCGCTAGAGGATTTGAACCTCTGACCCCTTCCGCGTCAAGGAAGTGCTCTCCCCCTGAGCTAAGCGCCCATCCGACGTTTCAACCGCCGTCTCGAAACGACAGCGAACGGTAGTGTACCAAACCGCCGAGCGATGCCTAGACCCCAATCCGCTGAGCGGGAGCGAAGGCGGCAAAATGGTTCTTGCACGCCCCATACCCAATC
>FWPV01011106.1_pt1 | contig 14460 bp, 12 predicted proteins | sample 2228371 | NCBI WGS metagenome assembly FWPV01 (sample SAMEA103939776, study PRJEB20133) | metagenome
CAAGGGATGGCTGGATTGGGCGCGCGGTGGCTTCCCTCGCGACCAGGAAACGGGACTTCCCCCGCGCGAATACTTCCGGCGCGGCGAGGAGCCCACCCAGCAGTGCACCATCCACAACCCCCAGAACCAGCGCGTCAACGTGCCGGGGGTGACGGGGATGTCCGAGAGCGGCGCGGTGGCGGCCATACGCGGCGTGGGACTCAATCCGGTGGTCAACTACGCCTACTCGGACACCGCTCCCAAGGGCACGGTGATCGGCCAGTCCCCCCTGGCGGGCACCACCGTCGGCGCTGGCTCCCCCGTCTCCATAACCGTGAGCCAGGGGCCTTCGCCGCAGTCCAGGGTGCCCGGCGTGGTGGGCATGAGCGAGACCGCGGCCAAGGAGGCCCTGACGGGCGCCGGCTTCACCTACAAGGTGGTCTACAGCCCCTCGGATCCCTCCCTCGCGGGCACGGTCATCAGCCAGTTCCCGGGCGCCGGAGCGTCCGCGAGCCCCGGAGCGCAGGTCATCATCACCGTGGGAAAGACCTGAGGCGCAAAACGCCTCACGCGGTTACGATATGCTGTGCAGGTATGAGGCGCTGCTGCCCGGGGTCCGCCGCTCCCCGGACCGTCAGGGGCGATGACGCGGCTTCCGCCGCTACGAAGGGGCCCCTACTCGAGCAGTTCCCGGAACGACTGGTGATGCCGGAGGCCCTCCAGGCAGGAGTCCCTGAGGGCGTCCTCCTTGAGCTCGGGGTCTAGGTCCAGGGCCCGCCTGAGGTGGTCCAGGCTCCGCTCCTTGTCCCCCCTCAGGGCATAGAGGCAGGCGAGGTTGTAGTACGGCCAGGAGTACCCGGGATCCACCTCCACCGCCGCGCGCAGAAAGCGCTCCGCTTCCTCGAGCATGCCCCGCTCCATGAGCGCCGCCCCCTTGTTGCTGAGGGCGTACTTGTTGCGGGGGTTTATGGCCAGGCACTTGTCCAGGTACTGGAGCTCCGCCTCCACGTCCCCCATGCAGCCCACGGCATAGCCCTTCTCGAGGTAGGCGTTGTCGTTCTGGGGGTCGAGGCTGATGAGGCGATCGAAGTAGGCCGCCGCCTTCTCGTAGTCGCAGTTGTCGAGATGGATGGAGCCCAGGCAGCCCAGGGCCTCCAGGTTCTCGGGGTCCAGGAGGAGGATCTCGCTGTAGGTCTGGGTGGCCCTCTCGTCGTCGAGGATGTCCTCGTAGACCGCCGCCAGCTCGAAGAGGACGTCGATGAGCTTCTCGCGCTCCCCCTTGTACAGGCTTATGGCGGTCTCCAGGTTGTGGATGGCCTCCTCGTGGCATCCCCTTCCCGCCAGCAGCCTCGCCTTGTTGTAGTAGGGATAGCCGAAGTTGGGCTCGAGCTGGATGGCCCTCTCGTAGGCCTCCAGGGCCCTCTCCTCCTCGCCGAGCTCGTGGTAGGCGATGCCCAGCTCGTTGAGGAGATCCACGTTCTCCGGGTCCATCTCGAGCGCCCGGCGGTAGAGCTCCGCCGCCGTCCCGTAGTCGCCGCGCTCCATCATCACCAGGGCCAGGCCGTCATAGCCGCGGGGGTCCTCCGGGTTCAGGTCCCTCACCCTCTCGAAGCGCAGCACCGCCTCCTCGAGCTCCCCCTTCTCGTAAAGGGCTATGCCCAGCTGGTACTGCCCGTCCACGTCCTCGGGATAATCGTCCAGGTAGCGCCGGAAGCGCTCTATGGCCTCCTCCAGGCGGTTCTCGGCCAGCAGCCGTTCTCCCTGCTCAAGGAGGTTGAATCCCTCGCTCATCCTCTCCTCCGTGCCTCGGGCTCCGCGGCTCCGAGACCGCGGGCGGTTTTCTCTATCTCTGCCATAAGCCATGCGTTCACTTTTTTCAAGCAAGCCTTGCGACAACGCGCCTCAGGCGCGCCCTCGCGAGCCTCCCGACGCCGCCCCTTTCTTCCGCGCGCGCGACACCCTTACCAGCCCGGAGACGGGTATTATCGCCACCCCCTTCTCCTCCAGGCGGTCGAGGATGAGGTTCATGCCCAGGGAATCCGAGACCACGTGGCCCGCGATGACCACGTTGATGCGCTGCTTCTCCGCCTCCTCCTTGTGTTTCTCGGAATAGTGCATGGCCACGATGGTCCCCACCCCCGCCGCGGAAAGTTTTTCCAGCACCTCCCGGGGACCCTCCGTCCCCCCCGTCATGTCCACCATGATGTTGCCGCAACGGTTCTCCTTGCTGCCCACGATGACGGCCGGGCCCGCCTGCATGCGCGCCGAGGCGCGGTATTCGGGCAGCTCCAGGAGGCAGTCCACCACCTCGCCCACGGTGCGTGGCTTCCGGCGCGCGAAGTGGTCGTTGAGGAAGGCGTGGACCTGGTTGTCGGCCACGGTGTGCATGCTCATGAAGGGGATGCCCAGCAGGCGCGCCGCGTCCAGCGCACGCTCGTGGTTGCGGGGCAGGAAGGCGCGGTAGATCTCCTTCATGCGCGGGCCGATGAGGGCCTCCCCTACGTTGATGGGGACCCCGTGCCGGTACCATTCGTCGGCCTGCAGGGCCATGACCTTATCCAGGTTCACCAGCGCCTGGCCCTCAGGGTGGTGGCTGATGATGAGGTCCACCGGCTCGCCCCTCTCCCGCAGGCGGTCGGCCAGCAGCACCTCCGGGACCTCCATGTCGATGCCCACCAGGGCCGAGCGCACCTCGGTGTCGGGATCGCCCACCAGGATGCGGGAGTCGGGGAAGGGGTTCTCCAGGCTGTCTAGGTCGAAGAACTCCTTCTCCTTGTCCGGCAGCTTCTCGTACTTCTCGCGGTTGCGCTCCAGCAGGCGCTTTATCTCCTCCCTGCCGCGGGGGTCCTTCTCCATCCCCATCTTCACCGCAAGTTTGTGGATCTCGGCGAGCTTCAACGTACCTTCCTCCTCGTTTCGTTACCCTGCCGCACCGCGGGCTCTCCCTCTCCAGGGTTCAGGTGGAGAAGAGCGAGCCCTGGTCGTATTCCTCCTCCTCGTCCTCGCGCGTAAGCACGCGCCGGATGCGCACCACCAGGTCGTCGATGTCCAGTCCCGTCTCCTCGCGGATGGACCTGCGGAGTATGGGACCCACCCGCTCCAGCTCGTGCAGCACGCGGTCCAGGAGGTCGAAGGCCACCGACGCCTCCACCTCCTCGCGCGACATCACCAGGTCCCTGAGTATGGTGCCCTCGGCGCGCGAGGCCACCACGGGCTCCGGGCGTCCCTCCACGTAGACGTAGGTCCTGCGGGCAGGGCCGCGGCTGTCGCCGATGGGCTCCAGGCCCACGATCTTGTCCGAACGGAAATATTTCCCATATCCCAGGGGGATGATCTCGTTGCGCCTTATCTCCATCTTCAACCCCTCCCGCGTCTTCCCCGGGGCCTCGCCCACGCCGCTTCATCCAGCCCTATTATATGGGGTCGGCGCCCCCGGGGGTAGCGCGGGAGTCACGCAGCCCCGCGACCGGTATCCGGCGCGGCCGCGCCACGGCCGGGCCGGGAGCTCCCCGGGATCGAGGGCGTTCAGGAGGCGGGCGGGCGTCAGGTTGTATTCACCCTCGACCGTGCCCGGCAACCTGCCCCTCAAGACCTGTCGCGGCCGCGCCACAGCCAGGCCAGCAGTTCTTCCGGCTCGAGGGCGTTAAGGAGGTGTGAGGGGGCGAGCCAGCCCCGCCTCGCCGTGGCCACCCCGAAGAACATGAAGTCGAGGTGCTCCGGCCGGTGGGCGTCGGTGCCGATCGCCACCATCACCCCTTGAGCACGTGCCCGCATGAGATTCTCGTCGCCCAGGTCCAGGCGGTCGGGGAAGGCGTTAAGTTCCAGGGCGGTGTCCGTCCTGCGCGCCTCCTCCATCACCGCGCCGAGATCGATGTCGTAGGGAGGCCTCTGGCCGATGAGCCTCCCCGTGGGATGGGCGAAGACCTTGACGTGGGGGTTGCGAATGGCCCGCAGCACCCGCCGCGTCACCGCCTCGCGGTCCTGCCGGAATCCCGCGTGCACCGATACCATCACCAGGTCCAGGAGGGAGAGGACCTCTTCGTCGTAGTCCAGTCTCCCTTCGCCGTCTATGTTCAGCTCGCTTCCCGCCAGCAGGACCACGGGGGAATCCCCCCTGGCGTTGAGCTTTCTGATCTCCTCCACCTGTCGCAGCAGGCGCTCCCGGGACAGCCCTCCCGCCACCTTCAGGCCCGCCGCGTGGTCGGTGACCGCGAGAAAGCGGTATCCCAGCCTCTCCGCGGCCCTGCGCATCTCCAAGAGGTCCGCTACCCCGTCGCTGGCGTCGGTGTGGGTGTGCAGGTCTCCCTTTATGTCCCCGCGCTCCACCAGCTCCGGCAGCTCGCCCCGCAGGGCGGCCTCCACCTCCCCGCGGTCCTCCCTTATCTCCGGGGGAGGGCAGGCCATGCCCAGCGCCGCGTAGACCTCTTCCTCCGTCTCCCCCGCCAGCCTGCGGTCGTCCCTGACGCGGAAGACCCCGTATTCGTTGATCTTCTTGCCCGCCTTCTTGGCGATCTCCCTCACGTGAACGTTGTGCGCCTGCGAGCCGGTGAAATACTGCAGCGCCGCGCCGTATTCCTCCGGTTTCACCACCCTGAGGTCCACCTGGAGCCCCTCCGCGGTGACCACCGAGCTCTTGGTATCACCCCGCAGCAGCACCCTCTCCACCATCTCCAGGGAACAGAAGGACTCCATGACCGCCGCCGGCTCGCGGGAGGCCACCAGGATATCGATGTCCCCGATGGTCTCCTTCATGCGCCTGAGGCTCCCGGCCGGGCTGACGCGCAGGCCGGGGAGCTCCACCTCCAGGGCGCGCGATATCTCCTCCTGGATGCGGTGCGCGGTGTGGAGCAGGAGCCGCCCCGAGGTGGACTGCAGGTGTCTGATGCCCTCCAGGATGTTCTGTTCCGCCTTGGGCCCCAGGCCATGGAGCTCGGCCAGCCGGTGCTCCTCCGCCGCCGCCTGCAGCTCCTCCAGCGTGCGCACCCCCAGCTCGTCATAGATGAGCTTGGCGCGTTTCGGTCCCAGGTTGGGGACCTGGAGGAGGGAGAGGAGCTCCACCGGCACCTCCTCCTTCAGCTCCTCCAGCTTGGAGATGGTGCCGGTGCGCTTGAACTCCAGGATCTTCTTGGCGATGCCCTCGCCGATACCCGGGTACCTGCGCAGCTCCTTGACGTCGTCCAGGGCCAGGAGCTCCTCGCCGCGGGCGCGCGCGATCTCCGCCGCCTTATGGTAGGCGTTGACCTTGAAACGCACCTCGCCCTTGATCTCCGAGAGCTCCGCCAGCTCCTCGAAAGCCCGGCTGAGTTCCTCGCTCCTGTTCACGGACAAGGCCCCCTCCGCCGACGCGGGCTTTCCCGCCTCATGGGCGCATCCTGCGCGCCTCCAGCCACTCCGCCGCCGCCGACATGGCCTCCTCAACCCTCGCGGTGGCCGTGCCCCCGGGAAGGTCTCTCGCCTCCACGCAGGCCTTCACGGAGAGGTGGTCGTACACGTCCTCTCCCACCCGCGGCTCCACGGCCCGGAACTCCTCCAGCTCCAGGTCCTCCAGCCTCTTCCCGCTCTCCAGGCAGAGCCGCACCAGCTTCCCGGCGGCGGCGTGCGCCTCCAGGAAGGGCAGCCCCCTGCGCACCAGGTAATCGGCGAGGTCGGTGGCGTTGGTATATCCTTCCATGGCCGCCTCCGCCATCGCCGCGGCATCGAAGCTCGCGGTGGCCAGGGCTCCCGCCATCACCCGCAGCATCGCCGCCGCCTGGTCCACGGCGTCGAAGAGGGCTTCCTTGTCCTCCTGCAGGTCGCGGTTGTAGGCCAGGGGGAGCCCCTTGAGCACCACCAGGAGGGAGGCCAGGTGGCCCAGCATGCGGCCCGTCTTTCCCCGCACCAGCTCCGCCAGGTCCGGATTGGCCTTCTGGGGCATGATCGACGAGCCGGTGGCATAGGCCTCGTCCAGGACCATGAAGCCGAAGCGCGGCGTGGACCACAGCACCATCTCCTCCGCCATGCGGCTCAAGTGGACGGCGAGCATGCACAGGGCGTAGAGGAGGTCGGCCACGAAATCGCGGTCGGACACCGCGTCCAGGGAGTTGGCGGAGATGCCCCCGAACCCCAGCTCGTCCGCCATCATCCCGCGGTCGAGGGGAAAGGTCACCCCGGCCAGGGCGCCGCTGCCCAGGGGACATACGTCGGCGCGCGCCCCCGCCTCCGCCAGCCGGCCCGCGTCCCGCTTGAACATCTCGAAGTAGGCCATGAGGTGGTGGGAGAGGAGCACGGGCTGCGCCGGCTGGAGATGGGTGAAGCCGGGCATCACCACCCCCAGCTGCTCGCGCGCGCGCTCCAGGACCACCTCCATGAGCTCCAGAAGGAGGCCGGTGATGCGGCGGCATTCCTCCTTCACGAAGAGGCGCATATCCGCCGCCACCTGGTCGTTGCGGCTGCGCCCCGCCCGCAGCTTGGCACCGCTCTCCCCCAGGCGCTCCACCAGCGCCCGTTCCACCGCGGTATGGATGTCCTCCTCGTCGGCGTACGCGAAATCGCCCCTCTCCATCTCCGCGCGCAGCTCGCCCAGGGCGGTGAGGATGGCCTCCCTCTCGGCGGCGCTGATGACCCCGCACTCCTCCAGGGCCTGGGCGTGGGCAGCGCTGACCCGGAGGTCATGGTGCGCCAGGCGGCGGTCGTAGGGCAGCGAGGAGCTGAAGGCGTGCACCAGCGCCTCGGTCTCCTTCTCGAACCTGCCTCCCCACAGCTTCATCTCTCCGCGCCTCCCTCCGCCACGGGACGTCTACTCCCGCTCCCGGCCCCTGCTCCCCCACACCTTGAGGGGAAGTCCCCAGAGGGCGATGAAGCCCTCGCTGGAACGGTGGCTGAACTCGTCCGCCCGGTCGTAGGTGGCCAGGGAATAATCGTACAGGGAATGGGGGGATTCCCTGCCCACCACCGTGCAGTTCCCCTTGAAGAGCTTCAATCTCACCCGCCCGCTCACCCTCCGCTGGGTGGACTCCACCGCCGCCTGCAGGGATTCCCGCAGGGGATCGTGCCAGAGCCCGTAATAGACCAGCTCCGCGAACTTCGCCTCCAGCACCGGTTTGAAATGCAGCGTCTCCCTGGTGAGGGTGAGGGCCTCCAGGGCGCGGTGGGCCTCGATGAGGATGGTGGCGGCGGGCGCCTCGTAGACCTCGCGCGACTTTATCCCCACCAGGCGGTTCTCCACCATGTCTATGCGCCCCACGCCGTGCTCGCCACCCAGGGCGTTGAGGCGGGTTATCAGCTCCACCAGGCCCAGCTCCTCGCCGTCGAGGGCGGTGGGCCGGCCGGCGTCGAAGGCCACCTCCAGGTAGCGCGGCTCGTCGGGCGCCTCGCGGGGAGACGCCGTCCAGGCGTAGGCATCCTCGGGCGGCTCCGCCATGGGATCCTCCAGCACGCCCGCCTCGCAGCTCCTCCCCCACAGGTTCTCGTCCACGGAGAAGGGGCTTTCCAGGGTCACGGGAACGGGTATGCCGTGCTCCCTGGCATAGGCGATCTCCTCCTCGCGCGACATGTTCCACTCCCGCAGGGGCGCGATGATCCTCAGGTCCGGGCCCAGGGCCATGGTGGTGAGGTCGAAGCGCACCTGGTCGTTGCCCTTCCCCGTGCAGCCGTGGGCCACGGCGGAGGCACCCCTCCGGCGCGCCTCCTCCACCATGGCCGCCGCGATGAGGGGCCTGGCGAGGGAGGTGGCCAGGGGATACTTCCCTTCGTAGAGCGCGTTGGCCTTGAGGGCCGGGAGCACGTAGTCGCGCGCGAAATCCTCCTTGAGGTCCAGGGTCACGGCGTCCACGGCCCCGATGGAAAGGGCCTTTTCCCGCAGGGATTCCAGGTCGCCGGGCTGGCCGAGGTCTGCCGCCAGCGCCACCACCTGCATGCCGTACCTGTCCTCCAGCCACTTGATGGCCACCGAGGTGTCTAAGCCCCCGGAATAGGCGAGGATCACCGTTTCCTTCATGCTCCGTCTCCCTTTTCGCTCCGTAACCCTGTTTGCCGCTCCGGTCAGGAACCGTCCACAGATGGTGCCCGCCGTCTGGCCGTCCGCCGGCGAAGTATGAACCACCGCCCGGACCGGGCGAGTCCCGCTGACCCTTTTTGCTCCCTCCCCATTTTCTTCGCGCCCGCCTTTCCCGGCGAACGCGCCGCCGCGCGTGCGCCGCTTCCCTTCATGGTATCACGCCGCGTCCCGCCCGCCCCAGCATCGTTCCGGCACCACAGCGCCCGCGGCCCCCCTCAAAGCCGGCCATCTCCCCGAGGATCCGCGCCAGCCCACGCGCCTTGTAGCCCTCGCGCACCACCACCAGTATGGTGTCGTCGCCGGCCACCGTCCCCGCCACCTCCTCCCTGCCGTTGCGATCCAGCAGCGCGGCGAGGGCATGCGCGTTTCCGGGCCCCGTGCGCAGCACCAGCAGGTTGCCGCTCACCTCCATCCCCACCAGGAACTCCCTCAATCCACGCCTGAGCCCCTCCTCGTCCACCGCCGCCGTCCTCCGCCCGTCCACGGCGAACCCGTAGACGCGGCGCCCCCCCGGGCCCGGCACCCTCACCACCCCGAGGTCCCGCAGGTCCCTCGAGACCGTGGACTGGTCAACCACCACCCCTCTCTCCGCCAGCTCCCTGACCAGCTCCGCCTGGGAGGCAGGCGCCCGCCTGGCGACGATCTCCCTCACCAGCTCCAGCCTGCGGCGGCGCTCCACGTCTTCCCCTCTCCTATCTCCCCGCCAGCAGTTGGAGGAGGGCGGCCTGGACATGCATGCGGTTCTCCGCCTGGTCCCATACCGCGGAGCGGGGTCCGTCCAGGACCTCGTCGGTTATCTCCTCGCCGCGGTGGGCGGGGAGACAGTGCATGGCCACGGCCTCGGGATCCGCCGCCGCCAGCAGCTCGCCGTCGAGGCGGAAGGGCTCCAGGTCTCGCCTCCTCCTCTGGTCCTCCTTCTGCCCCATGGAGGTCCAGACGTCGGTCTACACCACCTGCGCGCCCGCCACAGCCTCCCGGGCGTCGTGCACCACCCTCACCGCGTCGGGCCCGGCCAGGGAGCGGGCGAGGGCGATGATGCGCGCGTCCGGCTCGTATCCCACGGGACAGCCGGCGGTGAAGACCATGCCCGTGAGCGCACATCCCAGGGCGAGGGAATTGGCGACGTTGTTGCCGTCTCCCACGTAGGCGAGGCGTATGCCCGCCAGCTCGCCCATGCGCTCCCTTATGGTCATGAGGTCCGCGAGCACCTGGCAGGGATGTTCGAGGTCGGTGAGGGCGTTGATCACCGGCACCTCGGCCGTCCGCGCCAGCTCCTCCACCTCTTGGTGCCCGTAGGTGCGCAGGGTTATGGCGTTCACGTAGCGCGAGAGCACTCTCCCGGTATCCGCGATGGTCTCGCCCCTCCCGAGCTGGAGCTCGGCGGCGTTAAGCACCACGGGGTGTCCGCCCAGATGATGCACCGCGACCTCGAAGGATACCCGCGTGCGGGTGGACGGCTTCTGAAAGATCAGGGCCACCGCCTTGCCCTCCAGGCTGCGCTTCACGGCGCCGGCGCGCAGCGATCTCTTGAAGGCGTCGGCGGCGTCGAGGACGGCCGCCAGCTCCCCGGCGTTGAGGTCGGCTACGCTCAGGAAATCCCTTCCGAAAAGGTCTTTCATCCGCTCACTCCTTTCCCTTCACCGTGCCGGAACCGGCCTCGGCCACGATCCCCTCCAGCGCGTCCACCAGTCCGTCCACCTCGCGGGTGGAGACGGAGAGGGGGGGCAGAAAACGGAGAATGGCGTCGCCGATGTTGTTCACCACGTACCCCGCCTCCAGGCAGCGCAGCACCACCTCGCGCGCCACGGGCTCCTTCAGTTCCGCGGCCAGCATGAGGCCCATGCCCCGTACCTCGCTGAAGGCGCCCGTCTCCCCGGCAAGCCTCTCCAGCTCGCGCCGGAAATACGCGCCCACCCGCGCGGCGTTCTCCACGAGCTGCTCCTCCCTGAGCACGGTCATCACCGCCAGGGCCGCCGCGCAGACCACCGGGTTGCCGCCGAAGGTGCTGCCGTGGTCCCCGGGCTTGAAACCCTCCGCTATCTCGGAGGTGGCAAGCAGGGCGCCGATGGGAAGGCCTCCCGCAAGCCCCTTGGCCAAAGTCATCATGTCGGGGACGATGCCGTAATGCTCGTAGGCGAAGAGGGCTCCCGTGCGCCCCATGCCCGTCTGCACCTCGTCCAGCACCAGCAGGGCTCCCTTGCGCCGGCATACCTCCCGCGCCCCCTGCAGGTAGGGCACATCCGCAACGTAGACGCCCCCCTCGCCCTGGATGGGCTCGAGGAGCACGGCGCAGGTCGTCTCGTCCACCGCCTCCTCCAGGGCCTCCAGGTCATTGAAGGGCACGTGCACGAAACCCGGGGTCACCGGGGCGAAGGGCTCCGCCTTGGCCGGCTGCCCCGTGGCCGCCAGGGAGCCGAGGGTGCGCCCGTGAAAGGAGCGCAGGGCGGACACCACCCGGTAGCGCTCCTCCCCCCTCACCTCCCGCATATACTTGCGGGCCAGCTTTATGGCCGCCTCGTTGGCCTCCGTGCCGCTGTTGCAGAAGAACGCCTTGTCCGCGAAGGAGTAGCGCGCCAGCATCTCCGCCAGCTCCCCCTGGGGGCGGGTATAGAAGAGGTTGGTCACGTGGATGAGCTGCGAGACCTGCCTGGCCACCGCGGCGATGATCTCGGCGTGGCAGTGGCCGGCCACGCATGCTCCCAGCCCGGAGACGAAGTCCACGTATTCCTTCCCGGTGTCGTCCCAGAGCCGCGTTCCGTGGCCGCGCACGAAGAGCACGGGAAGGCGCCCGTAGTTCCCGATCAGGAAGAGCTCCTCCTGCCTTCTGGCCGCCTGCAGGTCGTATTCCATCTTTCCTCCCGCCGTCATCCCTCGATCTCCTCCGTCAGATGCCGTCGTCCGCCGCCCTCACCATGGTGCCGATCCCCGCGTCGGTATAGAGCTCCAGGAGGAGGGCGTGATCGATGGTGCCGTTGATGATGTGCGCCCTCCTCACCCCCGCCCGCACCGCCTCCACGCAGCTCCGCAGCTTGGGAAGCATGCCGCTGGAGAGGCTGCCCGCGGCCAGCAGCTCCTCCGCCTCCTCCACCCCGAGCTCGGGGATGAGGCTCTGCGGGTCGGAGAGGTCGCGGTAGATGCCGTCCACGTCGGTGAGGTAGATGAGCTTGTCCGCCCCCAGCGCCTGGGCCAGGGCCCCCGCCACCAGGTCGGCGTTGATGTTGTAGCTCTGCCCCCTGCCGTCCACCCCGATGCTCGCCACCACGGGGATGAACTCGTCGCGGATGAGGTTGTTCAGTATGCCCGGGTTGACCCTCTCGACCTCGCCCACGAAACCCAGGTCCACCTCTCCCTCCTCTCCGCGGTGCACGCGCTTCCTGCACATGAGGAGGTTGCCGTCCTCCCCGGAAAGGCCTACCGCCAGGGTGCCGTGTCCGTTGATGAGGGAGACTATCTCCTTGTTCACCTTTCCCACCAGCACCATCTTCGCCACCTCCATGGCCGCGGCGTCGGTGACGCGGTGACCGTCCACGAAGCGCACCTCAAGGGAGAGGCGCCGCATGTACTCCGTGATCTGGGGGCCTCCGCCGTGAACGATGACCGGGTTCATGCCCACGTAGCGCATGAGCACGATATCCGAGGCGAAACGCTCCTTGAGCTCCTCGTTCTCCATGGCGTTGCCGCCGAACTTCACCACCACCGTCTTGCCGTAGTAGTCCTTGATATAGGGTAGGGCCTCCATGAGCACCCTCGCCTTCTCCCGCGCCTTTTCCATTCCTCTCTCTCCCGTCTTGCCCTTCTTCAACGACTTCCATGTGCCCGGCCCCCTGCGGTCTCCGCCCGCCTCCTCCCGGATATGGATGCCGGCGCCGCTTCTCCTCCCTCGGGGCGGCGCCGTCTCTTTCGCGACGCCTTCCCCGACGGCTCATCGACAGGCCCTCGTCCTCGCCCCTCACGTGTGGTATTCGGCGTTGATGCGCACGTATTCGTAGGAAAGGTCGCAGGTCCACACCTCTACCCCGGCCTCCCCGCGGCCCAGGCTCACCTCCAGGGTCACCTCCCTTCCGGACACCGCCGCTTCCAGGTCCTCGGACGTGTCTACAGGGGTTCCCCTCTCCACCACACGGATGCCGCAGATGTCCACGCTCACCGCGCGGGGATCGATGTACTGCAACGCCGCGCCCACCGCCTGCACCACCCGGCCCCAGTTGGGATCCCCTCCGAAGACCGCCGTCTTCACCAGGGGGGACTCCGCCACCGCCATGGCCGCGGTCCGGGCTTCCTCCTCGGCGGCCGCCCCGCGTACCCGCACGGCCACGAACCGCGTCGCGCCCTCGCCGTCCAGCACGATTGCCCGGGCCAGCTCGGAGCATGCCTCACGGAGGCAGGCCCCCAGCTCCTCCCCGTCCGGCCGGTACCCGGAAGCCCCGCCTGCCATGCACAGCACCATGTCGTTGGTGCTCGTGCATCCGTCTACGGTGATGCGGTTGAAGGTCTCCTCCACCGCCCCGCGCAGGGCGCGGGCCAGGGGCTCGGCCTCGACCGTGGCGTCGGTGGTCAGGAAGGCGAGCATGGTGGCCATGTCCGGCCTGATCATGCCCGCTCCCTTGGCCATGCCCCCCACCTTGAAGGAACCGCAGTCCAGGGCCACCTCCTTGGGCCGGGTATCGGTGGTCATGATGGCCCGCGCCGCCTCGCCGCCGTTCCCCGAGTCCAGTCGCCGCGCAGCCCTGACGATGCCCTCCTCCACCCTGTCCATCTCCAGGAAGCGCCCGATGACCCCGGTGGAGGCCACCGCCACCTCCTCCGGGACCACCCCCAGCTCCCGCGCGGCCATGGAGGTCATGGCCTCGGCGTCACGCAGCCCACGCTCGCCGGTACAGGCGTTGGCGTTCCCGGCGTTCACCACCACCGCCCGGAGATATCCATCCCGGAGGTGCTCCATGGTCACCAGGACCGGGGCCGCCTTGAAGGCGTTGCGGGTGAAGGTCCCCGCGGCGGCACACCTCTCATCCGCCGCGATCAGGCACAGGTCCGGCTCTCCGCTCCTTTTCAGACCGCAGGCCTCCGCGGCGGCCTTGAACCCAGCTGGCGCGCATACGCCTCCCTGCGTCCTCGTAAATCCCAACTGAACCGCCCTTCCTTTCCTCTCGCGATCCTGCTCCGCCCAAACGGTCTTCTACCTCTTCACAGCTTTTCTTCACAGCTTTTCCCCGTCGCCGGCGTTGCCTGCCCGCGTCGCGCCCCCGCCGGCAAGACATACTACGGAAAGAGCCCCGGAGCCTCGAGACCCGCGCTCTCCTCCCAGCCGCACACCAGGTTCATGCACTGCACCGCCTGTCCCGAAGCCCCCTTCACCAGGTTGTCTATGGCCGTGGCCACCGTGAGCATCCCGCGCTCGGTGTCCAGGTGCCATCCCAGGTGGCAGTAATTGCTGCCGCACACCGCCTTGGTCTCCGGAAAGCGGTCCCTTCCCAGGGGGACCAGGAAGGGCCGCGGGGCGCAGAATTCCTCGTAGATCCGGTCTACCTCCCCCTGCTCCAGCGCATCTCCGACGCGCACGTAACAGGTGGCCAGTATGCCTCTGCTCATGGGCACCAGGTGAGGCGTGAAGACCAGCCTGCACCTTTTTCCAGCCAGTTCCTCCAGGGCCTGCTCCATCTCCGGGGTATGCCGGTGCGATCCCACCCCGTAGGGCTTCACGCTACCCTCCGCCTGCGCGAAGTGCGCCGCCAGCGACAGCGACCTTCCCGCCCCGGAAACCCCCGACTTGGCGTCCACCACCGCGCCGTCCAGTCCCGGGACGCCCGCCTCCGCCAGGGGGGCCAGGGCGATGAGCGCCGCGGTGGGATAGCAGCCGGGAACCGCCACCAGTCTCGCCCCAGCCAGTCCCTCCCCCGCTATCTCGGGCAGCCCGTAGACCGCCTCCGGGAGCAGTCCCGGGGAGGTGTGCTCTGCGCCGTACCAGCGCCCGTATTCCTCCGGGTCATGCAGGCGGTAATCGGCCGAGAGGTCGATGACCGTGGCCCCCGAATCCAGCAACTCCGGCGCCACCTGCATGGATTCGCCATGGGGCAGGGCCAGGAAGTGGAGGTCCGCCGCCTCCGCCGCCCGCTCCGGGGAGAACTCCTCGAAACGCATATTTGCATATTTATGCAGATGTGGGTAGAGGTCCATCACCCGCGTTCCCGCGTAGGTCTGCGCGGTCAGGTAGGTGACCTCGACCTCCGGATGCAGGCATAATATCCTCATGAGCTCGGCTCCCGTGTACCCGGAAGCCCCGATGATGCCCGCTTTCATACCTCCGCCTCACCCCTTCTTTTTCCGGTGCATTTATGTTTATTAATGCATATTATTGCAATCAGCGCAAGTGGTATTTTCATGCAGCACACGCGCACGGCACGGTTGACGCATGAGAGCCCGCGGCCGCGCGCCCGCGAGGCCTCAGC
>FWPV01011110.1_pt1 | contig 14459 bp, 18 predicted proteins | sample 2228371 | NCBI WGS metagenome assembly FWPV01 (sample SAMEA103939776, study PRJEB20133) | metagenome
ATCGAAGAAGTACTGCAAAACAAAGAAAGCGTCATCGCCCAACTCGAAAACTACATCATGGGCAGCAGTTTTGCCACCTAAACCCGCACAGCGCCCCACGCACGGGGCGCTTTTTTTTTGCCCGTGCGCCCAGATACTGATAAAATCTGGAACAACATGCGCACTTCTCAAAGCATCACCCCATTTGTCATCATCTTCCTTATCCTGCTCAGCGGATGCACCCGCTCGTCCAGCGCCCCAAACCTCCAACTCACCCCCGTCGGCGTCATCCTGCCCACGCCCAACCCGGCCAACACCTTGTTACCGCCCACGCGCGTTCCGGGCGCACCCATTCTCACCCCCACCCCCGACCCCATCCGGGCTTTACCCACACCCATCGCCCGCCCAAACGAATACATCATCCAACCCGGCGATACTCTCGGCAACATCGCCCGTACCTACGGCACCAGCCTGGAAGCCATCATCACCGCCAACCCAGGCATAGACCCCAACTGGCTGGCCGTCGGGCAAATCATCAAATTACCCAATCAAGAAGCCGCCTCCGGCCTCAGCGCCACCGGCTCCGCCTTCAAAATCATCCCCGACTCCGAACTGGTGTACGGCCCCGTTGGCGCCACCCTCGACATCGCCGATTACGTCCGGCGCAAGGGCGGCTACTTGAACGATTACACGCAGGATGTGGATGGGCAAACCCTCACCGGGGCGCAAATCATCCAAAAAGTCGCCCTCAACTACTCCGTCAACCCGCGTCTGCTGCTGGCCGTACTGGAATACCAGAGCGGCTGGGTCACACGCAAAAACGTCACCCTCACCCACAACCCCATCCATTATGTAGATGACTACCACACCGGGCTATACCGCCAACTGACCTGGACCGCCGACGCCCTCAACTACGGCTTTTATAACTACCGCGAAGGCCGCATTGCAAACTGGACGCTCGCCGACGGCACAGTCACACCCATTGCCCCTGGCATCAATCCTGGCACCGCTGCCGTGCAACACCTGTTTGCCCTCATCAGCGATTCAGACGCCTGGGCGCGCGCCGTCAGCATAGATGGGCTATTTGCCACTTACTTTCTCATGTTTGGCTACCCCTTCGACCTGGCCATCGAACCCCTGCTGCCGCCTGGGCTATCCCAGCCCCCCATGCAGCTGCCCTTTGAGCCAGGCAAAGTGTGGTACTTTACTGGCGGCCCGCACGGCGGCTGGGATAGCGGCTCGGCCTGGGCCGCGCTCGACTTTGCCCCGCCCGGCGAACCGCTCGGCTGTAACCTGAGCACCGAATGGGTTACCGCCGTAGCCGATGGGCTGGTCGTCCGCTCGGCAGATGGCGTCGTCATGCAAGACCTGGATGGCGATGGCTACGAACAAACCGGCTGGAACGTCATGTACCTGCACGTCAGCGAGCGCGTTCCGGCGGGCGTCTACCTGCGCGCAGGTGACCGGCTTGGGCGGCCCTCCTGCGAGGGCGGCTTTTCGCTGGCCACCCACCTGCACATCGCCCGCAAATACAACGGCATGTGGATCAGCGCCGAAGGCAGCGGCATTCCCTTCGTGCTAGACGGTTGGTCTGCCAGCAGCTCCGGACACGAATACGATGGCTACCTGCACAAAGGCAACGCCTGGCTCGAAGCCTGGAACGGTCAAGCCCCCATCAACCAGATTTCCCGACCATAAAACACAACACACAACACTTTACGTTTTACGTTTTCATCACCCCCTCATCCCATAACGGTATAATCTTTCTCATGCTGCGTCGTTTGAGTGTCTTCTTGCTGGTAATTGCCCTGCTTACCTCTTGCACCGGCTCGCTGTGGGGCAGTTATGCTACCCCCACCCCAGCCAGTCAATTCACCATTCTACCCACCGCCACCCTCTTTCCCACCTTCACCCCAGCCCCCACCCGCGACCCCAACGCCCAACCGCCAGCCGCCGAAACCCTCACACCGCCTACCGCCCTGGCCCAACTCGACCCCACCCCCACCCGCAACCCACTCGAAACCGGGCAACCGCAATTCTTCTATACCACCCAAGGCGGCGACTACTTGCCCGCCGTTGCCCAGCGCTTCAGCGTCGAAATCAGCCTCATCCGCGCGCCTGAAGGACTCAACCCCACCGGGCATCTCAACATTGGCACCCTGCTCATCATCCCTAACACCCTCAGCAACCTCGGCCCCGGCGACATCACCATACCCGACAGCGAAATCGTTTACGGACCCTCGGCCGCTAACTTTGATGTAGATGCCTACGTTCTGGCCGCAGGCGGAAAACTGGCCACCTTCAAACAATACCTGGGCACCAGCGGCTGGACCAGCGGATCAGAATCCATCCGCCGCATCTCACTCGATCACTCACTCAACCCGCGCCTCATCCTCGCCATTCTGGACTACGAAAGCAAGTGGGTACGCGCCAACCCCACCAACCTGGCACAAGAAGACTACCCCCTCGGCTACATCAACTTCTACTACAAAGAACTCTACCGCCAAATGATGTGGGCCGCCGAAGAACTCTCCCTGGGCTACTACGGCTGGCGCAACGGCACGCTCACCACCCTCACCTTCCCCGATGGCGTCACCCTCCGCATGGACCCGCGCCTCAATGCTGGTACAGCTGCCATTCAATACTTCTTTTCCAAAACCCACAAATACAACGAATGGCTGCAAATCATGGACCCACGCGTTGGCTTCCCTGCCTTCTACGCCGAAATGTTTGGCGACCCCTGGGAACGCGCCGCCTACTACGAACCAGTCATCCCCCCCGGACTCACCCAGCCGCCGCTTTCCCTGCCCTTTGAAGTCGGCAAAGTGTGGAGTTACTCTGGCGGGCCACACGCCCCCTGGGACCGACGCGGCGCCCTGGCCGCGCTCGACTTTGCCCCCGCCTCCACCGACGGCGGCTGCGAAACCTCCAACGCCTGGGTAGTTGCCCCCGCCCCCGGTCGAGTCGTCCGCGTAGATAAAGGCGTCGTCGTCCTCGACCTCGACGGCGACGGGTCCGAACAAACCGGCTGGAACATCCTCTTCCTGCACATCGCCAGCGAAGAAAAAGCCCAACTTGGCCAATGGCTCAACAAAGACGACCGCATCGGGCACCCCTCCTGCGAAGGCGGCGTCAGCACCGGCACACACGTCCACATCGCCCGCAAATACAACGGCGAATGGGTCCTCGCCGAAGGCGCCATCCCCTTCAACCTGAGCGGCTGGGTAGCCCAAAACGGCAGCGAACCTTACAAAGGCTTCCTCATCCGCGACAACCAGATTATCGAAGCCTGCGCCTGCGGCGCCTTTGAAACCCGCATCACACGCCAGCCTGGCGAATAATTCAAAAAAAATGTCTCAGCACAAAATTTTACTGATATCCCTTCTCACCCTGGCCGTCACAGCATCCGCCTGTGCGCCGTCGGCATCCCCGGCCCTGCCCGCGCCCAACGCAGATAACCCGACGCCGACTCCCGTTATCGAACCCACCCCCTACGCCACGCGCCCGCCCTATGCCCCCGGCGAACTGGTAGACTACACCGCCCAACCCGGCGACACCCTGCCTGCCCTGGCCGCGCGCTTCAACACCACCGAAGACCAAATCCGCGCCGCCAACCCCATCATCCCCCGCGACGCCACCACCATGCCGCCCGGCTTCCCCATGAAAATCCCCATCTACTACAAATCGCTATGGGGCAGCCCCTACCAAATCCTGCCAGACTGGCACTACGTCAACGGCCCTGCCGCAGTCAATTTCAACACCGCAGCCTATGTTGCCCAACAACCCGGCTGGCTAAACGGCTATGTCGAATATGCCGCCAACGCCAACCGCACCGGCGCACAAATTGTAGATTACGTCGCCCAAAACTTCTCCATCAGCCCACGCCTGCTGCTGGCCCTGCTAGAGTTTCACGCAGGCGCGCTCAGCAACCCACAAAAACCCGACACCGATTACTACCTGGGCGAACGCAGTTACCTGCACCGCGGCCTATACCTGCAACTGGTCTGGGCCGCCAACACCCTCAATAACGGCTACTACGCCTGGCGCCTGGGCAACCTTACCGAATGGGAACACCCTGCCGATCGGCGCCTCGAACGCCCCGACCCCTGGCAAAACGCCGCCAGCGTTGCATTGCAATACTACTTCTCCCGCAACCTGCCGCGCCGCGACTACACCCTGTCCATCGGACCCGAGGGCTTTGCCGCCGTCTACGCCCGCCTGTTTGGCAACCCCTGGGAAAACCCCCAGCCGCACATCCCGGCCAGCTTGCAGCAACCATTTTTCCTCTTACCCTTTGAAGTTGGCAAAACATGGAACTACACCGGCGGCCCGCACACCGGTTGGGGTAAAGGCGAACCCTACGCCGCCATAGACTTTGCCCCCAGCGGCGTCTCAGAATGCAACGCCACCGACCAATGGGTAACCGCCATGGCAGATGGAGTCATCGCCCGCTCCGAAGGCGGCATTGTCGAACTGGACCTGGACGGCGACGGCGATACGCGCACCGGCTGGGTCATCTTCTATCTGCACATTGCCACCCAAGGCCGCGCTCCCCTGGGCCGCTACCTGCAAGCCGGAGATCCGCTTGGGCATGCCTCCTGCGAAGGCGGCGAAAGCACCGGCACGCACGTCCACATTGCCCGCAAATACAACGGCGAATGGATTCAGACCGCAGGGGTCATTCCCTTCGTCATGGACGGCTGGATGGTGCAAAACGCCTCAGTACCTTACAAAGGCACGCTCGTGCGCTTTTCACAAACCATCATCGCCTCCGACAAATCCGAAAGCACCAGCGCCATTACCAACACCCCACGCTAATTCAATCGTTGGGCAAGATGTTATCTTGCCGCCACATCTGGCTATAGAAACAGGCAAGGGGCTGTCCAAAGCTAACCTGGACAGCCCCTTATTGCACATTTGTACCGAATTTCGCCGCGCGACATTTACTCGGCTGGCTTCCACTCCCCACGTTTTACCAATTCCTTTACACCGTCACCTTTATCTTCATAAATCTCATAGACAAGCGTCATTGGAAAGACCTTGGCCAGCATCGCCTGCGCCGGGCAATAGCGCGTGGACGAAAGCTCAATCGCCCGCACCACGGCCGCCTCATCCACGGCATGACCCACGACCACATAAGTAATAACCGCATGTGTAAAAACGTGCGGATGCCCATCAAATTGATCCGCATGCACCTGCACTTCAAACGCCGTTACATCCTGGCGCTTTTTGCTCAAAATAGAAATGACATCCATAGCAGTACAGCCTGCCAGCGAAACAGCCATCAGTTCCAGCGGGCGAAACCCATCATTGGCTCCGCCTACGCTTGGGTCAGCGCCCAAAGGCACGCTAAAGCCGGTGTTGGCCGTACCAGAAAAACTCAACCCATTCGACCAGGTCACTTTCGCATCCATGTCCTATCCTCCGTTTATATTTTTTACAACACCATCTACTAATTGTACTGCCATGCAGTCGGCAAACGGCAAATTGCGACATTGCCCTAAGCATGTACCGCCGCCTTCAGGCGGTAACCTTCAGCATGTGCCACCGCCTTCAGGCGGTAACCTTCAGCATGTACCACCGCCTTCAGGCGGTGACCGTCAGACCGAAGCCCGCCTTAAACCATCGAGAAGTACCGCCAGATAGTCCGTGCCCGCTATTCACCTAAAATGAGCGGAGTAACATATTTTTCCAGCATAGACAGAGTCGCTTCGCCGCTCCAGGTCAGGCGTGCAATCCCCTGGCGATCAATCACATACGACGTAGGCAGCGCCTGAATACCCCATGCCCTGGTAGCGCGCCATTCCAGGTCGGGCCATACGGGAAAAGTCAACTTATACGCATTTACAAATGCGGCCACTTCCTCCAACGGCTGTCCATCTTCAATAGCAATCACCACAAAGCCCTGGTCTTTGTATTTTTCATAATAGGCTTGCAAAACCGGCATTTCCGCTTTGCAGGGCGGGCACCAGGTAGCCCAGGCGTTATACAACACCACCTTGCCGCGATAGTCAGCCAGTGAAACCGGATTACCCTGAAGGTCAGTTAACGCTATGTCAGGCGCCGGAAAGTTAACTGATACAGGTGTAACCCCAACCTGATTTTCTCGCACGGCAGCCTGAGCGCCCGGAATAGCCAGAACAGCCGCGATGCTAATCATAATAAGCCCAACCCCAACAATTGCCAGGGCAATGTTAGGGTTGGTGCGTGAAGGACGGGTAGAACGGCGAGCCATTACTTTTGAAGTGCGCGCATGATTTCAGAAAGCAACGCCTGCTCAGGCACAGCGCCAACGACTGTACCATGCCCATCGTTAATGGTGGTTTGTGGCACGCCACTAACATGGTAACGGTCCGAAAGCTCGGGAAATTCCATTGCCTCAATGCCTTCGCCGCGCACCATTGTTGGGTTTTCCATAGCCATCTGGTAAGAAAGCAGGACAGCACGCGGGCAATATGGGCAGGTAGGGGTGACAAAAACCTGCAAGTGAAGCGGTTTCTCAAGTTTCTGGATGTACTCGCGCGTCTGCGGCGACAAACCAGAGTCGCGCCCAGAAACCATCAAAATAGCGTTGATCAGGGTGCTGAACTCATGTCCTGAAGGAATGCCAGAATACTGAACACCCATATCAGTAATTTGATCGCCTTCTTTCGCAGCAATCACAATGCCGGGGGCCTTATCCACCCGAAAGTGTTTTGCCAGGTCGGCATCAGCATGCAGGTCATACACGCTCAAGCCCAGGCGGTCGTCAATGGCAGTAACTTCTTCCAACAGTTGGCGTGTATCGTCGCAATAATCGCAGTTTTCTTTTGCAGTAAAAAGCAAAATCTGCACCGGGTACTTGAGACCCGCAAACACATCCTTAATTTGAGCAACGATATCAGCATTTAGTAAAGTGGTCATTTTTTTCTCCATTCATTCTTGTCTTGCCCGCACGGGGCAGTTTTATTGGGTTATCAGGTACAGCCTGCCCCACCAGAAAGTGTATAGCCACAGGACTCACAGGTCAGTTCGAGTAAGCCGTTGTAATCCAGTTTGCCCTGCCCGCATTTTGGGCACAGGTCGCCGCGCCGCACCGTTTTAGAGACCGGCTCTGGCAGCAAAGAGGGGTCATGTTGCATGGCCGCCACAAAGGGCAGGTGACGAATATCTGGCTGAGGCATCTGGTCTTTTGATGCGCAGAAGCGCAAAAAGTTACTTGGCTGGCGGCATAAATTCATCCAGGTTCAGGCGCTTAAAGAGGCGTTCGCGCACATCTTTGGGGGCGGGCAGGGTGGGATCTTCGGAGGCATGCACCAGATAGATAGTTTTCTTCATAGTGTCAACCACAACACGGCAGTTATCACACTCGGCCAGGTGCTTTTCAAGTTCACGGCACAGTTCCTCACGCAAAACGCCATCAACGTAGTCGGATATTTCGCCGAGCAGTTTTTGACAATCTGTGGAATGGGTATGTGGCGTTGTCATTTTTCTTCCTTTGGCATACGTTCACTGAAATAGGCAGATAATTCTTCACGAATGCGCAAACGGGCGCGCAGTAAACGAGTCTTCACATTTGTTTCGGTTAGTCCAAGCACCTGGCTGGTTTCGGCAATAGATAAACCTTCGATATCACGCAGGATGAAAACGGTGCGCAGGGTTTCTGGCAAAGCGCGAATGGCGCGGTCAAGTTGGGCATTGGCCTCTTCGGACAGCAGTTCGGATTCGGGTAGGGCGCTCCAGTCCACAATCCAGGACGGGGTAAGGTCCTCCTCATCCGGGTCATCCGATTGGTCGCCTAAACTGACTTCCGGGCGCTTTTTGCGCAAAAGCATCAGGGCTTCGTTGGTGGCAATTCGATAGAGCCAGGTAGACAGACTGGAACGTCCCTCAAAGGCGGGCAGGTGCGTCAGCGCATTCAGGAATGTATTCTGCAAAACGTCTTCGGCGTCCTGTGGGTGATTGAGCATGCGCAGCGCCAGGCGATAAATGGGGCCCGAGTAGGCATCCACCAGACGGGCAAACTCAGCGCGGTCACCCTGCTGTAAGGCTTGTATAGAAATTTCTGTATTGGTTGTGTCCATTAGATGCTCATCGTGTTTGAAAAGTTGCTTACTCAAAGTATAACCGGTGTCCCCCCAATTACCAGTTTCAGTTTGCGCAAGGCTTTCTTGAAGTCCGGAATCATGTCACTGCGAGGCGTTCTTCGCCGACGCAGTCTCCCGTTAAACGGGCATGATCGGGGACCCAGGAAGATTGCTTCGGCGCGCAAACCGCTCCTCGCAATGACAGTTCACCACTTTAAGAAAGCCCTGTCAGTTTACGCTAGTCACGGTAAGCACGAACTAATTAGCTGAACGTGTCACAAAAAGTCAAGGCAAAATACCAAAATTTTTATGACGAATGCCACTACTTGACCCAAAATGATTTCGTTAATATCAAAATGATGTTGCGAGAACTCACCGACTTCAAATTGTTTCACGACCTGAGCGAAACAGACCTGACTCTGCTTTCGCGCTATACGACGTTGCGTTCTTTCCCGGCTGGGTCGGTCATCGTAGAGCAATACGAAACAGCCCATTTTATCTTTCTCATCATTACAGGTACTGTAGAAATACGTTACAAACCCTACGATGGGCCAGAATTAGTCTTGTCAACCGTCAGTGAGGGCGGCGTTATTGGTTGGTCGGCAGCCTTGGGGCATGCTACATACACAGCAACCGCTATCGCCTCCAGCGACGTACAGGCGCTTATGCTGTGGGGCAACGGCTTGCGCGACCTGCTACAAAAAGACCCGGTCATTGGACAACGCATTATTGACCGCTTGGCGCAGTCCGTTTCAACGCACTGGGGCAATGCACAGCGTCAGGTTAAAAGTATGCTGCAAGAACAACGCGGTTTATCCAGCACCGATACACCCCAAACACGAGGCAAAGCCATGACACTCCCAAAAGATGCAACCAAAGTTGAACAAATTCAGGCACTGATTGAACAACTGAGCGCATATATCGAGCAATATCACGGCGGCTCAGTGGAATTTGTAAGTTACGCCGATCACATTCTGACTGTGCGCCTGGGCGGCGCCTGCCTTGGTTGTCCGCTATTACCTTCCACGCTGCACGGTTGGGTAGAAGGCACGGTAAAACAGTTCTTTCCAGAAATTCAACGCGTGGAGTCGGTCTAAATCAAAATGTGCCCCATCCGCATGGAAAAAGTTGAATCGGCATTGCGCCTTGCGCTGGCGTTTAAAGATGCTTTGAATCGACATGATGTGGAAGGGATGATGCGGCTAATGACCGATGATTGCATATTTGAGAACACCTACCCACCTCCAGAGGGAACGCGCTACATTGGCAAAGAAGCAGTAACACAATTCTGGAAAGCGTTTTTCAAAAATTCTCCGCACGCGCGCATAGAGGTTGAAGAAGTTTACAACATGGGTCACCACTGCGTCATGCGCTGGCGCTACCATTGGGTAGATGCTTCTGGCGCGCCAGGCTATATTCGGGGGTAGATATTTTCACAGAGCGTGACGGGCGGCTTTGTGAAAAGTTATCGTATGTAAAAGGCTAAATCGAAAAGAATATCCCATTACCCTCTTAATTCAATGCAGAACACAAGTTTCAAAAAACATTGACACAGAACACTTGTTCGTGCTATCATAGAGAACAAATGAGCGAAAAACTGCGCCCTTTCTATACGGGCTTCGCTGGCAAGGAGAAACACCTATGATGGCCAAAAAGACAAAAGGATTGAGCGAGCGCCACAGAAAAATTCTCGAATTTCTGGCGAAGCACCAATCTGAAAAAGAGACACCCCCAACCATCCGCGAAATAGGCATGGCTACCGGCATTTCTTCCACCTCGGTAGTTAATTATTACCTGGATCAGTTGCAGGAAATGGGGTACATCACACGCAACGGCGGCATCTCGCGTGGTACACGTCTATCAGACCAGGCCAAACAAGAGCCCGGCATCGTTCAAATCATAAAATCGGCGGCCAGCAATCTCCAAAATGCATTTGAAGATGCGCTGCGCATCCCCGTTTTGGGACGCATTGTCGCCAGCGCGCCCATCCCTGTCCCCAGTTCCGACTTCAACTACCTTCCCGAAGAAACGATTGAAATTGCCCGTACCATGTTGCCAGGCAAAGATACAAATGGGCTTTTTGCGCTCCAGGTACAAGGCGACTCGATGATTGACGCCATGGTCAACGATGGCGACATTGTCATTCTCAAACAAACATCCGACGCAAAAAACGGCGATATGGTTGCGGTCTGGTTACCAGATAGAGATGAAACCACCCTCAAATACTTCTTCAAAGAATCTAATCGCTATCGCCTCCAACCTGCTAACCCCACAATGGAGCCAATCTATATCGAACGCAACCGTCCGTTGGAAATAAGGGGCAAAGTCATTATGGTGGTCAGGCAATTTAAACAATAAGACAAAAAAGCGGTTTCCTGAAATTCAGCGAACCGCTTTTTTTATCAACATGTGTTAGCGTTCCTGCAATAGAGATCTTTCGAGATGTCTCGCATCAGGGACGCTGGCCAATAAAAAAACAACAGGACAAGCCTGTAATGGGCTGTCCTGTTGCTTTTTTGCCAGAACAAAAGTTAGGCAACCTCGATGACGGCGCCAGCTTCTTCGAGTTTCTTCTTGGCGTCCATCGCGGCATCCTTGCCCACGCCGGTCAGGATCTTGCCGCCAACGGTTTCGGCCATGGTCTTGGCTTCGCCCAGGCCCAGGCTGGTCAGCTGGCGAATGACCTTGATGACCTCGATCTTCTTGGGACCAGTGTCCTTCAGAATGACATCGAACTCGGTCTTTTCTTCAACCGGTTCAGCGGCAGCGGCGGGCGCGGCAGCGGCAGCAGCCACAGCCACAGGCGCAGCAGCAGAAACGCCCCATTTAGCCTCCAGGGCCTTAACCAGTTCAGCGGCTTCGAGAACCGAGAGTTGGCTCAGTTCTTCAACCAGTTTTTCGATATTAGCAGCCATTGTTTAGTAACTCCTTACTTTTGAGCATGAATTTTGATTTGATTTGAGATGACGCGTAACATTGCCGGTTACGCAGCGGCAGGTGCAGATTGATCCACATACGCTTTGATGACAGAAGCAATCTGCCGGGCAGGTTCGGCCACGGTGCGAACCAGTTTGCTCGCCGGGGCTTGCAAGACGCCCAGAAGTTGGGCGCGAACCACGGGCAAGGGCGGCAGTTCGGCCAAAGCCTTCACCTGGGTCTGATTCAGCACGGTGCGTTCCATCACGCCACCTTTTACCTTGACGAAATCCAGGTTTTTGGTAGCGTCAGCGAGTGCTTTAGCAGTCGCAGCAACGTCGGTGAATGCAAAAGTGGCGGCGGTGCTGTTTGCGAGCATTTCATCTGGTATATTGACGCCCGCATCACTGAAAGCGCGTTTTGCCAGTGTGTTTTTCAACACATGGAATTCGCCGCCGCTCTCACGCACTTTAGCGCGGATGGCATCCATCTCCTTCATTGTTGCGCTGGTGTACTCAACCAGAATAACCGCCTGGCTCTTTTGAAGCCATTCAGCATACTGGCTGAGCATCTCTTCTTTGCGCTGCTTTGAGATAGCCAAGTTGTTTTACCTCCTTTCATGAAAAAGTCTTTGCCTGATACGTCCAGGCAAAGACTTTACTCCCATCATAAGGGACGGCCGTATTTCAGGCCGGGATATTCATCCGTTCGTCTTCACCTGGGCAGGAGATTAAGCCTGTGTTGCCACAAGGCGCCCGCCGTCTTCGGCGAAGTATCAGTTTCGGTTATCGGAATTTATCCGCTTACCTCAAGCGATTGCGCCATCGCAGCATCTACTTTGATGCCAGGTCCCATTGTGGTCGCAATGGTGATGCGGCGAATGTAGTTGCCTTTGGCGCCGGTTGGCCGCGCCTTTTTGATGGCATCCATGAGTGCTGCGAAGTTTTCATACAGTTTTTCTGCTTCAAACGATACCTTACCAATCGGCACATGGATGTTGGCTGTTTTATCCAGACGGAACTCGACACGACCCGCTTTTGCTTCCTGAATCGCGCGGGGCAAATCATCGGCAGCAACCACTGTACCGGCTTTAGGATTGGGCATAAGACCACGCGGACCCAGAATACGACCCAGGCGGCCAACTTTACCCATCATATCGGGGGTAGCAATCGCTACATCGAAGTCGGTCATACCAGCCTGAATCTTGCTCAGAGCCTCATCATCATCGGCCACAAAATCGGCCCCGGCAGCGCGGGCAGCAGCAGCGCCATCAGCCTGAGCAAAAACCAAAACGCGCACTGTTTTACCCAAGCCATTTGGCAGAACCACCACGTCACGTACCTGCTGGTCAGCCTGACGTGGGTCAAGCCCCATACGCAGGTGAACCTCAACCGTGGCATCGAATTTGGTGAAAGCAGTTTCCTTAGCCAGGTTAACTGCCTCACGCGGGGTATATTCTTTTTCAGGATCAACTTTGGCCAGCGCGGCCAGATATTTTTTTCCGTGTTTCGCCATGTTTTCCTCCGTGGTCGTAACGGGCGATAAAAATCAGCCCTCCCACAAATAATTAGTCAACGACTGTAATGCCCATGCTGCGGGCGGTACCTTCAATTTGACGCATAGCGCCTTCGATGTTGATTGCATTCAAATCTTTCATCTTCAATTCAGCAATCTCACGAATCTGAGCGCGTGTCACTTTGCCGACTTTATCTTTGTTCGGGGCAGCAGAGCCTTTTTCGATCCCTGCCGCTTTGCGCAAAAGCACTGGCGCGGGCGGGGTTTTTAGAACAAAGGTGAAAGAGCCATCTGTATAGATGGTAATTTCGGCCGGAATAACCTCACCTGCGCGGTTCGAAGTACGGGCATTGTATTCCTTACAAAAAGCCATGATGTTAATACCATGGCCAGCCAAAGCCGGACCGACAGGCGGCGCGGGGTTGGCTTTTCCAGCATTCAGCTGAAGACGGACAATTGCTTTTAGTTTCTTTGCCATTCCTTTTTACTCCTTTGTGGTTATAACGGGTGAAATCGGGTCACCCTCCCACGCGACAGACGAAACCGCCTGTTACGCTTTCTCAACTTGCAAAAAGTCCAATTCAACCGGCGTTTCACGCCCAAAGAAACTGACCATCACGCGTACTTTCGAGCGTTCCATGTCAATTTCCGAGACCGTACCGCGGAAGTCATTGAACGGACCATCCACAATGCGCACCTTTTCGCCAACCTTGAATGTTACCTTAATCGTCGGCGCTTCGGCTTCCATGCGCTTGATAATCTGATTCACTTCTTCAGGGCGCAGCGGCGTGGGCGATGTGCCCATCCCAACAAATCCTGTTACGCCAGGGGTATTACGCACTACATACCAGGACTCTTCTGTCATAATCATATTAACCAGAACATAGCCTGGGAAGATGTGGCGTTCCACAGTGCGACGCTTACCGTCTTTTACCTCAATTTCTTCCTGAGTCGGGACAACCACATCGAAGATTTTATCCTTCATGCCCATCGTTTCGATGCGCTGCTCCAAGTTATGGCGCACTTTATTCTCATAACCCGAATAGCAATGCACCACATACCAGGCTGCTTGCCCCTCGCCAGATTCTTGCGCAGATTCAGAAGCAGACTCAGATGGCATGCTCACCGAATCCGAAGGCTGAGAAGCATCCTCAGAATGCTCCAAGTCAGGATCTATACCTTCAAACTCACGTTCTTCTGTCATCAGTCCGCCTCTCTAAAAAGGGCTATTACAATCCCATCAAAAGTCGTATCACGTAGGCTGCAGCAGCATCTACAAGACCAAGGAAGATGCTCATAACAAACAGGACCATCAAAACAATGCCGGTCAGATTGCGCGCCTCTGGCCAGGTTGGCCAGTTGACTTTGCGCAACTCACCCACCGTTTCACGAAAGAAACGGACAACCGCATTAGGCTGCTTGTACTCTTTAGCCTTTTTTTCTGCGCGCGCCGCAGGCTTTTTGGTTTCTTTTTCAGCCTGAGCAACAACTGTGTTCGATTTCTTGTCAGCCAAGTCGAACTCCTTCGCTTTTATTTGAAGGTAAAACGCCGCCTCACTCTAACCATCAAGGAGAGGACGGCGTTGCATCCCTAGGCAGGCCAGGCAGGACTCGAACCCACAACCGCTCGTTTTGGAGACGAGAGCTCTACCAATTGAGCTACTGGCCTGAGTAAGACTGGGATGAGGGGTTACCCCCCACCCCAGTCCGATTTACTTCGTCTCGCGATGCGCCGTATGCTTCCGGCAGCGGGGGCAGAACTTATTAAGTTCCATGCGGCCAGGATCGTTGCGGCGATTCTTTTCTGTGGTGTAGTTCCGCTCCTTGCATTCGTTGCATTGCAACGTAATCACAGGGCGAATGTCTTTCTTTTTAGAGGCCATTACTTACACTACCTTCAGTACTATTCAAGAATCTTGGTCACAACGCCAGCGCCCACCGTCAGACCACCCTCGCGGATGGCGAACTTCGAGCCCTTTTCCA